>Ga0308163_10001221_pt1 | contig 30317 bp, 29 predicted proteins | sample PhyTR1_FD_201037 | JGI IMG/M metagenome (GOLD analysis project Ga0308163, IMG submission 201037) | Phyllosphere microbial communities from UC Gill Tract Community Farm, Albany, California, United States - DLSLT.R1 | ecosystem: Host-associated > Plants > Phyllosphere > Unclassified | place: USA... | reverse complement strand
GAATCTCGCTCGGATCGGACATAGGAATCTGGGTTCTTGTGGGCACTTCACGCGATTTGGCGGTCGCGTGCCACGGGGTCAATGACGACCCCTGTGAGTCCTGCCTACAAGCCATGGTAGCTCCCGGGTCCCGTCGCTCTCCCGGCCCGACTTCCCGCCAGGCCAGCGCCACCATTCTCCCTCGTTTACGAGCCAAATCGACGAATCGTGGGATGTAGCTGACATGGACGAACCAGAACCGACGTTCGCCTCGCTTGCTGGGGTTCTCGCACATGGCCGCGACTTCGGTACGGCAGATGAGCCGCCGGCAAAGGGACAAGGACGCCAAGCGACGCCCGAGGAGGAGGAGTTCCTCATCCGCTCCGGCAGCTTCACCCGCGAGCAGTACGACGAATCGAAGGGAGAAGTCGCTCGCGGCGAGCTCGACGAGATTGAGCGTCGCACCGAGCTAGAGGGCCTCATCGCCTCACTGTCAGCCGAGGAGACCGCGGACTGGTTGGGCATCAGCGACGCGGAACTGCATGCGCTCCTCGTCGTGGGAGAAGTGACCGCCTTCGTCTGCCACGGTCAGTTGCGTTACCCGGCGTGGCAGTTCACCGATGACCCAGCGACGCCTGTCCTTCCCGGCCTCGCACGACTCACGCCGGCGTGGGGCGAGCAAAAGCACCCGTCCACGATCCTCGGCTACATGTACAACGCAGACCTCGAGATAGAGGGGACCGATGAGTCCTTCACGCCCGTCGAGTGGTTGAAGATCGGCGGCGATGTCCAGGTCGTCCTCGACCATCTCGAAGCCGCGAGCTGGCCATAGGAACCCCTCGGATGCAGCCATCTCGCGTCTCGCCATCGCCCTCCACCCACCCACCCACCCCTACAGGCGGCGTCTGCGGGGGACCAAGAAGTCGAACAAGAGGGGAGTGCCCGATGACGTCACGGGTACAGATCGCACGCGCACGCGCACGTGTTGCTCTCGCCGCCCTGACGGGTGAAGACCTGCCCGACAGCGTCCGCAACACCGCCACCATGGACTTCGCGGATGCGGACGACGCTGTCCTGGTCACCCGGGACCGCCATCTTGACCCGACGCGGCAAGACGGCGCCTTCACGCGACTGATCGGTGTTCACGCCGGCGGTCGAGATTTCGGGCCGCGCCACAACCCACCGCGCCCTCGAACCGGCCGAGAGCTCACACCCGACGAGGAAGACGCACTCATCGAGTCCGCGTTCGGCACCCGTGAACGGTACGAAGCGGCAAAGGCTGCAGTCGCGCGAGGCGAGCTCGACGCAGCCGAACGCCGCTCTTGGCAGCGCGGAATGAGCGCCTCCCTCACCCTGGAGGAAGCGGCCGACTGGCTGGATGCCGGAACGGCACGGGTCCTCACCCACCTCGCGTTCGGCGACCTGTTCGCGTTCGTATGCGACGACGAGCTCCGGTTCCCGGCATGGCAATTCACCGACGACCCGAACCACCCGGTGCTGGACCACCTATCGACGTTGGTCGGAGCCTTCGACGACGAGATGCTCCCGACGTCGATCCTGGGCTTCATGACCACACCACGCCCGTACACCCGCATCCACGGCGTGCCGGCGACTCCCATCGAATGGCTCACCGCGGGCCGCCGCGTGCAGCCGTTGCTAGAACTACTCGCGACCCGGCGCTTGAGATAGCTCCTGACCGAAGACCTGCTCAGCCCACCTCGCGGTATCCCTGCCCCCTGAGGCGGCACGTCCGCCTCGCCACGATCTCTAGACGCGCTCTAGAGGGAGCGGCGTGACGCACGAATGTCGAGGCCAGAGCTGGATGTACCCGTTCCACTCCCGCTTCGCGTCCAACCCGTACCTCCCGAGGACGTCGTGGTCGATCGGGGGTGAGCCAAGCGATGCCCACGGCTGGTCCTGCAGAGCGGGAACGTTTCCGCCCGCTGTGTCCATGGATCAGCTTCGGTATGACGGTCGACGCTGGCCGAGGCGAGAGAGGAGAGGGCATGGCAGCCCGCACAGCCACCCGAACCAAGCCCGTCCACGTCGGACGACTGACCATAACCCGTCCGATGGCCTGCCCAGCGACGCCAAGATAGGGCGCCCGCGCGTAGCGCCTACCAGCGTCCGATCGCCGAGCCGTCGACACAATAAAGCGGGTCCCAGCAGCCTGCTGGAACCCGCCTCGGTATAAGGGCTAGTGCGCCGCTCGCTCCGGGCGGCCTGCGATAGCAGCACTGTGATTCTTGGCCCGTTCCTCTACAAGTGCAAGAACCTCCGGCTGCGCGCGCAATTCAAGATCTTGGCGGGACATAATTACAGCTGGCTCCAAAATAACTGTTCCATTTGACGTGACGTTGACGATGTACTGATCGTCTCCGAGGACGCTCCCCAGGGCAACGCGACCTCGACTGTCTTTTTGAACAAGCGTGATTGACATTAGTCGACTCTTTTCGCTCGAACCACTGAGCCCGAACTCCTCCTGCACGGAGGGCGACGGGACCGAAGAGCGCCACGACTACACGGTCCGTGGTCGTAGCGCTGGTGGGGCACTTCATTCGAAGCGCTGGGTGGCATCTGCAACCCACTATACCCGTAGTACCCCACAAGTGCCACAGTACACATCTGGATCTCTACCCACTTTCCCCCATGTTTCACTGGGGTCTGGTATACTGGAAGCATGTCCCAGATCAACTTCGAGCCAGAGGCTCGCCAGGCGCTCATGCGCACCTACGCAGACGACACCGAGGAGTCGCTCTCGAACCTGTACGACTACTACTTCGATTGGCTGCAGGCGGATCCGGTCGACCCTCGGGCGCGCCTGCACCCGTTCTCGACCGTCGATGCCTGGATCATCTACGTCGAGCTGCCGGGCCGTTCCGAGCGATGGGCGATCATCTGGACAGAAGACGAGGGCCAGGTCTACGTCCTCCACGTCGGCATCTGGCTCTGAGTACGTGAGCCTGGCGGGTCGTTCAGCACCGTTGAACGGTCCGCCAGGCGTGCGTCCCAGATGCCGACGTGGCGCTCTCACGCCCGAATGCCCGGCAACTCACCCCATACGCGGTCACGCTCGGTAGAGGGTCGATGGCTTCCAGCCGACGGCTTCAAGCGACCGGAAGAAGCTCAAGACCTCTTCGAAGGTGTCCGCCGGATCCCTCCCCGCGAGGTGCTCCTCGTACATCGCCACACGCTTCCGAACGCGGGCACTCTCGAGCGCCTTGGGTGTCCAGAGCTTGTGCAGCACGACGGAGGACCGCCACGACGGAGGGCCTATGACGACCGGGGCTACGATCGGTGCGGTTATGCCTCCGGCGTTAGTCGTGACGAGCGCCGCGTGCATGACGCCGTTCCGTGCATGAACGAGCCCATGTACCAAAGGGGCTTCGCGATCCCTTAGTTCTTCGTACTCGGCACCCAAGTCCTCGCGAAGGTTCTCATCAAGAACGGCCGCCCACATCGCGCCGGCGCCGACATTGGCATAAAGCTCGCCATGACGTCGGCGAAGGTCGGTCAGCGCCTTCTCGAGGGCGTTCAACGCCATCCCTCGGCTGCGTGCTCGTTCCCACTCCACCATCCGAGGACCGTAGCGCGATTGCAGACCTGAGAACCCGGCAGCGCCGGCATCAGGCCGCGATGCGTCGCACCTAGCGCCTAGGGCGCGCGGTTAGACCTTCGCGAGGCCATGGGCCGTTGCAGCCGCCGCGTCCCAGTCGATGTTCGCGTCCGGGGCAGGGGCGTGGAACTTCACCCGACCACGCACCGCCGCCTCCGTAGCCGTGAAGAGCGGGTTGTCGAACCCGGCGATGAGCGCAGCCACGGCGTCCTGCAGACCCCGGTACGCGTCGACGTCGTGCGCGTGGACGCCCGCGACGACCTTGCCCGCAGCAGCAGCAGCGGTCTTTCGCGCATCGGAGGCCGCCTCGCCTGTGTGGTCGATCGCCCACGCGTGCATCGCTGCGAGGAGCATGGCTGCCTGGTCGTGCGCCGGGCCGGAGAGGCTGGCGACGCGGGTGTACCGGTTTGCGGCCATCTCGACGAGACCCTCGGACTCGAGCCGCGCGATCGCTTCCCGCACAGGGGTGCGCGAGACACCGAGCCAGCTCGTGAGCTCCTCGTCGTTGAGTCGCTCCCCCGCCTCGAGCGTGCCGTTCTCGATCGCCTCGAGCATCTGCTCGTAGACGACGTCACGGAGGAGACGGCGGGGACCCTGGCTGGTCGGAGACTTCGGTACAGGCATGCCGGGACCATATCCCGGATATCAGTCCCCGGTTGGGTGCCACACTGAGGAACCGCAGTTACTACATCGATCGGCCGCACCCCTGGCATCCGATCTAGCGGAGAATGAAGCCGAACAGGCTCGTCAGTACGATCGTGAGCGGCACGGTGATTAGTGTCGTGATCGCTGCTACCTTCACGTTCTTCTTCTCATCAGCTCGCCGCGCAACCGTCTGCGCTCGCGATTCCATACGGATGCGGTGACCCGGGCCGAGAATCGTGTCGCGCCGACGCTTGTAGATCGGTCGAGCAACTGCAATGAGTACTCCGGTGATGAGCACCCACCCAAGCGCGTGCGCGGGCGCGGGCATGGGCTGCACGGCTTCGAGCCAGATCCACAGAACGATGAGGGCCAGGGGGAGGGCGAGCGGAACAAGCCGGGCAACAAGCTTCCACTTGATTCTGGGGCGGTTGTGGTGGAGCTTCTCCACGATCGTGTCGCGAACTTCCGGCGAAGAGACGTTCACCGTGGGGTTGCTGTGGAAGGTGACCGAACCGCTCATCGGCGGAATGAGGTCCGGCCGGTTCACGGACACAGTAAGTCGCACCCGGTCCTCCGCGGGGAGGGCGTTCAGTTCTGCCTCAGGAACGTCCCGATTGCCGTACAGCCCACCGCCATCGAGGGTGAACCTCGGGTCAGCGCCACCGGACCACTGCTTCAAGATCGCACCGATCTCGATAACCGTGTCCATGTCGACAACAACGGATCGGACCCGGACGGGGCCGTCAGGCTGACCAGGGAAGCGCTCAACCTTTGGGCCGTAAAGCCAGTTCCACGCCGAGAAGTCGTACTCGGTTCGTTCGGGCCCAAACATGACGCCACTTTCTCGCATGCCGGCAGTCGTAGCAACAGGACGCGGCGTCCGATAGCCGACCGGCTATCGAGACGTCATCGGAAGGACCGGAAGGGCCGGAAGGACCGATGTGTGAGCAGCTTCGTTCCGTGTCGTCGTTTTCGCACCGCTCCGTGTCGTGATCACGTCTCGATAGCGGATCCCTCTGCGGGAACGGCGCACGGTAGCTTCGGAGCATGCCGGCCTCTCAGTACGTTCGATTGCTGCGCGAGCGGATCGGGAGCAGCTACCTCCTCCTTCCGGGCGTGACCGCGGTCATCCGAGACGACGATCGGTTCCTGCTGGCGCGGCAGCGCGACTCCGGGCGATGGAGCCTGATAGGGGGCGGCATCGAGCCCGGCGAGGACCCCCGCGTGGCGCTGCTGCGCGAAGTGCGAGAAGAACTCGGTGTGGGCAGCGACGTCATCCGGATCATCGGGGCTTACGGCGGCGCCGCCCTCGAGAACGTCTACCCCAACGGCGACCAAGTTGGGTACGTGACGGTGGCGTACCTCTGCTCACTGCATACGTCGTCGTTCCTCCTCGACGAGGACGAAGTGCTCGAAACCCGGTGGGCGACTCTCGCCGAGCTCACCGAACTCGATCATCACGAGTGGATCGACCAGGTGCTGATCGACGCCACCCGGTAGTGGATCGGTGACCGGACAGGTCGGTGCGGGTCGTCAGGTTGTGGCGGCGGACTGGTGGCGGAAGCGGGACCACCCTGCGCAGATGAGTGCGATTCCTGCGGCGAACGCCCATCCGACCGATGGGGTCGATGCGGTCGCGATGAGGATGACGACGGCGGTCCCGATCGCTGTTCCAAGCTGCGCTCCGGTATTCACAATGCCTGCTGCGCTGCCGGCCAAGGCTGCCGGGACGCTGGTACCCAGGCCGGTCGCTGCGACCGAAGCTGCTGCAAGGCCAACGCCGATCACGGCGACGCCGGCAGCGATCCACGGCCATGAGTGGCCCAGAACAGCGAGGACCGCGTTCCCGCACGCGATCGTCGCAGCCCCCACTGCGGCCAACCGGTCTGGCCCGAGTCGGGGAGCGATTCGGCCGGTTGCGACGGACCCTCCGATGACGGCGAGGCTGAATGCCATGAGGACCAGCCCGGACAGCAGTGCTGGTATGCCGAGGCGGTCCTGGAGCACGAGTGTTGCCAGCACCGAGGACGAGCTGGTGGTCGCGGTGTTGACGAATGACTGCACCGACCCACGTCGGAGGTTGGTGATGCGGAATGCATCCCGCGGCACGAGCGGTGCACGTGCGCGGCGGAATCGCCAGGCCAACAACCCAGCGATTGCCAGACCGAGGAGGATCAGTCCAACACCCTGCGGCTGCGTGGCCGGGGCCTCGAGCAGGGCCGTTCCTGCGATGACCGGCATCACGGCCGCGACGAGGAGGACTGCGCCGAGAACATCAAGCCGTTCGGCCCGATCCGGCTCCGGCTCCTCCCGCACGACGAGGGCCACTCCGACGAACAGGAGAGCAGCGACCGGTGCGTTGACCCAGAACACCGACGGCCAGCCGAGCACCGTCGTCAGCAGTCCACCGATAAGGAACCCGGTTGCGCCGGCTGCGGCACCGACGGCGCTCCAAGCTGCGAGAGCTCGTGACCGGCCCGGTCCAGCAGCCGTTGCGTGGAGGATCAGCCGGAGCGCTGACGGAGCAGATACAGCTGCCGCGGCTCCCTGGACAGCGCGCGCAATGAGCACCTGCGGGAGCGCCTGCGCGGTACCGCCGATGATCGACACCACGCCAAAGACGACGATCCCGACGAGAAGGATCCTCCGGTGGCCGTAGCGGTCCCCGAGTCGCGCGCCGAGGATCAGCATCGCCCCGAAGAACATCGCGTACGTCGTTGCAAGCGGGCCAGCGGCCGCCGGATCAGCGCCGAGACCATTCAGGATCGACGGAATCGCCGTGACGACGCTTGTGACACCCAGTACGTCAACGAACTGAACGAGACAGAGCACGGTCACTACCCCGGGACGCATGCATGCACCGTACGTGAAACGTCGTCAAGACGACGAGCTGCGAGTCCAGTAGCCGATCGGCCACCGGGCGCTCCTCTTGGAGTCCGCCCGAGCTCCCGCGGCTTCGAGGAGCGCCAGCCCACCCTCCCCCGTCGATGTGACGGGCAAGACCACCGACGCTCCGCTCGAATCGCAGAACTTGGCACCTGCACCGGCGCAAGACCACGCGCGCTCAGGTACTCCGCCTCCGAAACGTCACCACGAGCGCATCCACGACGAGGAAAACGAGCAGACTCACGCCGAGAGCCGGGAGCGCCAGGCTGAGTCCAGCCGCGACCAGGAACACGGCGGTGGTTCCCCACCATGGTGCCCGGGCGATGGCGCCAGCAGCTGGTGCTCGGCCGACGCGTCCGCCAGTCGGGCGCCGCTTCCACCACATGAGGTAGCCGAGGACAACCATGGTTGCGATCCCGAGCGCGGTGACGAAGAGCAGGATTTGATTCGGCAGTCCCCACATCGTCCCCATGTGAGTGTCGATGCCCCACCTGGCGAGCTTCGCAGGGATCGAGTACGAGCTGAAGTCGGTGCGGGACACCACCGACATGTTCGTCGGGTCGATCGCAACTGACGACACCGCGGTGGGATACGACCGCTTGATCTCGGCGACGGTCCACGCCTGATCAGCGGTCACTGGCGCGGTGATCTGGACCTCCGCGGCGTGGATGTTGACCGTCCTGGCCTTGGCGAGGACCTCGTCGAAGAGCGTCGGAGCGAGCGTCGCAGGACCGGCGTTGCCCGCGACCTCCGCGGCGCCGTGATGCTCAGCATGCTCGCCTGCAGACGCGGCGGGATCCTGAGACAGGGTCGTCGTCAACGAGGGGGTGCTCCACCCCCAATCAGCTCGGAGCGCATCAACGTTCGCACCGCCGAACTGCGACCAGGTGATCCCGGTCGCGGACAGGAACAGCGCACCGAGCAGCAGCCAGAGACCGGTCGACGCATGCCAAGAGAAGAGCCGGCGGTACCCACGAACTCCGCGGGCGGGACGGAGGAGATCTCGCTTCGCGCGTGCTCGTTGGATCCGTACGATCCAGAGCCCGAGCCCGGCCAGGGCGACGACACCCAACCACGATGCTGCCGTCTCGCTGTAGAGGCGGCCGGCGTCGCCCAGGAACAGCGACCGGTGGAATGTGTCGACCCAGGTGCGGAACGGGAGCGCGCCGGACGTGCCGTACACGAGGAGGTCACCTCGAACCTCGGCAGTTCCAGGGTCGATGAAGATTGCGCGCGACTGCGATTCGAGGAGCCCGTCCTCGGTGTACATGACACGCGTCGATGCGCCCGGTGCCGGCGCGGGACGAACGGCGGACAGTGAGTCGTTGGGATGATGGCGGTTGACGTAGGCCTGCGCGGCGTCGATCTGGTCCGCGAGCGGGAGTGGTGCGGCCGATGAAGGTGCCGTCAACTCGTGCTTGTAGACGACCTGCTCGATCGAAGGGCCGAGGGCGTAGGCGGCGCCGGACAGTGCAGCGATCAGGATGAACGGTCCGACGAATAACCCTGCTGTGAAGTGCAGGCGGAGCAGCAGCTGAACGAACCACCCCCGGCGGGCCTCCCGACCGGGAGGAGTCGCGATCAGTGGGTTGACGGGACGATCGTCGACGGCGGTCATCGGGTCCTCGAGTGGTCTTCAGAATCGCGCACTGTGCACGACGGTAGCCACTCTACAACTTGTAGAAGACCCTTGCTGCTCACTGAATGACGTTCGGCGTATCCGGTAGCGCCTCACCGCTCGGATGATGCGTTGGCATGCAGGTCGCGACGCCCGAAGGAGGACAGGCCAACTTGTTGGAGCCAGAGGGCTCGGTGGAGCGCACACCAATCCCGGCACAGCTCAGCGCGCTGACGCCCGTTATGCGGACGAAACGGAAGCGCGGTCGAGATCCGCCAGTGGGTCGGCTTCCGTGCGGGGTAGTGCGCCGACGAGTGACGAAGTAAAGACGGCCTTCAGGGCGTCGACGAGTTCGAGATTCAGCACGCTGAGCTCGGGCTCGTCCGCATAGGCAGCGAGAAGGCTGGGCGCGGGCGGCACGTAGGTCGAGAGCGCCCCCGCGGACACGAGGGTCGTGAAGCAGAACATCTGTGCACCCTCGCCGAGCTCGGGCAGGTGGCGGCGCACGAGCTCGGTCATCGTTGCGAGCTTGGCAAGGGAGGACCGCTTGTGTGCTTTCACGACCTCGACCGAGACGTTGTGTTCGAGGACACCGCCTTGCGCGCCGAACAGATCGCAGAGCACAACCTGCTGCGCCAGGGAGCGGCTGAGGATCTCCGCCAGCTGGGAGGCCCGCGCCTTCAGCGTGGCCTTCGTGTCGCATGCCTCGTCTAATTCCTGCTTGAGCGTGTCCAGCCAACTCCCGAAGAAGTCGTCCAACAGGTCCAGCAGCACCGCCTCTCTCGACTCGAAGTACCGCAGAACGTTGGACTTGGCCAGTCCAACGCGTCTGCTCAGTTCGTTGAGGCTCACCTCGGCCACGGACATCTCCTCGAGCATGCTCGCTGCCGTGTCGAGAATCACCCGCCGCCGGATCTCTCGTTGCTCTTCGCTGCGCGCTCGTTGGAACGTCATGCCCTGACTCTAGTAAAGACCGGCGGTACCTTGACAAGAGACCGGCAGTCTCTTAACTTGCTAGTAGCAAGAGACCATCGGTTTTTAAAGGAGCATCATGACCCACGACTGGACCGAGCAGCAGATCCCCGATCAGGTCGGGCGGGTGGCGATCGTTACCGGTGCCAACACTGGGTTGGGTTTCGAAACCGCCCGGATGCTTGCCAACCACGGTGCGACGGTGATCCTCGCGGTTCGCGATGTCGAGAAAGGTCAGCGGGCGGCCGCCCGGATGACTGGTGACGTCCGGGTGCGGCCACTCGACCTGACCTCTCTTGACTCGGTCCGTTCCGCAGCGTCGGACCTGCGGAACGAACATGAACGTATCGACCTGCTGATCAACAACGCGGGCGTGATGTACACGCCGAAGAAGATCACCACGGACGGCTTCGAGCTGCAGTTCGGTACGAATCACCTCGGCCACTTCGCGCTCACCGGTTTGCTGCTGGACCGCCTCCTCCCCGTCGCAGGCTCCCGCGTCGTCACCGTCAGCAGCATCGGACACCGGATGCAGGCCGCCATCCACTTCGACGATCTGCAGTGGGAACGCTCCTACAGCCGCACAGGTGCCTATGGCCAGGCCAAGCTCGCCAACCTCATGTTCACCTACGAGCTGCAGCGCCGGCTCGCTCCCCATGGCACTACCGTCGCCGTCGCCGCCCACCCGGGCTTCTCCGACACGGACCTCACCCGCAACGTGCCAGCCGCGTTCCGTCTGCCGGTGAGCTGGCTCACGCCCGTACTAACGCAGCCTGCAGAGATGGGCGCGCTATCGACCGTGCGCGCCGCGACCGACCCGGGCGTGCTCGGTGGCCAGTACTACGGACCCGGCAACCGCATCGAGACCAAGGGCTCCCCCCGGATCGTCACGTCCAGCGCAGACTCGCACGACTTGGATGTCCAGCAGCACCTGTGGACGGTGTCAGAGGAGCTCACCGGAGTCACCTTCCCCGTCGCGGCAGTCCCAGCCCCCTAAGACCACAGGGGCACCGAGCTACGTCACCGCGTGCGGTCCTGAGCCTGCGCGGGGCTTCCGGCGCGGGTAAAAAGCGACAGAACCGTTCGTGCCGCCATCTGCGGTGAGCACTGTTAGCAGCGGCGACGCCCCGGTCGGTCATACGACGGCGCCCGCGGGTCGGGACCGCCGAACATCAACCTTCATCAAAGTGGCTATCACGGCCGCCTCCGGGTTCAGAGGCGGCCCGCGAAGACCGGTAACGCGAGCGCGAACACCGACCCCCGTCGAGCCTCTTAGGAGAGGTCTGCGTGGTCAGTGCACCATCTCGTCGACGCCCAACTCGGTATTGACCCCTGGTGCAAGCACGACGCCACCTTCCCAGAGTGCACAAGCCCACCCGCGAAGGCGTCTCGATAGCCGATCCCCATCCGAGACGGCGGCAGGGTGCCGCCCGGTCGAGCGCACGTCCGTTCACCGAGACGGTCTCCCCGTCTCCCGCACCCAGCGTTCTTCGTAGAGCCCGGTCCCTGAATCGATCTGTCGATCTCCTCGGCGCTCGAAGCCGTGCTTGGCGTAGAAGCGTTGAGCCCGCTTGTTGAACGAGAACACGAGGAGGTGAGCATCCTCTTCGTTGAGCGCAGCATTCAGGAGGCTTGAGGCAACTCCCGTGCCCTGGGCCTCTCGATCTACGTACAACGTCGAGAGCTCCAGGCTTGGCAAGCTGCTCGAGTCGCCGGAACTGCGACTCGTGCTCGCGACACCGATGACTTGTTCCTCGGGTGACTCGGCAACGAACACGCGTCGACTGCCGGTGCCGATGCGCTCTGCCCAGCGATCCGTCGCTGGACGGAGGGACCGGGCGTCCAGGAAGGAGTCCAGGACGATGCCACGGTAGGTCTGCTCCCACGTCAGCGTCTGGAACAGTCCGACCCTTTCGGCGTCATCGACACGTGCCCGCCGGATACTCACCACCAGACCAGTCTGGAGGACGCTCACCGCGGCATCACAACGTCTCACTCGCCGATCGTCCATTGCACAGGCTCCGGGAGGTCAGAAGCGCTCCGGTGTGACTGTCCACGCTGAACGCCCGGACGCCTTGTCCTCGAACACCCGATTCAACGCGACGCCATCAAGCTGCCGCACCGTGCTCTGATCCAACGTGCTCACCGCACATACCAAACCCGCTGACCCGACACCACGGCCACTGAACCTCACCTGTCCAGTTGAAGATCAGGAGCGTCAACGGAAACTGTCAGCCAAGTCCAATCGAACGCCCCGGACGCGCGCCACGTCCGGAGCCTGGCGTCCAGTTGGGGTGGACTCTAGCCAGGCGGATCAGAGCGGGTCTACTCGTCCTCCGCCCGGCGAAACGGCATGGTTTTTCCGGCCATCCAATGGAATGCGCCGGTCATGTCCCAGCGCGTAGTAACCAAACGTTCTTCAATCTCTCCGTAGGTGAGCAGGAACCCCTCTTCCGCGTCACTTTCGATGCTTGCTCTTTCCTTCGCGAGCGCATCTACCGCGTCAGCGAGACCTGCATCAGTACTCGAATTTCTATAAGCCACAATCAAAGACGAGATGATCGTAAGAACGCCGATGCTGCCCACAACACCATTGATTATCTTAGTCGCCACTGCCAGGGGCCCTTCAGGTGTGAGTGCCCCAATCTCACCAAAGTATAGACCGACAAAGGCGTAGTAGGTGAACGTGAATCCGTCCGGTGCCGGGCTTGCATCAAACTGCCACGGAGCAATACGGTAAACGGCGTAGGTTATCAATGTGAACGCGGCCACCACCTGTGCAACCATCACCACAAGCAGCACAATACTCGACAAGGTAACCCAAGGACCTCGACGCGAATCGGTGAGCAACTTCTCCCACCAGCGAATGGCCTGGTCTGCCAAGAGGTTGAATCCAGCTGCATTTCGGTACTTTTTTGCGTCCTCAAGCCCCCAGTTTGCTAGTTCCAATTGGTTCGGGATGTCGGGGGTAGTGAAACTCCGGACCACCTGCGTCCTCAACAGCCAGGCGATCGCTTGCTCCTGTGCGCGTAGGAACGGCGCGGTCCGCAGCAGGTCAACCACCGATGTGGTCAGGGACCACAACAGGATGCACAGCATCATCGCCGCACCAGCTCCGATAAGCCATTCGGTTGTACCGACGAAGATGAAGATGCCAGCGAGGGCACCGCCTGCGAAGGATAGTACAAACGGCTTAGCTCGGCCTATGACATTCAGCAAAGAGCTCGCGACCGCCACCAGGGAGATTGAGCTGCGATGCTTGGTAAACCTTCGCGGAATTTTCCAGAATACGACGACCAGAGGGAAAGCAGCAACATATAGGACCACCAGTGCCGCGGTGTGAGCCTTGGCCATCAGCAAGACCGCGGCAACGAAAAAGAGTAAAACTAGCCAGGGGGCGTCAACCACCCACATCGCTTGTGGCAGCAAGACGTGCATGATTTCTCGATCAAGATCACCAGTGGTTAGTTTGAAAGCTACGAACGCCCAGACCACCACTCCTAGAGTGTCGAGCGTTCGCCGCAGGCGACGCCGTCTTGACCGCTTGCGTGCCGCACCGCGCCGCCGCTTTGAGGGCTTAGTTTCTTCAGCTTGCGCTTCCTCTTTTTCGGGCTCGGTCGCTACAAGCTGCTCAATACGGGGCCAGATTTGGTCGGGGAGCGCGGCTGGCGGAGTGGGGCGCGTCGGACCCCTCTTCGGTAGCCGAGAGCGAGAGTAGACACGGCGTTCACTGCTCGAGTGCGACATCACTAAAACCCCTCACCTGTTGGTGATGCTTGTTGGTGTTGAGGGCCTAGGGCCGGGTGTGTTGGAATCAGTCGGCGCTGAGCGGCCACTTCCAAGCCCTCGAACAGGCCAACAGTAGAGGATTCCTCCGACGGCAGATACTCTGCCGCGACGGTACCGGCCGGGCACCGAGCAGCGGAAGCCTGGCCCATCCCGCACACCCGCCGAACGGCCCAGTCTGGCGTCCGGCGGCGCAGCACGACCAAGATCCTGCCAACTAACGTGAACAGTCACACCGATGCCATGCTCGAACTGGAACGGGAAGGCCGAGTTCGGTACATAGATTGCGAACACGGATCATGAGACGGCGGAACGCCGCTCCCGCGCACTTTCGCTGCAGCATGTCAAGAAGCACACCTGGCGTACGAGCACTCTCCGTCCCGGTTCGGCCTCCATGGCCCCGGCCCGCCAGATGGTAACCACCTGCTCGCGCCCCTCACCGCGTAAACGTGCGGACAAGGTGGCGAGTGACCTGGGCCTGCCTAAGCCGGAACGGTTCAAGATCGGCTAACGCCGAATCACCCGCCCGACACCGAAATTGTCCCGCCCGATCCACGCTGTGACACCCACCGTGTCCTCATCGTGCAGCTCCCCACTTTTCAGCGGGGCGGCCAGTCAACGCACCAACCCGTCGCCCTTCACCGTACGTGCGGTCTCGGCAGGCGCGCGGCGTTGGACGTATGCCTGCGACGGAGCCGAACATGGCGCCTGAGCGCCGGCGGGGCGCGTCGACGGCATGCATTTCTCCTTGTCAGGTGACGGGCCCCCGGACTCGAGCGCCGGCTTGCTTGGGCTGATTGAGGCGCCCGCTCGGGCCAGATGTATTGGACAGGAACCGACGTCCGCTATTCTGATCAGATCTCGAGCCAGGGGGGAATCCATGACGCGACCCACGCGTAAGCCAGTACCGAGCGCGAGCGTCGCTAACGTTCATGAAGGGCGGCTCCGAGATCTTTGGCGCATCATCCGATGGGAACTGCGGATGCTGCCGAAGAATCCGACATATGTTGGCGCCATCGTGTCGCTGACTCTTCTCGGAGGTCTCTACGTCACGCTCATTTACAGACCGTTGCAGAACGCACTTGCCTGTTTCATCCTGATGGCCCTTGTCTGCTTCCTAGCCATTCTGGTGTTGTTCTTCTTGGTGTGGATAGGAGTGTGGGGCTTCCTCCTCCTCAACCCTCACGCCACGGTGTACATGAATGACGATGCTGCACTCGGTATGCGTTCATCCGTCGATCGTGGTGGCAAAACCACGTGGAAGGTCGTCCAGCACATCGCGCGGGCGCCTGGTGGCCTCGGCGCTGGCCTCCGAAAGACGATTGCTCCCAGCATCACGGCAGCCGCGGACAACGCTCGTGTGCCCATCACCGCGAAGGCGGTCAACAAAAAGATCGAGGCCCGCTACATCGATTCGCTTGCCGATTTCCAGGTGCAGTCCGATGGCCGTCGGCGGGTGAGCCGACAGCCGCAGTAACACCGCGGTCGTACCCCGCCAGCGAAGCGGACGCAGCGAAAGTAAGGAGAGGATGATCAAAGCTGACACGAGTGACCCGAAGCTGTGTCCGCTTCTCAATCGTGCACCGGGCTATCCAGCCGCGACCACCCCTTAATTTTCGTGTCCTTCTCGACCCGAACAAGCTCCACAGTCGCATGGTGCGGCACGGCGCAGCACTCTGGGGATCAGTGAGCGAATAGCATCTGCCGTATGGCAACATCACGAATTCGACTCTCCGTGGTCACCCGACAGAAGGTGGCTGACTCGATCGCGCTGTCCGCGGTGCCGTGGGCCGGCCGACTGGACGAGCCTAACTTTCTGGCCCGCATTTACGATCTCTCTAGGATGCCGAGTACCGACTCCAGATACTCAAATGCCTTCGACGATATCTATCAACACCAGGTTCGGAACGATGACTACGGTCGGGGCTGGATTTTCACGGACGCGCGCTTCAATCTGCTTCACGCTGGCGATGACGAGTTCCTCAAGTTCCTCGCCGAGATGCTTCACCCTATCGTTCGACCAGACGAAGCTGAGGTTGCCAAACTCCTAACCGAGTTCAACAGTATGCTTCAGGTCGATGGGTTCGCTTTGTACGCCAAAGACTGGATTAGCGGGCACGCCGTTTATGGCTGGCGAAGGGTCGACGCCTTTCACGGGTCCTCCCCCGACCTTCGGCTTGAAGAACGCCCTTTGACTGATCCAATCGTTCTTCATGAGCACCTCAACCGTATTCGGAACGGCTTGGCCACCGACCCCGCTGCCTCGATCTCTTCCTGCAAGAGCTTACTCGAGAGCCTATTCAAGATCGTCTTAGATCAGAGTTCTGTCGAATACCCCCGGTCTGACGATGTACCACAGCTCTACAGAAAGGTAGCGGAGCATCTTTCCCTGAGCGCGGAGTCGGTACCGGCTTCTGCTCGCGGAAGCGAGGCTTCGCAGAAGATGCTGCGCACCCTCGTGACGACAGTTGGAACCGTCGCCGAGCTGCGGAATGAACTCGGTATCGATCATGGCCGGTCTGACCGAAGCGCTGCCTTAGCTCGCCATGCCAGGCTGGCATTGAACGCCACAGTCACTGTCGCCGAGTTTGTTCTTGACACTTGGCAGGATCGGATTGACTCCGGCCGGTTAGAAGGTCCCGCTTGACCCAGCCAAGCGCTGGTCAGCACTCCGTCAGCTCCCGCGGCACCAGCGGGGCTTTCGCGAGTTGGACCGCGAGGTCGAGTGATTCTAGCGTCTCTCACGCGTAGGAGAGCGAGGCTCTCGCTCGCGACGCACCACCGAGCATGGCTCGCGACGACCACGGCCTGCTCCCTTCCTCCTGGCTGAGCGCCGCAAAGAGCTTCCCATGGTGCGTCTCCTCGCCGGCGAGGCGAGCCGCCACTATCTCATTCAAGCCAGACCAGGCCACCAGCGACAGTTCGAAGCGCGCACCTGCTTTTTGAATCTCCTCCTAAGCGAGGACAAGCAGAGATCGAGACCGACTCGGGGAGTCATCGAGCAATCAGTGGTCGTCCGAGCGCGAGCGGGCGATCCCGACTCTGGGTCCGTCCCGGTCTTAGATAGGCGATCCTCGAACTCTCGCCGTTCACCTGCGCCAGAAGGACACCTTGGGGCCATTGAAGGTTTAGCCAGCACTCGTGCTCGGGACCCACGGTTCGGCGGGTATGTGAACCGCGACAAGGTATCTGCAAACGCGACAACTTGCGCTTCAAAACGACAACCTGGCACTCAATCCACACCGACCACGGGTGCTTGCGGGCTGCCCTGGACTCCTACGGCCCTGCTCCGGGGCGAACCCATCTCACATAGGTGGTCCGCGAACTATCTCACTTCACGCACGCCATACGGACGCCTCGCGCCGCACGAAGACTTAGCCGACCCCGAGTCAACGTGGCCCGTCCGTACTGCCAAACATCGTGTCCACGTCCGTATTTCGGACACGTTGAGTGGCAGTCGGACAAGTTAGCTGGCGGACGACAGCCGTCCGTGGCCCCGCCTGCTCGGACCTGCAGGCACGCGCTTCCATTACCGCCAGCACGTTCCGAGAATGACTATTATCGGAATTGATCCGGCAGCCGTGCACAGTGCCGGCGCCGCCAGGAGACGAGGCCGTGTGGACCAGGACATCGCAGTCGAGGGTGCCGCGGTGGATCCTGCGCCGGTGCTGTTGCAGCGTGGTGCGCGTGGTCGGGCTGCGTCAGCCGAGGAGCGTGCGGCGGCGGAGCGGTCCCGGACGGCCTTCGCCAGGCTCCGCACGGCAACGGGGGAGGGGAGCACGGCCGCTCCGGGCGCCGTGAGGGTGCCGGCGGACGCGTCCCCGCGTGTCTTCGCGGAGGCATCCCTGTCGCCGAACACCATCCGTGCCTATCGGTCGGATCTGCGGCAGTTCGCGCGCTGGCGCGCGGGATTCCTGGACCACGAGATCTCCGAACCATCCGAGCTCGAGCAGATCGTCACGGCACCGGTGGACCCGGCGGAGGTCGCGGCGTTCCTCGCGGACAAGGCCAACGCCGTCCTCCCCGATGGCGGGCAGCGGTACGCACCCGGCACGATCAGTCGTTACGTCGCCGCGATCGACTGGGAACACGCCCGCCGCGGCCACACACCACCCGGCACCACCCCGATCGTCCGCGACGTCCTCAAGGGCATCGGACGCACCCGGTCCGTGCCGGTGCGGCGGGCGAAGCCGATGACGTTGAAGGCGCTGCAGACGACCCTGCTGCATATCGATATCGCCGACATCCAGAGCGGCGCACTCGGCACACGCGATCAGGCGCTGTTGCTGTTCGGGTTCGTCGGCGCGTTCCGCGAGTCCGAACTCACCGCCCTGACCGTCGGAGATCTCCGTCTCGTTGACGGGGAGGGTGTCTACGCGCGCGTGCGGCGGTCGAAGACGGACCAGGACGGTGTCGGCCGCATCAAGGTGCTGCAGCAGGGCGCGAACCCGGTCACCTGCGCCCCGTGCGCGTTCATCCGGCTCTCACGGCTCATGGCCGCGCAGGACGCACGAGGCGAAGCCGGCCTGTTCGCCGCGCTCACCGGCGCCACCCTTACCGTCCACGTCTGCGCGGACGGGCTCGGCCCGGACCAGCTGCCGCCGTCGATGCCGTTCTTCCGAGCCGTGTCGAAGTGGGGCCTGTTCCGGAACACCGGCATCAGCCCCACCACCGTTGGGAAAGCCGTCGCCCGCCGCGCGCGCGCCGCTGGGCTCGGGGAGGAGGGCTGGTCTGGGCACTCCCTCCGTGCCGGGTTCGTCACCGAAGCACGAAACGCCGGCGCCACGGACGTGGAGATCATGAACCAGACCCACCACACCAATGCCGCCACGCTGCAGATCTACGACCGCGAATACGCACCCCTGGTCCGCAACGCCGTCACCCGGATGCGCTTGTGACCCCCAAAACCGACCACAAACTCGGCCCCGGATGCCGCCGTGACACGGAGCTGCTGCTCGAGGCGCACTGGGACCGGTTCGTCGCATGGTGCACCGCGACCGGACACGAACCGCTGCCGGCGACGGCAGCCACGATCGAGCAGTTCCTGACCCAGTTCCCCGGGGCTGCGTCGACGCAGCGGCTCCGCCGACACGCGATCCGCGCGCACCACCTCGCTGCCGGCCTCGCGGACCCGATACCTACAGTGCAGGCGCGCGTGTGGCCGCGACAAAAAGCCCCCGACCGCGCCGCGGTTGAGACAGTACTGGCGGCGATCCCGAAGTACCGGTACCCGATCGGGCTCCGCGGCCGCCGCGACGCGTTCCTCATCGTCCTCCTCGGCACCCTGCACCTCACCCGCGGGCAAGCACGCACCGTCATCCCCGACGACGTCGCGGTGACCAGCATCATCAGGATCCGCGGCCACGTTGTTCCCTCATCGGACGAGCCGGCATCGTGTCCGGCGTGCGCGGTGACCCGGTGGCTGCGCATCGTTGGACCCGTTTGGACCGGGTTCCGGAGCGACGCCATCCGGCTGCTGGATCCAACGAAGGGGAAACTGGACCAGCACGACTGCGAGCAGCCGCTACCGGGGGAGTGGCGCCGGGCAGAGCAGCTGCTGTTGCCGTTAGACGTGCACGGGTGGGCCCGCACCGGAGCCGCCCTGTCCGGGCGGTCGATGACCAGCATCATCCCGAGGCGACGCGACGCCGCGGCGAAGGGTCCGATTGCGGAGGTCCTCGGTGCTGTCGCACGGCAGCCGTCACGGTTTGACGCGTTGACGCTGCAAGAGACCTACACCGAGCTCGGCGCCACCGACGCCGCCGTCGACGCCGCACTCGAACGGCTCGCCGCCGTCTGGAGCGACGCGCAAGCGCTCGACACCGAGATCGAGCACGCAGTGATCGTGCGAAAGTCCGAGACAGCGACGGATATCGGTAGCTAGCGAGTTCCCGCGGTGCTCGCGCTGAGCCCCGGTCTCGCTGGTCGGCCCGCCGGCGCCGCGAACTTCCCTGGCAGCATCTTCTGCGATGTTGCCACTTTTCATCAATAACTGACACTATCGGGGGAGCTATCGTCAGGAGGGAGCCTCGATGACTGACTGGCCAGTGCACTCAACGCGCGTCGTCCCCTGGACGAGCACGAGCCGTCGCGGCACCCGCGACGACCGGACCCTCACCGAGGTGGTTGTTTCCATCCCGCCGATGATCGCCAATGTCGATGTTCCGGTTATCGCGGAGCGGGACCTCGCCCGCGCGCGCTACGAAGCCGCCGACTTCGAGCGCGTGGCCGACGGCGTGCTCAGCCCCTTGGCCGGGTTCCTGATCCGCATGGAGTCGGTCGCGTCGAGTCGAATCGAGCACGTCGAGGCGTCCCCGGTCGCGTTCGCTCGCGCCATCGGTGGACTGAAGGAGAACACCTCCGCGATGTCGATGGTCGCCGCGGGCGCTGCGATCACGAAACTCATCGACACCTCGGACACGACGATCACCCTCGACGAGGTCCTCGCCGCACACAAGGCGCTCATGCAGAACGACCCGGACTTGTCCGAGCGCCCGTACGCCGGCCGGGTCCGCGACGTGCAGAACTGGATTGGCGGTTCTCAGCACTCGCCTCGCGGGGCGCTATACGTTCCGCCGCCGCCGGAGGACGTGCCCGCGCTTCTCGAGGACCTCATCGCGTTCGCCAACCGCGACGACGTCGAACCAGTCACCCAGGCGGCGATCGCGCACGCCCAATTCGAGAGCATCCACCCGTTCACTGACGGCAATGGCCGCATCGGGCGCGCGCTCATCGGCGCGATCCTTCGCCGGCGGGGTGTCACGCCGCACACCGTGCTGCCGGTCGCCAGCGCCCTCGCAGCTGACACGACGCACTACTTCTCCCTCCTCACCGCGTACCGCGCCGGTGACGCGGAGCTGATCGTCACCGATCTGGCGTTCTGCGTCGAGACGGCCGCTCGCGAAGCTCGCGGTACGGCGCGAGCCTTCGCCGGCTACGTCGACGCTTGGCGCGAGGAGGCCGCGCCCAGAGCAGGGAGCGCTGCGGAACGGATCCTGCCGGTCCTCCTGACGCTGCCGGTGTTCACCGTCGAGCAGCTCGTCGACGAGCTCGGCGACGTCCCCGAGCGGAGCGTCTACCGCGGGGTGCAGACCCTCGAGGAGGCACACGTCGTCGAGGCAGTGACGGACCGGAAGCGAGACCGCGCCTACGCAGCCATGGACATGCTGGACGAGTTCGAGGATCTTGACGCTCGTATCCGAGCGCGCATCAGCCGCCTTCGCGCCGCCTGAGGCGCTGCGTCCGCGCGAACTCGGTGCACGACCCGGAGCGGGACCCGCGCGACCAACCGCGACTGCTGGCCGCTGCCCCCTGCTGCACCACCTTTAGACCCTTGCGCGCACGTGTCGCAGAAGAACCTTCTGGCACCCCGGAACTACGGGTTGCCGCTCCCCGGAAGGCGTGGCGCTGGGGCATACCCCAGAGCGGCAGCGATGACGCCAACGTTTTCGCCGAGTTGAAGCCAGACAGTTCCGGAGAGAGGTGCTTGCTCCTAGCAAGCGCTGCTACTTGCGCGGCTGCTCGTTCGATGGCTTCGGAGGGACGTAGACCCCGGAGGGTGTCCGTGGGGCGCGGGCAGGCGCCGGCCGGTTTCCTGTCGGTGCGGCACCCCTGGTGATGGCACCTTCGGTGACGTGATCGTGGTTTGGCTGTCGATCGCTCATGCAGATTCGTCCTCGCTGTTGGGATAGAGCCATTCAACTATCGCCCCATCTGGGATGCTGAGCCAGACCCCCGCCGTGTGTTCCATGCGTTCGCCAATAGTGCCGCGTTCGTCTACGGCAAACTGCTCTTGGATGTAGATGTCGCGAGGGTGTGGATAAGTCGACACGAAGCTCTGACCGCTGACCCAGCCAGCAACGCGCTCCCCGCTGGGTAGGAGCACCCTCACCCACACGTCTGCCTGGCGAGGCGCGGCCTTATCCCAAGCTGTCGGCGTGCTCTCGTACGCGGTTCGTCGCCGAGGGAACCGAATCCAAGACGGCCACCAGCGCGAACGTAGCGGACTCCAGGACACATCTGCGTGCCAACCGAGCGCGATCGCTGCGGGAACGATGACGCCGAGAAGCGTAGCCAGGAAGCCTGCTCGCCCTGGGTGCGCAGCAAGTTCGGCCTTAGGGTCCGCAAGGAAGGGCACGAGCAGCTCTCCGAAGAGCCACAGGTAAATAGCATCGAGGATGACGCTCACCAGGAGTGCGTCGAGGATTCTCGTCGCAGCGGTCTGATCGGACGATTTGAAGCCGCGGAGCCAGGATCGAACTCCGGCGAACACGACGCCCGGGATCACCAAAGCGACCAGGGCGACGACGCCAAACGCGGACTCAGGCAGCGTCACACGTACCTCCTTCTGAGCAGTCCTACTTCACGAGCATAGGGACAATATCCGACGAAGGAGCCCGTAAGCCCTTCCGGCCTCGGATGTCAGGGCTCGTCGGTAGACTCCTGGCAACACTCAACTTGGAGCGAAGGAGCCCCACATGACCACGACGAAGACCGTATTCGTAGCGTTCGCAATCGAGGACGAACGCCAGCGCGACTTTCTCAAGGGCCAGTCGTTGTCCCCACGCGCCCCTTACGAGTTCGTCGACATGTCGGTCAAGGAGGCCTACGACTCCGACTGGCAGAGCAAAGTGCGGACGCGCATCCGTCGCTCGGACGGCGTGATCGTTCTCGTGAGCAAGAACTCCGCTGCTTCGACAGGTCAGAAGTGGGAGATTGCTTGCGCCAAGGAGGAAGGTAAGCCGATCTTGGGCATCTGGGCGTACTCCGATGACCGGGCAGTGATCGCGGGTGTAACGACCAAGACCTGGAGTGATAAGAATATCAGCGACTTCATCGACTCGATCTGATGGGTATGCGGAAGGCGCTAGTCGTTGGTATTGATCACTACGAACACCTGAATAGCCTCCGTGGATGCGTCAATGATGCGCATGATGTCGAGAGCGTCCTCGAGCATCATGCTGATGGTACTAAGAACTTCACCAATCCGCGGCTGATGACGGCCACCAACTCGGAGACGGCGATTAGTCGGGGTGATTTGAAGGATGCGGTCCGGCAACTTTTCCAGGATGACGCGGAGATTGCACTTTTCTACTTCTCAGGCCACGGTTACCTAGAAGACACGGGCGGTTACCTCTGCACTAGTGACGCCGCATCTGGCGACGACGGCGTGGCTCTCGCGGACGTGATGACCTTTGCGAGTAATTCTCCGGCAACGAACAAGGTGATTATCCTCGATAGCTGCCACAGTGGCGCGGCGGCGAGCACAGCAGCAGCCGGACAAGCGCAGATTCACAATGGCGTCACGATACTGGCCGCATCGACTGCAGAGCAGTACGCGATGGAGTCGGGTGGATCTGGGGTGTACACCGGCCTCCTCATCGACGCATTGAACGGTGCTGCAGCGAACCTCATCGGGGACATCACCCCAGGAAGCGTCTATGCGCACATTGATCAGTCACTAGGGCCTTGGCAGCAACGACCGGTCTTCAAGACAAACGTCAAAAACTTCGTGTCGTTAAGGAAGGCGACGCCACCAATCTCTCTCGATGAGCTTCATCGACTAGATAAGATCTTTCCAGAGCCTGATTACCAGTTACTGCTGGATCCGTCCTACGAACCCGACCGGTCCGCTGAACAGGCTGCTGATCCGGCAATCCCCAAGCCGGACCCGATTAACAACGCGACCTTCAAAGTGTTACAGAACTACGTGAAGGTGAATTTGGTTCGCCCGGTCAGTGCTTCAGCAATGTATTTTGCCGCAATGGAAAGTACTGCTTGCGAGCTGACTGTACTTGGTGAGCATTATTGGAACCTTGTGCGCAAGGGTTTGATCTGATGCCGGATTCCACAGACCAATTTCTGCAGACGGCAGCCGCTTTGGAAGCCATTGCCGCAGTGGAGCATGAGCGCTGGGCGCATTGGCAAGAATACCTACACAGTCAGTGTGAGCAACTCGATGACGGGAGTCTACGTATCCCCGCTCATTTAGTGGCGCGATGGAAAGATCAGACTACGACAGCGTACGTAGACCTGACCGAGGATGAACGTGATAGCGATCGTGAGCAGGCTCGGGAATATGTCTCGGCTCTGCGCCGAGCTAACGCGTTGGGTTAGCTCTTGGGACTCTACGACGCCACACAGCCTGCTCTGACATAAGAGCGCCGTATCGGCGTGAGCGAAAGCAGCCGGCCACCCCGAGGGGTAGCTGGCTGCTTTCGGGGGGGGGGGCGTCAGTGCGGGGCGTCGTAGGCGTCGCGGACGGCCTGGCTGATGCAGCCACGGGAGGAGACCTCGTGGCCGTTCGCGTTCGTCCACTCGCGGATCTTCGCGAGCTCTTCCGAGTTCCCACGCTCCGGCGCGCTGCCGGCGCCGGTGCGACCGGAGCGGCCCGTGACCTTGCGGGCGGCGGTGACATAGTCGGAGTGTCGACGACGACGGTGCAGAAGTGGAAACGTGAGTTCGTGGGGGAGGCCTCTCGTGCATGACCGGTCACCGATCGGCTATCGGGACGCTCAGCCGACGTTGGAGTGGTCGGAACTCGTATGCTCCGAGCATGGGGATGAACAAGGACCAGCAGCTCGCGGCGAGCATCGGGGGTCTGGTAACAGTGTTCGCCGGCGTGGGTGTGATCGTCGCATGGGTGACGGGCTTCATCGGCTTGTAGGCGATCGAATCGAAGCCGCTGAGCGATCCCCTACCGGTCAACACTTCGTGTTTCGAGCGCCAAGATGACCCTGTGGCAAGCTTGCGGCCAGGTTGAGGAGGGACCGCGATGGATGAAGCGCTCTTGTACGACCTCTGCAGTCCTGCTCGACTCGTTCAGGTCCGGTTCGTCTCGACCGAAGCAGGGCTCCGCGGGCTCACCGACTTCATCGGTCGTGCTGCTCACTGCTCGGAAAGTCACTCGCACACGCGTCTGCTGCAGTTGATCCAGGCTGCGCCGCGGCCAGTCGGTTTCCGCCACGGCTTCCGTCGGCTGGAAGCCGTCAGTGCGAGTCGAACCGTCGCCCCGGACACTTTCACCGACGCCGAACGTGGTGAGTACGAGGCTGCGCAGAACGCGCTCCTCAAGAGCGTCGGACGCGACTCTGGAGAACCGGCGCCGGGAGCGGTAGGAGTCGTGCGGAACGTGTTCGAGCAGTTCATCCTCCGCTGGTTCTGAAGGAGACCTCGGACCAGACGATCCCGTTTGAGGATCGGCTACCGAGACGGCCCGGGACTCAGGGCAGCGCGATCTGAGCCCCCTCGATTGCACGTGTCCGCGCCGGCGCTCGATAACGCGTCCCAGATGCTGGGCGCCCGCCCCGATTGTCGGCGGACCAGGTGCGCACCGCACGCCGGTTGTATGAGCAGCAGGACATGACGGTGGCGCAGATCGGTGACGTGCTTGGTGTGAGTCGAACGACCGTGTACCGCGTGCTCCGACGAGAGAGTGAGTCAATCGCTGGGCGGCGGCGGAAGTCTCCTGAATGAGATGCGCTGGCGACTGCGTCCGGGTTACTTCGCTCCGAGGCTGAGTGATGCGGTGCTGAATCTGACGCTGCCAAGCGCGTTTGCCGTTCGGGGGTACCCGCCCTGTGGTGTACCCGAAGCTTCTCTAGCTGAAGATACGTTAAGACCATGGCGGTACTACCCCTTCTCATCTGGGTTTTTCCACGACACCCCCAAACGGGTGGGGGGGGTACACACGTTCAGATTCCTCATATGCTTTGGGCGCTGACAGCAATTGGTGCCGTCACTCTGAACTAGGGGGTTTCGTGCGCTCATTGCTGCACGCTCCGCGCACGAGGAAGCGCAGCATCGCTGCTGCCACCTTGGGCGCGCTCGCACTTGTCGGGTCACTGCTGGTCGCAACGCCGGCGCAGGCAATCAACGACACGGGCACCGGTGGCGTGTTCGTGCCCGCTTCCGGCCGTGTCCTGGACACCAAGGTCGGTACTGGCGGGTTCAGAACGCCGATGGAGGGGAACAAGTACCGCACCATCAAGATCGCCGGCCTAGCCGGGATCCCGGACGATGGCACGGTGGGAGCTGTTTCGCTCAACGCGACCGTCACTGGCTCGGCGGACAACGGCACTCTGTTCGGCCGACCCGACGCGGACACTTCGCGGACGACGATGCTGATCTACAACGCCAATGCGGGCGAGTACGTGTCCAACACCGCCATCGTCGCTGTGAGCGATGCCGGCACCATCCAGGTCTCGACCGAGACGGCTGCACGGCTGATCCTCGATGTGCAGGGTTATTACACCGCCAACACTGACGGCACCGCCGCCGGCGGATTTGTCTCGGTGGCGGGCAAGCGCATCGTCGACACCCGCTCCGGCCTCGGTGCTCCGAAGGCGCTCCTGGCGCCGGGGAAGAGCGTCGACATCCAGGTCGCTGGCACCAATGGCGTCCCGGCCGACGCTTCGGGCGCGGTGGTGAATCTGCTGCCGATCAACACCACCGACTCGGATGGATACCTCACCCCGTACGCGACTGGCGCTACCCGTCCAGACAATGCGCTGCACTACGCGCCGTCCGTGAACACCTCGATCCAGGCGCAGGTTCGGCTGTCCTCGAGCGGCAGGATGACGATCTACAACGGCTCATCCACCGTCAACCTCGTCATCGATCTTCAGGGATATTTCACGGCCTCTGGCACCACCGGCGCGACGTTCACGCCTGGTATTGGACGCGTCTATGATTCCCGTGCTGCGGGAAACACAATCCTTGCGAAGAACGAGAGCCGTGCGATCCAGGTAGCCGGGAAGTCCGGTGTGCCCGTCATGGGGTCCGGCATCACCGCGGTCGTCCTCACGCTGACCGCCGTGCACGGCGGCAGCGATGGTCGCGCATCCGTGTGGGCTAACGGCGCGGCGCAGCCGGAGACAACGTCGCTCAACTTCCAGAACGATGAGATCCGCACCAACACCGTCACCGTCGCCCTTGGCGCTAACGGCAAGATCAACCTCAACAACGTCGCTAACCCGACCAACTACCTGGTTGACGTGCAGGGCTGGTACGTCGATCCGACACTGCCTACCATCTCTTGTCCGTCGCCATATGCAGCAGGCGAGTGGCAGCATTCCATTCCTACGGCCCCAATTGTCTGCACCGTCGAGGCGCCAGCTGCGACCGATTCAGACTCGATGCTTTTCACCGTGTTGGATGATGAACCGCAAGACGAAGCGCTTCGCACTGACGCTGGCGCTGTCCGCACGACTATCACTGTTCCCGCGGTAGCCGGCTGGCATGAACTGTCTGCAGTTTCTGTTGATGCGGCTGGTTCCTCGCAGATCACAGACTTCGCATTTGGCCTCAACGACAGCAGCCCCAGCCGAGTGCTGCAGGCGGTCCAGTCTGCGTCGCCGACAGCGTTCCGCGACATTTCGCAGGCTTCCACGACATCAAGCGGTTCTGTCGCCCTCGCGACGCAGGGTGACGTCAACGTCACGGTGCCCACTGAAGTATCTGGCGAAATCACTTTCCAGGATGGTTCAAACACAACTGCGGGCGCGGGCACAGTGTCAACTGGGCTGCCATTCGCCCAGTCGAGTGCTCGAGCTAAGGTCGAAGCTAACGGGATAGTTTCCTACGACAACGGGAACGGATCAACGACTGTCCCGTTGGCTCACGACGACGGCTCCGTTCAGATTGCTACCGTCATCGACTCCGCTGCTGCTCCGACCGAGTACGCATATCCGATCACGCTGCCGCCTGGCGCATCACTTCAGCCGGCGGAAGGGGGAGGTGCCACGATCACGGACGCCGACGGTGTCGCCATTGCTGGTATTCAAGCACCCTGGGCAAAGGATGCCGCTGGTATGGACGTCCCGACGAGCTTCCGTATTGTCGGCGATACGCTGACGCAGGTAGTCGATCTGAGCTCGCCGACCCTTGCATTCCCGGTAGTTGCTGATCCGTCTTGGTGGCGGACCGCGTGGGGGGCCGCGAAGTGTGCAGCGGAGATCGCAGGCACCCTCTTTGTTGCCTCTAAACTTCTTAAGGGTGCAACCAAAATCAAGGCTATCGTCAAGGCTTCAAAGGTCGCTATCAAGGCATACAATAAGCTTGGCGGCACTGCGAAGAAACTTTTGAAGAATCTGAATAAGTACTTCGCTAACAAGACCGGCTTGAAGCCGAAGACGATTAAGCAGATCGAGGTGTTTTTGTTGGCTGTCGGAGATGCCGTGATGAATGCGCTCGGCTACCCCTCGTGCTGGCAGTTGATAACGAGGAGATCGTGATTATGATTTCCAGCCATTTTACCATGTTAAATACGAAAAGGCGATCGGAGGCCGAGAGATGAAGATTAACGTGTCCGTACCGGAGGACCTCGTTGGTTGGTGGTTCCGGACGCCTCAAGGGATCACCCGCTACGACGACTCTCGTCGAGTGATCGCCGATGATGAGTTGGGCAGTGACTCCCTCGTCGCTATCTGCGGCGATAGGGAAGATTCATACGCGGCTGGGGAACAGCTCGAGCTCGTGGCTGACCCTGAACTGGCGAATGCATTTCGCGCAGAAGTCGTCGATAAGTGGCGCGTCACGGCGATCGTCGCGTTGGCACTCACGCAGAGTGCGATATACGGATTCTCCGGCTTGGCGGCAAGGGCGAGGCCCGCAGGCTTCTGGGTATTTGATGTACTGGTAATGGTCGCAGTACTGGTGACGGGGCTCGTTGTCTGGGAACGTATCGTACTCAGAAACCCGAACGGTCGCGTCGTCCGGCGTCTTGCCGGCCAAGCTTTGTTGGCCGACCTGGATCGTCAGCGCAGCAATCTGAGTCGGGAATTCTGAGAGCAAGTGCGCATGTGCGAGGCGAAGTGTCGGCTGGGCTTAGTGTCATCTGCGTGCAGATAACCTGCTCTATCTTCAGATGAGCGAATTCGTGTCCAGCTAATGTCTAACAGTGTGGTCAATCGTCAGTAGTAGTCGAGTAAAAGGGTGAGACTGGTTTCAGGCTCACCCTTTTACTTCTGCAGGGAAGAAGTACTCCCTCACTCGAAGACTCAGCGGGTAAATTCGATGATGAGGTTGCGTTCGCCCGCGCCGCTGTAGGTGAGCGGTGTGTGTGCCCTGAAGCCGTCGCCGCGGAGGATCGTGCTGACTTGGTCGAGTTCGGCTGGGTTGTCGCCGACGTACCAAACAGTGCGTAGGCCCTTGGTGTCGTTAGCTGCGTTGACGGCGCCGCGCATGCGCGCGAAGAAGTAGTTCATGTCGGAGGCGCTCGTCTTGGTCCAGAGGTCCTTGAGCCCTTCGACGGATGACGGGTAGGCGATGGTCAGTTGGTCCGCTGGCCGGTGCATCTTGCCGAGGATGAGTCCGGCCGGGCCTTGTTCGTCCTTCCGTGCCTCGGCGAGCTCGCGTGCTGCGGTGGCGAGGTCGGTGGAGTTTGGGGAGGCGTACCGGATGCTCCACCACACCTGTCCGGCGGGGATGAGGAACGCGATCAGGAGCAGGCCGCTGATGATGCCCTTCGCGTAGGGCAGGAGGGCGACAATGCCGGCGGCGATGAGGATCGCGAGTGCCGGCGCGGAGTAGGTGACGTAGCGGCCGACGTAGACCGGCTTGTAGAAGTGCGATGCAGCGAGCAGCGCCACGGTGGGCACGATCAGCCACGGCAGTAGCACGACCAGCGCTTCCGAGCGCTTCCGGAGCGCGAACGCGACGCCGATGAGGACCAGCAGCCAGGACACGACGGCGACGGCGGTCACGAAGGATCTGGTGGTGGTGACGAGGGGGAAGTCGAAGAACTGCAGGCGCCATGCGTTCTCGATGGCGCCGTGCAGGGACGGGGACTGGAGCCATCCGACCTGTCGGGACTGCGGGATCGCCGCGCGCACGAACGGCAGCGCCGCAGCAGCAACGATGACGACCGTTCCGGCCGCGACGGCGAGACCTATCCAGCGCTGCTCCGGCGCGAAGAGGAAGCGGAGGAACACCGTGAGCGCGTGTGCGGCGACGATGAGTGCCGCCCACAGGAACACCAGCACTGACGCGCAGGCGAAGACCGCGTACAGCAGCCACCACAGAGTGATCAGCATCGGCGGCTTCCGGCCGTCGGTGGCGTCCAACGCGTGGACGAGGAGCACCGTGGTGAACACCGCGAGGAGGAGCTCGAACGCCGGGGACCGTCCGGACGTGCCGGCTGAGGCGACGACGGGCAGGAGGGGCAGGATGATCGCGGAGATCGTCGCCGTGGCGAGGGAGAACAGCCGCTCGGCGAGCAGGACGACGAGCCCGCCTGCCAGTCCGATCGCTACCGCGGACGGGAAGCGGAGGGTGAAGGGGCTGTACCCGACGAGGTCGAACCAGAGGTGCATGCCGACGTAGTAGACCGCGTGCACCAGGTCGATCCGGCCGATGAGGTCCTGCAGCGCGTCCCAGGACCGGGTGGATGCTGCGATGGTCGCGGTCTCGTCGAGCCAGATGGTCCGGTGGGTGATCGCGATCAGGGTGATGAGTGTGCCGAAGAGGGTGGCTCCGCCGGCGATGACCCATCGGGCGTTCCTGCGGGTGTCCCGCTTCACGTCAGCATGCACACCCGCCAGCGTATGGGCAGCCGCACTCGAGCCTCGACTTCGACGTCGGCGAGTGGTCGAGCATCCAGCTACGGGCCCGCTGCAGGGCGCAGGCTAGGAGCGGGTGTTCTTCCGCACGGACGGCAGCTTGCGGTGGTCCTTCACCAGGGAGCGGGTCTCGCGGATCCGGCGGTCGATGCCCCACTTCGTCACGAGCGCCAGGCTCTCGCGGACGATGTTGCCGCTCATCTTCGACACGCCGAACTCCCGCTCGGTGAACGTGATCGGGGTCTCCACGACCCGG
>Ga0308163_10001220_pt1 | contig 30322 bp, 27 predicted proteins | sample PhyTR1_FD_201037 | JGI IMG/M metagenome (GOLD analysis project Ga0308163, IMG submission 201037) | Phyllosphere microbial communities from UC Gill Tract Community Farm, Albany, California, United States - DLSLT.R1 | ecosystem: Host-associated > Plants > Phyllosphere > Unclassified | place: USA... | reverse complement strand
CCCTGAACCGCAACCCGGAGAACTACTTCGCGCAGATCGAGCAGGCCGCGTTCGCGCCCTCGAACTTCGTCCCCGGGATCCAGACCAGCCCCGACAAGATGCTCCTCGCGCGCATCTTCAGCTACGCGGACGCGCACCGCTACCGCGTGGGCACGAACCACGCGCAGCTGCCGGTGAACGCGCCGAAGTCGCCCGTGCACAGCTACTCGAAGGACGGCCAGGGCCGCTACCACTTCGAGTCCGCCGGCACGCCCGTCTACGCGCCCAACTCGCTGGGCGGCGCGCACGCCGACCCGGCTCGCGCCGCCGAGAGCGCCGGCTGGGAGCAGGACGGCGAGCTCGTCCGCGCCGCCGCCACGCTGCACGCGGAGGACGACGACTTCGTCCAGGCCCGGATGCTCGTCAACGAGTCGATGGACGACGAGCAGCGCGAGCGCCTCGTCGGCAACATCGTCGGCCACGTGAGCAAGGTCACGACGGCCGAGCTGCGCGCCCGCGTCATCCAGTACTGGACGAACGTGGACGCCTGGCTCGGCGCGGCCGTCGCCGCCGGCCTGCCGCCGCTCGCCGGCGACGCGCCCGTCGCGGAGGCCACCCCCGGCCCGACGCGCGACGCCGAGGAGGTCTCCGTCGCGGCCCACTGAGCCGCGGCGATGATCCGCTGATCGCCCGACACGACGCCCGTCCCCTCCTCGAGGGGGCGGGCGTCGTCGCGTGTCCCCGCGGCTCCCGCCTGTGCGCCGCGCGCCCGTCGGCGGACCCGACCATGCCACCGTCATGCCTGCCGTCGATCGACGCGCACCCCTCACACGAGAACAGGACGGAACCATGGCTCCTGCCACCCGCTCCACCATCCTCGGCACCGCGGCCTGCGCCGCGCTCGCCGTCGGCCTGCTCGCCGGAGGCGGCCCCGCGACCGCCGCGTCCGGCACCGTCGTCCCGGACGCCGCCGGATCCGGTGTCCTCCACCACGCGTTCCCCACGGCGACGACCGCCTCGACGTCGACCTACTGGACCCCTGCGCGGATGCAGGCCGCGACGACGAACGCCTTCGTCGATCCCGACCCGGTCGACGGCGACCCGCCCGTGGGCACCTCGGACGCCGCGGTCGCGTCGCTTCGGACCTCCGCGGTGACGGCGCCGACGACGATCCCGGGCTTCCACGAGGAGACGCCCGTCCCCGGGTTCTCGCCGGACGACCACCTCGGCGTGGTGTTCTTCCGCAGCGGCGGCGTCGACCAGCGCTGCACGGGCAACGTGGTGACCTCGGTGTCCGGCGACCTCGTCGCCACGGCGGGGCGGTGCGTCTCCGCGCTGGCCGGGCAGTTCGTCTCCGAGCTGGCGTTCGTGCCGCAGTACGACGGCACCGCGCCGCGCGGCGTCTGGGGTGCGGTGGCCGTGTCGGCTCCGGCCCGCTGGGTCACCGGCCGCGAGGTCGCGTTCGACTCCGCGTTCTTCCAGGTGGCGGCACCCGCGGGATCCGCCGCCGGTGCCACGCTCTCCTCGACGGTCGGCGCGTCCGGCGTGTCCTTCACGGGCGCGAAGGACGACGACGACTTCCGCACGACCGGGTACCCCCTCGACGGCGGCCACGACGGCACGCAGGTCGTCGCCGTCGAGAGCGGCGCCGAGCCGAACCCGTGGATGAACCGCGACGACGCCATCGAGGGCCTCGAGATCGAGTCCCGCGCCGGCATCAGCGGATCCCCCTGGGTCGCCGTGGACGACGAGCCGGTGCTCGATGTGCAGCGCGGCATGACCTCGTTCGCGTACCACCGCTTCACGCACTCGGCCTTCGGCCCGCAGTGGACGGCCGCGCTCCACGCGACGTACCTCGCCGCGGCCGCCGCGTCCTGACCCGTCGCGCCGTGGCGGTGATCCGCTGATCGCCCGACACGACGCCCGTCCCCTCCCGCGAGGGGGCGGGCGTCGTCGCGAGCGGCCGGACCTGCGTAGCGGCTCCGAGCCTCGTCGCGGGGGCGCCGCGCGTGGGACCGTGGGCGGACCGACGGACCGCACGAGAGGTGGACACCGCATGCGCAGCAGCGATCCGGACCCGCGCAACCCCTGGCCGCACGACATGGTGCTCCGCATCGACGAGCCCCGCGACCTCACGTCCCTCCTGTTCGTGCGGGAGGCGTGGCGGCTGCCGATCGACGACGTGCCCGCGCTCGACGGCGTGCCCGACGTCGGGGACTCGGCCAGGCCGGCCGCCTTCGAGGAGGCCGAGGTCGTCGGTCGGTGGCGCGAGCAGTGGGCGCGGGGGCTGTCGATGCACACACCGGGGGACCGGACGATCCGTGCGCCCGATGCCCGCACCGCGCGGCTCCTGCGGGAGCTGGACGATGCCGCCCTCGTGGAGACCGTCGCCGCCGATCGCCTCGTCGCATCCCCCGGCATCGACCGCGAGGCCTTCGAGGCGTGGCACGCCACCCTCCACGACGACCGTCGGCTGCCGCTCGCCGAGCACCCCGAGCGGATCTGCGTGACGGCGCTCGCCGACGCCTGGCGCCGAGGGCTCGAGAGCATCGTGCAGCTGCCCTACGCGGGGTTCCATGCCGAGCGCATCCACTCGTCGACGCTCGTCGTGTCGCGCACCGCGCGGCACGACCCGGAGCTCTACCGCCGCGCGCTCGCCGCGCCGATCGGCGGAGGTCCGCAGCGCTGACGGCCCGTCACTCGACCGCGAGCGCGGTCACCGGCGAGATGCGCGTCACCCGGCGTGCGGCGCCGAGGGAGGCGACGGCGGTGAGCAGCGTCGCGGCGACCGCCACCGCGACGACCAGCCACAGGGGCACGACGGGCACGACGAACCCGCCCGTGCTCCGCAGGGACGCCAGCAGCGACTGCGCGCCCGCCCAGCCGTAGACGGTGCCGAGCGCGAGCCCGACGAGCACCGCCGTCACGGTCAGCTGGGCGCTCTCCACCGTGATCATGCGGCGCAGCTGCCGGGTGGTGAAGCCGAGCGCGCGGAGCAGGCCGAGCTCGCGGGTGCGCTGGAGGACGCTGAGCGAGAGGGTGCTCATCATGCCGATGGCGGCGATCAGGCCGCTGAAGCCCGTGAGCACGGAGAAGACGACCACCATGGCGAGCAGCGTCGGCGCGACGGCCTGCATGCTCTCCGGGTCGTTCGCGTAGTGCCGGGCGATGACGCCCTCGAGGCTCGCGGAGGCGACGGCGAACATGGTGACGAGGGTGATCCCGATCACGAGCCCCGTGGTGGTGCGCGTGCTCCGCTCGGGGTAGCGGACGGTGTTCTCCGCGGCGAGGCGGCCGCTCGCGCCGCGGCCGAGCACCCGGCCGACGACGCGCAGGGCGGTCGGCATGACGACCGGGGCGCCGAGCACGAATCCGGTGAACGAGAGGAGGCCTCCCGCGGCGGCCGGGAGGATCCCAATCGGGTCCCGGAGGCCCGTCACGATGCCGAGCGCGAGCAGCCCGATCCCGAGCACCAGGAGGACGACCGCCACGGCGTTCCGCCCGCGGCGGCGCCGGGCGTCCTCGTGCCGCGTCTCCTGCGCGCCGCCGACGGCCTGCATGGGCGAGACGTCGAGCACGCGGCGCGACCCGATCCACGACGCGAGCCACGTCGTGAGCAGCACGGCCACCACCGGCAGCGCGACGGCCGGCTGCACGAGCGCGTAGGGCAGGTCGGGGAGGGGACCCAGCGCCGTCGCGACGGCCAGGAGGGCGGCGGTGAAGCCGATGCCGACGGCGGCGCCGAGGACGCTGCCGACCGCGCCCACAGCCAGGCCCTCCCGGGCGACGGCGCGGCGCTGGCTCGACGCGCTCGCGCCGATCAGCCGGAGGAGCGCGATGGTGCGCGTGCGCCCGGCGATGATGGTGGCGAAGGCGTTGGCGGTGACGACCGCGCCGACGTAGGTGGCGATCCCGAGGAACACGACGCCCACGGCGGTGAGCATCGCGATGACGACGTCCTTGCCGCCGGCGTAGCCGTCGGCCGAGATCAGCGTGGAGAGGTCGCCGACCACGAGCAGCAGCGTGGTGCCGAAGGCCGACGACAGCGTCGCGACGAGCACGCTCGCGCCGTGCCCCCGCAGCGCCCGGGGGATCACGCGACGCCCTCCATCTCCAGCATGTACCGGCTGATGTCGGCCGCGCTCGACCGGCCGCGCTCCTCCACCACGCGGCCGTCGGCCACGAAGACGATGCGGTCGGCGTAGCTCGCGGCGACGGGATCGTGCGTGACCATCGCGATGCTCTGGCCGTGCTCGGAGCTGGCCGCGGCGAGCAGGGTCAGGACCTCGCGGCCGGTGCGCGAGTCGAGGTTGCCGGTGGGCTCGTCGGCGAACACGAGGTCGGGCCGCGTGCCGAGCGCGCGCACGATCGCCACGCGCTGCTGCTGGCCGCCGGACAGCTCGTGCGGGCGGTGGCGGAGGCGGGGCGCGAGGCCGAGCGACTCGATCAGCCCGTCGATCCGCCGGCGCTCGTCGGCGTCGGGTCGGCGGCCGTCGAGCTCGAACGGCAGCAGGATGTTGCCCTCCACGTCGAGCGTGGGCACCAGGTTGAAGGACTGGAACACGAAGCCGACGCGGCGGCGCCGGAGCAGGGTGAGGGCCGTGTCGTCGAGGGCGGTGACGTCGGTGTCGCCGATCCAGACGCGGCCGGAGGTGGGGGTGTCGAGGCCGGCGAGGATGTGCATCAGGGTGGACTTGCCGGAGCCGCTGGGGCCCATGATCGCCGTGAACTGCCCGCGACGGATCTCGAGGGACACGTCGTCGAGGGCGGTGACGGCGGTGCTCCCGCTCCCGTACGACTTGCACAGGCGCTCGGCTCGCGCGACGACGCCGGAGGACTCGGGGGATGTCTGCATCCTCCGACAGTAGGGAGATGCCGGGATCGGCGCGTCGGTCTCGCGGACCATCCGGGGCGGACTCGGGGCCGGTCCCGGGTCGGGTCCCGCGGGCGCGGTCACGCCAGCGGCAGCTCCATCTCCAGGTCCATCTGCGTGCGGTCGAGCGCGTACGGGACGCTGCGGCCCGTGAGCGCGAAGCCGCGGCGCGCGTAGAAGGCGCGGGCGCGCGGGTTGTCCTCGTGCACCTCGAGGCGCAGAGCGCGGGCGCCGGGGCGGTCGCGGGCCCAGGCGATGATCGCGTCGAGGAGCATGTCCGCGACGCCCGCCGCGCGGCCCCGGGCGTCGGGGGTGATGTAGACGCTCACGAGCATCACGCGCGTGCGGTCGGCCGCCACGAACGCGTTCATCGCGCCGAGCCAGCGGCCGGTCGCGCGCTCCACGGCGACGTACGCGGTGCTGCCCGGCTGCTCCGCGCGGGCGGTGCGGGCGCGCCAGTCCGACTCCGGCTGGGCGCGCGCGTGCTCGAGCGTCTCGAGGTAGGCGAGCGGGGTGTCCTCGATCATCTCGAGGCGGAGCGCGCGGTACTCGCGCCAGTCCTCGGCGCGGAGGCGGTGGATCACGGCGTCCACGACGCTCAGACCAGCTGCCCGTTGACGTGCAGGTCGCCCGCGGGGAGCGCGTCGGCGGGGGAGGTGACCGGGAGCGCCATCCAGCCGTGGTCCTGGTGCACGACGCCGGCGGCGCCGAGGAGCGTGAAGCCGTTGTAGTGGCCGACCCGGCCGTCGAGCGCCAGCCAGCCGTGGCGCGCGTAGTAGCCGGTGGTCTCCGCGCCGGTCTCGAGGAGGCCGAACGGGACGGCGAGGCGGGCGAGCGCACCGCGGATCCCTTCGGCGAGCAGCGTGCCGAGGCCCGCGCCCTGCCGCTCGGGGTGCACGGCGACCATGCCGGTGGATCCCACGAGCAGGTCGTCCGCCGGGTCGCCCCGGCCGTCGCCCACCTCCACGAACACGCGCCGGATCCCGGCGTGCGCCACGAGCTCGTCGCCGTCGTGCACGAGGATCCGCAGCTCCGGCTGCGCGCCCGCCCAGCTGCGCGCGCCCACGTAGCCCGCGGCGAAGTCGGGGAACGCGAGCGCCAGGAGCGCCGTGATGCCCTCGTGGTCGGCGACGTCGAGCGCGCCCTCGCGGACGACGGAGAGGCGGGGTCCCATGCGCCCAGGGTATCGGCCGGTCACGCCGGTGTCCGGGCCCGCCCGCGACCCGGTCGCGCGGCCCGCCCGCCCGTAGGGTGGAGCGCATGACCACCCCGCGATCCGTCTGGCAGGACAAGCTCGGCCGCCTCTCCATCCGCTGCGTGCAGATCCTGGCGGTCCTCGTGGTCGCCATGGCGATCGTGTACGCCGCCATCTCGCTCAAGCTCGTCGTGATCCCGGTGATCATCGCGCTGATCCTCGCCTGCGCCGTGCGCCCGATGGTGCAGTGGATGGAGCGCCGCGGCGTGCCCGACGCGCTCGCCGCGGTCATCGCGCTCCTCACGGGCCTCGTGCTGTTCGGCGGCGCCATCACGCTCGTCGTCTTCGGCGTGCAGAGCCAGTGGCCGACCCTCGTGAAGGCCACCAGCGAGGGCGTCGACCAGCTGCAGTCCTTCGTCGAGGAGGGCGGGCTGCCCATCGACACCGCGCAGATCGACTCGCTCCGGCAGCAGGCGGCAGACTTCCTCACCAGCAGCCAGTTCGGATCCGGCGCCATCGCGGGCGTCTCGGCCGCGGCCGAGGTCGTCACGGGCGCCGTGCTCGGGCTCGTCGTGTTCTTCTACTTCGTCAAGGACGGGCCGCGCATCTGGGCCTTCCTCATCCGCCCGTTCCGCGGTCGCGGCCGGAAGCGCGCCGTGCGCGTCGGCCACGAGGGCGCGAAGGTGCTCGGCGGCTACATCCGCGGCACCGCGACGGTCGCGCTCGTCGACACCGTGTTCATCGGCGCCGGCCTCCTCTTCCTCGGCGTGCCGCTGGCCCTGCCGCTCTCGCTCGTGGTGTTCATCGGCGCGTTCGTGCCGATCGTCGGCGCCACCGTGGCCGGGATCCTCGCGGCGCTCGTCGCGCTCGTGACCAACGACCTCACCACCGCGATCATCGTGATCATCATCGTGGTCGCCGTGAACCAGATCGAGGGCAACTTCCTGCAGCCGGTCGTGCTCGGCAACGCGCTCAAGCTGCACGGCCTCGTGGTGCTGCTGGCGCTGACCGCCGGCACGATCCTCGGCGGCATCGTCGGCGCGATCCTCTCGGTGCCGCTCACCGCCCTCGCCTGGACCATCTGGAAGATCGTCATGGAGCCCGACGAGGAGGAGCAGGAGCCGCCGGCACCGGAGCCCCTCGAACCCGTGAAGAGAGCCGCGCGCGGACTCACGGCCAAGCTCACCGGCCGCTCCGCCTCGACGACGCGCGCGTCCCGTTGAGCGCCACCGGCGCCGCCTCCCGTCTGCAGCGGAAGCCCGGCTTCGCCGTCGCCGCGCGCCTCGGGCACGCGGTCAACGGCCTGCTCCACCTCCTCATCGGCGTCATCGCGTTCCGGCTCGCCACCGGCACGGGCAGCGGCGGGGCCGACCAGTCCGGCGCGCTCGGCTCCATCGCGGCCACGCCCGGCGGCCGGGTGCTGCTCTGGATCATCGTGGTCGGGCTCGTCGGCCTCGGCCTCTGGCAGCTCGTCGAGACCGTGCTCGCGCGCGGCGACGACGCGAAGGGCACCTGGGCGGCGCGGGCCAAGGAGCTCGGCAAGGCGGTGGCCTACCTCGTGATCGCCTCCACGGCCCTGCGCTTCGCGACCGGCGGATCCAGCGACTCGACCGAGCAGACCCAGTCGCTGAGCGCGCGCGTCCTCGCGGCGCCTGGCGGCGTCGTGATGCTCGTGCTCGTGGGCGTCGCCGTCATCGCGGTCGGCGTCTACTTCGCCTACAAGGGCGCGACGAAGGGCTTCCAGGACGACATCCGGGTGCCGTCGGGCTCGCTCGGCCGGGGCATCACCGCCCTCGGCGTCGCCGGCTACATCGCCAAGGGCGTCGCCCTCGTCGCGGTCGGCGTGCTCTTCGTCGTGGGCGCGGTGACGGCCGACCCGAGCCGCGCGACGGGCCTCGACGGCGCGCTCCAGTCGCTGGCCGAGCTGCCCGCCGGCGTCGCCGTGCTCGCGATCACGGGGCTCGGCCTCATCGCCTACGGCCTGTACTGCGGCGCCCGCGCGCGCTACGCGACGCTGTGACGGCCCGCCCGGTCGTCGCCCTCGACGGCGTGCGGCCGGACGAGGTCCACGTGGTGCGGGTGTTCGCGGACGCCGACGGGCGGCACGGCAACGAGCTCGGGATCGTGCTCGCGTCGGCGCGCACCGACGGCCGGGAGCTCGCGATCGCGCAGGCGCTCGGATTCAGCGAGACGGTGTTCGTGGATGCGGTGGACGCGGTGGACGCGCCGGGCGCGGGTCCGCGGGCCGCGTCGATCCGCATCCTCACCCCCGCCCGCGAGCTGCCCTTCGCCGGGCACCCGACCGTCGGCACCGCGTGGTGGCTCGCGTCGCGCGGCATCGAGGTGGACCAGCTCCGCGTGGCCGCGGGCGTCGTGGACGTGTCGCGTGAGGCGGACGTCGTGCGCGTGACGGCCGACCCCGCCTGGGGTCCCGACTTCGCGTGGCGCGAGCTGCCGTCCGTCGCGGACCTGCTGGCGCTCGACCTCCCGGCCGCCGTCGCGCAGGCGACCGCCGCGGACGCCACCGTCGACCACCTCTACGCGTGGGCGTGGATCGACGAGGCCGCCGGAGCCGTCCGCGCGCGCATGGTCGCTCCCGCGCTCGGCGTCCCCGAGGACGAGGCGACCGGATCCGCCGCCCTCCGCCTCACCGCGCTCCTCGGCCGCGACCTCCGCATCACGCAGGGCCGCGGCAGCGAGCTGGTGACGCGGCTGCTCGCGGACGGCCGGGCCGAGGTCGGCGGGCGCACGGTCGTCGACCGCGTGATCCCGCTGCCCTGACGCGCGCCCGGGTGCTCGTCCGCGCGCTATCGGTCGGTCGTGCCGGCTACGCGCCCGTGCGCTCCGTCTCGGCGGCGTCCGGGTCGGCCGGCTCCTCGCGCGGCACGACCAGGATCTCCGAGATCCGCCGCCGGTCGAGCGCCGTCACCTGGAGGGTCACGCCGTCGACCTCGACCGTGTCGCCGACCTGCGCGAGCCGACCGAGGTTCTCGATGACGAAGCCCGCGACCGTGTCCGACGCCGAGTCGGGGAGCTTGACGCCCGTCGCCTCCTCGAAGTCCTGGAAGTTGAGGCGGCCGTCGATCGTGCCGCCGTCCTCCGCGAGGTCGCGCGATGCGGAGTCGGTGTCGTACTCGTCGAAGATCTCGCCGACGACCTCCTCCACGAGGTCCTCCAGCGTGACGATGCCGTCGGTGCCGCCGTACTCGTCCACGATCACGGCGATCTGGTGGCCCTCGGCGCGCATCATCGTGAGCGTCGGCAGCACGCGCGCGGTCGCCGGGAGGTAGGGGATGGGGCGGAGGATCTCGGAGACGGGCCGCGCCGGATCCGCCGCGATGGCCTGGTACAGGTCGCGCACGTGTACGAAGCCGATGACGTCGTCGATGCTCTTGTCCATCACCGGGTAGCGCGAGTACGGCCGGTCCTGCACGTCCAGCCCCGCCTCGCGGACCGTGCCGGCGCCGTCGAGCGCGGCGATCTCGGGCCTGGGCTTCATCACCTCGCTGAGCTGGCGGTGGCGGAGGGAGAGCACGTCGTCGAGGATCCGGCGCTCGTCGTCCGGGAGGCCCTCGTGGCTCGAGACGATGTCGCGGAGCTCCTCCTCGCTCATCTCCTCGCCGGTCTTGTGCGGGTCGCCGCCGAGGAGGCGCACGACCAGGTCGGTCGAGACGGAGAGCAGCCAGATCACCGGCCGCATGAGGATCGCGAAGCCGTTGAGCACGGGCGCGACGCCATACGCGAACCCGGCGTTGCGCTGGATCGCGAGGCGCTTGGGCGCGAGCTCGCCGAGCACGAGCGACAGGTAGGCGATCACCAGCGTCAGCAGGAGCGTGGCGAGCGTGGACGCGAAGCCGGCCTCGAGGCCCCACGACTCGAGCACCGGGACGACGGACGGCGCGATCGACGAGGCGCCGTACGCGGCGGACGCGAAGCCGGCGACGGTCACGCCGATCTGCACCGCCGCGAGGAAGGTGTTGGGGTTGCGGGCGAGCGCGGCGACCTTCTCGCCGCGGCGGCCGCGGGCGGCTAGGGCGTTGAGCTGGCCCTCGCGGAGGGTGACGAGCGCCATCTCGGTGGCGGCGAACACCCCGCCGACGAGGACGAACACCACGACCAGCACGATGTTGAGGAGCAGGTCGCCGTTCACGCGCGGATGCCGGTCTGGCGGGTGCCGGTCGAGCTGATGCCGGTCGAGGCGGCGGCGCGGAGGGGCGCGGGGGCGCGGAGGGCGCGGGGCGTGCCCGGGGTCGTCCGGGCGCCGGGACTGTGGCTGTCGGGAGCGGGCTCCCGCGCGGTTCTGTGCATGGATCGAGGCTAGCGGAGCGGGTGGGGAAATAGCCGGGCCGACGACCGGCGGCGCCCATGCCCTACGGTCGGGGCATGGATCACGGCACGGATCAGCAGTCCATCGCATCGTGGGCGTGGATCGCGCTCGCGCTCGTCAACGCCGGCCTCGCCGAGCAGAAGAACCGGTCGCGGTGGACCTGGTTCCTCGTGTCGCTGCTCCTCGGCCCCCTCGCGACCTTCTTCATCGTGACGTGGGAGCGCGCGCCCGAGCGTCCCGTCGCGCCCCGGCAGGAGGGCCCGACGCGGGGCCTGCTGGCGGTGGGCATCGGACTGGCGATCCTGGCGGTGGCCAGCGCGGTGCTGGCCGTGATCGGCGGCGCCACCGACGAGCAGGTGCTCGCGGGCGGGATCGGCAGCGACGACGGCCTCTGGATCCTCGCCGCCGCGCTCGCCGTGGTGGCCGCGGTCTCCCTCGTGCTGCACGTCCTCGCGCACCGGCGCTGGGCGGCGCGGCGGTCTGCCCGCGCGGAGTCCGACGGGTCGCGCTGAGGCGTCAGGCCGTCGGCTCCGCCGCCACCGGTCCCGTGAGGAGCAGCGCGTCGGCCGCCGCACGCGGGGCGAAGCGGGCGTCGAAGTCGCGCTCGTTCGGGATCCAGACGTCGTGCCAGAGGGCGACGTGGTCGCGGCCGAGCCGGGCGTCGCGGGCCATGCCGCGGGCCGACGCCGTCGGGAGGTCCACGTCGCACCAGACGGCGAGGTCGATCCAGGACCGCGCCTCGGGGTGGAGCAGGCCGATGACGTCGACCACCAGGAGGTCCGTCGCGGGCAGCGGCTCCGGAGCGCCGAGGGCGCGCCGGCCCCAGTCGTAGCGACGGAAGGAGCCGGGTCGGCCGGAGCGGAGCGGATCCAGCACCTCCTCCACGAGGCGCATCCGGTCGACGCCGTCCCAGTCGGACGAGCGGCGATGCGACCGCGCCGGATCGAGGAAGTCGTCGCCCCGCAGGCGCACCGCGCCGGGGAGGGCGGCCGCGAGCCGCCGGGCGGACGTCGACTTGCCGGATCCGCCGTAGCCGGAGATCCCGACGACGAGCGGCCGGTCGGCCGTGGCGCGCAAGGCGGCCACCCGCCGGGTGAGCTCGGACGCGTCCATCCCGCGAGCGTACGGGGCCCCGTGGCCGTGCCGACCGCCCGGCTGTCCGCCCGGCCGACCGCCCGTCCGCCCGCTCGCCCGCGCGTCAGCCCGCGGGGACGCAGGGGCTGTCGCGTCCCTCGTGCGCCGCCGCCCGCTCGAGCAGCGCCACGTGCAGATACCCCGCGTAGCCGCCGGGCGTCCGGCCCTCGCGCCGGCTCGACGTGAGCACCTCGCCCGCGGCCGACGCCGTGATCCGCGCGCCGGCCTCCCGGAGCCGCGCGACCAAGCCCACGTCCTCGTGCTCGACGACCGCGGGGAAGCCGCCGGCCGCCGCGTACGCGTCCGCCCGCACGCCGAGGTTCGCGCCGTGCACGTGGCCGTTGGCCTCGCCGGGCACGCGCGTCGCCCGCCAGGCCGTGACCTGGGCGGGGCTGAGCGCGTCGAGCTCCGGCCGCACGGTGCCCACGACCACGTCGGTCCCGGCGTCCGCGAGCTCCAGCTGGCTGGTGATCCACGCGGGCGGCACCTCGGAGTCCGCGTCCGTGCACGCGATCCACAGCTCGGCCTCGGCGCCGTCCCACCCCGCGCGGGCGGCCGCGACGCCGCGGGCGCGCGCCGCGCCCACGAGGCCGTCCGCGCCCTCGATCACCTCGACGCCCGCGGCGCGCGCGACCTCGGCGGTGCGGTCGCGGCAGTCGTCGGCCACGAGGATCACGCGCACCTCGACGCCCGCATCGCGGGCGCGCTCGGCGGCGACCCCGACGGACGCGAGGCAGCGGCCGACGAGCGCCTCCTCGTCGCGCGCGGGGATGACGACGGCGACCGCGCGGATCCGCCGTGTCGGCTCGTCCGCGCGACCCGGCAGGGACGGCCCGCCCGCCGTGCCGGTCACCGCAGCCCCGTCCGCGTCGCGACCGAGCGCGGATCCGCCGACAGCACCTCGAGCAGGAAGTCGTCCTCCTCGTGCCGGAGGATGCGCGTGAGCCCCGGCACCGCGGCGAGCCGCGCGTGCACCTCGTCGCCGGACCGGCGGAAGTCGCCCTCCGGGTGCCGCCAGTGGCAGGCGACCAGCGTGCCGGTCGCGCCGAGCGACGCGGGCAGGGCGTTGAGCACGCGGTCGAGCGCGTCGTCGTCGAGGTAGTAGCCGACCTCGCTCATCACCACGAGGTCGAAGGCGCCCGCGGGCCAGTCGGCGCCGACGTCGCGCACCTCCACCCGCACGTGGGGCGCATCGGCCAGGCGGGCCCGGGCGCGCTCGACGGCGGTCGGCGCGACGTCCACCGCGAGCAGCTCGTCGACGCGCTCGACGAGGCCCGCGGTCGTCACGCCGATGGAGCAGCCGATCTCGAGCGCGCGGCCGTAGCGCTCGTCGGGCAGCGCCGCGAGGGTGGCGAGGCGCTTCCGGCGCTCGTACCAGCGCGTGGTGACCCGCCACGGATCCTCGTCGCGCGCGTACGCGGCGTCGAACCGCGCGGCAGCGCCGCTCGTCGCGTCCGTCGCGGCCGGCACGATGAGGACCTCGCGGTCGCGCTCGGCGTGCCGCAGGAACGCGGGCAGCAGCACGGCGCGGTCCTCGGGGGCGTCCGAGAGCGGCCGCACCTGGCTCGCGTGCGCGTCGATCGCGGCGCGCTTCGCCTGCCGCGCGGCCGGATCCAGCGGGAGCGCACGCAGGTCGGCCCACGGCACGCGCGGGTCGTCCGGCGTCGCCCAGTGCCACATCCACACGGGGTACTCGACCAGGCGGATCCCGCGCTCCGCCGCCTGCGCGGCCACCAGCTCGGCGACGACCTCGCCCGTCACGCGGTGGTCCCGGTGCCCGTCACCGCGCCAGGGCGCGGCGACCCAGATGCCGGACGCGGCCTCGGCGAGGAGCGCGGCGAGGTCGGCGCGCACGGCGTCGCGGGCCTCGCGGACGCCGCCGTCGGGGTGGTCGAGGAGCACGAGGCGCGCGCCGGGGGCGACCGCGTCGAGCGCCGCGCGGGCCTCGATCCGGCGGCGGGCGGCGAGCTCGGCGGGTGTGACGGTGGGGGATCCGGGGTGCGAGGCCGCGCCGTCCGTCACGATCGCGACGGTCACCGGGACCCCCCGGGCGGCGGCCGCGGCGAGCAGGCCGCCGGCGCCGAGCGACTCGTCGTCCGCGTGCGCGGAGACCACGAGGAGGGCGGGCATCCCCGCGGTGTCGAGCTCGGGGAGCGCGGCCCAGCGCGGATCCGCGGGCCACGCGTCCGCGTCGGTGCCCGGCTCGCGCGCGTCGAACGCGACGCCGGTCGCGGGTGCGTCGCGGGACGCGTGCGCCGCGTCGGCCATGGGATCCCGTCCGCCGGGCCCGGCCGCCGCGGCCTCCCGCGCGGCCGCCTCCACGAGCGCGCCGCCGAGCGACGCGTCGTCGCGCTCGGCGTGGTGCTGCCGCACGTAGAGCTCGAGGTCGGCGACGCGCTTGGCGTGCACCGGATCCTGCGCGAGCGGCGCGGGGCCGAGCGCGTGCGCGACGTGCCGGAGCGTCTCCTCGGCGGCCCGGGCGGCGATGCCGCGGACCCGCTTGGCGAGCAGCCGCCCCTCCTCGCCCTCCGCGAGACCCCGGTCGACCAGCCGCGCGGCCTCGTCGAGGGCACCGCGCGACGCGGCGAGGGCCGCGTCCACGGCGCCGAGGTGCATGAGGGTCAGCCGGTCGGCGCCGGGTCGCGCGGCCGCGGCCTGCAGCGTGCGCGCGAGCCCGACCGCGCCGCCGTGCCAGCAGGCGGCCACGCCGATCGCGCCCCAGTGGAACCCGGCGCGCTCGAGGTACCAGCCCGGCGCGCCGACGCGGCGCGCGGGCACCCCGGCCAGCCGCAGCGGACCGCTCGGCACCTCCACCAGCCCGCGCGCGGCCCAGGCGCCGGGCACGACCTCCACGCCCGGGTGGCCGAGGTGCACGGCGTAGAGGGCGCGCGTGCCGTCGGCGTCGGCGGCCGTGATCAGCGCGTCGGTCAGCGATCCCGCGAGCGAGCACCACGGCTTCGTGCCGGTGAGCACCGCGTCGCCCGGGCGGGCGCCGTCGGCGGCGTCGGCGGGCGCGGCGCGGAGCGGATCCCCGCCGCCCTCCGCGGCGAAGACGCCCCAGGTGCCGGGCGTCGGATCCGCGTCGCCGGAACCGTGCCCCGCGTCGCCCCGGCCGCCCGCCGCCCGCTCCTGGTCGAGGATCGCGAGCGCGTCGAGGTGCGGCTCCACGGCCCGGGCGATCCCGAGGTCGGCGGCGGCGAGCGTCGCGAGCGCCTCCCAGAGGTCGCGGGTGCGTCCGCCTCCGGGCAGAGCGCCGTCGGCGCCCAGCGCGACCGCGAGATCCAGCGCCTGCGCGGTCGGCCACTCGTGCGGCGCCGGATCCGCGGCGACGAGCGCCGCGGTGACCCGTCGCGTCGCCGGCCCCGGCGCGTCCTCCGCGAGCGGCACCGCCGTCGACGCGAGCCGGACCCGGGGATCGGCGGGGGCGGGGAGGGAGCGGTCGCGCGGGGAGCCGGAGGTCACAGGGGGTGGATCCACTTCGTCGGATGGTCGACCGGTCGTCGACCGGCGTCTCCCTTCGAACCTACAAGCGTCGCGCGCGGACTGTCGGGGCCGCGACGGCCGGAGCCCGCGGCCGTCGCCCACCGTCCGTCGCCGTCGATCCCCGTGGCTCGGGACGTCCACCGGCGCACGGTCCCGGGGCGGGCGCGCGGGGGGATGTGGGAACCTGGGCGTCCGAGGCGGGGCGTGATCCGCCCCTCCCGCGCACGACTGGAGGGAACCCCATGACCGAGCACACCACCGAGCCGATCGACTCGCCCGCGCCGGACGAGCAGCCCACCCCCGAGGCGGTCGAGGAGTTCGAGCGCCTGGCCGTCCTCCGCATGGGCGGCGAGGACATCGAGGGCGCCCTCGACGCGCTCGAGGACGAGGAGGCGCGCGAGGTCGCCGAGGTCGCGATCGATCGCGTCGTCCGCAACTACGAGAACCTCTAGCCGCAGCCGCAGCCGCAGCCGCAGCCGCAGCCGCAGCCGCAACCAGCCCGAGAGCCGGACCGTCGCCGACGCCCGACAGGATCCCGCAGAGCCCCGCCGAGCCGCCCGGTACCGCGCGACCTACCGCCCGGTGAGCCGCGCGATCAGCTCGCGGTACCGCGCCGCCGTCCGCTCCACGATCTCCGGGGGCAGCACGGGCGGCGTGCCCGTCCGGTCCCAGTGGGCCGCGAGCCAGTCGCGCACGATCTGCTTGTCGAAGCTGTCCGTGCGGTTGCCGGTCGCGTACGCCTCCGCGTCCCAGTACCTCGACGAGTCGCTCGTGAGCACCTCGTCCGCCAGCGTCGTGACGCCCGTGCGCGGGTCGATGCCGAACTCGAACTTCGTGTCCGCGAGGATCACGCCGCGCTCCTCGGCGATGGCCGACGCGCGCCGGTACACGTCGAGCGAGAGGTCGCGCAGACGGGCCGCCTCCTCGTGCCCGACGAGCTCCTCGGTGCGCGCGAACGTGATGTTCTCGTCGTGCTGGCCCTGCGGCGCCTTCCAGGCGGGGGTGTAGATCGGCTCGGGCAGGCGGTCGCCCTGCTGCAGGCCGGCGGGCAGCGGGATGCCGCACACGGTGCCGTGCGCGCGGTACTCCTCCCAGCCGGATCCGGCGAGGTAGCCGCGCACGACGCACTCGATGGGCAGCATCTCGAGCACGCGGCAGAGCATCGCCCGGCCGCGGACGGGCTCGGGCACCCCGATCCGCGCGAGGGTGTCGCCGTCCACGAGGTGGTTCGGCACGTCGAGCCGATCGAACCACCAGAGGCTCAGCTGCGTGAGGAGCTCGCCCTTGCCGGGGATGCCCGGCTCGAGCGCGAAGTCGTAGGCGCTCACGCGGTCGGTCGCGACGACGAGCACGTGCGGCTCGCCCTCGAGCGCCCGGTCCTCCGTGTCGTCGATGCGGGGGCTGAAGAGCTCGCGCACCTTGCCCGAGTAGGCGTGCTCCCAGCCCGGCAGCTCCCACTCGGAGGCGTGCCCCGCCGGCGCGGAGCCCGTGGGGATCGCGCCGCTCATCGGATGACCTGCGCGGCGATGTCGGTGCGGTGCTGCGCGCCGTCGAGCGATATCCGCCCCACCGCCTCGTACACGCGCGACCGCGCCTCGTCGAAGCCGCGACCGGTCGCGACCACGCTCAGCACGCGCCCGCCCGTGGCGACCAGCCCCGCGTCGGACTCGGCCGTGGCGGCGTGCGCGATGCTCACGCCCTCGACCCGTCCCGCCTCGTCGAGCCCCGTGATGATGCGGCCTGTGCGCGGCGACTCCGGATAGCCCTCGCTCGCGAGGACGACGGTGACGGCGACGTCGTCGGAGAACTCCGGCCGCGGCACCCCGCCGAGCTCGCCCGACGCGGCGGCCAGCAGCAGCTGCGACAGCGGGGTGACGAGCCGCGGCAGCACGACCTGCGTCTCCGGATCCCCGAACCGCGCGTTGAACTCGATGACCCGGATCCCGTCCGAGGTGAGGATGAGGCCGCAGTAGAGGAGGCCGATGAAGGGCGTCTGCTCCGCGGCGAGCGTCCGCACGGTGGGGAGCGCGATGGTGTCGATGACCTCGTCGACGAAGCCCTCCGGCAGCCACGGCAGCGGCGAGTACGCGCCCATGCCGCCCGTGTTGGGCCCCGCGTCCCCGTCGCCGAGCCGCTTGTAGTCCTGGGCGGGGGAGAGGGGCAGCACGTCGTGCCCGTCCGAGAGGAGGAACAGCGACACCTCCTGGCCGGCGAGGAACTCCTCGACGAGCACCGTGCCCTGCCCGAGGTAGTGGCGCGCGTGCTCGAGGGCGAGCGCGCGGTCGGCGGTGACGAGCACGCCCTTGCCCGCGGCGAGCCCGTCGGCCTTGATGACGTAGGGGGCGCCGTACTCGTCGAGTGCCGCCTCGACCTCGTCGACGGTGCCGGCCTGCGCGGCGCGGCCGGTGGGCACGCCCGCCTCCTCCATGATGCGCTTGGCGAAGGTCTTGGACCCCTCGAGGGCGGCGGCGGCGCGGCCCGGCCCGAACACGGGGACGCCGCGGGTGCGGAGCGCGTCGGCGACGCCGGCGACGAGCGGGGCCTCGGGCCCGACCACGACCAGCTCGAACCCCTCGGCGAGCGCGTGCTCGGCGACGACCGCGGGATCGTCGATGTCCATCTTCACGACGGGCACGGCCCGGGCGATCCCCGCGTTGCCGGGGGCGGCGACGATCTCGTGATCCGCGTCCTCCCGGAGCAGGGCCGTGACGATGGCGTGCTCGCGCGCACCGGAACCGAGTACCAGGATCTTCACGCCCCCACCCTATCGACGCGGTGCCCGGCGGAAGCGGCGCGGCGACCGCCCTGCGGACACGCGCGGCCGCGCTCCGGTGGCGCGGACGCGGCAGGCGGGAGGCCGACCCGCCGCGGGTACGGCGCGGGTCGGCTCCCTGCCCCTCCGGCGTTCTCCGGGTCCGTCGGGAGGCACGTCATCCCGCGGTCCCGCCGCTCGGAGGCGGCGTGACGGGGACGCACTGCGGCGCACGGCGGCTCGTGGAGCCGCCCTGCACTTCCATACACGGTAATGGATGTCCCCCTTAATGCGGACCCGCGCGGGCGCCCCACTTGGAGGGGCGCGCGGGGGCTCTGGCATCCTGGGGGCATGGCCCGTGCGCGCATCCACCCCACCGTCGGACAGCCCGCCGTGCGGGCCGCGCTCGCCGCGGGGGCGGACGCCGACCGCGAGACGCGCGCCACCGCCGTGCGCTTCCTGCTGCAGTCCCTCGCCGACCTCGCGCCCGGCGGCACCGTCGAGGTGCGCGTGCCGCCGTTCGGCGCCGTGCAGTGCATCGAGGGCCCCGGCCACACGCGCGGCACGCCGCCCAACGTCATCGAGACGGATCCCGCCACCTGGATCGCGCTCGCCACCGGCGGCCTCGCCTGGGACGCGGGCGTCGAGGCCGGCGCGGTGCGCGCCTCGGGCCTCCGCGCGGATCTCCGCGGGCTGCTGCCGGTGCCGTGGCAGCTGCCGGCCGACCGCTGAGCGCATCCGACGACCCCCGGTTCGCCGGGCACCCGGGGCGCGGGGGATGATGGACCCATGACCGACGCCCGCCCCCAGCCCGACGACGAGCGCCGCACCGAGGTCCTCGTCCGGAGATCGCCCCGCTACTTCCGCTTCATGGGCGTCGGCGCCGTGCTCGGCATCGTCGTGGCGATGGTCCTCACGCTGACGTTCCCCGCGAACGCCGAGTTCTCCGAGGCGCAGGTGCTCGCGTTCCTCGCCCTGTTCGCGGTCGTGCTCTTCGGCGGCCTGGCGGCGCTGCTCGCGCTCGTGCTCGACCGCGTCGCGTCGCGCCGCTCCCGCGTGCTCACGGCCGAGCGCGAGCGGGGCGAGCCGGGCGCCTGACCCGCCGCGCGGATCCGCCCGGCCGGCCCGGACGACGACCCGCGCCGATCAGCTGAGCTGCGTGCGCTCCAGCCACGACAGGTACTCCGGCGTCACGTTGCCGGTGATGTACTCGCCCGTGAAGCAGCTCATCTCGAGGTCCTCGACGCCCGTGGACCCCTCGAGGATGGCGTCGCGCATGTCGGCGACCTCCTGGTAGATGAGGTGGTCGGCGCCGAGCTCCTGCGCGATCTCGGGGATCTTGCGCCCGTGCGCGATGAGCTCCTGCCGGGACGGCATGTTGATCCCGTACACGTGCGGGTAGCGCACCGGCGGGGCGGCCGAGGTGAAGGTCACCTTGTTGGCGCCGGCCTGTCGCGCCATGGTGACGATCTCGCGGCTCGTGGTGCCGCGCACGATGGAGTCGTCGACGATGAGGATGTTCTTGCCCTGGAACTCCGAGCTCATGGCGTTGAGCTTCTGCCGCACCGACTTCTTGCGCTGCGCCTGCCCCGGCATGATGAATGTCCGGCCGACGTAGCGGTTCTTGTAGAAGCCCTCGCGGTACTCGATGCCGAGGGTCTGGGCGACCTGCATGGCCGACGGCCGCGACGAGTCCGGGATCGGCATCACCACGTCGATGTCGCCCGCCGGGCTGTGCTCCGCGATGGTCGCCGCGAGCCGGTTGCCCATGCGCAGGCGCGCGTCGTAGACGCCGATGCCGGACATGACCGAGTCGGGCCGCGCCAGGTAGACGAACTCGAACGCGCACGGGATGAGGCGCGGCGTCGGGTGGCACTGGCGCGCGTGCATCTCGCCGTCCATCGTGATGAAGACGGCCTCGCCGGGCGCGACGTCGCGCACGATCTCGTAGCCGAGCGACTCCATCACGAGCGACTCGCTCGCCACGACCCACTCCATGCGGCCGCCCGCGAGCTCGCGGCGGCCGAGGGTGAGCGGGCGGATGCCGAAGGGGTCGCGGAACGCGAGCATCCCGTGCCCGGCGATCATGGCGATGGAGGCGTACGAGCCCTGGACGCGCTCGTGCACCCGCTCGACGGCGGTGAACACCTGCTCGGGGTCGAGCGCCAGCCCGGAGACCTGCGACTGCAGCTCGTGCGCGAGGACGTTGACGAGCAGCTCGGTGTCGGAGCTCGTGTTCGTGTGGCGGCGATCCACGTGGAAGAGCTCCTGCGCGAGCTCCCGCGTGTTCGTGAGGTTGCCGTTGTGCACGAGGACGATGCCGTAGGGGGCGTTGACGTAGAACGGCTGCGCCTCGTCCTCGTCGGCGGCGCTGCCCCGCGTCGCGTAGCGCACGTGGCCGAGTCCCATCGTGCCGAGGAGCGAGCGCATGTCGCGGGTGCGGAAGGCCTCGCGGACCTGGCCGCTGAGCTTCTTCACGTGGAAGGTGTTGCCCTCCGCCGTGGCGATGCCGGTGGAGTCCTGACCGCGGTGCTGCAGGAGCAGGAGGCTGTCGTAGACGAGTTGGTTGACGGGTTCGGACGATACGACGCCGACGATGCCGCACATGCTTCGGCTGACTCCTGAAGAGTAGAAGAGGTGGGGGAGCGGCCAGTCTCCCACACGGGAGCGACGCGCCCGGCCGCTAATCTGTCTGTCGTGACCACCAAGAGCTCGTATGCAGAGGCCGGCGTCGACACGGAGGCCGGCGATCTCGCGGTCCAGCTGATGAAGGAGGCCGTCTCGCGCACGCACGGCCCGGAGGTGGTCGGCGGGTTCGGCGGCTTCGCGGGGCTGTTCGACGCGAGCGCCCTGACCCGCTTCCGCCACCCGCTCCTCGCCACGTCGACGGACGGCGTCGGCACCAAGGTCGCCATCGCGCAGGCGATCGACAAGCACGACACCATCGGCCAGGACCTGGTGGGGATGGTCGTCGACGACATCGTCGTGGTCGGCGCGCGTCCCCTCTTCATGACCGACTACATCGCGTGCGGCAAGGTCGTCCCCGCGCGCATCGCCGACATCGTCGCCGGCATCGCGCGCGCCTGCTCGGACACGGGCACCGCCCTCGTCGGCGGCGAGACCGCCGAGCACCCGGGCCTCCTCGGCCCGGACGACTACGACGTCGCGGGTGCCGCGGTCGGCGCCGTCGAGGCGGATGCGGTGCTCGGCGCGGAGCGCGTGCGCGACGGCGACGTCGTGCTGGCCCTGGCGTCCAGCGGCCTGCACAGCAACGGCTTCTCGCTCGTGCGCCACATCCTCCGCGCCGCCGGCATCGGGTTCGGGGACACGTCGGCGGAGCTCGGCGGCGTCGTGGGCGAGGTGCTCCTCGAGCCGACCCGCCTCTACACCACGCCCCTGCTCGACGTGCTCGCGCAGCCGGAGCTGGGATCGGCGGTGCACTCGATCAGCCACGTCACCGGCGGCGGCATCGCGGCGAACCTCGCGCGCGTGCTGCCGCGCGGGTCCTTCAGCGAGGTCGAGCGCTCCACCTGGTCGCCGCCCGCCGTGTTCCGGGCCCTGGCCGGGATCGCCGGGTCGTCGCTCGAGAGCGCGGAGGGCACCTGGAACCTCGGCGTCGGCATGTTCGCGGTCGTCGACGCGTCGGCCGCCGCCGGCATCGTCCGCGCGCTCACCCAGGCGGGCATCCCGACGTGGGAGGCCGCTCGCGTGACGATCGGCGAGGCCCCCGCGGGTGCCGGCTTCGAGCAGGGCGCGAAGGGTGTGGACGGCGGGGCCGTGCGCCTCACCGGCCGCTACCGCGACTGATCCGCGCCCGTCCGGCGCCGGGCGCCCGTCAGGATCCCCTGACGGTCGTCGCGGTCCCCTGACGGTCGTCGCGGTCCCCTGACGGTCGTCGCGATCCCGCCCATCTCGCGCGCACATGGAGGGACCCGCCTCGCGAGGAGACGGGTCCGGTGCTCACCCGGCGTCTGCCGGGGACGGGATCAGGCGCGCTTCTGCTCGTCGCCCGGGACGTAGGCGTCCGGCTCGTCGGCGTACTCGTCCCACTTGGCGGCCTCGGCGGCGTACTGCTCGTCGACCGCCCCGTGGGTGGTCAGCTCACGCTCCAGCTGGGTGTAGTCCACGTTCGGACTGAACGACTTCAGCTCTCGCGCGATCTTGGTGTGCTTAGCTTTTTGACGGCCGCGCCCCATGCGAGACCCCCTCACGACTCAGGCCCCGACGGGCGGTGACAACGCTGGATCCAGCGGACAGGGATTGGAGAAAACCTAGACGCTACCCTAACATGTGGCCTCCGGCGTCCCGGGCGTGTCCGCCCTGCCGCCGCTCCTGTCCGCATCGTACGGGTTCCCCCTCCGCACGGGATCCGCGCGGCACCCCGCGCTAGCCTGGTCGTCCCATGAGCCGCCCACCCGCCGAATCCCAGGTCGTGGTGATCGGAGCCGGTCAGGCCGGGCTCTCCGTGGCGTACCACCTCCAGCGGCTCGGCCTCCGGATGGGCACCGACGCGGTCGTGCTCGACCGCGGTCCCTCCACCGGAGGCGCCTGGCAGCACCGCTGGGCGGCCCTCCGCCTCGGATCCGCGCACCGCGTCGCCGACCTCCCCGGCATGTCGCAGCTCGGCCTCTCCTTCGCGACGGCCGACCGGATGCGGCCCGCGCGGGACGTGGTGCGCGAGCACTACGCGCTCTACGAGGAGCGCTTCGACCTGCGCGTCGTGCGACCGGTGGAGGTGCGCGCGGTGCTCGAGGCCGACGTGCCGCCGCCCGCGGCCTCGCGGCGCCGGGCGGCGCATCCGTCGGACGGCGTGCGGCCGCTCCTCGCCCGCGCCTCCGACGGCGACCGCGTCACCCGGCTGGTCGTCAACGCCACCGGCACCTGGGGCGCGCCGTTCGTGCCCACCTTTCCCGGCCTCGCGTCCTTCCGCGGCCGGCAGCTGCACACCTCCGGCTACCGCTCGGCGGCGGATCTGCGCGGGCTGCGCGTGCTCGTCGTGGGCGGCGGCACGTCGGCGATCGGCTTCCTGCTGGAGCTCGAGGGCGTCGCCGCGCGCACGATGTGGTCGACCCGGCGTCCCGTCGACTTCCTGGAGGCGGGCGAGCTCGACGTGGAGGCGGCCGTGCGCGCCGTCGAGCTGCAGGACCGGGCGGCTCGGGCCGGGCAGGCGCTGCCGAGCATCGTCAGCGGCACGGGCGTGCCGCGCACCCGGCGCATCGCCGCCGGCATCCAGCGCGGCCTGCTCGCGAGCCGCGGCCCGATCGTCCGGTTCGAGGAGCGGGGCGTCGTCTGGGCCGACGGGGCGCGGGACGAGGTCGACGCCGTGATCTGGGCCACGGGCTTCCGCCCCGAGATCCGCCACCTGGCGCCGCTCGGCCTCCGGGAGAAGGAGGGCGGCGTGCGCGTCGAGTCCGGCGTCTCGGAGCGGGATCCGCGGGTGTTCCTCGCGGGGTACGGGCCGCAGGCGTCCACCATCGGCGCGAACCGCGCGGGCCGCCGCGTCGCCCGGCAGGTCGTCGCCGCGCTCGGCTGAGCGGCCGGCGGGAGCGGGGTCGCGGGGGCTGGCGCCGTCCGCGGGAACTCGCGGCGCCGGCCCCCGCGTGGATCCGGACCACTCGGGTCGGCCCGGACGTCGTCCGACCGGCTCGGTGCGCGTCGTCATCGGCGCGCCCGTCGTCCGGTCGGGCTGCACTCGCCCTCGGGGGAAGAGTTCGTGCACCAACGATCTTACAGCCGTGTCCTCCATTTCGAGGACACGGGGTCGCGCGTCGCGTCCGCGCGCTCGCCGCTACGGCGTCTCGCGGCCGCTCGTGTGCTTGACCGGAGTGGTCGGCGGCGGGCCGGGCCGGCGCGACACCGGGCGCACGGGCTCGCCGCGGCGGTCCTGTCCGGGGACGGGGCGCGAGCGCCGGCCGTAGATGATCTCGGACGAGTCGAGCAGCCACGGCACGAGGGCGAGCGTGACGCCGTGCACGAGCAGCAGCTTCTGGCGGATCCGCCGGGCCTTGTGGTTGTGCAGCAGCGTCTCCCACCAGTGCCCGACGATGTACACGGGCGTGTAGACCGTGATGATCTCGCTGCCGTGCTCCGTGCGACGCGCCTTCAGGTACTTGATGAGCGGGAAGCTGATGTCGCGGTACGGGGAGGCGACGATGCGCAGCGGCATCTCGATCTCCATCTCGACCCACTGCCGCTCGAGGAGCGCCGTCGCCTCGTCGTCGACGGAGACGTGCACCGCCTCGATGCTGTCGTGGTTCGCGGCGATGGCGTAGTCGAGGGCCTTGAGGACGGGCTTCTGCATCCGGCCGACGAGCACCACCGCGTGGTCGCCCGTGGAGCCGAAGACCGTCACCGGGTCGACCTCGATCTCCTTCTCCACGTCGCGGTAGTAGCGGTTGACGCCGAGCATGAGGAGGAAGAGCACGGGCATGATCGCGAACACGAGCCAGGCGCCGTGCGTGAACTTCGTGATGGTGACGACGATGAGCACGAGCGCGGTGAGCAGCGCGCCGAACGCGTTGATGGCGAGGCCGCGGATCACCTCGCCGCGGTTGGCGCAGCCCTCGCGGAGCATGCGGGTCCAGTGCACGACCATGCCCGTCTGCCCGAGGGTGAACGAGACGAAGACGCCGATGATGTAGAGCTGGATGAGCTGCGTGAGGTTCGCCTGGTAGACGACGAGGATCAGCGTCGCGCCGAGCGCCAGCAGCAGCATGCCGTTGCTGTAGACGAGGCGGTCGCCGCGGGTGAGCAGCGACTTGGGCGCGTACGCGTCCTTGGCGAGCACCGAGCCGAGCAGCGGGAAGCCGTTGAAGGCGGTGTTGGCGGCCAGCAGCAGCACCGCCGCGGTGGTGGCCTGCAGCAGGTAGAACATGACGCTGCCGTTGCCGAAGGTGGCCGCGGCGACCTGCGCCATGAGGCTCTTCTGCGGCTCGGTCGCGCACTCCGCCCAGCCCTGGAGGTCGCACGGGTGCTCGCCGTAGTGCACGCGCGCGATGAGCGCGAGGGTCGTGAGGCCGACGAACAGGACGATGGCCGTGCCGCCCATGATCACGAGCGTGGCCTGCGCGTTCTTGACCTTGGGGGTGCGGAACGCGGGCACGCCGTTGGAGATGGCCTCGACGCCCGTGAGCGCCGAGCAGCCGCTCGAGAACGCGCGGAGCAGCAGGAGGATGAAGGCGACCTGCGACAGCGTCGGGGTGTCGACCGTGTACGCGGCGGACTCTGCCACCGGCGGGTCGCCGAGCGCGGTGCGGACGAGGCCCACGACGATCATGAGGCCGACGCTGGCGATGAAGAGGTACGTCGGCACGGCGAACGCCTTGCTCGACTCGCGCACGCCGCGGAGGTTCACGGCCGCGAGCAGCGCGACGAAGAAGACCGCGATCTCGACGCGGAACGGCGCGATCTCGGGGATCGCGCTGATGATGTTGTCCACCCCCGAGGCGACGGAGACGGCCACCGTGAGGATGTAGTCGACCAGCAGCGCCGACGCGACGACGAGCCCGGCCTTCTCGCCGAGGTTCCTGTGGGCCACCTCGTAGTCGCCGCCGCCGGACGGGTAGGCCTTGATGAGCTGCCGGTAGCTGAGCACCACGACCACCAGCAGGATCACGACGCAGGCCGCGACCCACGGCGCGAAGCTCAGGAACGCGAGGCCGCCGAGCGTGAGGATGAGGAGCAGCTCCTGCGGCGCGTACGCGACCGAGCTGAGCGGGTCGCTCGCGAAGATGGGGAGCGCCAGGTGCTTGGGGAGCAGCTGGCCCTCGAGCTTGTCGCTGGCGAGCTTCTCGCCGATGAGCAGCCGCTTGGCGGGACTGCTCTCGGGGGCCTGGGGGTCCGGAGTCACGAGCGGCCACGATACATGGCGACGCGCCCGGGACGCGACGGGGCGGGGAGCGGGCCGTGAGGCCGCTGGATCCGCGTCGTCGTGCGGACTAGCCGACCGTGGCGACCGGCCCCGTGGGGAGGGTGCCGGCGGGCTCGCCGCGGGCGGGGCCGCGTCCTCGGCCGCGGGGTGCGCGGGCGGGCACGGGCAGGTCGAACAGGGGCAGGGTGCGCTGCACGATCGGGCCGATCAGCAGGGCGAACGCGAGCGTGCCGAGGCCCACGTCCCCGCCGAGCGCCCAGCCGACCGCCAGCACGAGGAGCTCGATGCCGACGCGCACGCGCCAGACCGGCCAGCCCGTGCGGCGGTGGATCCCCGTCATCAGCCCGTCGCGCGGCCCCGGGCCGAAGTGCGCGCCGATGTAGAGGCCCGTCGCGACGCCGAGCAGCACGAGGCCGGCGGCGAAGAGCGGGACGCGGATCCACAGGGACTCGACCGCCGGGACGACGGCGAGCGCGACCTGCGCGCTGTAGCCGACGAAGACCACGTTGAGGACGGTGCCCCAGCCCGGCCGCTGGCGGATCGGGATCCAGAGCAGCAGCACCAGCGCGCCGACGATGTTGGTGACGACGCCGAACGGGAGCCCGGTCCTCAGGGCGACGCCCTGCGAGAGGACGTCCCAGGGGGAGACGCCGACGGCGGCCTGCAGCATCATCCCGATGGCGAAGCCGTAGAGGAAGATGCCGACGGCGAACTGGACTGAGCGACGGAGCATGAGGGAGATCCAATCGTCCCGGGGGTTGCAGGACAAGAGGCCAATCGACAGGCTGTGGCCTCATGACCGTCGCCGGATCCGCGCCCTCCGCCGTCCTCGGCCCCGCCGCCCTCACGGCGCTGCTGGGGGAGTGGACCCGACCGGGCGCCCCCGCGTACGCGGCGCTCGCCGACGGGATCCGCCGCCTCGTGCTCGACGGCCGCGTCCCCGTCGGCGCACGACTGCCCGCCGAGCGGGAGCTCGCCGCGGCCCTCGGCCTCAGCCGCACCACGGTCGCGGCGGCGTACGCGGCGCTGCGGGGGACCGGCCACCTCGCGAGCCGGCGCGGCTCGGGCAGCGTGACGCGGATCCCGGCGCGCGAGCGCGACGCGGGGGAGGCAGGCGTCGAGGTGGCCGACATGAGCCGCGCCGCCGTCCCCGCGGCGCCCGCCCTCGCCGACGCCGTGACGCGCGCGGCCGCCCGGCTCCCCGCGCACCTCGACGGGCACGGCTACGACGTCGAGGGGCTCCCGGAGCTGCGCGCGGCGGTCGCGGCCCGCTACCGGGCGCGCGGCCTCCCGACCGAGCCGGACGACGTGATGATCACGGTCGGCGCCCAGCACGCGATCGGCCTCCTCGCGTCCGTGCTCGTGCACCGCGGCGACCGCGCGCTCGTGGAGCAGCCGAGCTACCCGCACGCGATCCAGGCCCTGCGCGACGCGGGCGCCCGGCTCGTCGGCGTGGGCGTCGGCCCCGACGGCTGGGACGAGGACGTGCTGGAGCAGACGATCCGCCGCAGCCGGCCCGCGCTCGCCTACCTCATGCCCGACTTCCACAACCCCACCGGCCGGTCGATGCCGGAGGACCAGCGGGCGCGGATCGTGGCGCTCGCCGAGGCGCACGGCGTGACGGTGGTGGCGGACGAGACCACCGCCGAGCTCGACATCGACCGGGCGGAGGCGCATCCGCCGCTCGCCGTGCACGGGTCGCCCGGCGCGGTCGTGCTCGTGGGGTCGGTGGGCAAGACGGTGTGGGGCGGGCTGCGCGTGGGCTGGATCCGCGCCGGCCGGCCGCTCCTCCGCGAGCTCGCCCGCGCGCGCTCGGCCCGCGACCTCGGCACGCCCGTGCTCGAGCAGCTCGTGGTCGCCGAGGTCCTGGGCGGCATGGACGGGATCCTCGCCGAGCGCCGCGCGCGCCTCCGCGAGACGCGCGACCACGTGGAGGCCGAGCTCGCGCGGCGCTTCCCCGGCTGGGCGGTGCCGCACGTCGACGGCGGGCTCGCGGTCTGGGTCGGGATCGGCGCGCCCGTGAGTACGGAGCTGGCGCTCGCCGCCCGGGCGCGCGGCCTGTCGATCACGGGCGGCAGCCGGTTCGGGCACGACGGCGCGTTCGAGCGGTTCCTGCGGATCCCCATCACGGCCCCGCCCGCCGCCACCGACCGGGCGCTCGACATCCTCGAGGCGGCGTGGCGCGGCCTCGCGCCCGTCGCCGGCCTCGGGCGCGACGTGGAGGACCGCTCGATCCTCGTGTGAGGCGGCGGCGCGCGTCGCATCCCGCCGTCGGGCTGGGGACGCCCCCGACGTGGGGCGTCCGCCGGGAGGTAGCGTGCCGGGATCCGCGCGACCTCCCGGACGGCTCACGCCGATGCTCCGTGTCGACGGGCGCCGCCCGGCGGAGCGTCGCGAGCCGCCCGATCCTGGAGGAGGAACACCATGCGCATCCGTCCGCGATCCACCCACGCCCCGACCCCGTCGGCCGCCGCCGGCCGCCCGCGTCACGCGTTCGCCGCGCTGGCGATCGTCGCCGGCCTCGCCGCCGCCGGCCTCGCGGTGCCGTCGTCGGCGTCCGCCGCGTCCGGCACCCCCGCCGCGTCCGCCGCCGATGCGACGGCCGGCGCGTCGGTCGTCGTCCCCGCATCGGTCGACCGGGCCGCGGCCGCCGCGCACTGGACGCCCGCCGCCCGTGCCGCCGCCCTCGCGGCGGACGCGCCGACCGTCGCCGGGTCCGGGGCCGCGTCCGCGTCCGCGTCGGCGACCCTGTCCGCGTCGGGGGACGCGAGCGCCGCCGCCGCCCCGGTCCCGCACCCCGACCAGCCGTTCGTGGGCGTCCTCTTCTTCGCCTCAGGCGGCCGCGACCACGCCTGCACGGCGAGCGTCGTCGCCACGCCGGCCGGCGACGCGATCGCGACCGCCGCCCACTGCCTCGTCGACCGGCGCACCGGATCCGCGACCACCCTGGCGACGTTCATCCCCGGAGCGCAGGGCGCCACCGCCCCCCACGGGATCTGGCCGGTGCGCGTCGCGGCCGTCTCCTCCTCGTGGACCGCGACGGGCCGCGCGTCGGACGACGCGGGGTTCGCGCGCGTGAGCGGTCCCGCGGGCGAGGTGCTCGCGGCGTCGGTGGGCGCGGCCGAGCCCGTGTTCGGATCCGCCCTCGTGCCCGCGACCGGGGAGGCGCCGCGCCTGGCGATCCTCGGGTACCCGGCCGCGGGATCCGCCTCGGCGTCGCTCGTGGCGTGCGCGGGTCGCCCCCGGCACGACGCGGGCGGGCAGACCTCCCTGCCGTGCGCGCTCGGGACGGGCGCGGCCGGATCCTCGGTGATCACGGCGGCCGGCGAGCAGCGCTCCGTCGTCGCGCGTCCCTCCGCGGGGCGCGGCGTGCTCCTCGCCACGTGGGGAGCCGATGCGCAGCGCGCCCTCTCCTCCCTCCAGGGGCGGTAGCGGGTCCGGGCAGCGGTCCGCCGTAGCCGCCGAGCGCCGGTCTCGGACCGCTGCCGGGAATTCCCCTTCGTGCACGAACGGGTTGAGCGGGCGCGAGCATACTGAACCGGTGACCATCGACCTCCCTCCCATCAGCCGCTCCTACATCAGCCGCCCGTACCCGCTCGGGGCGACCGTCGTCGCCCGTGACGGCGGCCTGCCCAGCGGCCTCAACGTCGCCGTGTACTCCGAGACCGCGGAGGCCGTCGAGGTCTGCGTCTTCGACGACGCCGGTGCCGAGACCCGCACGCGCCTCTCGGAGCGCACGGGTCACGTGTTCCACGGCCTCGTCGAGGGCGCCGGCATCGGCACCCGCTACGGCCTGCGCGTGCACGGCGAGTGGGACCCGTCCCGCGGCCTGCGCCACAACCCGGCGAAGCTCCTGCTCGACCCCTACGCCATCGCGATCGAGGGCCACCCGACGTGGGGCGAGGACGTCTTCGCGCACACCTTCGACGACCCGACCGTGATGAACGAGGCCGACTCCGCCGCCTCCATGCCCCGCTCCGTCGTCGCGGACCGCCGCTTCGACTGGGAGGACGACGAGGCCCCGCGCACGCCGTCGGACGAGACCGTGATCTACGAGGTCCACGTCAAGGGCTTCACGCAGCTGATGGAGTCGGTGCCCGAGGAGATCCGCGGCACCTACGCCGGCCTCGCGCACGCCAGCGCAATCGAGTACCTCACCGACCTCGGCGTCACGAGCGTCGAGCTCCTCCCGGTGCACCACTTCATGCAGGACTCGCACCTGGAGGAGAAGGGGCTCCGCAACTACTGGGGCTACAACTCCATCGGCTTCCTCGCGCCGTACTCCGACTACAGCGCAGCCGGCGACGGCGGCCAGCAGGTCGCCGAGTTCAAGGAGATGGTGAAGGCGCTGCACGCGGCCGGCCTCGAGGTGATCCTCGACGTGGTCTACAACCACACCGCCGAGGGCAACCACATGGGCCCGTCGCTGTCGCTCAAGGGCATCGACAACGCCTCCTACTACCGGCTCGTGGAGGGCGACGAGGCCTCCTACTTCGACACCACCGGCACCGGCAACAGCCTCAACGTCGGCCACCCGGCCGCGCTCGCGCTCATCATGGACTCGCTGCGCTACTGGGTCGAGGAGATGCACGTCGACGGCTTCCGCTTCGACCTCGCCACGACGCTCACGCGCCAGGACGGCGACGCCGAGCTGCACAGCGCGTTCCTCACCCTCATCCACCAGGACCCGGTGCTCGCGCCCGTGAAGA
>Ga0308163_10001217_pt1 | contig 30346 bp, 21 predicted proteins | sample PhyTR1_FD_201037 | JGI IMG/M metagenome (GOLD analysis project Ga0308163, IMG submission 201037) | Phyllosphere microbial communities from UC Gill Tract Community Farm, Albany, California, United States - DLSLT.R1 | ecosystem: Host-associated > Plants > Phyllosphere > Unclassified | place: USA... | reverse complement strand
GGCGCTGCGGGTCGGAATTAAGAGCCGCCTAAGACCCCGCTCCCGGTGATGTGCGAAAATCACGCGACCTACAAAAACGGATAAATCATGAACCAGTCCCGCTCCCTGCTGCTGTTTATCGCCTTCGCCAGCTTCGGCCTGATCGCCGTCGCCCTGTACCTGCAGCATGGCCTCGACATGCTTCCGTGTCCGCTGTGCGTGATCCAGCGCTACCTGTTCCTGGCGATCGGCATCGCCTCGCTGATCGGCGCCTACATCAGCAAGCCGAAAATCGGCGCCGGCGCCGCTCTGCTGGCCGCGCTGGGCGGGCTTTACTTCGCCGGCGACCACCTGTACGTGCTGGCCAATCCCGGCCTGTCGTGCGGCATCGACCCGATGGAGACCTTCCTCAACAAGATCCCCACCGCGACCTACCTGCCGTTCCTGTTCCGCGCCGACGGCCTGTGCGAGGACGCGCTGGCGCCGTGGTTCGGCCTGGCGATTCCGCAGTGGTCCTTCATCTGGTTCGCCTTCTTCGCGCTGGCGCTGGCATGGGCGCTGCTGCGCCGCCCGCGCGCATGATCGACCGACTCGGCGCCATCGCGGCCGGAGCCACCGTCGGCGCGCTGCAAACGCAGTCGCTGCTCGACGCGCTGGACAACCGCATCCTGCTGTGCCACGCGCTGGGATTGACCCGCGTCGGCCTGATCACCCGGTCCGAGCGCGCGCTGAGCGCCGACGAGGCGCAGCGCTTCGCCGCGCTGGTGCAACGCCGCCTGGACGGCGAACCGATCGCCTACATCGTCGGCCAGCGCGAATTTTTCGGGCTGCCGTTTGAAGTCAGCGGCGCCGTGCTGATACCCCGTCCGGACACCGAACTGCTGGTCGAGCTGACCCTGGAGCGCCTGCCCATGTCGGGCCGGGTGCTCGACATGGGCACCGGCAGCGGCGCCATCGCCGTCGCCCTGGCCCACACGCGGCGCGACGCCGACGTCACCGCCCTCGATGTCAGCCCGGAGGCGCTGGCCGTCGCGTGCCGCAATGCCGCCGCCAACGGCGCCCGCGTGGCCTTCCTGCAAAGCGACTGGTACGCGGCGCTGGACGGCCTGCCGCCGTTCGACGTCATCGCTTCCAACCCGCCCTACATCGCCAGCGGCGACCGCCATCTGTCCGAGGGCGACTTGCGCTACGAACCGGTGGGCGCGCTGACCGACCACGCCGACGGGCTGTCGGCGCTGCGCATCATCGTGGCGGGAGCGAAAACGCGTCTGAAGCCCGGCGGCTGGCTGCTGATGGAACACGGCTACGACCAGTCGGCGGCCGTGCGCCAGTTATTATCCGAACAAGGTTACACCGACGTGCAAAGCTGGACCGACCTGGCCGGCATCGAGCGCGTGACCGGTGCGCGGGCGCACTGACGGCCGCCCCGCCCCCGGGATATGCTGGCTTTACGCCAGCTCCCCCACTATTTGATAAACTAGCAAGCGATCTTTGGTAATGGCTAACTTATGGCCTCGCCGACGCGCTTGCCGGTTTTCGGTTAATCTCGCACCTCACAGTTTGTTTGATGCAACACGAAAGGAAGATCCAATTGTCCAATCTACTGACTCGCCGCCTGGCATTGCTGGCCAAGCCAGAGCACCGCGCGGTGCTTGGTGGCTTGCGTGGCATCGAGCGCGAAACGCTGCGGGTTGACCGGCAAGGCCACTTGGCCGCCACTGCGCATCCAGTGGCCATGGGCTCGGCCCTGACGCATCCGCAAATCACCACCGATTATGCCGAGGCGCTGCTGGAGTTCATCACGCCGGCCGAAAAAGACATCGCCACCACCATCGAAAAGCTCGACGGCATCCACCGCTACGCCTACAGTAAATTGGGCGACGAACTGCTGTGGAGCCAATCGATGCCATGCCAGTTGCCGGCCGAGGAAGACATCGAGATCGCCTGGTACGGCAGCTCCAATCTGGGCACGCTCAAACACGTGTACCGGCGTGGCCTGGCGCTGCGCTACGGGAAAGCGATGCAGTGCATCGCCGGCATCCACTACAACTACTCGCTGGACGAACGCCTGTGGCGCGTGCTGGCGGAGAGTGAACCGTCTGAAAAGCGCCTGTCGAAAAAGGGCTATCAGTCGGAAGCCTACCTGGCGACCATCCGCAATTTCCGCCGCTATAGCTGGCTGCTGATGTACCTGTTCGGCGCCTCGCCGGTGCTGTCGACCGGTTTCCTGCGCGGCCGGCCGCACAAGCTCGAGACGCTGTCCGAGGACACGCTGTACCTGCCGTACGCCACCAGCTTGCGCATGAGCGACCTCGGTTACCAGAACGACGCGCAATCGGGCCTGACCCCGCACGAGAACTGCCTGGACAGCTACGTCGCCGCCCTCACCAAGGCGGTCAATCAGCCGTACGCGCCCTACGCGGAACTGGGCACCAAGCGCGATGGCGAATGGATACAGCTCAGCACCAACGTGCTGCAGATCGAAAACGAGTACTACTCCACCATCCGCCCCAAGCGCGTGATCCAGACCGGCGAACGGCCGATCCAGGCGCTGTGCTCGCGCGGCGTGCAGTACATCGAAGTGCGCTGCATGGACGTCGACCCGTTCGAACCGGTCGGCATCAGCGTCGAAGCGGGCCGCTTCCTCGATGCCTTCCTGCTGTTCTGCGCACTGGAGGAAAGCCCGGAGATCACGCCCCAGGAAAGCCTGCGCCACACCCGCAATTTCGCCCGTACCGTTAAAGAAGGCCGCCGTCCGGGCCTGACCCTGACCAACGATGGCGGCGATATCAGCCTGCAAAGCTGGGGCGCCGAACTGCTCGAGCGTATCCGTCCGGCGGCCGAGCTTCTGGACTCGCTGCGCGGCGACAGCGCCCACGTCGACGCGATGACGGCGCAATCGGCCAAGCTGGCCGACGCCAGCCTGACGCCGTCGGCCAAGGTGCTGGCGACGTTGCAGGCCAACGGCAACTCGTTCGCCGCCTTCGGTCTGGCGCAAAGCGAAAAGCACGCAGCCTATTTCCGCAGCCATCCGCCAAGCGCCGACGATGTCGCGTATTTCGACGGCCTGGCCGCCGTCTCGCTGGCCGAACAGGCCGAGATGGAAGCCGCGCCGCAAGGCAACTTCGACGACTACGTCGGCGCCTACCGCGCCAGTAATTTGTGCCATTCGAGCCAGGACTGCGACTAACCACAATTTAACGGGACGCCCGTGCTCACCTTCTACAACGAGCTGCACGCCCAGCACCGTGGACGCTACGAGATTTTTCGTGGCGAGATGGTGCCGTGCTTCGAAAAACCGGAGCGGGCCGACTCGGTGCTGGCGGAGCTGGGCCGGCGTGGCCTGGGCCGCATCGTCACGCCGCACGGCGTGCCGTTGATGTCACTGGAACGCATCCACACGCCGCGCTACCTGCACTTCCTGCGCACCGCGTGGAGCGAATGGCTGGCGCTCGATCCTGCCAACGCGCAGAAGGACGCCTTCCCCGCCGTCTGGCCGGTACGCACGCTGCGCGACGACATCGAGCCGGAGAACTTCTGCGCCAAACTCGGTTTGTACTCGATGGACAGCGGCACGCCGCTGACGGCCGGCACCTGGACCGCCGCCAAGACCGGCGCCGACTGCGCGGTCAACGCCGCGCACGCGCTGCGGCTGGGCGAGCGTGGCGCCTTTGTGCTGAGCCGTCCGCCGGGCCACCATGCCGGCGCCGATTTCTTCGGCGGCTACTGCTTCCTGAACAACGCCGCGCTGGCCGCGCAGCACATGCTCGACGACGGCGCGAAGAAGGTCGCGATCATCGACATCGACTACCACCACGGCAACGGCACCCAGAGTATTTTCTATGGGCGCGACGATGTGTTGTTCGTATCCATCCATGCCGATCCGCGCAGCGAGTATCCGTTTTATCTGGGACATGCGGATGAACGGGGCGAAGGCGCCGGCCAGGGTTTCAATATGAATTTGCCGCTGGCGGCCGGCAGCTCGGTCAAGGCCTGGTTCACGGCGCTGGAGACGGCCTGCATCCGCATCGGCGGCTTTGCGCCGGACGCGCTGGTGGTGTCGCTCGGCGTCGACACGTTCGCCGGCGACCCGTTGTCGCGCTTTGCGCTGCAAAGCGCGGATTACCTGAAGGTGGGCGAGCGGCTGGCTTACCTGAACCTGCCGACCGCCTTCATCTTCGAAGGCGGCTATGCGGTCAAGGAGCTGGGCACCAATGTTGTCAACGTCCTTGAAGGTTACGAGACCGCGCTCTAGCCGAAATGCATATGACAGCGGCAGCTCACATATGGCCGATTACGGCGTTCCGCCTAATCCGCCCTACGTGGATCCGGAGTGCGCATAGGCCGCAGCGCCACCGAGGCGGCAGCGCTACCGAGGCGGCACGTATGACGAATCGGGCCGCGGCGCTACCGAGGAGTCACGTAGGGCGGATTAGCGTAGCGTAATCGGCCAAGCTCCGTCGGCGGCCCCCGAAAAAATCAGTACACATCGCGGCGATAGCGGCCCGTCTCGATCAGATCGTCGAGCGCCGCCCGGCCGATGATTTCCTCCAGCGCGGCTTCGACGCCGCCGGCCATGCCTTGCAGGCTACCGCAGACATACAGCACCGCGCCCTCGGCGATCCAGGCGCGCAAGGTATCGGCTTTGGTGCGCATGCGGTCCTGCACATACTCGCCGCCGGAGACGTCGCGCGAGAACACCAGGTCCAGCTCCGGCAGAAAACCGCGCTCGCGGCAGTCGCGAATCTCGTCGGCGCAAATGCTGTCGAACTCGCGCTGGCGCTCGCCGAAAATCAGCCAGTTGCGGCGTACGCCAGCGCGCACGCGCGCGCGCAAATGCGAACGCAGGCCGGCCATGCCAGAACCATTACCGATGTAAATACTCGGCAGCGGCTGCGGATGCGCGTCGAACGAAGGATTGGCCACCAGTCGCACGCGCACCTCGTCCCCAAGCTCCGCTTGCGCCGTGAGCCAGCCAGAGGCCAGGCCAAATCCATTTTCATGTTTCACCTGCCGCACCAGCAACTGCACCCCGCCGTCCGATGGCAGCGACGCCAGCGAATAGCGACGCGGCGTGACGGCCTGCCGTTGCCCGGTGCTGGCGTCGTCGGGTGTGTAATGGCCGGGCCAGATGTCGATCAGCGCGCCCGGTCGCCAGTTGGCGGCGGCTTGCGCATCGCCAGCGCACAGCGTGATTTCATACAGCCCGTCACCGATGCTGCCGGGGTTGAGCAGTTCGCGTTCCATCAGCCGCCAGTTGGTGTAGTCCGATTCCGCGACCGCCGCCGACAGCGACACCTCGGCCGTATCGCCGCCGATCAGCTCACGCAAGGTGTGCGACCAGCGCGCCAGTGCGCCGGCGTCGCCATTGTCGACTTCAATCATCGGATGCAGTGGGCGCGCGCCCATCACGCGCAGGCGCTGGTCCAGCGTCTGGCCGAAGCCGCAGAACTGCACGTAGTTGCGGTCGCCCAGCGCCAGCACCGCGTACTGCATGTGCGCCAGCTCCTCGGCGGCCGTTTGCAGCAGGCGGCTGAAGCGGCGCGCGCCATCCGGCGGTTCACCTTCGCCAAAGCTGCTGGCGACGAATAGCGCACGCCGGTACTTGACCAGCTGCGGCGGCGTCAATTTTTCCAGCGAATGCACATGGACGGGAACACCGGCCTTCTGCAGGGCCGCCGCGCTTTGCAGCGCCAGGCGTTCGGCCTGCCCGGTCTGACTGGCATAGGCCATCAGCACCGGCTCCAGGGAGGTATCGGCGAGGTTGGCGCCGGCGGCAGCCGCGAACTGCGCACGCTCGGCCTGGGCGATGCGCTTCTGGCGTCGCCGGTTCAGGTAAAGCATCCATCCGGTGATCGCGAAGCCCGGCAGCGCCAAGCTGGTAAGGAACATGAACAGACGACCGGGCAGGCCGAAATAGGTCCCCATGTGCAGCGGATAAATCGTCGACTGCGCGCGCGTGCCGACCGCCATGTCGCGATACGGATCGTTTTTGACCATGGCGCCGGTCTGCTGGTTGACCGACATGCGGCCGCGCGCGCGCACATGCGGCGCGTCGTTGGCCACCCACAGGATCTGGAGCGGCTGCGTAGCGCGTTCCGGCGGCCGCAGGAAGGCCATTTTCCAGTCCGGCGCCGCCTGCTGGAAGGTTGCCCAGCTCGCGCTCAGGTCGACCTGTTCGACGGGTTTGGGCGGCTTGACGCCTTTCGGCTTGGGCGCGCTCGCCACGCGCGGCGGGCGGGTGGTGCCCAGCCAGCCATCGACCGTATCGCGCACCACGTCGAAACTCCAGTACAAACCTGTCAACGTGAAGACCACATACGCGGCCAACGCCCAGGTGCCCAGCACCGAGTGCAATCCCCACAGGAAGGAGCGGCCTTTCAGGCGGGTGTCGAAGGTCAGCCAGGTGCGCCAGTCGAGCGCGCGGCGCGGCCAGCGTAAATACAGGCCACTGAGCGACAGTCCCAGAAGACAGATCGCCAGAATGCCCAGCACGACGCGGCCGACGTCGCGCGGCAGCAGCAGGTGGCGGTGCAGCGATTCCACCCATTCGAAGGCTTCGTTGTAATGCAGTGGCGGCAGCAGCGCGCCGGTGTACGGATTGAGATAAATCGTTTCGCCGTGTTCGGCGCCGGGCGCCGGCGCCATGGTCACGCGCGCGGTGGTTCCCGGTTCCGTGTAGACGATGATGCCGGTGATGCGCGCCGCCGGCCGCAGCAGCGCGGTCGCCTGGGCGATTTGCGGCGGCGCCAGCACAGGCGCGGTCGATTGCACCGGCACGTGCATCACACCCGGATTCAACAGGTCCAGTATCTCGTCGCGGAAAGCCAGGATGGCGCCGGTGAGCCCGATCAGTATCAGGATGGTGCCAGCGGTGATGCCGACAAACCAGTGCAGCTGGAACCAGAGCTTTTTCACAGATCGACCTTCACGCCGAGTTTAATCAGACGCGGAGCGCCGGAGCTCAGGCGCGTGCCCGCGCCGGCCCAGTACTGCTTGCCGCCCGCGTTTTCCACATTGAGCTGTACGCTGGTGCGTTTGCCCATGACTGTCGTCACATAACGGCCGCCGACACTGAACAAGGTGACGCCGCCGAGGAAGGCCTGGTTCAAATCGTTGACCGGCCGGCTGCCGGTGTAATACGCGCCGCCGTTGAACGACAGGCCCGGCACGGCGTCCAGTTCATACGACAGGAAAGCGCTGGCGGTGCGCCTGGCGGCGTTCTCCGGCAGCTTGCCGTCGTAGGTGGTGCCGATGTCGCGGAATGTCGGATCGAGGAACTGGGCCGAGGTTTGCCACGACAACCGCGGCGTCAGCTTGCCCTGGGTCGACAGCTCCAGCCCACGGAAGTGCTGCTCGCCGTCGGCGCTGTAGATATTGGCGCTGTTGGTGTAGTAGCCCGGGCGGTTGATTTCGAACAGCGATGCCTGCGCCAGCGTGCCGCCGGCGCCCGGCATGCGCCAGCGCGCGCCCAGTTCCTTCTGGCGGCTCACGCCCGGCGCCAGGCGCTCGTTGGCGTTGGCGGTGCCGGTCGGCGCGGTCTCGCCCTCCTCCAGGCCTTGGGATCCGGAGACGTAGAATGACAGGTCGTCGGTGGCCTTGTAGATCAGCGCCGCCATCGGCGTGGTCTTGCTCACGTCATAGTGGTTGGTGCCCTGGTCGCTCTTGTACTTCACGCTGCGCACGCCGGCGACGGCTTGCCAGTTCGGCGAAAAGGTCATGCGGTCGATCGCGTAGGCGCCCGAATCGCGCGTCTCAAGACCTGCGGTGGTGGGCGTGGCGGAATAGGCGCTGACGGTGTAGTTGGTGGCGGGTGTCGGGCTGTATAAATTCTGCGACGGGATCGTGAAGGTGGCCTGGTAGATCGGGTCCTGGCCCTTGTCGGTGCGGTTCACGCCGAAGGTGACGTCGTGCTTGACCGGGCCGGTGTTGACCGTGCCGGCCAGCTCGGCGCGCAGCATGGTCGAATCGAGCACGCTGTGTTGCAGGTTGCCGGTGATGCGGCCGGCGCCGGTCGCGATCGCGGCGTTGTTGGTGAAGCGGAAGATCGGCAGCGCGCGGTCGCGCGCCGTTTCCGAATGGCCGCCTTCGACGGTCAGCGCCCAATTGTCGCCCAGCGCATAGTCGGCGCGCAGCAGCGCGTTTTTGGTCTCGGTCTCGAATTTGGCCCAGTCCGGACCGACCAGGCGCTTCGGATCGACCGTGGCCGGCAGGGTAATGACGCCGTTGACGGCGGTCGGCAAGGTGATGCCCACTTGTTCGGTGACGCGGCGCTTGTCGTATTCCAGATCGGCCGCCAGGCGCAGGCGCGTATTGACGCGCCAGTCCAGCGCCGCCGAAATGAAGCGGCGATTGCCGTTACCCACGTCGTCCATGTAGCTGGCCAGGGTGCCGCCGGCAGCGTTGACACGCACGCCGACCTGTTGCTGCCCGCCGAAGCGGCGCGCCACATCGGCGGTGGCGACTGCCGTGCCGTTCTGGTCGACCGTCATGCCCACCGTGGTCACAGGCGTGGCGCCGGCGCGCTTGGTGACGAAGTTGACCACGCCGGCCGGCGACGTGAAGCCGTAGTACAAGGCGGTGGCGCCCTTCAGCACTTCGACACGCTCCTTGTCCTCCATCGGTACCTGGCCGAAATTCATGATGGGCAGCGAACCGTTGAGGCGATAGTTGGTGCGGTTTTCCACCGCGATGCCGCGTATGACCAATTGGTCCCAGGTCTCGCCGCCGTTTTGCTGGCGGGTGACGCCGGCCGTGTTGCGCACCGCGTCGTACAGGCCGCCGGCCGCCTGCAACTCGAGCACTTCGCGTGTGATGACGTTGACGGTCGACGGCACTTCCATGATGTCGGCGCCACGAAAGCTGCCCGCTTCGACCGTCGTCGGCACGAAGCCGTCGGCCCGCGCGGCCGTCACTTTGACGGTCTGCAGGATTTGCTCATCGACCTGCTGCGCCAGCGCGACCGATGGAAAAGCGGCGCACAGCGCAAGTTGGACCGGAAGCAGGCGCGGGAAAAGTCGAAACTGGGACATGAATAGACAGGAAGGCATCAAATTGAAAGGATGCCGTCATTTTACTCGATAATGAGAATGATTATCAATTCCGACTGCCGCTAGCCTTATTTGCCCGCCGCCTCCGCCGCCAGCGTTTTATTCAACCGCTCGGTGCCCGCCACCGCGTAATCGTGGCATGCCTGGCGGTCGATAAAGGCCGCATTACCCAGTTTTGCCTGCTTCGCCAGACGCTCGAACAGGCCGGACGCGCCGGGATGCGCGGAAATCAGGATGTCGCAGTCCAGCCCAGCCACCGTGGCGATCGACTTTTTGATATCGGTCAGTGCGTTAGGATAGGACTTGGAATCGCTGTAGCGGAACGGTTTGGCGGCGAACGCGTTCAGGCTGTCCGCATAGACCATGGCCGCGCTCTTGCCACCTTCGCTCGCGCGCCAGGTCCAACTGACGCCGCCCTGCGTGTGGCCCGGCGTGTAGCGCGCCGTCACCGCCAGCGGCCCCAATCTGACTATTTCTCCATCTGCCACGGCGCGCGTTTTGGCGACCGGCTTGATCGACGACAGATCGCCGTATTGGGGATCGCCCTTGCTTGGCTGGCCGCTGCGCAGCACCTTTTCGCCCTGTGCGCTGGCCAGCACCGCTGCCCCGGACAGCTTTTGCAAGTCACTGATGCCGCCGGCGTGGTCGAAGTGGTCGTGCGAGTTCAGGATGAACTTGACGTCCTCCACTTTGAATCCCAACTGGCGGATATGCGCGGCGATCATCGGCGCCGATTCGGGGCTGCCGCCGTCAATCAGTATGTGGCCCTGCGCGGACGTGATCAACACGGCGCTCAAACCGCGCGTGCCGACATAATAGGTGTCACCGAACAGCGCGAACGGCTCCTGCGGATCGTTCCAGTCCTCGGCCATGGCCGCCGTGGACGCCAACACCGCCGACAGCATCAAGCATTTCATACCTCGCATCGTCACTCCTTTGGTGGATAAAGCTTGTCCAGGCGCGCCGGCAGCTCGCGCAGCACGGCGGCGCGCGCGCGCGGTCCGCCTGCATCGTCCTGTGTGCGGTCCAGTACCAGATGCGCGAACACCACGGTGCGCCCGCCCTTGCTGGCCCAGCCGACATACCAGCCGTACTGCTGCGCGATGACGCCGTCGCCATCCACCCGCACCGGCGCGGCGGTGCCGGTCTTCCCCTGTACGGTCCAGCCGTTGGCCAGCGTCACGGGCGCCATGATCCGCGACGTCATCGCATAGGCCTGCGGCGACAGCGGCAGCTCGCGCCGCACCATCTTGCGCAAGAAGGCCACCTGCTCGACCGGTGAGATCTTCAGGCTTGATCCGACCCACGACAGCGACAGTCCGTTGTCCTTGCCGGCGTCGCCGGAGAGGTCGCGGTTGCCGTAATCGAAGCCGTCGATGTAGCGCTGGAAGCGTTCGACGCCCAAGGCCGCCGTCACCTGCTGCGCGAACCACAGCACCGAGTTCTTGAACCAGAGCGTGGGATCGGTGTCCTGCCGCCATGAGGGGTTGTAATCGGTGTAGCCAGCCTTGAAGGGCATCATCGGCGTGTGCGGGTCGGTCAGGATGCCACTGTCGTAACCCATCAGGCTAACCACGATATTGAACGTCGACGCCGGCGTTACGCGCTCGTCGCAGCGGCCTTCCTTCGCCAACGTGGCGCCGCTGGCCGCATCGGCCATCGTCAGGCAGCTGAACGGCTGGCGTACCGCCGCGCCAGACGGCGGGTCGATGCGCCATGCCAGCGCCGGCTGAAACGCCAGGGCGCCGGCAAAGATGCCGGCCAGGCCTGCCAACGCCCCCAGCCGCAGCCACAACGAGCGCCCGGCGCCTGACGGCGCGCGTATCAGGCCGATGCGGGCGGCCAGCTGGCGCGCGCCAGCGCTGCCAAACGCAAGCGCCGTTTCGACGCCGGCCCCCTGCATCTTCAACTGCGCCAGCAGAGCCGCCGCGTAGGCCTTGCGCTGGGCCGGCGGACGGCCGCGCAGCACCTCGCGGTCGCAGCCCAGCTCCTGCGCCCACGACAGCCGTTCCCGCAGCAGCCGCATGAAGGGATTGAACCAGAACAGCGTTTGCAGCAGCAGGCCGGCGGCCATCCATTGCAGGTCGCGGCGGCGCAAATGCGTCACTTCATGTTCAATCATCAGTTGCCGCTGCAGGATATCGAAGGTATGCAGATGCCTGGGCAGCAGCAGGCGCGCGCGGAAAAAACCGTACAACATCGGCGAGATCGGCGCGTCCACCTCGATCACTTCGGCGCTGCCGGCCAAGGTACCGGGCACCCTGCTTCCCGATGCCGACAGCCCGCGCAGGAAGCGTCCCGCGTTCAGCAGGCGAAGCATGGCGTAGCCGAGGCCCGACAGGTACACCAGCAGCCAGGCGTCGGCGCCCACGGCCAGCCAGGAGCGTCCCGCCGCCCGCACATCCGTGGTCCACTCGGCGCCGGCCGCAGCGATCGACGGCGCCGCGTTGCCCGCCGCGGGCGCGGCAGCCGTGGCGGGATGAGGCAATTCGATTTGCGGCACCACGCGCAGTCGTTCGCTGTGCGGCAGCAGCACCACCAGAAAAGCGGCGGCCACCGTGACCTGGCCCAGCAGCCAGATCGAGCGTTGCGATGCCAGCGCGGGCAGGCGGCGGCCCAGCATTGTCAGCATCGCCCAGACACCCAGGCCGGCGGCCAGGCAGCCGGCGCACGCCAGCAAAAACCGGTAAAGCAGCAGCTCGTCGAAGCTCATGGGGCCTCCGGCTCGTCCGGCCAATCCTTCAGCAGCTGTTCGAGCTGCGCCAGTTCGTCATTGTCGACCAGCTTGCTGCCCGTGAACATATTGACGGGCAGCGGGCCATCCATCTCCATCACCCGCTGGCCGAAATCGCGCGCGAACGCGGCCAGGGTGCCGACCTTTTCCAGTACCGCCGTGTAGACCTGCACGCCGTGCACGGTGTGCTGGCGCAGCGAGCCCTTATCGAGCATGCGCTCGAGCGTCTTGCGGGTCGACGAAAAGGACCAGCCCAGTTCACCTTCGATGTGCTGGTGGATTTCGCGCGCGCTCAGTGGTTGCTGCTTCCACAACGCCTTGAGCACGGTCAGTTCAGTGATGGATGGAATGGTCATGACGGCCTCTTTGTGACTGGTGCCACTATTATGCGACTCATGTCACATCAACGTCAACGCTCTGCGCGGTTAAAATAATTTTATAAAATCGCTTGCTATCTAATCGTTCGCTATGTATAGTTCTCACATCGGCGCTGCAAACAGCAGCGAAGCGTAGTAGATTAGCAAGCTGTCGTGACAAATGGTAGATAGCTGGCGATTAGATAGTTTGTTAGATGTGTAGTTAAAAACTTGTAGCTCAAACCTAACTGAAAAGGAATTCATCATGTCGATCGAAAAAGTACTGTACCGTGCAAGCGCAAAAGCCACCGGCGGCCGTGAAGGCAAAGCCGTCTCCTCCGACGGCGTGCTGGACGTTAAACTGACCACCCCTAAAGAACTCGGCGGCGCCGGCGCGGTCGGCACCAACCCGGAACAGCTGTTCGCGGCCGGCTACTCGGCATGCTTCCTGGGCGCGATGAAATTCGTCAGCGGCCGTGACAAGATCGCCCTGCCGGCGGATGTTTCGATCGAAGGCACGGTCGGCATCGGCCCGATTCCTACCGGTTTCGGCATCGAAGTGGAACTGAAAATCTCGCTGCCAGGCCTGGATCGCGAAGCCGCCCAAAAACTGGTCGACGCCGCCCACATCGTTTGCCCTTACTCGAACGCCACCCGTGGCAACATCGACGTCACGCTGACCATTCTGTAATCGGTCCCCGGCCGGCGCCCTCCAGCGCCGGCCATCTGCATTACAATCAACGCTCTTTCTTCTACAGAGATACGCAATGATTGAGTGGCATTGGCTGGGCTTTGACGACATTCCCCGCGACGACTGGTACGAGGTGCTGCGCCAGCGCCAGGACGTGTTCATCCTCGAGCAAACCTGCTTGTATCCCGATATCGACGGCTACGATCCGGACAGCCATCACCTGATGGCGTGGCGCGAGATCGACGGCAAGCGAACACTGGTCGCCTACCTGCGCTGCCTCCCCCCCGGCTTGAAGTACGACGAGATGTCGCTGGGCCGCGTGCTGACCACGCGCGCCGCGCGCGGCAGCGGCATCGGCCGCGAACTGCTGGCCAAAGCCATTCCGCTGGCCGAAGCACTGCACCCCGGCCACCGGTTCCGCATCGGCGCCCAGGCGCACCTGGAAAAATTCTACGCAAGCTTCGGCTTTCAGACCGTCACCGAACCATACGACGAAGACGGCATCATGCACATCGATATGGTGCGCTGAGCCGGGACCTCAAAACGTCAGCATGAAACGCGCGCCTTCACCCACCGAGCGCGCGTAGCGTACCGTGCCGCCATTGGCGTGCACCAGATGGCGCACCATCGCCAGCCCTATTCCCCTGCCCTGTTTTTTGGTCGAAAAGAACGGCGTGAAGATGTGCGCGGCCAGCGCTTCCGGCACACCAGGGCCGTTGTCGGCCACCTCGATACGCAAACGGCTGCCCCGGCTCAATCGCGCGCTGACCACCGCGCGCGGCGGACGCGCGCCACCGGCCATCGCCTCGGCCGCGTTCTTGAGAAGGTTGATCAGCGCCTGCTCCAACTGCCCCGGATCGATCATCACCTCCAGCGACGCCGGCTCCACCGAAAACGCCACCTGCCCGCCCAGCGCCTGCCACTGCGGCGCCAGCAAGGCGGACAAACGCTCGAACAGCGCCTCCAGCGGCACGCGCTGCGGCTGCGCCTGCGGCACCGTCGACAGGCTGCGGTAGCTGCCGACAAAGTCGACCAGGCTGGCGGCGCGGCGGGCGATGGCGTCCAGCGCGATGCCCAGATCGGCGTGGATATCGGCGGGCAGTCCGACGCTGGCCTCATCGAGCAGGCCGCAGGCGGTGCGCGACAGCGAGGCCACCGGCGTCAGCGAATTCATGATCTCGTGCGTGAGCACCTGCACCAGTTCGCGCCAGGCGTTCAGCGCCTCGGCTTCCAGTTCGCTTTCCACCGGCATCAGCGCCGCCAGCCGCTGCGCGGCGCCTTGAACCGACAGCGCGGAGATGGCGACCAGCGCGCGCTCGCCACCGCGTTCGGTCTCAAAACTGATCAACTTGCGCTGGCCGACCGGCTGCGCCGCCAGCAGTTCGTGCAGGTCCTGCGGCGCGCTGGCGCGGCCCGGCGCCAACAGCCTGCGCGCGCTGGCGTTGAGCGGCGCGACCTGCCCGGCGCCGCTGGCGTGCGTGATGCGAAACAGCGCGATGGGCGCGTGCTCCAGCCGCGCTTCCAGCGCCAGCACACTGGCGGCCAGTTCATTCTGTCGGGGACCGGGGACGGTATCGGCGCTGGATGGTTGCCGCTCCATGCGCGGCAACCGTGGGCCGAGCTTACGCAGGCATTGCCACAACGCGCAGAGCGGCGCCAGTGCAAGCAGCGCGCACAGCACAATGCGGCGGGGCGACGGCGGGGCCGACAAAGCGTCGGCCGCGACGGCCAGCGCCATCAAAGCGAGCACACTGGCCGCGATGCCGAACTTGAGCGCGCGCTCAGATGCCATGTTTGCCCAGCTTGCGGTACAAGGCCGCGCGGCTGATGCCGAGCGTTTTGGCGGCGTGGCTGATATTGCCGTTGAACTGGGCCAGCGTGCTGGCGATGGCGTCGCGCTCCAGCGCGTCCAGCGTCATGTCGCAGGGAACAGCCAGTGCCGCGCCCTCGCTGGCGGCTGCGATGCTGGCGGCGATATTAACGGCGGCCGGCGCCGGACCGAGGCCGAAATCGTTCAGGCCATATTCCATCCCCTGCCCAAGAATGACGGCGCGCTCGCAAGCGTGGCGCAGCGCGCGCACGTTGCCGGGCCAATCGTGCCGGCACAAGCTCTCCATCGCAGCGCCGGCCACCTCGCGCGCCGGCCGCGAGTACTGCAGCTCGTACAGCTTCAGATAGTGAGCAAGCAGCAGGGGAATGTCCTCGCGCCGCTCCCGCAACGGCGGGACGCGGATCACGATGGTATTGAGCCGGAACAGCAGATCGGGACGGAAGACGGATGGATCGAACAGGCGCGTTTCGTCCAGATTGGTGGCGCTGATGATGCGCACGTCGATCGCTTCCGGCTTGTCGGCGCCGATCGGCGTCACCTCGCGCCGCTCCAGCGCCGTCAGCAGCTTGGCTTGCGCGGCCAGCGGCATGTTGCCGATTTCGTCCAGGAACAGCGAGCCGCCGCGCGCCGCCTGGAAGCGACCCGCGCGGTCCGACTTGGCATCCGTGAACGAGCCTTTGCGATGGCCGAACAACTCGCTCTCGAACGTCGATTCCGGCAACGCGCCCATGTCCACCGCCAGCAGCGTGCCGGCCGCGCGGCGCGACAGCGCGTGAATGGCGCGCGCCACCAGCTCCTTGCCGACACCATTCTCGCCGAGCACCATCACATTCGCCTCGGTCGGCGCCACGCTGCCAATCAGCGCCTTGAGCTCGCGCATCGCGCCCGACACGCCCATCAGCTCGGGCGAGGCGGCCGACGAGCCGCCCAGCGCCGCGCGGCGGGCCAGCGCCTGGTCGACGGCCGCCACCAGGCGAGCGTTGTCCCACGGCTTGGTGATGAAATCGCCGGCGCCGCGCTTGAGCGCCTCCACGGCCAGCGGCACGTCCGCATACGCCGTCATCGCGATCACCGCTGGCGGCCGCCCTTGGGCGCGCAGCACATCGAGCAGCGCCAGGCCCTCGGCGCCATCGATGCAGCCGGGCGTGAAATTCAGGTCGAGCAGCACTACGTCGGGCACGCCCTGCGCCAGCAGCGCGGGCAAGCCGGCGGGATCGCATAGCGTGACGACTTGGGCGTAGCGCCGCCGCAGCAGCAATTGCGCGGCGGTTGCGACATCGGGGTCGTCATCAAGTATCAGGACATAGGCGGACATGCAGGCATTCTAGCAGCGTCGCAGCGGCTGCGGACAAGGCAAAACCGCCCCGCCAAACCACAACCTGCGCGGATGTCCAGTTCCGAACATCGGCCGGTGTTCGATATTGAACACCTGCGTGCCGCAAGCGTTCAAAAAGCCCTGCAACCCCCAGTTTTCGCGCGTGGCACAGCCTTTGCTCTATAGCCTGCATGCAGATCAAAAAAAATATCGACCAGCCGAAGCCGGGACTGCCGGCCAGCGGCGCCGCAATGGACACCGTGGTGCCGCGCCGGCGCGGGAAGGCCATCGTCATCGCGGTCGTCTCGGCGTTGGCGGTGGCCGCCGCCGGCTACACGCTGTGGTCGTGGATGCCACGCGGCCTGCAGATCGAAGGTGCCGACCTGCGCATCGGCCAGGCCACGCGCGGCGTCTTTGTCGACGAAATCGTCGTGCGCGCCACCGCCCAGCCGCTCAACTCCGTGATCCTCGACTCGGTGGAATCGGGGCGCGTCGAGGAGGTGCTGGCCAGCGACGGCGCGCTGGTGAAAAAAGGCCAGCTGCTGTTCCGCATCTCCAACCCGCAGCGCAACCTGGAACTGCTGGCGCGGCAGTCGGAACACGCGGTCAGCATCTTCAACCTGTCCAACCTGAGGGTGGCGCAGGAGGCCAGCGCCAGCGACCACCGGCGCCGGCTAGACGAGCTGCAATTCGAGGTCGACCAGGCACGCAAGCAGCACCAGCGCAACACGCGGCTGGCCGCGCAAGGCTTCATCTCCAGCGTGGCGCTGGAGGAATCAGCGGACAAGCTGGAACAGCAACAGCGTCAGCTGGTCAACGAACAACGGGCATCGAACACCGAGGACAAGGTGCGCAGCGCCGCCGCGCAGCAGCTCGAAAGCGCCATCGACGGCCTGAACTCGGGCCTGAAGCTGGTCTCCGGCACCGTCGACGCGCTGGCCGTGCGCGCGCCGGTCGAGGGTCGGCTCACCAATTTCCGCCTGCAGGTGGGCGAATCTATCGCCACCGGCAAAAACATCGGCCGCATCGACGATCCGGTGCGCTTCAAGCTGGCGGCCAGCGTCGACGAGTATTACCTCAACCGCATGGCCGTCGGCCGCAAGGGCAGCGTCAAACAGGATGACAAAAGCTACGCCGCCGACATCAGCACCATCTACCCGCAGATCAAGGAAGGCCGCTTCACCGTTGAAATGGTGTTCCAGAACGGCCAGCCGCCGGTGCTCAACCCGGGCCAGAGTCTCGACGCCCGCATCACCCTTGGCGAGCCGGCGCCGGCGCTGCTGCTGCCCAACGGCGCCTTCATCAACGACAGCGGCGGCGCCTGGGTCTACGTGGTCGACGCCAGCGGCCGTGGCGCGCAGCGGCGCACGGTGCGCATCGGGCGCCGCAACAACAGCCAGATCGAGGTGCTCGAAGGGCTGGCGGCCGGCGACAAGGTGATCTTGTCCAGCTACGCCGCCTACGGAAATTCACCCAGGCTGCAGATTACGCAGTAAATTCACATCCACACCACCAAAAGGCCAATCCACATGCTCAAACTCGTCGGCATCAGCAAAATCCACCAGGCAGGAGAAATCCAGACCACGGCCCTGGACCGCATCGACCTGGAAATCGAGGCGGGCGAATATGTCGCCATCACCGGCCCCTCCGGCTGCGGCAAATCCACCATGCTGGGCATTTTGGGGTTGCTGGACTCGCCCAACCACGGCGAATACTGGTTCGAGGGCCGCAACGTCGCCGGCTGGAGCGAATCGAAGCTGAACCAGCTGCGGCGCGGGCGCATCGGCTTCATTTTCCAGAGCTTCAACCTGATCGAAGAGCTGACCGTGTTCGAAAACGTCGAACTGGCGCTGGAATACAACGGCACGCCGGCGCGCGAACGGCGCGAGCGCGTCACCGCGATGCTCGACAAACTGGGCGTCGGCCACCGCGCCGCGCACCGTCCGTCGCAGCTGTCGGGCGGCCAGCAGCAGCGCGTGGCGATCGCGCGCGCGCTGGTGGCCGGCCCCGCCGTGCTGCTGGCCGATGAACCGACCGGTAACCTCGACACCGCGCACGGCGACGAAGTCATGCGCCTGCTACGCGAGATCAACGCCGAGGGCACGACGGTGGTGATGGTGACGCACTCGCCCGATCACGCCGCGCAGGCCTCGCGCACCATCAACCTGCTCGACGGCCGCATCATGGTCGACGCCCTGCAAGCCGCTTAAGCGTCAGGATCACCGCCATGAACCTGCGCGATTTTCGTATCGGCTGGCGCCTGCTGGCCGGGGAACCGGGCTACTCCGCCGCCGTGATACTGAGCCTGGCCGTTGGTTTCGCCAGTTGCTTCCTGCTGCTGGGGTTTGTGCGCTATTCGTTCAGCTACGACCGCGACGTGCCGCAAGCGGACCGGGTATACCTGATCAAGATGCGCAACAACACCTTCCAGCAGCCGGCATGGATGGAATCGGCGCCGCTTGCTTTCCTCGAACCGGCGCGCAACAGCGGCATGGCCGATGGCGTCACCGCCGTGGTGCCGCTGCCGGTGGGGATGAAGACGACCGCCCTGCCGCAATCGATACAACTGGCGGCGGTTCATGCGGATTTCCCAGCGATGTTCGGCGTGCGGGCGCTGGCCGGTGACCTGCGCCAGGCCTTGAGCCGGCCCGACACGCTGGCGCTGACGACCAGCAGCGCGACGCGCCTGTTCGGTGACGCAAACCCTGTCGGCCGGGTGGTGCACATAGGCGGCAAGCCCTACACGGTGGCGGCGCTGTTCGCCGACCGCCCGTCCAACAGCACCTTGAGCTACGGCGCGCTGGCGGGCATCAATACCGGCGCCTGGGAGGAGGCCGAGCGCAAGCTACTGATGGCGTCATGGGCGTACAGTAATGGCGCCAAGATCTACGTGCGGCTCAAGCCCGGCGTTGACGCCGACGCGCTGCGGCGGCATTTGCAGCAGGCCACCGACAACTCGCCTTACATGCGCGAACAGGCTGCGGAGCTTGCGGATAAACCGGGTGGCGCAAAGGTGCGGGACATGGCCCTGGGCGCCCTGCCCGCGATGTATTTCGACGCCGACACCGCCAACACGCCAAACAGCGGGCCGCACGGCGACCTTCGCGCCATGCTTGGCCTGTCGGCGGTGGCGCTGCTGATCCTTGCGCTGGCGGCGATCAACTATGCCAACCTCGCCACCGTGCGCGCGCTGCGGCGCCAGCGCGAAATCGCCGTGCGCAAGGTGCTTGGCGCCGACGGCACGCGCGTGCTGGGCCAGTTTCTGGCCGAGTCGCTGCTGGTGGCGATGACCGCCACCGCCCTTGGTCTGGTGCTGGCGTGGGTGCTACTGCCGCTGTTTGCCGATCTGGTCGACCGGCGGCTCGATGGCATGTTCACACCGGCCGCACTGCTACTGAATCTGGCGCTGGGCGCGGCCATCGGCCTGCTGGCGGGTGCCTACCCGGCCTGGGTCGCGCTGCGCGTGCGGCCGCCGCAGGCGCTGGCGGGACGCGGCAACGCCGAAACGTCCGGCGCGCTGTGGCTGCGGCGCGCGCTGACGGTGCTGCAGTTTTCCACCGCCATGGGACTGGTCGCCGTCACCTTGGCGGTGGCCTGGCAAACCCGTTACGCCAGCCAGGCCAGTCCGGGCTTCGATCCATCCCCGCTGTTGGTGCTGGAGCTGCCGGTCGACACTTCCAATCCGGCCGCGCGCGGCCTGCGCGAGGCGCTCAAACACCTGCCGGGCGTCGATGGCGTGGCCACGTCGCTCGATCCGGTCGGACGCCAGTTTGCCGGCGCCTACATCAAGGTATCGCTCAAGACCGGGCGCTGGAGCAGCCTGTCGATCCGTTCGGTCAGCGCAGACTTCTTCGACGTCCATGCGCTGCGACCGATCGCCGGGCGCCTGTTCAGCGACAAGATCGACAAGGACGAGGGTGGCTTCGAATCGGTGCTGCTCAACGCCCGCGCCGCGCGCGCGCTGGGCTTCGCCGACCCGGCCGACGCCATCGGCCAGCTCCTCACCACCGACAGCGGCGACGGCATATTCACGGCCACGATCGTCGGCATCGCACCCGATCTGCGCTACGACAGCCTGCGCGACACACCCAAATCCTACCTGTACTTCACCAGCCAGCAAAACAGCACGTTGACGGTACGCGCGCGCGGCGACATGAGCCAGCTTGAAAGCGCCGCCCACGCGCTGGCGGCACGCTACTTTCCCAACGATGTGGTAGCGATACGCAAGGCGCGCAGCTACTTCGCGCAAAACTACGGCGACGACCTGCGGCTGGCCAAGCTGCTCGGCCTGGCCAGCGCCATCGCCGTGATGATCGCCGGCTTCGGCGTGTACGTTCTGTCGGCGTACAACGTGCGCCGGCTGGGGAGGCAGATCGTGCTGCGCAAGCTGTTCGGCGCCGGTCGGCGCGACATCGCCCGCCTGGTCGGACGCGAGGTGCTGGTGCTGGTGGCGATCAGCGCGGGTATCGGCCTGCCGCTGGCCGCGCTGGTGATCGAGCGTTACCTGTCGACCTTCGCCGAGCACGCGCCCATCGGCGGATGGACGCTGCTGGCCGGCTTGCTGGCGGCGGTGGTGGTGACGCTGGTGTCCACATTACGCGGCACCATCGCGGCGGCCGGCATCTCGCCCTCGCTGGTGCTGCGCGACTAAGGAGAAGAAGGATGACGCTACGCGATTTTCGTATCGGATGGCGGCTGCTGCTGCAGCAGCCCGCCTACTCCATCGTTGTCACCGGCGGGCTGGCGATCGGCTTCGCCGCTTGCTTTCTGCTGTTCGGCTTTGTCGCCTTCTGCCTAAACTACGATGACAGCGTGCCTGACAACACCCGACTGGTCACGGTCAAGCAGCGCATCAACGTCTTTCCACGCCCGGAGTGGGGCACTTTCGGCTACCTGCCGCTGCGCGACATTGCGCTGTCGAGCGGCATGGTCGAACAGGCCAGCATCGTCAGGGGCATCGACAAGCCGCTGCGCGTGGACGGCAGACTGCACGCGGTGGATCTGAACGTCGTCGATCCGGCTTTCGGGCAGTTGTTCGGCATCGCCGCGCTGGAAGGCGACCTGCGGGCCGCTCTGACGCAGCCGGACGGCATGGCACTGACCAAAACGGCGGCGCACAAACTGTTCGGTGACGCGCCGGCGCTGGGCAGAAGCGTCAACGTCGGCGACAACGTGCTGCAGGTGCGCGCGCTGCTACCCGACCCCGCCGCCAACACCAGCCAGCGCTACGCGGCACTCATCGGCAGCAACAGCAGCGCGTGGCCAGAGCGCGACACCGCGTTCACCAACTGGTCGCGCGGCACCATCTACCTGAAACTCAAACCCGGCGCGCCGGTTGAAGCGCTGACCGCGCTGCTGCAGGACGCAACCGAAAAATCGGCGATGAACCAGCGCGTCAAGGCCAGCGGCATGGGACGCGCACTCAATGGCCGCAACGTGTCGGACATCAAGCTGCTGCCGCTGCGCGACGCCTACTTCGACGAGGACCTGCTGAACAGCCGCGCGGGACAACGCCACGGCCAGCGCAGCACGGTGTTCGGTATGGCGGCCGGCGGCTTGCTGATCCTGCTGCTGGCGGCGATCAACTACGTCAACCTGGCCACCGTGCGCACACTGCACCGCCAGCGCGAGATCGGCGTGCGCAAGCTGCTGGGCGCCAGCGCGGCGCGGCTGGTGCGCCAGTTCCTCAGCGAGGCGGTGCTTACCGCGCTGATCGCGAGCTGCGTTGGATTCATCCTGGCCTGGGTGCTGCTGCCGCTGTTTTCCGACCTGGTGAACCGCCGCCTGGACGGCATGTTCACCCTGCCGCGCTGCCTTATCGCGCTGGTATTCGGTGGCTTTGTCGGCGTGTGCGCAGGCGCCTATCCGGCCTGGATAGCGTTGCGTTCACTGCCGGGGGCATCACTGGCGGGACGCGGCAACAGCGAGACGGTCGCCGGCCTATGGGTGCGACGCCTGCTCACCGTGCTGCAGTTTTCCAGTGCGATGGCGATTAGCGCCACCGCGCTGGCGGTCAGCTGGCAGACCTGGTTCGCCACCCACGCCTCACCCGGCTTCGACACCGCCAACCTGGTCGTGCTCCCGCTTCCCGACGACACCGAAGGCACGCCGGCCGCCAACGCGTTTATCGAGCAACTGCGCCGGGTGCCGGGTGTGGAGGCGGTGGCTGCGATTTCCGAGGCGGTGGGCCGCGATGGCCGCAAACTGGTCAACGTCATCACGGCCAAGGATGGCAGGGAAATCCCGATGGAGGCCAAGTACGTGTCGCCTGACTGGTTCGAGGTGCACCGCGTGCGCGCGCTCTACGGAAAGCTGTTCAATCCAGCCCACGACCCGAACGATACAAAGAACCTCGGCGGCGTGGTACTGAACCAGGCCGCCGCGCTGGCCCTGGGCTATGCGGCGCCGCAGGACGCGGTGGGCCAATCGCTGCCGAGCGGACTACAAATCAACGGGATCGCGCCGGACATCCGCTTCCAGGGCCTGCGGCAGCCGGCCAAGGCGATCATTTACGGCATAAGGCCGGTGAGCGTGCTGTCGATACGGACCAGCGCTTCCCTGACAGACGCCTACGACGCCATCGAGCCGGCATGGCGACGCAGCTTCCCCAACGACATCATGGAGATTCAGACGCAAGAAGCGGTGCTGGCCGAGGGCTACGCGACCGACGCCCGCCTGACCCGCATCCTCGTGAGCACCGGCGCGGTGGCGATCGCGCTGGCGGCCTTCGGCATCTACGTGCTGTCGGCGTACAGCGTTCAGCGCAGCCGGCGCGAGATCGTCATGCGCAAGCTGCACGGCGCGATGCGGCGCGATATCGCGATGATGTTGGGGCGGGAGTTTTCGTCGCTGGTCGGCGCCGGAGCGCTCATCGGCCTGCCGCTGGCGGCAGTGGCGATCGAGCGCTATCTGGCCAGTTACACCGAGCGCGCGCCGATCGGCATGTGGACGCTGGCGGCGGCGCTGGCGATGGCATCGCTGGTCGCCCTGCTGGCGACCACGCGGCAAACGGTTGTGGCGTTGCGCATGTCGCCGGCGATGGCGCTGCGCGACTGATCAAAGGAGACGACAATGGGACTTCGCGACTTTCGCATCGGCTGGCGGCTGTTGGCCTGCCAGCCATTTCAATCGACGGTCGAGCTGCTCGGACTGGCGACCGGCTTTGCCGTGTGCTTCCTGCTGCTCGGATTCGTGGCTTATTCGTTCAGCTACGACCAGGACGTGCCGCAGCGCGAGCGCGTCTACGTGATCAAGCACCGGCTCAACTTCATTCCGCAGCCGCAGTGGATGGAGTACACACCGTTCGCGTTGCGCGAGGTGGCGCTGCGCAGCGGCCTGCCGCTCGAGGCCAGCGTGTGGTGGCCTCACCAGACCACGGCGCGGCTGGGCGGCCGGCCGATGGAGCTGGAGGTTATCGCCGTCGATCCGGCGTTCGAGCGCATCGCCGGCCTGCGCGCGCGGGAAGGCGATCTGACACGGGCGCTGACCATGCCGGACGGTCTGGTGGTGACCCGGCAGACCGCGCTGCGTCTGTTCGGCACCACCGCCGCCTTGGGCAGGACCGTGGAGATCGACAGCCAGACCTTGCAAGTGCGCGCGGTGCTGGACGATCGACCCGGCAACAGCACCTTGCAGTTCGGCGCGATGGTCGGCATCGGCAGCGCCTTGTGGCCGGACCAGGAGCGCCAGCGCGCGCTGTCCAACTGGACGGGCATCGAAGGTCGCATCTACGTCAAGACCGGAGCTGGCGTCGACGCGCAAACACTGCAAAAAACGCTGCAGCAAGCCGTCGACCAGGCGCCATGGCAAACCATTCCCGCACCGGAGATGAAGGCCGCGCTGGGCGGACGCAAGATCGTCGATATCGGCCTCGGCCCACTGGCCGACGCCTACTTCGACCGCACCGTCGCCAATACACTGGGCGCCGGCCCGCGCGGCGACAAACGGCTGGTGCTGGCGATGGGCGCGGCCGGCCTGTTGATCCTCGGCCTGGCGGTGGTCAACTACGTCAACCTGGCGACGATGCGCACACTGCGCCGCGAGCGCGAGATCGCCATGCGGCGCGTGCTCGGCGCCACCACGCGCCGGCTGCTGGCGCAGTTCATGGCCGAATCGGTGCTGCTGTCGCTGGCCGCCGCAGCGCTGGGCATGCTGTTGGCATGGCTGCTGCTGCCGCTGCTCTCCGAATTGCTGCAACGCCGGCTGGACGGCATCTTCACGCCGCTGTCGACGGCGGCGTGCCTGCTGTTCGGCGTCCTGGTGGGAGCCCTCGCGGGCCTGTATCCGGGCTGGCTGGCGCGCGGCGTCAACATGGGCGCCGCGCTGGCGCACCGTAGCGGCGAGACGGCCGGCGGCGCGTGGCTGCGGCGCGTGCTGACGGCTTTGCAGTTCGCCACGGCGATGGCGACGGGCAGCCTGGCGCTGGCGATATTGTGGCAAACGCAGTTTGCCGCCGGCGCGCCGCCGGGCTTCGATCCGGCGCCGCTGCTGGTGGTGGAAATGAGCGCCGGCATGGACGATCCGCAGGCGCGCGCCTTCCGCGACGCCGTGGCGCGGCTGCCGCAGGTGGCGGGCGTGGCCGACAGCTTCAATGTACCGGGCCGCGACGACGGCACCGGCACGCGCGGCAGCGTGCAGCTCAACCGGCTGGACGGCAGCTTCGTCTCCTTGCCGGCGCAATTCGTCGGTCCCGATTTCTTCGACGTCTACGGCTTGTCGGCGCGCGCCGGCCGGCTGTTCGACCCGCGCATCGACGCCGCAGGCAGCATCAATGATGACGCCGAGCGCAACGTCGTCGTCAACCAGGCGGCGGTGATTGCGCTGGGATGGAGCTCGATGGAGCAGGCGCTGGGCCAGCGCATCAACGGCGGCAACTGGCGCATCGTCGGCGTGGCGCCCGACATCCGCTGGTATACGTTGCGCGAACCGGCGCCACCAATGCTATACCTACCCGAGCGCAACAGCCGCCTGCTGACGGTGCGGATGCGCGAGACGTCGCCGGCGGCCGGCGCGGTGGATGCGCTGGAGCGGGCGATCGCCGCCACGGCCACGCGCTATTTCCCGTCCTCGCCGCCGTCGATACGGCGCGCTGGCAGCTACTTCGCCCAAGCCTACGCGGACGACCTGCGTTTGGCCGGCATGCTCGCTTGCGCCACCGTCCTGGTGTTCGCGCTGGCGGCGTTCGGCATCTATGCGCTGGCGGCGAACAGCGTGCAGCGCCGCGCGCGGGAGATCGTGCTGCGCAAGCTGCATGGCGCCGGCCGCGCGACCATCGGCGTGTTGGTGGGACGTGAGTTCCTGCTGCTGACGGGTGTCGCGGCGCTGGTCGGACTGCCGCCGGCGGCGCTGGCGATTCAGCGCTATCTGGCGCCGTTCGTCGAACGCACGCCGCTGGGCGCCTGGGCGCCGGCGGCGGCATTGGCCTGCGCGCTGGTGATCGTGGCGGCGGCCACCGCCCGCCACACGCTGGCGGCGATGCGCATCGCCCCGGCGCGGGCACTACGCGACTAACGCCAGGGACGAAAAAAATGGCAGCCATTTTACTGGCTGCCATCATCATTTACGATCGCTGCGTATCAATTCACCGACATCAGTACGATATCGAAGACAAGGTCGGCATTGGGTGGAATCGTGGTGCCGGATCCCGTCGCCCCGTAGCCCAGTGCGGGTGGAATGAATACCGTGCGTTTGCCGCCAATCCGCATGCCTTCCGTGCCGCTGCTGAAGCCAGGGATGACACTCCCGGTTCCGGTGGCGCCCACGGTGAAAGTCGTTGTACCGTAGAACGTGAGAGCTGTCGGGGCGGGATCGAAGCGCGAGCCTTTCAGGCTCACACGGGTGCCGTCGTAAAACCAGCCGATATACTGCACGGTGACGCTTTTGCCCTTGGTGGCAACGGCACCCGTGCCTGCCTCGACGTCAATGATCTTCAGGGCGGTCGGCGCCGGGACGTTTGGCTGTTTGACCACCTTGGTGACGCTGATCAGCCGGAGTTCGTAGACCAGCGGCGAATTGGCCGGCATCGCCGCATAGTCAATGCCGTTGACCTTTTGCGCCGGACGCGCGCTGGCGCCGTAGGCCAGGTTGTCCGGCAGGGTGGCAAGGCGCACGCCGCCAACACGCATGCCGACGATGGCCAGATCCCAGCCGTTAGGCACAATGCCGCCCACGCCCAGCGTGAACGGCGGCGCCGTCGTGGCACTGTCGATCGAGCTTTCCACCTTCAAGCCGATACCATCAGGCTTGGTGGCGTCGTACAGGTAGCCGGTGTAGGCCACCGCCACCAGATCGCCTTTTTCCGCCACCGGCGCGTCGGCCGCACCGACCGTGACATCCTTGACCGCGTATGCAGGCTGCGGCACCACCACAGGATCGGATTTTTTCGAACCGCCACCGCAGGCCGTCAAGATCGCCAGGCAGGCAACAGCAACAATAATGTGAAACTTCGATTTCATGATGACCTTTGATGAATAGTTCATATTCGTGCAAGCTTTTAGGAGCAGAAGTTTAGCAGACGCCGGCACCTCCGCCCCAAGCACTACATTCGGTTACATCTTTTAGCGCCGTATGTGTGCTTATATTTCCACTTGCGTGCCAAGTTCGATGACGCGATTCGGCGGAATCTGGTAGTAGTCGGCCGCGCCCCGGGCGTTGCGCGACATCGTCACGAACAGATGTTCGCGCCATGGCGCCATGCCGTGGCCCGGAGTGGAGATGACCGTCTGGCGCGCGATGAAGAAGGAGGTTTCCATCATTTCGAACGGCAGGCCGAGACACTCGCACTGCGCCAGCACCTTCGGAATATCCGGTTCGTCCTTGAAGCCGTAGAACACATTGACCTGGTAGCACTGGTGTCCGAGGTCGATCACCTTGACCTGCTCGGCCTCCGAGACCCACGGTTCCTCGACGATATGCACGGTGAAGAACACCACGCGCTCGTGCAGCACCTTGTTGTGTGACAGATTGTGCAGCAGCGCGTGCGGCACGCCGTCGCTTTCGCCGCGCAGGAAAATGGCGGTGCCGTAGACGCGCGTGGGCGGCGCCACGAACAGCGACGACAGGAACTCCTCGAGCGGAATCGCATGCTTTTGCAGATTCTTGAACACCAGCTCGCGCCCGCGCTTCCAGGTCAGCATGATGGTGAACAGGATGATCGCCAGCAGCAGCGGGAACCAGCCACCGTGGAACAGTTTGAGCGTGCTGGCCGAGAACAGCAGGATGTCGATAATGATGAAGAAGCCGGTGGCGCTAAAGCACAGCCACAGCGGCAGGTGCCAGCGGTAGCGGATCACGAAGAACGTCAGCACGGTGGTGCACAGCATGGTGGCCGTGACCGCGATGCCGTAGGCGCCGGCCAGTTTGTCCGACGAGCCAAAGCCGATCACCGCCATCAGCACCACCACCAGCTGCAGCCAGTTGACCGCCGGGATGTAGACCTGGCCGATCTCGCTGGCCGATGTATGCAGGATGCGCATGCGCGGCAGCAGGCCCAGGGCGATGGCCTGCTTGGTCATCGAGAAGGTGCCGGAGATGGTCGCCTGCGAGGCGATCACCGCCGCCATCGTCGACAGCACCACCAGCGGGTAGACGCTCCAGGCACCCAACTGGTTGAAGAACGGGTTGGACACCGCCTCCGGGTGCGTCAGCAGCAGCGCGCCCTGGCCCAGGTAGTTCAGCGCCAGCGCCGGGAACACGATCAGGAACCAGGCCGCGCGGATCGGTTTTTTGCCGAAGTGGCCCATGTCGGCGTACAGCGCCTCGGCGCCGGTGAAGGCCAGCACCACCGCGCCCAGCGCGACGAAGGCGATCATGCGGTTGGCCAGCATGAAGTGGAAGGCGTTCATCGGATTGAGCGCGTACAGGATCTGCGGCGCGGCGACGATGTTGATCACGCCCATGACGGCCAGCGCCAGGAACCAGATCACCATGATCGGACCGAACCAGCGGCCGATGCCGGCCGTGCCTTGGCTTTGCAGCGCGTACAGCGACACCAGCACGATGATCGACAGCGGAACGATGTACTGCTCGAGGCCCGGCGCGGCCACTTCCAGACCCTCGATCGCGCCCAGCACCGAGATGGCAGGCGTGATGACGCTGTCGCCGTAGAACATGGTGGCGCCGAACACGCCCAGCAGCATCAGCGGAAAGTGCCAGCGCGGCGCAGACTTGGTGACGGAATTGAGCGCCAGCGCCATCAGCGCCATGATGCCGCCCTCGCCGCGGTTGTCCGCGCGCAGCACCAGCGTGACGTATTTGAGCGAGACGATCATCGTCAAGCCCCAGAAAATCAGTGAAATGATGCCCTGCAGATTGAATTCGCTCAGCGCCAGGCCGTGCTCGGGATCGAAAATGGTTTTGAGGGTGTAGAGGGGACTGGTACCGATGTCGCCGTAGACGATGCCAACCGCCGCCAGGGTCAGGGCGGCGACACTGCTCTTCTTGTGTTGCTCGGTCAAGATTGCACCTGTTGTTGTTTTGGTGCATTGCACAATAGGTTAACTATTTGCAAAAGGCAAGGAAATTTTGGCATACAGAGGCGTTCCAATTAGTCAATATCGCCAGTGTACGCTGCTGTGACCGGGAGCGCGAGTTTGGCGCGCTCCCGGGACGCCGTTGTTGCCACGCGGCCAGCAAACGCAGGTTAATTGAGCGATAATGTCGGCCCGTCCTCTTTACGCCGCTGCGCACCATGAACCCAGGTATTGCCTACGCCGCCCTGGCGTTCTTCTGCTGGGGCTTGTTTCCCCTGTATTTCCACGCGCTGGCCGAAGTGCCGGCACTGGAAATGCTCGCGCACCGCATGCTCTGGTCGCTGCTTTTCCTGGCCATCGTGCTGACCGCGCGGCGCCAGTGGAAGTGGCTGCCGAGCACGATGGGCCAGCCGCGCGTGCTGGCCAGCTTTGTCGCCAGCGCCGTGCTGCTGTCGGCCAACTGGTTCGTCTATATCTGGTCGGTCAACAACGGCCACGTCATCGACGCCAGCCTCGGTTACTTCATCAATCCGCTGGTCAATGTGCTGCTGGGCGTGGCGGTGCTGAAGGAAAAACTACGGCGCGCGCAATGGCTGGCGATCGGTGTGGCGGCGTGTGGCGTGCTGTGGCTGACGTGGTCGGCCGGCCAGGTGCCGTGGATTGCCTTAATTTTAGGCGTCACCTTCGGCTCGTACGGGCTGCTGCGCAAAACGGCGGCGCTGGCCGCGCTGGAGGGTCTGTCGCTGGAGACGATGATCCTGTTCCCGCTGGCGCTGGTGTATGTGGTCTGGCTGACGATGACGGGCCACAACACCTTCATCAACAGCGAATTCGACAGCACCCGCTGGCTGCTGGTGGCGGCCGGGCCGATCACGGCGATTCCGCTGCTGCTGTTTGCCGCCGGCGCCCGCAAGATTCCGATGGCCGCGCTGGGTCTGCTGCAATATCTGTCGCCGACCATGCAGGCGCTGCTGGGCGTATGGGTGTTCCACGAAGGATTCCCGCCGGAGCGGCTGATCGGCTTTGTCATCATCTGGGCCGCGCTGGCGCTTTATGTGGCCGAGGGGCTTTGGATGAGCAGGCGTTCCAGCTGATCGGGCGTGCCCGGAACCCGTTCGAGGCGCGGGTAACGCAGCGAGCCGTAGTACGGGATCAGCACGGTCTGCGACAAGCCGTCGGCCTCGAAGCTTAGCGATACAGGCTGTTTTGTCAGCGCCGCCGCCTTGATCGCCTGCTTGAGCGCCTGGTCCGTGTAGGGCTGTTCGCCGACCCTGGTCAGCCTGGCGCCGATGCCGACGCCGGCGTTGAATGCCGGCCCCTCCCAGGTGACCGTTTTCACCAGCCCTTTTTTGCCAACGGTCACACCCAACGACGCGCTCAAGTCCATGCCGCCGACGTTGAAATCCTCGTCCTGAACGACATAGTCGGTCGGCTCGTCGGTGTAAACCAGCCGGTAGCCGGCGCGCGCCAGGCCGTCCAGCAGGTGGCTGTCGTCGTGGGCGCCCAGGCGCGTGTTGAAATAGCCGGCCCAGTCGTAGGGCGCGATGGCGTTGAGCGTTTTGCAGACGTCGGCAAAGGTGTAGGTGCTGGTGGACAGCGGCTTGCCGCCCGCGCCAAAAAAGGCGCCGGCGAAGTCCGCCAGGCTGTGCTTGCCGCCGGTGCGCTCCCGTAACAGCATGTCGACGTCCAGCCACAGCAGCACGCCCTCGCCGTAATAATCCTCGCGCCGTTGCCAGTCGCGCCATTGCATCCTGCGGCCGGGCATGTACAGCGGATCGTTGGTGGTGTCCCGCAGCGATTTCCACTGGCGGCCGCTGCGGGCGACAGCGTTGGCGGCGTCGACCGCCAGCGCGTCCAGCGTTTGCTGCCGGGTGCGCAGGCCCAGTTGCGCCGCCAGCATCCTGCCCCAGAATTCGGTCT
>Ga0308163_10001213_pt1 | contig 30391 bp, 28 predicted proteins | sample PhyTR1_FD_201037 | JGI IMG/M metagenome (GOLD analysis project Ga0308163, IMG submission 201037) | Phyllosphere microbial communities from UC Gill Tract Community Farm, Albany, California, United States - DLSLT.R1 | ecosystem: Host-associated > Plants > Phyllosphere > Unclassified | place: USA... | reverse complement strand
TTTCCGACATCATCGGCGTCATCGACGGCATCGCCTTCCAGACCAATATCCTGGCGCTGAACGCGGCGGTGGAAGCGGCGCGCGCCGGCGAACAGGGCCGCGGCTTCGCGGTCGTGGCGGGCGAGGTGCGCAACCTGGCCCAGCGCTCGGCGGCCGCCGCCAAGGAGATCAAGGACCTGATCGAGGATTCGGGCAACAAGGTAAGCAACGGCAGCAAGCTGGTGGCCGATGCCGGCGCCACCATGCGCGAGATCGTCGACAGCGTCGGCCGGGTGACCGGCATCATGGCCGAGATCTCGGCCGCGAGCCAGGAGCAGACCAGCGGCATCGAGCAGATCAACGCCGCCATCGTCCAGATGGACCAGGCGACCCAGCAGAACGCGGCCCTGGTCGAGCAGACCTCGGCGGCGGCGGCGGCGATGCAGGAGCAGGCCGACAAGCTGTCCGAGGCAGTGGGCGCGTTCCGCCTCGACCGGGCGGACCTGCCGGCAGCCGCCGCGCCGGCGCGTGCAAGAGCGCTATCGGTAGCGGCGCCGGAAGAATGGAAAGCGTTTTAAAACCTTTCCCGGGAGGGTGGACAATGACCCATGCACGTCGTTCCTGCGCAGGCAGGAACCCAAGTTAGCGGCATAACCCGGGACTTGGGCCCCTGCCTGCGCAGGGGCGACGTGGCTTGAGCGCCAGAACCACGGCCCCTGCCGCAAGGCAGGGGCTTTTTTCATGCCAGCGCGTGCTGCGCCAGCCACTCGGCGAACGCCTGCGCCGCCAGCGGCCGGGCATACAGGTAGCCCTGGGCCTCGTCGCAGCCGGCGGCGCGCAGCACGTCCCCCACCTCGGTGGTCTCGACGCCCTCGGCGACCACGCGGTGGCCGAGGTCGTGCGACAGCTTGATCATGGTCGCGACCAGCGCACGCTTGCGTTCGTCCCGCTCGATGCCGGACACGAAGCCGCGGTCGATCTTGACCACCTGGGCCGGCAAACTCTGCAGATAGGCCAGGCTGCTGTAGCCGGTGCCGAAATCGTCGATCGCCAGGTGCACGCCGAGGGCGGCGATCGCCCGCAGCGTGGCGAGGGCCAGCTTGGGATTCTGCATCAGCGCGCTCTCGGTGATCTCCAGCGCCAGGCTGGCGGGCGGCAGGCCGTGGCGGTGCAGGCCGTCCACGATGCGGATGCAGAAGTCCGGTTCGAGCAGGTTGACCGCCGAGACGTTGACCGCGAGCTGCAGCTCGATCCCATCGGCGCGCCATTGCGCCAGCTGGTGCATGGCGGTTTCCAGCACCCAGTTGGTGGTCGCGCGGATCATGGCGGTGCGCTCGATGACCGGGATGAATTCGCCCGGCGGCACCTCGCCGGCTTCCGGATGGGTCCAGCGCAGCAGTGCCTCGGCGCCGATGCAGGCCCCGCTGGCCAGGTCGACCTTGGGCTGGTACGCCAGGCGCAGCTGGCCGCGGCGGCCGGCCGCGGCGCTGTCCAGCGCGGCGCCGAACTCGTTGACCAGCCAGAAGCGGCGCCGGTACACGGCGTCGTGCTCGGGCGAGAAGGCCGACACCCCGTAATCGTGGTCGAACGCGTGCTGGGCCGCCGAATGCAGGTTGCGCAGCAGCTCGGCCGCGGTGGTCACGCCTACCTGGAAGGGCGCGACCCCGATGCGCGCAGTGGTCACGAAACGCGAGGTCACCGAGGCCGCGCGGCGGCGCAGCCAGTTTTCCAGGTCGGCGCAGAATGCAATGGCGTCGGCGCCCTCGGGCGCCAGGAAGGCGAATTCGACCGCGCCCAGGTGGTACAGGGTGGCGCCATCCCCGAAGCTTGCTTCCAGCATGCGCGCCGCCTCGCCGGCCACCTCGTCGAGATAGCTCGCCCCCATCACGCGCGTGGCGCCGCCGAGCTGCTCGGGACTGGCCAGGCTGACCAGCACGGCCAGGCGCTGCTCGGCATGCGGGCGGTGATGGCCAAGGGCCTTGAAATCCTCGATGAACTGGATCCGGTTGGGCAGGCCGCTCAGGGGATCGATGTGGCCCAGGGCATGCTGCAGTTCGATCTGCGCCATGGCCATCGTCGCCAGGTCGCGCAGGGCCGCGGCTTCGCCCTCGCTGATCTGGCGCGGCTCCGTCCCGAGCACGCACATCGCGCCGAGACAATAACCGTCGTGCGTGACCAGCGGCGCGCCCGCATAGAAGCGGATTCCGGCCGCGGACAGGGCGCTGTCGCGGTAATCGAGATCGGCCGCCAGGTCGGGAATCACCAGCAGGCGCGATTCGTCGGCCACCTGCCCGCACGGCGCCTTCATGCGCGGGATCTCGCGATGCTCCACGCCCACGCGCGACTTGAACCATTGGCGGTCGGCGTCGGTCAGCGAGATCGCAGCGATCGGCAACTTGAACAGTTCGGCGGCCATGCGCGTCACGCGGTCGAAGGCTTCGTTCGAGGGTGTATCTAGCAGGTTCAGCCTGCGCAATGCATCCAGGCGCGCAGCCTCGCCGGGCAGGCGGGAAGAGTGAGTGGCCATAGTGAAGTCCGTTCGGGGTAATTTGACGGAATGAATTAAATCTATTGAAATTGATGATATTTTGACCGTATCATTTCTATGCGTCAACAAGTAATCTTTATATGAAACCCTTACTTGGAGATATTGCTAACGGTGCGTGCCTGAATGCAACACGATCAATCATGGCGGACGCCATCAAATCCATCAAATTTATTGATGTGTATATGTCCTGGAAGTAAAATAGTTGTACCGTCCTTGATTGGTTCACCATGTTCCTCCCCCCAAACGTCGACACTCAGGATCCCGTGTTGACTACCGCCGCCGCCGCGCGCCTGCTCGGCGTTGCCGTGAGCACTACCCAACTGTGGCTGGAAAGCGGCGCCCTGCCTTCGTGGAAGACGCCTGGCGGCCATCGCCGCGTCCGACTCAGCGCCGTCATGGCCTTGCTGGAAGAAAAAGCCCGGCGCAGCCAGGCCGGCAGCGCCGCGGCGCCGGCGCTCGATCCGGCCGACCCGGAATTCCAGCCGTCGCCCGCGCCCGGCTATCCGCAGCCCGCCAACGAAGCGGCGCGCCTGAGCGCCTTGCAGGCCAGCTGCCTGGTCGACAGCGACAGCGAGACCGTGTTCGATCGCCTGACCTGGCTCGCGACCCAGGTCACCGACTGTCCGATCGCGCTGATCTCGCTGCTGACTTCCCGGCGCCAGTGGTTCAAGTCGCGCGTCGGCCTCGAGGTGGCGGAAACCCCGCGCGAATGGGCCTTCTGCAGCCATGCGATCCTGCAGCCGGCGCCGTTCATGGTCGAGGATGCGTCGCTCGATGCGCGCTTTGCGAATAACCCGCTGGTGACCGGCGCGCCGCATGTGCGCTTCTACGGCGGGGTGCCGGTGGCGGGCGCCGGCGGCCATGCGCTCGGCACCCTGTGCGTGCTGGACCGCGAGCCGCGGCGCCTGCGCGAGCGCGAGCTCAGGGCCTTGACCGAACTGGCCACGATCGCTTCGGAAGAATTGCGGCGGCGCACACGCTAGCCGCCGCGCAGGCGCACGGGATTCAAGTGCCGCGGTGCTTCTTGACGATGGCCATGACGGTGTTGCGGATGGTGCGCAGCACCGTGTCGGCCTTGAAGGGCTTGACGATGAAGCCGTGCACGCCGCGCCCCGCCGCGGCCTGGATGGCGGGCGCGTCGAGCGTGCCCGACACCATGAAGACCAGGGTCTTGGGCAGTTCGGCGCGCAGGCGTTCGACGACGCCGCTGCCGTCCTCGACCTGCTCGCGCGCGATGCAGGCGATGTGCGGCTGGTGCTTGAGCGCCAGCGCATAGGCGGCGGCGCCGGTATGGGCCTGGCCGGCCACCTCGTAGCCGCCGTCGACCAGCACGGTATTCAGCAGCCCGCGCGAGATCGCGTTGGAGTCGACAATGATCGCCTTCAGCATCGGTAATTCCTTCCATTCAGGCCTCGTAGGCCAGCATCTTCCAGTTCACGCCCAGGCGCACGTCGGTCTTGAGCTGGACCAGCTTGCGCGACACTTCCAGGATCTCGCGCTCGGCGCGCAGGCGTTCGCCGAGCGGCGTCTTGAGGATGCCGGCGCCGGCGATGACCGCGTCCAGGTCGCCGTAGGCATTGAGCAGGCGCGCCGCCGTCTTCATGCCGATCTTGGAGACGCCGGGCACGCCGTCGGTGGCGTCGCCCATCAGCGCCAGCAGGTCGTGCAGGCGTTCGGGCGCGACGCCGAACTTGTTGCGCACCCAGGCGTCGTCGTGCCACTCGCCCTTGAAATGGTCCCACACCAGCGCGCCGTGTGCGATCAGCACGTGCAGGTCCTTGTCGGTGGTGGCCACCACCGCCGCGCCGCGGCCCTCGGACAGCCAGCGCATCACGCCGGTGCCGATCACGTCGTCGGCCTCGACCTCGGGCAGCGCCAGCACCTGCAGGCCGACCGCGCGCAGGCGCTCGTGGAATTCCGGCAGCGCCTCGCGCAGCACCGCGGGCATCGGCGCGCGCCCCTCGCGGTAGCGCGGATAGAGCGCGTGACGCCAGTTCGGGCCGCCGTAGTCGAAGGCGGCCAGCACGTGGGTCGGTTCGTGCGCCTCGAGCAGGTGGCGGAACGACGAGAACGCGTGGCGCAGCGCGATGCTGGCCTTCAGGTCCGAATCGGGCTCCGGACTCGCCTCGTACACCCGGCGCACGATGTTGAGGCCGTCGATGGCCAGCAATTTCGCCATGGTCTTTCGTCTTGCTCCTTGCGCGATACCGTCTTACTTCACCAGATCATACTTGCCGCCGCGCTCCAGCGCACGCCCGTAGGCCGGACGCGCGTGGATGCGCTCGAGGAAGCCGACCAGGTTCGGATACTGCCCGTCCAGCCCCCCACGCGAGGCCGCCGCCTCGAGCGGGAAGCTCATCTGGATGTCGGCCGCCGAGAAGGCGCTGCCGGCGAACCAGGTGCGCTTGCCCAGCTCGGCTTCCAGGAAGGCCAGGTGCTGGCGGATCTGCGGCAGCACGAAGCTGTCCTTGACCTTGTTCGCGATGGCGCGCGCGATCGGACGCACGAAGAACGGCGCCGGACCGCTCTCGACGCGGTCGAACACCAGCTTGAGCAGCAGCGGCGGCATGGCCGAGCCTTCGGCGTAGTGCAGGAAATACGTGTAGTGCCGGCGCGCCGGCGTGTCCGTCGCCGGCGCCAGCGCCTTGCCCTGGCCGTAGCGTTCGATCAGGTACTCGATGATCGCACCCGACTCCGCCACGGTGGCATCGCCGTCCGTGATCACCGGCGACTTGCCCAGCGGGTGTACGGCGCGCAGTTCCGGCGGCGCCAGCATGGTCTTGGGGTCGCGCTGGTAGCGTTTGATCTCGTATTCCAGGCCGAGTTCTTCCAGTAGCCACAGGATGCGCTGGGAACGTGAATTGTTCAGGTGATGGACGACGATCATGGCATTCCAGGCAGTAACGAATGGGCGCCAGCATAGCATTGTTGTTAGTTTGCCGAAAATTGACATTAATGAGTGTCAAACGTGTGTAGCCCTAAAGCAACTCGCTGATATACTCGAAAATTGATTGTTCAATATCATGTATTTCTTTTTTACAATAATACCCTTCATCGTTTTCGGCTTTTTTCCACTCCCATGACTTTCCTATCCCGCCTGAGTATCGCCAAAAAGATGGCGCTGCTATCCCTCGTCACCGGCCTGGGCATCCTGCTGGTCGCCGCCGGCTTCCTGTGGTCGGAGCATCGCCTGCTGCTCGAAGAGCGCAGCCGGGCCGTGCGCCAGTCCGTCGAGGTCGCGGCCGGCATCGTCAAGCGCTACCAGCAACTGGCGGCCAGCGGCGCGCTGCCGGAAGCACAGGCCAAGCACGAGGCACTGGAAGCCCTGCGTCCGCTGCGCTACGACGGCGCGGAATACTTCTGGGTCAACGACATGCAGCCGCGCATGCTGATGCATGCGGTCAAGCGCGAGCTGGAAGGCCAGGAACTCGGCGCCATGGCCGACCCGCAGGGCCTGCACCTGTTCATCGCCATGGTCGACGTGGCGCGCACGAAAGGAGCCGGCTTCGTCGACTACCTCTGGCCCAAGCCGGGCAGCGACCGTCCGGTGCATAAAGTCTCCTACGTGCAGGCCATCCCGGCATGGGGCTGGATCGTCGGCTCGGGCGTCTACGTCGATGCGGTGGACGCTGTGTTCTGGCCGCGCCTGGCGCTGTTCGCGGGTTCGGCGGCGGCGCTGTCGGGCGTGCTGGCGCTGTGCGGGATGCTGGTGTCGCGCAGCATCCGCCAGCCGCTGGAACGTGCGGTCGCGCTGGCCAATACGGTGGCCGCGGGCGACCTGACCAGCACCATCGAGGTGCGCGGCGACGACGAGACGGCGCGCCTGCTGGGCGCGCTGCGCGACATGAACGGCAGCCTGTCGGGCGTGGTCGGCGCGGTCGATACCGGCATCCATGCCATCGCCAGCGCCGCGACCCAGATCGCCAGCGGCAACCAGGACCTGTCCGGCCGCACCGAGCAGCAGGCCGGCGCGCTGGAAGAAACCGCCGCCGCGATGGAACAGCTGACCGGCGCCGTCCAGCAGAACGCCGCCAATGCGCGCCATGCCAGCAGCCTGGCTTCAAGCGCCAGCACGGTGGCGCGGCGCGGCGGCGCGGTGGTCGGCCAGGTGGTCGAGACCATGAGCGCGATCGACGCCTCGGCCCAGCGCATCGCCGACATCATCGGCATCATCGACGGCATTGCGTTCCAGACCAATATCCTTGCCCTGAACGCGGCAGTGGAAGCTGCGCGCGCCGGCGAACAGGGACGCGGCTTCGCAGTGGTGGCGTCCGAGGTGCGCGCGCTGGCCCAGCGTTCGGCCGGCGCCGCCAGGGAGATCAAGGGACTGATCGACGAATCGGTGCGCCAGGCCGGCGCCGGCTCCCAGCTGGTGCGCCAGGCCGGCGACACCATGCGCGAGATCGTCGACGGCATCGACCGCGTGCACACCCTGGTCAGCGAGATCGCCGGCGCCAGCGCCCAGCAGCAGGACGGCATCGCCCAGGTCAACCGCGCGATCGCCGAGATGGACGGCGCCACCCAGCAGAACGCCGCCTTGGTCGAGGAAGCCGCTGCGGCCGCCGCCGCGATGGACGAACAGGCGCGCCGCCTGGAGGAGGTGTTCAGCGTGTTCAAGGTCTCGCAGGGGTCATCGCAGGGGTCAGAGCCCGGTGTTGCCTTTAAAAGGGCTCTGACCCCGGAGTTGTTGGCCTGACCCCTCTGCTCCCTCTGCTAAGATTCCGGAAACCTTGTCAACGTGGAGACCCGATGCACCCCAGCCTGCCGTCCCTGTCCGCCCTTCCCCTCCTGCTCGCCGCCCTGCATGGCGCGGCGCATGCCCAGACCGCGCCGATGGCGCCCGACATCCCCACGTCGAAGTTCACGGCCGCCGTTCCGAACGCCGACTACGTCAAGCAGGAAGTCATGATCCCGATGCGCGACGGCGTCAAGCTGTACACCGTCATCGTGATCCCGAAGGCGCTCATGGAAGGCAAGGCGCCGATCATGCTGACCCGCACGCCCTATAACGCCGCCGGCCGCGCCGGCCGCGCCAAGAGCCCGCATATCGGCGCGATGCTGCCCGAAGGCGACGACGCCTTCATCGAGAACGGCTATATCCGCGTGTTCCAGGACGTGCGCGGCAAGTACGGCTCCGAAGGCGACTACGTGATGACGCGCCCGGTGCGCGGCCCGCTCAACGACACCCCGGTCGACCACAGCACCGACGCCTGGGACACCATCGACTGGCTGGTCAAGAACATCGCGCAATCGAACGGCAAGGTCGGCATGGTCGGCTCGTCCTACGAAGGCTTCACGGTGCTGATGGCGCTGGTCGAGCCGCACCCGGCGCTGAAGGCCGCGGTGCCGATGAGCCCCATGGTCGACGGCTGGCGCGGCGACGACTGGTTTCATAACGGCGCCTTCCGCAATCCGTCCCTGCCCTATATCGCCGGCCAGAATTCGGTGCGCGGCAAGGGCGAGCCGATCGCCACCGGCGTCTACGACGACTACGATGCCTACCTGCGCGCCGGCTCGACCGCCGACTACGCCCATGCCTACGGCGTCGACCAGCTGAATTTCACGAAAAAGCTGTTCGAGCACCCGGCCTACGACAGCTTCTGGCAGGAGCAGGCGCTCGACCGGATCCTGGCCAGGCGCCCGCTGACGGTGCCGACGATGACGGTGGTCGGCCGCTGGGACCAGGAAGACATCTACGGCGCCTACGCCACCTATGCCGCGGTCGAGCCGCTGGACAAGACCAACAAGCTGAACTCCCTGGTGGTCGGCCCGTGGCGCCACAGCGGCGTGAACTACGATGGCTCGAGCCTCGGCGCGCTGAAGTTCGGCGGCGACACCGCCCAGCAGTTCCGGCGCGAGGTCATGCTGCCCTTCTTCAACCAGTACCTGAAGGATGGCGCGCCGGCCTTCGACACCCCGCCGGTATGGACCTACCAGACCGGCGTGAACCGCTGGCGCCGCCTGGAACAATGGCCGCTGGTCCCCGCCAGCAAGCCGCTGTACCTGAAGTCCGGCTTCGCGCTGGGTTTCGAGAAGGACGAGGCGAAAGCCGGCCGCAAGAACGACAAGGGCGCCGCCTTCGACGAATACGTGTCGGACCCGGCCAAGCCGGTGCCCTTCGTGCCGCGTCCGGTGCGCATGGGCGAAGGCACGGTCTGGAAACCGTGGCTGGTCAGCGACCAGCGCTCCTTCTCCGACCGTCCGGACGTGCTCACCTACGTCAGCGCGCCGCTGTCAGCGCCGCTGCAGCTGGCCGGCCAGCCGATGGTCAACCTGTTCGCCTCGACCTCGGGCACCGACAGCGACTGGGTGGTGAAACTGATCGACGTGTATCCGGACGAGGTCGCGGCCCAGCCCGAACTGGGCGGCTACCAGTTGCCGATCTCGATGGCCATCTTCCGCGGCCGCTACCGCCAGGCTCTGGACAAGCCGCTCGCGGTCACGCCCAACAAGGCCGAGCGCTACCGCTTCGGACTGCCCAACGTCGACCACGTATTCCTGCCGGGCCACCGCGTCATGGTGCAGGTCCAGTCGAGCTGGTTCCCGCTGTACGACCGCAACCCGCAGACCTTCGTGCCGAACATCTTCTACGCCAAGCCGGGCGATTACCACAAGGCGACCCAGCGCATCTACCATGCGCCGGGGATGGAAAGCGCGGTCGAGTTGCCGGTCGTGGATGCGCGGCCTTGATGCCCGGGGGTCAGCGTCCGCTTGTGCTTTCAAAAGGATTCTGACCCCGCTGTCCAGGTGCCACACCCGCCCTGTCGCAAGGCCGCGACAGTAAAACTGAACAGCCGCGACTTTCCCCGAAGACCAGCGTACGCTTGAAACGCACGCCCAAGCCGCATCTTCGCGAGGTCACCATGAAGCACCTGATTTCCGCCGGCGTCCTGCTCCTCGGCAGCACGCTGGCGCACGCCCAAGCCACGCACTGGACCTTCAGCTACACCGGCTTCTACGACCAGGAAGCCGCGCAATTCATGCCCGAGATGCGCATCGACGGTGCGTTTTCCGGCCATGACGCGAATGCCGACGGCATGCTCGAAGCCGCCGAACTGAATTCGCTGACGCTCGGCGGCATCGACTACGTCGCCTGCGCCGGCGGCAGCAACGCCCATTACCATTGCGGCGCCGAGCGCTTCCACTTCTCGACAAGCGAAGGCCTGTCGTTCAGCCTCGGCGAATACGGCAGCGATCCCGAAGGCTGGCGCGGCGCCGGCTACCTCGTCACCACCGGCGACCTGAGCTACGAATACCGCTTCGACCCCTACGCGACCACCGAACACCACCTGCGCTGGACCGACGGCACCGTGCTGACCATGGTCTCGGTCGTGCCCGAGTCGCCGGCCTGGGCGATGCTGCTGGCGGGCTTGCTGATAAGCCCGCTTTTCCGCCGCCAGCGCCAGTAGGCCCCATCCCCGCCCGCTTCGCCACCCACCGTTCGGCACCGCACCGTCCCAAGGCGACGCCGCCGCTACAGTGCCCCCATGGGCACGATCCGCATCGGCATCTCCGGCTGGCGCTACCCCTCCTGGCGCGGGGTGTTCTATCCGCGCGGCCTGGTGCAGGCGCGCGAGCTGGAATACGCCGCGCGGCTGCTGCCCACCATCGAGATCAACGGCTCCTTCTATTCCCTGCAGCGCCCCGCCAGCTACGCCGCCTGGCGCGACGCCACGCCGCCCGGCTTCGTGTTCGCCGTCAAGGGCAACCGCTTCCTGACCCACATGCTCAAGCTGAACGGCATCGAGAAACCGCTGGCCAACGTGCTCGCTTCCGGCATGTTCGCGCTGCGCGACAAGCTCGGCCCGATGCTGTGGCAGCTCCCGCCGCAGCTGCGCTTCGACGCCGCCAAGCTCGAGCGCTTCCTGGCGCTGCTGCCGCGCGATACCGGCCAGGCCCTGCGACTGGCGCGCGGCCACGACGACAGGCTGGAAGGACGCGCCCTGCTCGAGATCGATGCCGTGCGCCCGCTGCGCCACGCCGTCGAGGTGCGCCACGAAAGCTTCCGCTGCCCCGAATTCATCGCCCTGCTGCGGCGCCACAATGTGGCGCTGGTGGTGGCGGATACCGCCGGCAAATGGCCGGACTTCGAGGACGTGACGGCGGATTTCGTCTATATCCGCCTGCATGGCGAGGAAGAGCTGTACGCGAGCGGCTACGAGGACGATTCGCTCGAACGCTGGGCCGGGAAGATACGTGCGTGGAGTACGGGCGGGCAGCCCGGCGATGCGCGGCTGGCCTCGGGCGAGGCGCCGGAGCGGCTGGCGGGAAGGGATGTGTACTGCTACTTCGACAACGACATCAGGGTCAGGGCGCCGGAGGATGCCTTGCGCCTGATGGCGCTGCTGGGGCTGGGGCCCTGACCCCTCCTTCTATTGCACGTGCAGCTTGATCACCTTGCGGCCCTGCGCATCGCGCTGCGGCATCGGCTTGGCCGGCTCGCACGTACCGCAGCTGTCGCAGCCGCTGCCGCAGCCGGAACCGGCGCCGCCGAGCCAGTCGGCCAGGCGGCCCTTGCCGCTGCCGCGGGTCAGCTTGTAGACCAGGCGCTCGCGCCAGGTCTTGGGCAGGTATTTGGCGCCGGCGTACAGCAGCGCCAGTACGACGACGAGGGCAACGACCAGGTATTGCGCGAGCATCTCAGCCTCCCAGATAGCGAGCGATGTGGTACGTGATGAAGGAAGCGCCGTAGGCCAGCGCGAACATGTAGCCGGCCATCAGGAAGGCGTAGCGCACGCTGCCGGTCTCGCGGCGCACCACCGACAGCGTCGACAGGCACTGCGGCGCGAACACGTACCAGGCCAGCAGCGACAGCGCGGTGGCCAGGCTCCAGGACGAGGCGATGATCGGGGTCAGCGCGTTGGCGACGTCGTCGCCGGCCGAGGACAGCGCGTACACCGTGCCCAGCGCGCCGACCGCCACTTCGCGCGCCGCCATGCCCGGCACCAGCGCGATGCAGATCTGCCAGCCGAAGCCGATCGGCGCGAAGATCACTTCCAGCGCGCGGCCCATCATGCCGGCCACGCTGTAGTAGATCGGCGGGTGGGTCGCGCCTTCCGGGGCGCCCGGGAAGCTCGACAGGAACCAGATCAGGATCATCAGCGTCAGGATGGTGGTGCCGACGCGGGTCAGGAAGATGCGCGCGCGTTCCCACAGGCCGAGCGCCAGGTTGTGCAGGTGCGGCCAGTGGTAGGCCGGCAGTTCCAGCATCAGCGGCTGCTGGCCCTTGGCGCCCATGCTGCGCTTGAAGAACCAGGCCACCGCCATCGCGCTGACGATGCCGGCCACGTACAGCAGGAACAGCACCAGGCCCTGCAGGTTGACGCCCCAGCCGACCTCGCGGTCCGGGATGAAGGCGGCGATGACGAGCGCGTACACCGGCAGGCGCGCGGAACAGGTCATCAGCGGCGCGATCATGATCGTGACCAGGCGGTCGCGCGGGTTCTGGATGGTGCGCGCCGCCATCACGCCGGGGATCGCGCAGGCGAAGGAGGACAGCAGCGGGATGAAGGCGCGGCCGGACAGGCCGACCCCGCCCATCATGCGGTCGAGCAGGAAGGCCGCGCGCGGCAGGTAGCCGCAGTCTTCCAGGATCAGGATGAAGAAGAACAGGATCAGGATCTGCGGCAGGAACACCAGCACGCTGCCGACGCCGCCGAAGATGCCGTCCACGATCAGGCTGTGCAGCGGCCCGTCGGCCATGCCGGAGCTGACCCACACGCCGAGCGCGCCGACGCCGTCCTTGATCAGGTCCATGACCGGCGCGGCCCAGCTGAACACCGCCTGGAAGATCAGGAACATCAGTCCGGCCAGGATCAGGGGGCCGGCCACCGGGTGCAGCACGACCTGGTCGATGCGTTCGCTCAGGTTGCCGGTGTCCTTGTCGTAGCTGACGGTGGCCTCGATGATGCGGCGCACCTCGCGCTGGGTCTGTTCGACCGGGACGGTGTCGATCGCCGCCAGTCCCTGCGGTGTCGTTGCGCCCTCGAAGGACAGCGCCTCGAGCGCCGCCAGCAGGCTTTTCTCGCCGCCGGCCTGCACCGCGACGGTCTCGACCACCGGCATGCCCAGTTCCTGCGCCAGTTTGGCGGTGTCGATTTCGATGCCGCGCTTCTTCGCCACGTCGACCATGTTCAGCGCCAGCACCATCGGCAGGCCCAGGCGCTGGATCTCGAGCACCAGGCGCAGGTTCAGGCGCAGGTTGGTGGCGTTGACGACGCAGACGATGGCATCGGGCGCCTGTTCGCCGGCGCGCAGGCCGGCGACCACGTCGCGCGTGATCGCTTCATCGGGGGTGTGGGCGGTCAGGCTGTAGGCGCCCGGCAGGTCGAGCACGCGCAAGGCGCGCCCGCCGGGCAGCGTGAAGCTGCCTTCCTTGCGTTCGATGGTGACGCCGGCGTAGTTCGCGACCTTCTGGCGCGCACCGGTGAGGCGATTGAACAGTGCGGTCTTGCCGCAGTTCGGATTACCCAGCAGGGCGATGAGCGGCGCCTTGGCGGCCGCCCGGACCTGCTGTTCTACTGCTCCCATTGCGTGCTTCCGTTCATTCCGGCTGGATCGAGATCAGGGCTGCCTCGAAGCGACGCAGGGCGAAAGTGGATTGTCCGACCTTGACGGCCAGCGGGCCGCCCGGCAGTCCGCGCTTGAGCATGCGGATGCGTTCGCCCGGGACGAAGCCGAGTTCCATCAGGCGGCGCGACACGTCGATGCCGCCGTCGCGCTCCGCCGTCGCGCCCGGCGCGAGGTGGATGACGGTGGCGCTCTGGCCGGCCTTGAGGGCGTCCAGCGTGGTCAGGGTGGGTGCAAGAGTCATGATGTCGCTTCCATACAAGGAAATTGTGCAGCGCTGTTGAGACAACACCTGCATCATAAACCTAAATGCGAATTATTTCTATTTGCGCTTTTATCTACTGCATTTGGCATGCCGTCGCGAACAGCACACACGGTGTTGAAAAACACTTGCGTTCGCGCCGAGAGTTCTGGAGAATACGAAACTGAATGAGAATGATTCGCATTATAAGCAAAACAATATTGACCTGTGCGCATCGCCACTTTTCCGGAACCGTCCATGATCGTCTGCGTTTGCAATAACATCTCCGACCGTGAAATCCGCCAGGCGGTCGACCTTGGCCTGACCTCGATGGCCGATCTCCATAAACAACTCGGTGTCGGCACCTGCTGCGGCAAATGCGTCAGCTATGCCCGCGAAGTCATGCACGAACACATGGAAAGCAAGACGGTCGTCACCGAACTGCGCCGCACTCCGGTTGCCGGCCTGGCTGTCTGATTCTTGCCACGGGCGCTGCAGCCGCCAGCGCCCTTCAGTTTCTTTACTTCCCTTTCCAGCTGGCATATCGACGTCCCTCGCCCTCTGGCGCGGGTCTCCGCAGCCCTGCCTGCGTCCGCAATCGGCGCCGATATTGCCTTGCACAATCGCCGCGTGTTCCCGTCCGTAAGCCCGGCGGTCTTGGTAGTATGTGAATTCCGACGCATCCAGGTTAACTCCCATGCCCGTCATCCAGTTCCGTCCGCCAAAAGCACCTTTCCGGGTCGAGCCGCCGCCCACGCCTTCGCGCAGCGCCATCGCCGTCCAGTGGCTGCACAAGATGCATGTCTGGGTCGGCCTGTGGGGCGCCGTCCTCGGACTGCTGTTCGGCGCCACCGGCATCCTGCTCAACCATGGCTCCGCCCTTCCCGCCGCTGCCGAGGCGAACCAGGAAACCACGGTCCAGCTTCCCCTGCCGGCGCCGGCGCCGCGCACCCCGGACGCCATGGCGGCCTGGCTCAAGCGCTCGCTCAGGCTCGAGCGCGAGCCGGCCAGCGTGCGCGCCGAGGCAGCGCGCGCGGTGGCCTGGGGCGACCGCACCCTGGTGCAGCCGGCGCGCTGGAGCGCCAGCTTCGAGGCGCCATCCGGCAGCGTGCGCGCCGAATACTGGGTCGGCAACAGCTACGTCACCCTCGAGCGCAGCTCCAATAATTTCCTTACGACTCTTTCTAACCTGCACAAAGGCACCGGCATGGGCCTGGCCTGGGTGCTGCTGGTCGACACCGTGGCCGGATCGATCATCCTGCTGTCGCTGTCCGGCGTGCTGCTGTGGGCGCTCACCAGCCGCCGGCGCACGGTCGGCATCGTGATCGGCACGGCCTCGCTGCTGATGGCGGGCGGACTGGCGCTGGCTGCGCTCTAGCACTGGCGCGAGTGTGGTAATTTGCGTCCGAAGGGGCATGGCGGATGTCCGGCAAGCCCTGCTGTTTGTTATCATGCCGAAGTCACACCCACACGAAGAAAAGGCATTCCATGAAGGGCGATCCGAACATCATCCGGCTGCTGAACGCGCAGCTCACCAACGAACTCACCGCAGTCAACCAGTACTTCCTGCATGCGCGCATGTACAAGCACTGGGGGTTGGAGCGTCTCGGCAAGAAGGAATACGAAGAGTCGATCGGCGAGATGAAGCATGCGGACAAGCTGATCGACCGCATCCTGATGCTCGACGGCCTGCCCAACCTGCAGGCCTTGCACAAGCTGCTGATCGGCGAATCGACCCAGGAAATGCTGGAATGCGACCTGAAGCTGGAACGCGCCGCCCAGGTCACGGTCAAGGAAGGCATCGCCGCTTCCGAAATCGCGCACGACTATGTTTCGCGCGACCTGTTCCTGGCCATCCTGGAAGACACCGAAGAACACATCGAGTGGCTGGAGACCCAGCTCGACCTGATCGTCAAGATCGGTATCCAGAACTACCTGCAGAGCCAGATCGGCGAATAAACCTTCTCGCGTCGCCCCTGCGCAGGCAGGGTTCTCATCTTGCCTGCGTCGACGAAACGCAAGCAACCTGGCCCCCTGCCTTCGCAGGGGCGAGGTCGTAAGGCGGCTGAGTGGACTTCAGCGCCAGCGCGCTACCCACTTGTCGTAGAAATTCATATCGCGCGGCACCGCACCCGGCACCGCGCAGATCGCGCCGGCGAATTCGTTCGCGCGCGCCAGCGTCAGGGCCAAGGTCCAGCCGCGCTCCCTTCCCAGCAAGAAGATCGCCGAAAAGGCGTCGCCCGCTCCCGCCGTGTCGATCACGAAGGGCGGCACCGGGTTGTCGCGGTTGGCGATCAGCTCGCCGTCCGCGCCGAACCAGACCGAGCCGCGGTGCCCGAGGGTCACGATCAAGGCCTGCAGTGAAAACCGGTCGACCAGCGCGCGGCAGGCCGCGTGCACTTCCTCGGCCGCCAGCGGCGTTTCTTCGGGGCCGATCTGGAAATACCACTGGAACAACAGCTGCAATTCTTCTTCGTTGACCTTGGCGATGTCGGCGGCGGTGAGCGCGCGCGTGACGAGCGCTTCGCCGGCCTGGCCGGGACGCAGGTTCAGGTCGAGGAAGCGCAAGGCGGACGTGGCCGACAGCACCTCGGCCAGCGCCAGGTGCGAGCGCTCCTCGCGCTGGGCCAGGGTGCCGAAATAGACGGTATGCGCATCGGCCATGCCGGCGGACGCCACGCTGGCGGCGGCGCGGGCCGGATCGATGAAGTCGTAGGCCTGGCGCGGCAGCAGGGTCAGGCGCTGGCCGGCGCTGCTGCGTTCGACCAGCATGCGCCCGGTTTCTTCCATGGGGTCGACCTGCAGGCCGGTGTCCGGCATCACGAAGCGCTCGAACTCGGCGCGCACGGCCAGGCCGTTGCGGTCGTCGCCGATGCGCGTGATCGCCAGCGGCGGCGCCATAAAGGCGGCCAGGTGGCGCGCCACGTTGAACGGCGCGCCGCCGATCGCCTGTTCGGCCGGGAACTCCTCGACCAGCGCTTCACCGAATACGATGCTGCCCATCGCGCCGCCTTTCAGGGATTGTAGGGAACGGTGTCGCGGAACGAGGCGCGCTCGCCCAGCTTGTCGGCCAGGCGCGCCAGGTTCGGGTAGTCGTCGCGCCAGCTGATTTCCGGGAAGCGGAACGCCAGCCAGCCGAGCACGCAGCCGACGGCGACGTCGGCCAGCGTGTAGTGGATGCCCATGCAGAAGGGCTGCTCGCCCAGGTTGTCGGACATGACCTTGAGGCCGGCATGCACCTTGCCCATCTGGCGCTCGATCCAGTCCTGGCTCTGCTGCGCACCCGGACGCCAGGTGCGTTCCAGGTAGGCCAGCACGGCGGCATCGAGCACGCCGTCGGCCAGCGCTTCCCACACCTTGACGTTGGCGCGGTCGCGGCTGTTGGGCGGCAGCAGCTTGCAGACCGGGGTCAGGGTATCGAGGTATTCGGCGATCACGCGCGAGTCGAACATCGCGCTGCCGTCTTCCATGACCAGGCAGGGCACCTTGCCGAGCGGGTTGGAAGCGGAGATCGTGGTTTCCGGCGCCCAGACGTTTTCCAGCTCGAACACGTAGTCGAGCTTTTTTTCTGCCAGCACGACGCGTGCTTTGCGGACATAGGCACTGGTGACGGAACCGATGAGTTTCATGGATACTGGATAGAGATGGGGGACGGCCAGTATAGCATCGGGGCATGGTGCTTCGCGGCCTTCTGCGCCCCTGCAACGCCTGCGCCAAAGGCACTTGACAAGGCGGGCAATGGTAGAATCCATGCTTTTGCACACACCCCTTCCCGCCATGACTTCTACCTCCTCCTCGACCCTGTCGGCCCTGTCCCCGCTGGATGGCCGCTATGCCGCCAAGACCGACAAGCTGCGTCCCATCCTGTCGGAAGCCGGCTTCATGCACCACCGCGTGAAGGTGGAAATCGCCTGGCTGCAGGCGCTGTCCCAGGCCGGCTTCGCCGAACTGAAGCCGTTCTCCGCCGCCGCCTCGGCCCTGCTGGACCAGCTGGCGGCCGACTTCTCGGAAGGCGACGCCGCCCGCATCAAGGAAATCGAGGCCGTCACCAACCATGACGTCAAGGCGGTCGAGTACTGGCTGAAGGAAAAAGTGAAGGATGTGCCGGAACTGGTCGCGGCGAGCGAATTCATCCACTTCGCCTGCACCTCGGAAGACATCAACAACACCTCGCACGGCATGATGTTGAAGGCCGCGCGCGACGGCGTGCTGCTGCCCTCGCTGCAGTCCGTGATCGCCAAGCTGACCGACATCGCCCATGTCAATGCCGAGCTGCCGATGCTGTCGCGCACCCACGGCCAGACCGCCAGCCCGACCACCCTCGGCAAGGAAATCGCCAACGTGGTCGCGCGCCTGCAGCGCGCGGCAAAACGCATCGCCGAGGTCGAGATCCTCGGCAAGATGAACGGCGCGGTCGGCAACTACAACGCCCACCTGTCGGCCTACCCGGGCTTCGACTGGCCAGCCTTCTCGAAGGACGTGATCGAGCAGCGCCTGGGCCTGGTGTTCAACCCGTACACCATCCAGATCGAGCCGCACGACTACATGGCCGAACTGTTCGACGCCATCGCGCGCACCAACACCATCCTGCTCGACCTGAACCGCGACATCTGGACCTATGTGTCGCTGGGCTACTTCAAGCAGAAGCTGAAGGCCGGCGAGATCGGTTCGTCGACCATGCCGCACAAGGTCAACCCGATCGACTTCGAGAACTCGGAAGGCAACCTGGGCCTGGCCAACGCGGTGCTGCGCCACATGGCCGACAAGCTGCCGGTCTCGCGCATGCAGCGCGACCTGACCGATTCCACGGTCCTGCGCAACATCGGCGTCGGCTTCGGCTACACCCTGCTGGCCTACGACAGCTGCCTGCGCGGCCTGAACAAGCTGGAAGTCAACCCGGCGCGCCTGGCGCAGGACCTGGACGCCAACTGGGAAGTGCTGGCCGAGCCGGTGCAAACCGTGATGCGCCGCTACGGCATCGAGAATCCCTACGAACAGCTCAAGGAACTGACCCGCGGCAAGGGCATCACCCGCGAGGCGCTGCAGGAATTCATCGGCAAGCTGGCGGTGCCGCAGGAAGCCAAGGACCTGATGCTGGCCATGACGCCGGCGAACTATATCGGCCTGGCAGCGCAACTGGCAAAAGCGATCTGAACAGTTTGAACGCAGCAAGAACCGGGGCGCGTCCCCGGTTTTTTTATGCCGCTTGCCGCCCTACTGTTCCACCTGCTGAACAATGTTATCCATCCACCCACCTTACCAAGCATATTTGGAACCGCTACAGTGTCCACCTGACATAAGCCATGAACCAAAGAATGTATGTTAGTGTTCATGTAGAAATGTTATGCCCTTCCAATACAGCAAAACATTGCTGAGATTGTCATTCGATCCAGGAGCCGCAGCATGCCGCAGCGTTACACCACCACCGCCATCGTTCTCCACTGGCTGATCGCCATGCTGATCGTCGGCGCGTTCACGCTCGGCCTGGTGATGACGAACATCCCGGGATTCTCGCCGACCAAGCTGCGTTATTTTTCCTGGCATAAGTGGGCCGGCGTGACGATCCTGGCGCTGGTCGCCCTGCGCCTGCTGTGGCGCCTGTTCAACCGTCCGCCCGCCCTGGCGGCTGCGATGCCGGCCTGGCAGCGCGGCGCGGCCCACGGCTTGCACCACCTGCTGTACGTATTCATGTTCGCGGTGCCGCTGTCGGGTTATTTCTATACGCTGGCGAGCGGTTACCCGGTCGTCTATTTCGAAAAGATTCCACTGCCGGTGCTGATCGGGAAGAACGCCGAACTCGCCGCCACCCTCAAGATCGTGCACTACTGGCTGAACATGGCGATGGCCGCCATCGTCGCCCTGCACGTGGCGGCCGCCCTGAAGCACGCCATCGTCGACCGCGACGGCACCATGCGCCGCATGCTGCCCGGCCGTTCCCACTGAAGGAGAAAACCATGCAATTCATCCGCACCGCCGTCGCCGCACTGCTTGCCGGCACCGCCCTGGCCGCCGGCGCCGCCGCGCTCAAGACCGACGTCGCCCACAGCAGCGTCACCGCCACCTTCAAGCAGATGAACGTGCCGGTCGAATCGCCGTTCAAGAAGTTCACGGCCGCCATCGACTACGACGCGGCGCATCCGGAAAAAGCCTCGGCGCGGGTCGACATCGATACCGCCAGCCTCGACATCGGCCAGGCCGACTACAACAAGGAAATCGCCAAGAAGGAATGGTTCAATTCGGCCCAGTTCCCCAAGGCCAGCTTCGTCTCGACCTCGATCAAGCCGGCCGGCGCCGGCAAGCTGAACGTCAGCGGCAACCTGACCATCAAGGGCAAGACCGCCCCCGTCGCCTTCCCGCTGAACATCAAGGCCGAGGGCGGCAAGCAAGTATTCGAAGGCCAGCTGCCGATCAAGCGCCTGACCTACAACATCGGCGAAGGCGAGTGGAAGGACACCAGCATGGTCGCCGATGAAGTCGTGATCAAATTCCGCGTCGCCGCGGCGCAGTAAGCGTTTCAACCCACCTATAAGATACAAGGACCCGACCATGAAACTGAAGCACCTGAGCATCGCCCTGCTGGCTGCAGCCTGCGCATCGAGCGCCTTCGCCGCCGACACCTACAAGATCGACCCGAGCCACACCTACCCGAGCTTCGAAGCCGACCACATGGGCGGCCTGTCGACCTGGCGCGGCAAGTTCGACAAGTCGGAAGGCACCATCGTCGTCGACCGCGCCGCCAAGAGCGGCAGCGTCGAGATCACCATCGACACCACCAGCATCGACTTCGGCCACGCCAAGATGAACGAGCACGCCAAGAGCCCGGATATCTTCGACACCGCCAAGTTCCCGACCGCGACCTACAAGGGCAAGCTGGTGTTCAAGGGCGACGTGCCGACCAGCGTGAACGGCGAACTGACCCTGCACGGCGTGACCAAGCCGGTCACCCTGGCGATCAACAAGTTCAAGTGCATCCAGCACCCGATGCTGAAACGCGAAGTGTGCGGCGCCGACGCTTCGGCGACCTTCAAGCGCAGCGACTTCGGCGTGAGCTACGGCGAACAGTACGGCTTCAACCAGGAAGTCAAGCTGGCGATCCAGGTCGAAGCCATCAAGCAGTAATTCCTGTTCAGGCAGTACAAGCGAAAAGCCCCGGGACCTTGCGGTTCCGGGGCTTTTTTCGTGGGGTACAGGGCGATGCCGGGGTTGCCTGAACGGGTGGACGGCGGCGCCGTCCACGCTACCGCGGCGCGGACGCCGCGGCCCAAGGATTAACGGCCGTCGCGGTCCGAATCGCCGGGAATCGCGCGCTCGACCCGGTCCCAGGCCGCGCGGCTGGCCGACTTGGCCTGCGTCCACGACAGGCGCGAATGGCCTTTCACGCGATCCCATTCGTCGGCCATGTGCGGCTCGGCCAGGTCGTAGTTCGGGAAGCGGCGCGCATTGTTGTAGCCCAGTGCGTAGGCCGGCGAATAATCGTCGTAGGTGAAGCCCGGCGAGTAGTACGGCTGGGTCTGGTAGTTGCCGCGCCAGTAGTTGTCTTCCTCGGTCGGGTTGACCAGGTGGCCGGCGCCCTTGCCCAGCATGCCGCCGGCGATGCCGCCGATGGCTGCGCCGGCGGCCATGCCGACCGGGCCGCCTACCGCGCCCAGCGCCGCACCTGCCGCGGCGCCGCCGCCCGCGCCGACGCCGCCGGCCAGGTTATGGTCGTGCAGGTCGTCGCCCGATTTCGGGTTGACGACTTCGCCGGCGCCCTTGCCGACCATGTCGCCGGCGATACCGCCCGCGATCGCGCCGGCCACCATGCCGATCGGACCGCCCGCCACGCCTGCGGCCGCACCCAGCGCCGCGCCGGAACCGGCGCCGGCGCCCTGGGCCAGGTTGTGTTCATGCAGATTGTCGTCGACTTTCGGGTTGACCACTTCGCCCGCGCCACGGCCGGCCGCGCCGCCCGCCAGGCCGCCGATCGCCGCGCCCGCGGCCATGCCGATCGGACCGGCCACCGCACCGGCCGCCGCACCCAGGGCTGCGCCGCTGCCGGCGCCCACGCCCTTGGCCAGGTGGTGCTCGCTCAGGTCGTCGCCAGCCTTCGGATTCACGACTTCGCCCGCGCCCTTGCCGGCGATGCCGCCGGCGACGCCGCCGATCGCCGCGCCCGCGACCATGCCGACCGGGCCGGCCGCCGCGCCGATGGCGGCGCCGGTGGCGGCACCGGCAGCGGCGCCGATGCCGGTGCCGATCACGTGCGAGCCGCCGTGTTCGTTGAAGGAATTCTGGATATGGGCCACGTCATCGTCGTTGCGCGCGTTCACGCCCATCAGGATGCCGCCCTGGTTGATGCCTTCTTCATAGTGCTTGACCCGCTCTTCCGGGATGCCGGCGCCGATCAGCGCGCCGATCAGGCCACCGGTGATGCCGCCCGCGCCCGCACCGGCCAGGGCCGCAGCCAGCGGACCGGCGATCACGAGGCCGGCGCCCGGCAGCACCAGGGTGGTGCCGATGGCGGCCACGCCTGCCAGCACGGCGCCGATGGTGCCGCCGATGCCTGCGCCGGCAGCGGCGCCTTCGGCGGCCTTGCTGCCCAGTTCAGTCTCGGTGTCGCCGAAGTGGGTCTTGCGGGTCTGGTCCGACATCATCAGGTTCACGTCGTCCTTGCCGTAGCCACGTGTCGAGATGGAATCGTAGGCGCGTTCGGCGCTTGCACGGTCGGGGAACAGTCCGGTAACCATACGGCTCTGCTTGTTGTTCTGTTGGGTGGTGGTGTCATAGCTGCTCATGATCGGTCCTTTCAAGGTCGGGTGCGACGAGCGCATTTGTGGTATTGGTAGTGCCAGTTCGTCAACGATATGCCTGTCATGCGCCTGGCTCTGTTCGGTGCCGCACCCTGCCTCGACATTTTGGTTTCGATGTTTGACGTGGCCGAAATAGAACGCTTGCAAGCTTTGCGCATCTAACGTTCGTTGCCGCACCGACCCCGGATCGCAGGCATCTTTAGACTTTGTACATGGCCTCGGTTAGTCGATTGGCCTGCGGTATTTTCCAACTTGAGGAGGAAGAAACATGTTATTCATTATCTGGATCGTCGTAGGTGGCATTCTGGGCTGGCTCGCCAGCATGGTGATGAAGACGGACGCTGAACAGGGCATGATCCTGAACGTCGTGGTCGGCATCGTTGGCGCCTTCCTGGGCGGCTGGCTGCTGTCGCCGCTGTTCGGTACGGGCACCATCAACTCGGATGACTTCAGCGTTTCGTCGCTGCTGGTATCGTTCCTGGGTGCGGTGATCCTGCTGGCTATCGTGAACCTGCTGCGTCGCGGTCGCGCTCGTTAATTCGGTGCAGTGCACTTACTGAAAACCAACGCTCTCCAGCGTTGGTTTTTTTACGTCCAAAAACCAAGCCCATGCGTGCAATCCCATGCGTTTAAAACGCCCTGTCCTTGTCATCGTTTCCTGCGTCGCCACCCTGCTGGCGGGCCTGCTCGTGCTGAACTTCATGCCGGGCGAAAAGAAGATCCAGAACCAGCTGGTCCGCCAGTATGAAACCAACGACCCGCAATTCCGGCGTTCGCTCGGCGTGCTGCTGGGGCCGCCCATCGTCGAGGGCAACAAGGTCGAGGTGCTGATCAACGGCGACCAGATCTTCCCGGCCATGCTGAAGGCGATCCGCGAAGCGAAGAAGACCATCACCTTCGAGACCTATATCTACTGGTCGGAAAGCATCGGCCGCGAATTCGCCGACGCCCTGGCCGAACGCGCGCGTGCCGGCGTCAAGGTGCACCTGATGCTGGACTGGATCGGCAGCATCAAGATGGACGACGCGGCGCTGAAGGAAATGCGCGACGCCGGCGTCGAAGTACACCGCTACCACAAGCCGGTCTGGTGGAAACTGGCACGCCTGAACAACCGCACCCACCGCAAGATCCTGGTGGTCGACGGCCGCATCGGCTTCACGGGCGGGGTCGGCATCGCCGACAAATGGCGCGGCAACGGCCAGGATGCCGATCACTGGCGCGATACCCATTTCCGCGTCGAAGGTCCGGTGGTCGGGCAGATGCAGGCCGTGTTCAACGATAACTGGACCAAGGCCACCGGCGTCGTGCTCGACGGCGACGACTACTTCCCCGCCCTGGAACCGGCGGGCACGATGCCGGCCCAGATGTTCTCCAGCTCCACCACCGGCGGCAGCGAGAGCATGCACCTGATGTACCTGCTGGCGATCACCGCCGCGCGCCGCACCATCCACCTGTCGAACTCCTATTTCGTGCCGGACGAACTGGCGGTGAAGGCGCTGGTCGCGGCCGCCAGACGCGGCGTCGACGTGCGCATCATCACGCCCGGCCCGATCATCGATTCCGACGCGGTGCGCGCCGCCTCGCACGAGCGCTGGGGAGAATTGCTCGAAGCCGGCGTCAAGATGGCGGAGTACCAGCCGACCATGTACCACGTCAAGGCGCTGGTGGTCGATTCGCTGCTGGTGTCGGTCGGCTCGACCAATTTCGACAACCGCTCCTTCAGCATCAACGACGAGGCCAATTTGAACGTGCTCGACCGGGACTTCGCGAAACAGCAGGAACAGGTGTTCGAGAACGACTGGAAGCGCGCGCGCCCGATCAGCCTGCGGCAGTGGCAGGACCGTCCGCTGACCGACAAGATGGCCGGCAAGATCGCCGACCTGATCGGGGCGCAGCTGTAAGGACGCCTGTTAGCGCTCACAGGAAATAGCGGTTGACGGTGGGCTATCCCTTTATGGATACTGTTGCGGCTCAACCGAGCCCTGACACATCCGAGACCAACCAACTTATCAGGGACCTCCAGAACCGTAGCGAGCGGCAGCAGTTCCGGTCGAGAAGCGCAGCTGTACTTGTGTACAGCAAGCATCGCAGACCGGAAATGCAACGCGCAGCAGGTTCTGGAGGGCCCTCACCAAAAGATGAAGAAAACCCTCGTATCGCTCGCCATCCTGACCAGCTTCGCCGCACAGGCGGAAGAAGGCATGTGGATGCCGCAGCAGCTGCCACAAGTAGCCCAGCAACTGAAAGCCGCCGGCCTGAAGCTCGATCCGGCTTCGTTGACCAAACTGACCGAATTCCCGATGGGCGCGGTGGTGAGCCTGGGCGGCTGCTCGGCATCCTTCGTCTCGCCGCAGGGCCTGGTGATCACCAACCACCACTGCGTCTACAACAGCGTGGCGGTCAACTCGACGCCGCAGCGCGACCTGCTGACCAACGGTTTCCTGGCCAAGACCCTGGGCGACGAGCTGCCGGCCGCGCCGGGCAGCCGCGTGTTCGTCACCGAGGAAGTGGGCAATGTCAGCGACCGCGTGATCACCCCGGCGGTCGCCAAGCTCAAGGGCAAGGCGCGCGTCGAGGCGATGGAAAAGAACCAGAAATCGCTGGTGGCCGAATGCGAGAAGGATGCCGGCTACCGCTGCACCGTGGCCAGCTTCTACGGCGGCCTGGAGTTCTACCGCATCAAGCAGCTCGAGATCCGCGACGTGCGCCTGGTGCATGCGCCGCCGTCGGGCGTGGGTAAATTCGGCGGCGACACCGACAACTGGATGTGGCCGCGCCACACCGGCGACTACGGTTTCTACCGCGCCTATGTCAGCAAAGACGGCAAGGCCGCCGATTTCTCGAAGGACAACGTGCCTTACCAGCCGAAGCATTTCCTGAAGATCGCCAAGGAAGGCGTCAAGGAAAACGACTTCATCATGGTCGTCGGCTACCCGGGCCGCACCAACCGCCACCGCCTGCCTTCGGAAGTGGCCTTCACCTTCGACTGGAACTACCCGGCCTTCGTGAAGGCGTCGGGCGAGACCCTGGCGATCATCGAACGCGAGACCAAGAACGATCCGGCCGCCAAGCTGAAATACGCCGGCCAGATCGCAGGCGTGAACAACTACTACAAGAATCGCAAGGGCATGCTGACCTCGTATGAGAACAGCGATATCCTGGCGCGCAAGACCGCCGAGCACAACGCCCTCAAGACCTGGGTGAATGCCGACGCCAAGCGCAAGGCTGCATTCGGCGCCGACATCGAGGCCGTCGAAAAGCTGATCGCCCAGCGCGACGCGATGATCAAGCGCGAGTTCTTCCTGTCGTACGCGACCCCGCGCTTCCTGAGCTCGGCGCGCACCCTGTACCGCCTGTCCAACGAGCGCGCCAAGCCGGATACCGAGCGCAAGTCGGGCTACCAGGAACGCGACCTGCCGCGCCTGACCTCGGTCATCACCGGCCAGGACCGCACCTATGTCGAGAACATCGACAAGGCGCTGGTGCTGAACTTCCTGAAGCAGTACAGCGCCCAGCCGGCCAGCGAGCACAATGCCGCCTTCGACAGCGCCCTCGGCATCAAGCCGGGCATGGACGAAGCCGGCCTGAAGGCTGCGCTGGACAAGATCTACGCCGCTTCCAAGCTGCAGGACAAGGAAGTCCGCACCGCATGGCTGAACAAGTCGCCGGCCGACTTCAAGGCCAGCGACGACAGCTTCATCAAGGCCGCCGTCGCGATGTATGACGCCGACCGCAAGGAAGAAGCCGCCGAAGAAGAACTGGGCGGCAACATCCAGAAGGCCTACGCCAGCTACATGAAGGCCAAGATCGCCTACATGAACAGCAAAGGCCAGGCCGTCTACCCGGATGCCAACAGCACGTTGCGCGTTACCTTCGGCAACATCAAGGGACGCGACTACGGCGCCGACGGCACCGGTGCCTGGACCGCCTTCACCAGCGTGAAGGGCGTGGTCGCCAAGCACACCGGCGAAGGCGAGTTCAACGCGCCGCAGGCCCAGCTCGACGCCATCAAGCGCAAGGACTTCGGCCGCTACGTCGATCCGGCCCTGAAGACCGTGCCGGTCAACTACCTGGCGACACTGGACATCACCGGCGGCAATTCGGGTTCGGCCGCGCTGAACGACAAGGCCGAGCTGATCGGCCTGGCCTTCGACGGCACCCTGGATTCGATCATCTCGGACTGGGATTTCAACCCGGCCGCCACGCGCGACATCCAGGTCGACATCCGCTACATCCTGTGGAACATGGAGAAGGTCGATCATGCGGATAATCTGCTGAAGGAAATGAACGCGCTGTAAGCGTTCACGACCGACGCCGGCACCGGCACAAGGGCCACGCTTCGCAAGAGGCGTGGCCTTTTTATTTATGCACATCGGATGTCGAATATATTTACATCCGGCCTGCACTTATTTGCAGCAACAATGACAAGTATTTGAAATAAATAACTTTTATTGAACTGGCACAATGTTTGCTTAGATAAATATACTTTTATCTAAATCAAGAAAGCAAAAAAATGCGCACCCTCATCGCCGCCCTGTCCCTGTCGCTGGTTTCCTCCCTGAGCTTCGCAGGCACCGTCAGCGTCACCGATACCAAGAGCATTACCAAAGCTGGACAGTCGTTCACCTTCTCTTTCCCATCGCTGCCGAAAACCGGCACCGATGGACTGCTGTCGATCGTGCTGAACGGCGACTTTTCGGGTACCGTCGACAATGAATACGCTACCCTGACCCTGGATTCGCTGAGCGGCAGCGCAGAGCTGGGTAATTATGGAACCAGCAGCAAGGATGGCTTTTCCAATATCGGCAACAACCGCATCAAGGAATTGACACTGGAGAGCTACGGCATCAAGAAGTTCAGTAGTAACGACACCGAACAGTCGTGGACCTTCTCCCTGACTGACGCCGCGCTCACCAATATCCTGAAAGACAGCACCTTCACCATTACTCTGGCCAACAACGCCAACGTCAATATTCTGCACGAAAGCAACCCGGACTTCGTCAAGGTCGGCCTGAGCTACACCAGCACCGACGTCCCGGAACCGGGCTCGCTGGCCCTGTTCGGCCTGGGCCTGGCCGGCGCCGCCGCCATCGCACGCCGCCGCCGCGCCTGATCCCGCCCTGCCGCGTGTGCGGCAGGCGCCCGCAAAGCCACGCCATCGCAGGAGGCGTGGCTTTTTTCATGGTGCCGGCGTAGGCTGTGACGATCCGCATGCGATGGAGAAGACGATGAAGCGATGGTGGCTGTTCCTGCTGCTGGCCGCGGCTTGCATGGGCGCATGGGCGCAGGACGACAAGAGCGGCATGGATGCGGCGCGATCGATCGTCGCCGACCTCGATCGCATCACCGCGCCGACCGGCATCCAGGAAGCGTACAAGACGCGCATCGGCGGCATCGACCAGTGGCTGAACGTGCGCGGCCAGGACCGCGCCAATCCGATGATCCTGTTCCTGCACGGCGGCCCGGCCGCTCCCGTCACGCCCACCCTGTGGCAGTTCCAGCGCCCGATCGAGGAATACTTCACCGTGGCCAACTGGGACCAGCGCGGCGCCGGCAAGACCTACGCCGAAGCCGATCCAGGAAAGGTCGCGCCGACCCTGCACATCGAACGCTATGTCGACGACGCCATCGAGGTCGCCGAGCACCTGCGCCAGCGCTACGGCAAGGACAAGCTGGTCCTGGTCGGGCACAGCTGGGGCACCATCGTCGGCATGAAGGCGGCGCTCAAGCGTCCCGACCTGTTCCACGCCTACGTCGGCATCGGCCAGGTGATCAGCGTGCGCGAGAACGAGCGCATCGGCTTCGAATACGGCCAGGCCCGGGCCAGGGCGCACGGCAACCGGGAAGCGCTGCGCGAACTGGCCTCGATCGCGCCCTACCCTGGCGACAAGCCGATCACGCGCGAGCGCATCGTCATCGCGCGCAAGTGGCCGCAGCACTACGGCGGCCTGAGCGCCTTCCGCAGCGAATCGCGCTACTACTTCCAGGGACCGATGCTCTCGCCCGACTACGACCCGGCCCAGATCGAGGCGATCGACCGCGGCAGCCTGCTGACGCTGGAGCGCATCCTGCCGGAATTCGTCGGCGTCGATTTCACCGGCGTGAAGCGCTTTCCGATCCCGGTGGTGATGTTCCTCGGCCGCCATGACTACACCACGCCCACCGCGCCGACGGAGGCCTGGCTGCGCCGGGTGGAAGCGCCGTCCAAGCGGGTGGTCTGGTTCGAGCGCTCGGCCCACATGATCCCCTGGGAAGAACCGGGCAAGACCCTGGTCAGCCTGCTGGAAACCGTGCGGCCGCTGGCCAGGTGAGCGCCGGACGCGGCGTGCTCGTCTTCATCGGCCAAGCACGGCGCCACGGCCCGCCGGTGGGAAAAATGCAAACTGGGTCGCTGCCAGCAAGCCCGCGGCATTCCTTTTATACTGACCGACCGCCGCGGCATGGACCGCGGCCATACCGTTCACTACGAAAGACTTCATGCCCGCTTTATTCACTCCGTTCAAACTCAAGGACGTCACCCTGCGCAACCGCATCGCGGTGCCGCCGATGTGCCAGTACCAGGCCAACGACGGCTTCGTCAACGAATGGCACCAGGTGCACTACGCCGGCATCGCGCGCGGCGGCGCCGGCCTGGTGATCGTCGAGGCGACCGCGGTGTCGCCGGAAGGCCGCATCACCCCGGGCTGCGCCGGCCTGTGGAATGACGCCCAGGTCGAGGGCATGGCCCACGTCGCCGCCCGCATCAAGGCCGCCGGCTCGGTGGCCGGCATCCAGATCGGCCACGCCGGCCGCAAGGCCAGCGCCAACCGTCCGTGGGAAGGCGACGACCATATTCCGTCGGACGCGCCCTATGGCTGGGACACCATCGCCCCGTCGGCGATCGCGTTCGGCGCCAACCTGCCGAAGGTGCCGAAGGCGATGACGCTGGACGACATCGCGCGCGTGAAAGCCGACTTCGTGGCGGCCGCGCGCCGCGCCCGCGACGCCGGCTTCGAATGGCTGGAACTGCACTTTGCCCACGGCTACCTTGGCCAGAGCTTCTTTTCAAGGCACGCGAACCAGCGCGACGACCAGTACGGCGGCGACTTCGCGGGCCGCAGCCGTTTCCTGCTGGAGACCCTGGAAGCCGTGCGCGAAGTGTGGCCGGCAAACCTGCCGCTGACCGCGCGCTTCGGCGTCGTCGAATACGACGGCAAGGATGAGGAAACCCTGGACGAATCGATCGAATTGACCCGCATGATGCGCCAGCGCGGCCTGGACATGCTGAGCGTGAGCGTCGGCTTCACCATCCCCGGCACCAGTATTCCCTGGGGCCCGGCCTTCCTTGGTTCGGTGGCCAAGCGCGTGCGCGAGCAGGCCGGCCTGCCGGTGGCCTCGGCCTGGGGCTTCGACGGCCCGAACCTGGCCGAGCGCGCCGTCGCCGACGGCCAGCTCGACCTGGTGATGGTCGGCCGCGCCCACCTGGCCAATCCGCACTACCCGCTGCAGGCGGCCAGGGAGCTGGGCCTGGAGCGCCCGACCTGGGTGCTGCCGGCGCCCTATGCGCACTGGCTGGAACGCTACAGCATGCAAAAGTAAGCGCCCGGACGCGCCGCCACAAGCAAAAAGCCGCGTCCCTTTCACGGGACGCGGCTTTTATTCTTTGCGGCTCCGGCGACTCAGTGCGTCAATTCGCTGGGATGGGTATCAGTCTTGTTCAGGCGGCTATGGCGGATCGAGTAGCCGAAGTAGGTCAGCACCGCCACCGTCATCCACACCGTGAACACGACGTAGGTCGTATGCGACAGCCCGAACACCAGGTACAGGCAGGCGATGATCGACAGGCCCGGGATCAGGTAGGGGCCGAAGGGCACGCGAAAGCCCTTGCTGCCGGCGCTCTCGCCCTGCTTGGCGCGGATCACAGGCACCGCGATCGAGACCACCATGAAGGCGGTCAGCGTGCCCATGCTGACCATGTCCCACAGGAAGGTCGCGTCGACCAGGCCGGCCACCAGGCCGACCACGACCGAGACGATCAGGGTATTCACGACCGGCGAGCGGGTACGCGGGTTCACGGTCTGGAAGGCTTTCGGGATCAAGCCGTCGCGCGAGATCGCGTACAGGATGCGCGTCTGGCCATAGATGGTCACCAGGGTCACCGAGAACACCGAGATCACCGCGCCGGCCGACAGCACCAGCGCCGGCCAGGCCTTGCCGGTGACGTTCTGCAGGATCACGGCGAGGCCGGCTTCCTGGCCTTCGAACACGTGGGCCGGCTGGGCGCCC
>Ga0308163_10001212_pt1 | contig 30401 bp, 33 predicted proteins | sample PhyTR1_FD_201037 | JGI IMG/M metagenome (GOLD analysis project Ga0308163, IMG submission 201037) | Phyllosphere microbial communities from UC Gill Tract Community Farm, Albany, California, United States - DLSLT.R1 | ecosystem: Host-associated > Plants > Phyllosphere > Unclassified | place: USA... | reverse complement strand
GCTTGACTTCTCTTTTTGAATCAGTAACATACGCACCAATTCCGCAATAGCTCAGTTGGTAGAGCAAATGACTGTTAATCATTGGGTCCCTGGTTCGAGTCCAGGTTGTGGAGCCAAATAGCAAAGCCCCTGAATCGAAAGATTCAGGGGCTTTTTTGTGGGCGCTCGAAAAGTCAAAAGATCGCAGCCTGCGGCAGCTCCTACACAGGAATGCATTTCAACCTGTAAGAGCTGCCGCAGGCTGCGATCTTTTGATCTTCAAATGAAAAGGGCCGATCAGTCTCGTACTGATCGGCCCTTTTTCATTCTCGAGCAACGATCAAACGTGCTCGCTGCTCTTCACATGAGGCTTCGGCGCACCGTGACCATGGTCATGATCCGAATCGACCTCGATCACTGGCACTTCATTGCCGTCGCAATCGTGCAGCTTGCCATCGCTGAAATAATCGCCTTCACGCAGCGCCGCCAGATCGCGATAGCGCAGGGTCCGCTCCTCCGCCGCAGCAAACACCGACTGCTGATCCGAGTTACCGGCGGTGAAGTGGTTGAAGGTCAGGTTCAGCAAGATCGCCATGATCGCCGACGAGCTGATGCCCGAGTGGAAAATGGTCGCGAACCAGCTTGGGAAATGATCGTAGAAGTTCGGCGCAGCAATCGGGATCATGCCGAAGCCGATCGAAGTCGCGACGATGATCAGGTTGACGTTGTTGCGGTAATCCACCTTCGACAGCGTGCGGATCCCGCTCGCCGCTACCGTACCGAACAGCACGATACCGGCACCGCCCAGCACCGAGGTCGGCACTGCAGCGATCACCCGGCCCATGAACGGCAGCAGACCGAGAATCACCAGGAAGATACCGCCGGTAGCCACCACATAACGGCTCTTGATCCCGGTCACCGCCACCAGCCCGACGTTCTGCGCAAAGGCACTCTGGGTGAACGAACCGAAGATCGGCGCAAACATGCTCGACAGCATGTCCGCGCGCAAACCGTTGCCCAGGCGCTTGGAATCGACTTTGGTGCCGATGATTTCACCGACCGCGAGAATGTCCGCCGAGGTCTCCACCAGGGTTACCATGACCACGATGCACATCGACAGGATGGCGGCGAAGTGGAAGGTCGGCATGCCGAAGTGGAATGGCGTCGGGAAGCCGAACATCGGCCCTTGCGTGACACTGGAGAAGTCGGCCATACCAAGAAACACTGCCAGCACCGTGCCGATCACCATGGCCAACAGGATCGACAGACGCGAGATGGTCGAACTGCCGACCTTGCTCAGCAGCAACACCAGCACCAGCGTTATCGCCGCCAGACCGATGTTCTGCATGCTGCCGAAGTCCGGCGCGTGGCTGTTGCCACCCATGGCCCAGCGCGCGGCCACCGGCATCAGCGTCAGGCCGATGGTGGTGATCACGATGCCGGTGACCAATGGCGGGAAGAACTTGGTAATTCGCGAGAACACCGGCGTGATCAGCAAGCCGATCAAAGACGCGGCAATCACCGCGCCCAGCACCGACTGGAAGCCGCCCTCCCCGCCACTGCTGACGATTGCGACCATGGTCGCCACACCGGAGAACGACACGCCCTGCACCAGCGGCAACTGACAGCCAAAAAACGGTAGACCCAGGGTTTGCAGCAGTGTCGCCAGCCCCCCCGCAAACAATGAAGCAGCAATCAACAAACCAATGTCCGCCGGCGACAGCCCGGCCGCCTGGCCGATGATCAGTGGCACCGCAACGATACCGCCGTACATGGTCAGAACATGTTGCAGGCCGTAAGCCATATTCGCGCCGACCCCGAGATTTTCGTCCTCGGGCCGTTGGTGTGAAACATGGGGCGTTTTCATGTGGGGGGTTCCCTGGTTTTTGTTATGCGCACACTGTATTCAATACTCGTGACAAATGTCCATAGAGTTGTATACAACTTGCCAGTCACATAATGAATAGGTAGCCACCCAACCTTCTATCCCGCCACCACCATCGCTCACAAATCCGGCAACACATCCCCTCCTTCCCCCGGTTTTTATCGCACCAGGCTGAAGTGTTCATGGCGACCAGCGGTGCACCGGCGCTCTTCTATATACATATAAAGTATGCATAATGAAGTCATTCCAGATTCAGTTCGACAAAAGCAAGAACGCAGCCAACAAACTCAAGCACAGGGGCGTCAGCCTTGCCGAGACCGAGCTGGTCTTTCACGACGAACGCGCCCTGACGATCGAGGACAACGACCATGACGAACAGCGCTGGATCATCCTCGGTCTCGATGGCAAAAGGCGTTTACTGGTGGTTGCTTACAGTTATCGCGAAGCCAATGTCGTTCGAATCATTTCTGCACGTGTCGCCACACCGAGCGAACGTTGCGCTTACTTTCTGGAGGCTTGACCGATGAAAGACGAATACGACTTCTCGCAGGGCAAACGCGGGGCCCTGGCGCCCAACAAGGGCAAGACCCGTATCACCATCATGCTGGATGACGCCGTCATCGAAGCCGCCCGCACCGTGGCGGAAAATGAGGGGTTCGGTTATCAGACCGTGATCAACAACACCCTGCGCCATGCCTTGCTGGATGCCGAGAACAAACCGCAGCAGGCCGACTTGCCCCGCGCCGGGCAATTCAAGCAGGGGATTACCGCCGCCGACCTCAAGAGCCTGGAAAAAAAGCTGTCAGCGGCGGTCGGGGAAATCCGGCGGGTACTGGAGCCGGAAGCCAAGCCCTGAAATCAGGCGGGCACGAGCATCCGCGCCAGCGACTGGCGCACATGCGGCTGATCAGGCAGACGCAGGTCGAATTCCTGCTCCAGCACTGCAATCAGTTCATCGACATCCGTTACCTCGCGCCGCTCACTGTCGCCCCCCATGCGATGAATCGCGAAGCTGCCGTTGTTCAGCGTGCGGCGCCAGCCATCGCCGGTACGCGCAACCATCAGGCGCCTGGCAAACGGTGATTCGGGGTGGGTCGAGACGTACCAGTTGCCGAGGGTGTAATCGATGTCTTCCTGGCGTTGCAGGTCAAACAGGTACATCGAGCGCCACTCGCCCGCGACATGGGCGCGCAGCATGTAGCCGTCTGCCTGCTTCTCGATGCGATAGGACTCGTGTGGTGTCGGCTGTTCAGCCTCGGTATCGAGCAGCAGCGGCGCAGTTGGCACCATGCCGCCAAAGCCGACATCAGTGATGTAGCGCTCGCCGTCAATGACCACCAGGGTCAGGCGATGGGTGCGCGCCGCCCACGTGCCTTCGGGCTGCGCCAGCACCACGCGCCCCGAAATGCCACGCGCCTCGAAGCCCAGCTCCAGCAGCAACGTCAGAAACAGATTGTTCAGCTCATAGCAGTAACCGCCACGGCCACCGTGGAGGACTTTTTGCTCGACCGACGCCAGATCGATCAGCACCGGTGCGCCAGTGATCGTCGACAGATTCTCGAAAGCAAAGACCCCGGTATGACGCAACTGCAATTGCCGCAGGGTCTCCAGGGTCGGTGCCGGTGGGGCATCGAACCCCAGGCGTTGCAGGTACAACGTCGGATTCGCCAGACGTGGCTCGCTCATTGCTCAGTCCTTTTGCATGTGGCGCGGATCGCTGCGCCGATGGCCGACATGTATACGGGATTGCCCCTGGACTCCGACAATTGATTTCGCCAATCACCGCTACCGACGCTTGCGCGAACCGATGCGAATCCAGGTCGGTGCATGGTCGCTGGCGTGCGGTTCGTTGCGCACCCACGCGTCTACCCCGGCCTCGTGCAGATACGGACTGAGTGCCGGGTTGAGCAGCAGATGATCGATGCGCAGGCCGGAGTTGGTTTGCCAGTGCTGGCGGAAGTAATCCCAAAACGTGTAGAGGCGATCCTCGGGATACAGGTGGCGCAGCGAATCGGTCCAGCCCTGATCCAGCAACCGTTGATAACACTCACGGCTCTCGGGTTGCAGCAACGCATCCTTGAGCCAGGAGCGGGTGTTGTAGATGTCCATGTCGGTGGGCACCACGTTGTAATCACCGGCCAGCACCACCGGATGATCACTGCTTTGCAGGTCTTTTGCGTAGCGGATCAAGCGCTCGAACCAGGCCAGTTTGTAATCGAATTTCGGCCCCGGCTGCGGGTTGCCGTTGGGCAGGTACAGGCACCCGACCAGCACACCGTGCACCGCCGCCTCCAGATAGCGGCTGTGCTTGTCCTCGGGATCGCCCGGCAGACCGCGGCGGCTTTCCAGCGGTTGTGCATCGCGAGCGAGGATCGCCACCCCGTTCCATGACGCCTGCCCGTGCCAGATCGCGCCGTAACCCGCCGCCTCCAGTTCGGCGGCCGGGAAGGCACTGTCGACTGACTTGAGCTCCTGCAGGCAAGCGATGTCCGGCTGCTCGCGCTTGAGCCACTCCAGCAGGTTCGGCAGCCGCGCACGCAGGCCGTTGACGTTGAAGGTGGCGATCCGCAGGTTTTTCATGGTCCAGACTCCGCCGAATGGGGTGTGAAAATTGTGACCCTGTGGCGGCGACGGTGGTTGCATCGGATCATCCCGTGGTGGCGGACACGCAACGCTGGACGTCGGCAACCGCTCGTCAGCCAATCGGCACCAACGACCACCGGTGTCAGACCAACGTCAGGTAACCGACCCCTTCTGGAGACGTACCATGACTACGCGCCCACTCACCTCCTTGTTGCTCGCCGGCCTGCTCGCCACCGTCTCGGCTGCCACCTTCGCAGCGAACGACAGCGCCGGCACTTCCGGCACCAACCCCGACGTCAACAAAAGCACGCCCAAGCCACCGGACAATACTCCGGGCGCGCCTGCCGGCAGTAACAGTACTGGCAGTCCCGGTTCTGGCAACGGCACCGGTGTCAATGGCGGCGCCATGGGTTCGGGCTCGGGTGCTGGCGGCGGCACAGGCGCGGCCGGTGGCGGAACAGGTGGTGCAGGCGGTGGCTCGGGCAGCTGAATGAACCGGCGTGACGGTTGGTAGTAAGCCATGAACCGGTGGCGAAGGCGCTTGTTCCCCCCTCGCCACTGTGGATGCATGGATGCTTCAGCGATCCGACCGCATCAACTCGGCAACACTGGACTCCAGCGATAACACCGCCGCGCGATTACGCCCGGCATTTTTCGCCTGATACAGCGCTGCGTCGGCATGCTGGATGAACTCTTCCAGGCTGTCACTACCGCTGGGGATAAACGAATAGCAACCCAGACTGACCGTCAGATACCCGGTCGGCGAGCCGCTATGGGTGATGCACTTGTCCATCACACTGCGACGGATCTGCCCGGCAATCGACAGGGTGCCGTTGATGTCGGTATCCGGCAGCAGCACCGCGAACTCCTCACCACCGTAACGCACCGCCAGGTCAGCCTTGCGCTGGCAGCAATTCTTCAACACTTGGGCCACCTGAATCAGGCAATGATCCCCCGCCACATGGCCGTAGGCATCGTTGTAGCGCTTGAAGAAATCGATATCGAGCATGATCAACCCGACCGGACTCGACTGCCGCGCACCGCGGGCAAATTCGATTTCCAGCGAACGCTCGAACAAGCGCCGGTTCGCCAGCCCGGTCAGGCTGTCGTGGGTGGCGATCTCCTCCAGCGCCCGTTGCGCCTTGCGCAGGTTCTTCTCGATGCGCTCGCCTTGACGCACCTGATGAATGAACACCCAGCCGAACAAACCGACGCCCAGAATCACCAGCGCGACGATCACGCTAGCCTGAAAGGCCCGCTCATACCAACCCTTGAGAATCGTGTCGCGCGACGAAGCCGCGGCGACCACCAGCGGATACATCCCCAACTGCCGATAGCCGTACAAACGCACCACACCGTCGACCACCGATCTGATCGTCGCAGTGCCGGCCGGGGCTTCGGGCAGCAGTTTCGAGTAAATCCTGCCTTGCGCCAGCGATGAACCGATCAGGCTGTCGTCGAACGGCCGCCGCGCCAACAAAGTGCCATCCTTCAGTCCGAGAAACATGATGCCGTTGTCATCGAGGCTGAAGCTTTTGAAGAACCGGTCGAAGTACGCCATCTTGATCCCGGCCATCAGCACGCCTTGAAAATGACCGTCGCGGTCGTTGATGCGTTTCGAGATCGGGATGATCCACTCGCCATTTTCGCGGCTGCGAATCGCCCGGCCGATGTGCGCCACGGTGGAAGCGTTCTGCAGGTGAAACTTGAAGTACTCGCGATCGGCCACGCTGTTGCCACGGGGCAGGTCCGGGTACGAAGTAATCACCCACTGGCCGTCGCGATCAAACAGGAACATGCCGTCCAACTGCTGCAGCTGCTGCACCCGGCGTGCGAAAGTTTTTTGCAGGCGAGGCCGTTGCGCGGCGCCGTAACCATCGTTCTCGACCCAGTCGACCAGACTGGTGAGCACCAGGTCCGCCGCCAGAAACGTGTCTTCGGCCTGCTGCGCCATGGCCCGGGTCAGGTTGGAAGAGGCTATCTGCGCGGTCGCCAGATCCTGGCGTCGCGTCTGCTCCAACTGCAAGTAGAGCAAGCCGGACAGGCACAGGCACACCGCAACGATAAACAGCGCTGCCGCCTTGCGCAGCGGCAGGCGTTTTAGCGTGCCGGGGGGTTGAAGCGGGTCGTGAATGGGGATTGTCAAAAACGTGTCCTGGGCAGGTACGACAGGGGCCGCAGCCCGAAACCCTTATTTTTTTGTGAGCGTAGCCCACCGGGGTGCGCACGGCAAACCCGCCGCGCCAACTCACGCCCGCCCAGTTGTATCGGCGCACAGGGCAATTGGATGAACTCCGCGCGTCGATTTATTTTCAGTTGTCGTTTGGCGCGTGATCAGCGCCAATTATCAGGCAAGCGACTCTTTGCCGGAACACTCGAATTCACCAAAACCCTGTGGCAAGGGAGCTTGCTCCCTCGCCACAGATTCAGTGTTTGTCTTTGCTATTTTGCGTCACATCAACGCGACGGCGGCACCCGAATATCCCCGGCCCGGCACTGCGTCTTCACGCCCTTGCCGCACGCGCCAAACTGCAGATCCTTGCCCATGCACACCCGTACTTCCGAGAGTTCCGGGCCGCTGCAGATCACTGCGATGCCATTGGCCGGGATGCCCGGGTTGGCCTTGCGGAACAGGTCGGCGATTTCCTGGGCTTCGAAGTAGTACGAGCTGCTGAACGGTTGCAGCGCTTGCGGGATGTTCACCGCGCCGACGGCTTTGTCTGCCTCATCCAGATAGCCCATCGCGCCCAGACCGCTGCAGGTGCCATGCTTGGACCATTCGTGATCGAGCAGCTTTTTGGTCGGGAACAGCGTCAGGCCCTTGCTGGTTTCCGCCGCCGACAGCGTGGTCAGCGGTGGGCAGGATTCCGGCCAGCCGCCGTTGGCGTATTGCGGCCACAAGCCGTGCAGCACGAAGCCGTAGCCCTTGCCGGAACACTGCACGTCATCTTTGTGGGTGAGGCAGAACGTCGGCGACCAGGACAACGTCAGCAGGTAGTAATCGAACTGCCCCGCCACCGCTTCCGTTTGCACCTTGCTGGCGTTCGACTGACGCGCCGAACTCAGGCCGATGCTACCGGCCGTCAGCGCAATCAGCGCCAGAATTGTAAACAGCTTTTTCATGTACCCGCTCCTTGAGACGCCTGCGTCCGTGGTTTTCGATCCTGACCAGACTTGGCCAGCGCCGATTTCGACATGCTTGTGTTGCAAGCGCATGACGCAAGGCAACGCCGTACGCCGTTGAAAGGTCTACGATTAACAGGCAGACATCAAACCAAGGGATCCGAAATGAGTAAAGCAGACGAACTGGCCGCCAAACTCAAGCAAACCCGGCATATCCATGCGGATGCCGCGCTGGAGATCGATTGCTGGCCGGCGCAGGTCTATGACCTGTACCACCGCATCGAGGCCTGGCTGCAGCCAGTCACTGAAGTCGGCCTGAAAATCCGCCGCAATCCGACCCACGTTTGCGAAAGCTCACCCGATGGCGAAAGCCACGATTACGCAATCGACCAACTGGTGATAGACGCCAACCATCAAACCCTGACATTTGATCCCATCGCGCGGTTTACCGAGGACGGCGCCGGACGCGTGCAGATCACCCTGCCGGACCGCAACACCTATCTGCTGCGCACCGTCGATGAACACCACGAAAGCCATTGGTGGTTGCAGACGGTTGAGACCGGTCAGGAGCTGGATGCGATTGCGTTGACCGAAAATAATCTGTTGCAGGTGGTGCAGGAAGGATTAGGGCTTTAGGTGCCCACCCTTTTACAACGATACTACCTGCCCATAGCAACAAGACCTGCCCCATTCAACGGCCAGACTTCCTAAAGAATTCTGGCCGTTTGTCGTTACAGGACCACCAATCAGACCCGATGGAAAATTTGACCGCATGGATGCCTTGACCGTAACGACGCTTACGCAGTTCTTTAAACGAAATTTCAAACGTGTTCTTTATTACTGGAGCCAGATCACCGTCACGCTAGGCTTCCTCGGCGCAGGGCTGGCCATCCTTGGGCTGTACGTCTACACCCGCGCGATTGGTCGTACAGACCTTTTTCTGGCCGGGAGCGATGCCAAGTCAGCGCTTGCCATCTGGCTTTTACTGATCGTGATGATCATGGTGAGCTACCTGATCGTTCTATCTTCCAGCGCCATGCTCTACGGCATCACCGTCTCGATGTTCGATAAGATCCCTCAAAAACACAGTCGGATCGCGAGCTGGCTGGTGCTTCCACTATTCGTTGGCTTTTGTACTTTCACATTTCTGCTGTTCAGGTTCTCAAACACATTCAGTGCCGGAATTTCGATGCTGATTGTGTTCCTGATAACCCTGCTCGCCTACTTTGCGCTTTACCTGATCAAGCCCTTTCGAGAAATTTTCAACGAAAACACCGAAGGATGGGTGAACTGGAAGAAAGAAGCCTTTCGACTCTTTATCGGTGGCACCGTCGGCTTTACCGTTCTATGCGCCTCACTTCCCACCTTGCTGATCATCACAACTTACGTCGGTGAAGATACGACTCAAGCCGTGTCAGCTGTTGGGCTGTTTTCCCTCGGCACACTCACTTTCAGTCTCTTCCCTGTTTTCATTTTTTACATCAGCAAAGGCCACGTCTTCGCGCGCATTGCTTATGGCATCGTGGCAGCTCTGGCGCTGTTCAGCGCGTTTCTTATGGTTTGGCCCGGGGCAATGCCGAGCATCACCTACGCAGCCGCTGGAAACCTGGCTATCCGCCAACAGCCGGCGCGGTTCATTCTCGACGAAAACATCAGTCTGGGCGATGTGGATAACCGACAGTGGCGGACCAGACTCAATGAAAAGAAAAAGGTCGAAGTTACGGCGTTTCCGCTGTTCGCTTTCGGCGATATCCTGCTGTTGTGCACCACAGACCTACAACGCTTGAACCTGTACGACTTGCCTCGCTACACACACTTTTGCATCGCCACGCGCAACAGCAAGGTGACCCAGAAACCGTTGCGTCCCGGACTCGCGCGTGCGCTCACCTGGCAACAGCGCGCTGAACACGTCGTGGGTTGGGAGCACTTGCACTCAGCTGTTTTCAAGCCCGTTCACGCATCACCACGAGCGCTCGATTTCAAACGCTTGAGTGACGAGATTGCCGAACCTGTCAAAACTGTAATCCCCCTCTCAGCCAACTGAAAGCCAGCGCTGGTTAGTCTCCCCGTCATGTGTCAAACGGGGACTTCCAGCGCATGCCTTCCAACACTTCAAGACGCACCTTCGTCAAAGGCCTTGCCGCCAGCGGCCTGCTCGGTGGCCTCGGCCTGTGGCGCGCGCCGGTCTGGGCGCTGAGCGGGCCGGGGCAGATCAACGAGCTGAGTGGCAGCGACTTCGAACTGTTCATCGGCGAAACCCCGGTCAACTTCACCGGCAGCCCGCGCACCGCCATGACCATCAATGGCAGCCTGCCCGGCCCGCTGCTGCGCTGGCGCGAAGGCGATACGGTGACGTTGCGGGTGCGCAACCGGCTCAAGGACAGTACTTCGATTCACTGGCACGGCATCCTCCTGCCGGCCAACATGGACGGCGTGCCGGGCCTGAGTTTTCACGGCATCGAACCGGGTGGTGTGTACGTCTACCAGTTCAAGGTGCGGCAGCACGGCACCTACTGGTATCACAGCCATTCCGGGTTGCAGGAACAGGCCGGGGTCTACGGGCCGCTGGTGATCGACGCCAAAGAACCGGAGCCGTTCCAGTACGACCGCGACTACGTGGTGATGCTCAGCGACTGGACCGACGAAGCCCCGGCCAGCCTGATGAAGACCCTGAAAAAACAGTCCGACTACTACAACTACCACAAGCGCACCGTCGGCGACTTCATCGACGACGTCAGCGAAAAAGGCTGGGGCGCCACCGTCGCCGACCGCACGATGTGGGCACAAATGAAGATGAACCCCACCGACATCGCCGACGTCAGTGGCGCCACCTACACCTTCCTGATCAACGGCCACGCTCCCGACACGAACTGGACCGGGCTGTTTCGCCCCGGTGAAAAACTGCGTCTGCGGCTGATCAACGGCTCGGCCATGACCTACTTCGACGTGCGCATTCCCGGGCTGAAAATGACCGTGGTCGCGGCGGACGGTTTGCACGTCAAACCGGTCAGTGTCGATGAGCTGCGCATCGCTGTGGCAGAGACCTACGACGTGATCGTCGAACCCGTCGCCGAGGCTTACACCCTGTTCGCCCAGGCCATGGACCGCACCGGTTACGCCCGCGCCACCCTCGCCACCCGCGCCGGTCTGGCAGCGCCGGTGCCTGCGCTGGATCCACGCCCGTTGGTGACCATGGACGACATGGGCATGGGTGGCATGGATCACGGCTCGATGGACATGAGCGCCATGGCGGACATGGGCCCGATGCAATCGCACCCCGACAGCGAAAAAGACAACCCGCTGGTGGACATGCAAGCCATGAGCACCGCACCCAAACTCAACGACCCTGGCCTGGGTCTACGCAACAACGGTCGCCGCGTGCTGACCTACGCCGACCTGCGCAGCACCTTCGAAGACCCGGATGGCCGCGACCCCGGCCGCACGATTGAGCTGCACCTGACCGGGCATATGGAGAAATTCGCCTGGTCGTTCAACGGCATCAAGTTCTCCGACGCCGAGCCGCTGCGCCTCAAGTACGGCGAGCGCATTCGTCTGGTGCTGGTCAACGACACGATGATGACCCACCCCATTCACCTGCACGGCATGTGGAGCGATCTGGAAGACGAGAACGGCGACTTCCAGGTGCGCAAACACACCCTCGACATGCCCCCCGGCACCCGCCGCAGCTACCGGGTGACGGCCGATGCATTGGGCCGCTGGGCCTATCACTGCCATCTGCTCTATCACATGGAAATGGGCATGTTCCGCGAAGTGCGGGTGGAAGAATGAAAGGGCCGATCATGACTCGAATCACCGCGTTTTCTCTGGTGCTTGTCGGCACGTCGGCCATGGCCGCCAACGACATGCAAGGCATGGATCACAGCCAGATGCCCGGCATGGATCATTCGATGCAAAGCATGGACGACGGCATGATGCAGCCCGCCGCGCCGAGCGAAAGCCGCACGCCGATCCCGGCGCTGACCGACGCCGATCGCGCCGCCGTGTTCGTCAGCCCCGGTGGCCATCAGGTGCACGACAGCGCGATCAACAGCTACTTCCTCGCCGACAAACTCGAATGGCAGAACGCCGACGACGGCAGCGCTTTGGCCTGGGATCTGTCCGGCTGGATCGGCGGCGACATCGATCGCCTGTGGCTGCGCTCCGAAGGCGAACGCAGCAACGGCAAGACCGAGGACGCCGAGATCCAGGCCCTGTGGGGCCACGCGATTTCGCCATGGTGGGACGTGGTCAGTGGCGTGCGCCAGGACTTCAAACCGGGCGCGCCACAAACCTGGGCGGCGTTCGGTTTGCAGGGCATGGCGCTGTACAACTTCGAGGCCGAGGCCACGGCGTTTCTCGGCGAGGGTGGACAAAGCGCGCTACGGCTGGAAGGCGACTACGACATTCTGCTGACCAACCGGCTGATCCTGCAGCCCACCGCCGAACTCAACGTCTACGGCAAAAACGACCCGCAACGGGGCCTCGGCTCCGGCCTATCGAACACTGAAGCCGGCCTGCGCCTGCGCTATGAAATCCGCCGTGAATTTGCGCCCTACATCGGCGTGACATGGAACCGCACCTACGGCAACACCGCCGATTACGCCCGCGAAGAAGGCGCGGATCGCAGCGAAGCACGGCTCGTACTCGGCGTGCGGATGTGGTTCTGAATCCCATTAGAAAACAACCCAGAGGTCTTGCATGCGCACGTTGAATATCACCCTTGTACTCGCCAGCGGATTGCTCTTGAGCACCCTCGCCCAGGCCCACCCGAAACTGCTGTCGTCGACCCCCGCCGAAGGCGCGGACGGTGCGGCGCCCGGCAAGATCGAACTGCACTTTTCCGAGAACCTGCTGACCCAGTTTTCCGGCGCCAAACTGGTGATGACCGAGATGCCCGGGATGGCCCATTCGCCGATGCCGATGAAGGCCAAAGTCAGCGCCGGAGGTGACCCGAAAACCATGCTCGTCACCCCGCTCGCGCCGTTACCCGCCGGCACCTACAAAGTCGAGTGGCGCGCGGTGTCGTCCGATACGCACCCGATCACCGGCAACGTCACGTTCAAAGTGAAGTGAGCGATGGCTGAACTGATCAACATCTTCCTGCGTCTGGCGTTGTATGGGGATTTGCTGCTGTTGTTCGGGGTGGCGTTGTTTGCGTTGTACAGCGGTCATGCCAGCCTGCGGTTTAGCCCCCTGTTGCGCGGGTTGGCGTTGCTCGGCGCGCTGCTGTCGGTGGCGGGACTGGTGTTGATGACCCGCGCCATGAGCGGCGAAACGGAGTTCGCCGCGCTGTGGCCGCACCTGCAAATGATGTTGCTGGAAACGGAGGTCGGGCTGGCGTGGGCGCTGCGCATGCTGGCACTGATGGTGGTGTTGATCAGACCGGGTTGGGCGATCGCATCGATTGCCGGCGCGGTCGCCCTCGCCTCCCTCGCCTGGAGTGGACACGGAGCGATGGATGAGGGATCGCTGCGGTTCTGGCATTTCCTCAGCGACATCCTCCATCTGTTGGCGGCGGGTGCATGGTTAGGGGCGATGCTGGCGCTGGTGTTGCTCGCGCGCGGCCGTGTGGATGAAGCGCGGATTCGCCTGTTGACCCATGCGGTGAAGCGCTTCGAATGGGTCGGCGCGGCGATTGTGCTGACGCTGTCGATCACCGGCGTGGTGAATTACCTGTTCATCGTCGGCCCGAGGCTGGATGACGTGCTGCTCGGCGCCTACGGGATGTTGCTGGCGATCAAGGTTTTGCTGTTTGCCGGGATGCTGGTGCTGGCCGCGTTGAATCGCTTTCATCTTGGGCCTGCGCTGGAGCGATCGATACGCGACGGACAGCACGTCATCGCGGCGAATGCGCTCAGACGCAGCGTGCTGCTGGAGCTGGGCATGGCCCTGCTGATCGTGGCGTTGGTGGCGTGGCTCGGCACGTTGAGTCCGGACGCGGGATGACACCCGGGAGGGCCTTTCACTACACTGGCTCACCTTCCCTTTCAGAAGCCCGATCTCCATGACAATTCTAAAAAGCACCCTGATCCTTTGCGGCGCACTGACCTTGGCCGCGGGCGTTCGAGCCCAGGAAACCTCTTCGCACCTCGACAGCATCCAGCAACAAGGCCAGCTGCGCGTCTGCACCACCGGCGACTACAAGCCCTACACCTTCAAGCGCACCGACGGCGATTTCGAAGGTATCGACATCGCCATGGCGCGCTCGCTGGCCGACAGCCTCGGGGTCAAAGTCGAATGGGTGCAGACCACCTGGAAAACCCTGATGCCGGACATGCAGGCCGGCAAGTGCGACATCGGCATGGGCGGCATCTCGGTGACGCTGGAGCGGCAGAAAAAAGCCTACTTCAGCAACACCCTCGACAGCGACGGCAAGATCCCGCTGGTGCGCTGCGCCGATCAGGCCAAGTACCAGACCATCGAGCAGATCAACCAGCCCAACGTGCGCCTGGTCGAGCCGGCGGGCGGCACCAACGAAGCCTTCGTCCACGCCTTCCTGCCCAAAGCGCAACTGGCCCTGCACGACAACGTGACGATCTTCCAGCAACTGCTCGACAACAAGGCTGACGTGATGATCACCGACGCCTCGGAAGCGCTGTACCAGCAGAAACTCAAACCGGGGCTGTGCGCAGTGAATCCGCACCAATACATGCAGTACGGCGAGAAGGCTTACCTGCTGCCACGCGATGACATCAGCTGGAAACTGTACGTCGATCAGTGGCTGCATTTAAGCAAAGTCACCGGCAGTTATCAGAAGGTGATCGGTGAGTGGCTGGCTGTGCCGCAGTAAGTCTCTGCACCGGCACTCAACGGCGTAAGGTGACTTATCCGCTCAACCCGTACTCATTACGACGTCACCGTATCGGTTGAGCTGTACTGTTGAAACCGCACATCACTCTTTGTTGCTATCGAGGCGCCCCATGAATGTCGACTGGCTCAATTTCACTCCCTGGTCGTCCCTGGCCGGTGGCGCGCTGATCGGGCTGGCTGCCAGCCTGTTCGTGGTCGGCAATGGCCGTATCGCCGGCATCAGCGGCTTGATCGGCAGCCTGCTGCAACGCAACAGTGAAGGCGCCAGCGAAAAAGCCCTGTTCCTGCTGGGCCTGCTGGTTGCGCCGCTGCTCTGGGCATTGTTCAGCGCGTTGCCGCCGATCGAGTTCCAGAACGGCTGGCTCGGGCTGAGCGTCGCGGGGTTATTGGTGGGGCTGGGCACACGCTACGGTTCCGGTTGCACCAGTGGCCATGGCGTTTGCGGCATATCGCGCCTTTCGCCGCGCTCGATGATCGCCACCGCCTGCTTCATGCTCAGCGGATTCGTCACAGTGTTTATCCTGCGCCATCTGCTGGGAGCCTGAACATGATCAGATTGAATGCATTCGTGGCGGGCCTGCTGTTCGGCCTCGGCTTGCTTCTGGCGGGTATGGCCAATCCAACGAAAGTCCTGGCATTTCTGGATGTGGCCGGGGCTTGGGATCCGTCGCTGGCACTGGTCATGGTCGGCGCCATTGCCATCGCCTTCGGCCCCTTGACCTGGGCGCGCCGGCAGCGCCAATCGCTATTGGGCAACCCCATGCAAATACCCACCAAACGAGAACTGGACCGACGCCTGATCGGCGGCAGCCTGTTGTTCGGTGTCGGTTGGGGAATAGCCGGTATCTGCCCCGGCCCGGCAGTGACCGTCCTGCTGACGGGCCACTGGCAAGCGATCGTATTCGTGTTGGCGATGTTGGCCGGCATGTGGCTGTTCACGCTATTGGAAGCCCAACGCAAGCCTTAATCGCCGCAAAACCGCTTATTCAGTCGTCGTGCAGCATGCCAGAGCTGTACTGATTCAAGCTGCTGCCAATACTGTTGCCACCAAACTTCAGGGTCGTCGCATTACTGCGCCCCTCCGGCGACTGGCAATCGGCAGAAAAACAACTGGTGGTGGTCAACCCACCGCCGCCCGAACAGGCACTCAATACCGAGACAGCTGCAGCGATCAACAGCACTTTGACGACATTGGTGCGCATGGTACGGCTCCCCTGGGGATGATCTTGTCCCGGCATCGTAAGCCTTCGCCGCACGTGGCAAGATGAAACTTTGCGGATCGACAGCACGGGTTCAGCTTCATGGGACACTCACCCACTCCTTGCGAGTTGTACAAAATCAGGGCCGCCCTGTCAGACATCTTTGTCGACACAGGAGTGGATTACCCCTACATCGCTGAGCAAATCAAAGGCTACGAGCCGGAACTGATCAAAACCATCCTCTACTCGGAAGTCGCCGTCGTCTGCGCCGACAACCTGGAATGCGTACTTCCCCCGATCTGGACAGGCTTCGAACCTGACTCGCTGAACCGGGAGATCGAGCAAATGCTGCTTGCAAACAGGACCAGCAGGATTCGGCGGCAACTTCATAAGTTACATACCGCCTGGCTGCGCTTCAGCTATCGCGACGTCTGGAAAGAACTCTCAGCCCACCTCAAACAATCGAGCTGATACAGCCCTCCGTGGCAACAGCCTGACCGCTCGCCACAGAGGGACACGCCTTACCCCTTCAACTCAACGTTATCCAACGCCTGATTCACCGCCAACTCCCCCAACATCACCACCTGCGCAATACCCAGCAGCGTCTTGCGGTGCGAGATATCCAGCAACGCGGCGAAATCGTTGAGCATGGTGGTGGCAGAACCCAGGGATTCACTGGCGTTGGCGAGCAGGGATTCGGTGTCGTACGCCGGATTGGCGAGGAACATGGGTTGGGCGGTATTGGCGCTGGCCATGATCTGGCTGGCCGGGGTGAGGTAGTGATCGAGGGCGCGCTCGGCGGCTTCGTGGAGTTTGCGGGGGTCGAGGGATTCGTAGGGGGATGCGGGGTCGGTTTCTGGAGGATTCGGTGTTGGCTTGAACATGGTGTAACTCCTGACGGATAAACGAAAAGGAGCCATCACTCTCGCTACCAAACGAAGGGTGGAGGCCATACGCAGGTTGGTAGACCGGTCGTCAGGAACCCCGGCGCATCCGAAGACGCCCCGCGTAGCATATTGACACCTCTTCCAAGCACAGCGGCTTTTTCAAACTCGTCTGCTTTTATGACTTAGTAAAAAACAGCGAGCGGTACTAAGCCAGAAAAAAGAAGGGCAGATTTATTTAATGCTAAAAAGACAAAAAACAAGTCAAGCCCCTTCTCATCTTTTAAATCTGCCATATTAGGCCATTACGCTTTCCCATTAGTACAACCCCGCAATAACTATGATAGCTTTGGCTGGCGTAATATGCAGAAAGGATCCCCTTTCCTTCGGCATTGAAGAATTCAAGAGTCCATCAAAACAAATATTCAATTGCCTTCTTGAGGAGTGCACTGAAGGCCCCAGCAGTGACAAACTTCCCTCCCACTTTCAGCCACTTTATCGCGATATAGCGGCCCCCACTATCGCCTTTGCTGGAAGACAAATACTCCTCCACAACCCCAGCAAGCTCTCTAAAACCATGGACAAGATCAGCACTATCGAGCTGAGCAACCTTTACCTCAGCAACATCTCCAGTGTCCACTTTGAAAAACACAACGCAAGGAAGATCTGCTTTACCTTCAACACCCAGCACACTGAGAAAGTTCTGATTGAAACTTTCTACTTCACCACGACCACCACCGTGGAGGTAAAAAAGGCTTAACTGCTTCCCTGAAATTCTATCTAACTCAGCAAAAACCCCTTGATCCCTCAGTATTTTCCTTAATGCTTTGTTATTGAAATCATAGAACACAAAAGCAAAAGAACGAGCCCTCTTTTTTTCGAGGTGTTCAGCGCATATTTCGTCAAACCGTTTTATGAACTGCTCACGGCCATGACCGATTCCCTGACCACTTCCCTGTTCGTAAATTGGAATCATATAAGCCCCTGCTACCAATAATTAATAATATTAGGCCAGTTCCCACGGCAGATTCGTCCTTCCATGCACAGCCTTTAAAATTCCTGCCTTCCTCATGGCAGTGGCAGCCCACCGTGCATCGTACTGCCAAGTGTAAAGCAGAGAGCCTGATCGCCTTATCTCAACTTCATAATTATCCCAAATATACTTCGCCACATCCTTAGGCCAAGCTGTCCCACCTAAGGACTTCAGTGCCGCAACAACCCATTTCTTCATATCCGTTCTAGTTGCCATCGCCATCCATCTCCACAATTCGCCAATCGCGGTGGCCCGAAACACTAGAGATCCTTGGAATATCCCAGTTCATTTCGAAGAGCCGGCTGACCCCATCACGTCGCATGATCATGCAAAAAAATGGGGACGTTTTTTAATCTCCGACCCCAAGAAAAAATCAATCCGCCCTTTCTCATCACCTACGTATGCTACGAAGCACTCATCCAAATCATTAAAACGACTCAACCGGCTTCTTAGCCTCAGCCAAAATCTTATTTGCCTCTAACCGCGGAAACGTAAACCGAATAATCATTCCCGAATCCGCACCCTGCCCCGCCATCACCAACTCAGCGGACCGAATGTTCTCCGGCGCAGCAGCCAACGCGCTTACAGCATTGGTTTGCCCTTTAGCGTTCAACCCTTCAAGAAACGTATAAGTCAAATTCCCTGAAGCCAGACCAACCTGTTCAAAATTCGAAATCTTCGTCGTCAGCTCTTCGGTGCTTCTCGACTTTCTCGCGGTATCAAACATATCCAGAATGGATTTTTCATCACTCAGGGAAACCAGCGTGAATGATTTGGAAAGCCCCGCGATGGCTTTGACATACAAGTTCTGATCGAACGGACTGATCAGTGAAACCATCATCAGCTTGTCACCGGAAAAGATCAGCGCGACGGTGAATTTCTCTTCCAGGAAATCCACATCGTCGATGCATCTCGCGGTCCCGCCGACGTCTTCGGAGCAGTCGTAGTAACCGGCAGCTTCGGTGAATTTTGCGAGCGGGGTTTGGTAGACGTAGTTCTTGAACAGCTTTTCTTCAGCGAAAGCCCCCTGAGCTGAGGCAAGCATGGCGCCGGCGACGAGAACAGATGATGCGAGTTTTTTCAGCATGGGATCCCTTCCTCACTTTTATTGATAGCCCGATGCTATCAGTCCATTTCAAGGCTGTCTTGCTTAATCCCACACTTGATGAGGTTGTATTTCCGCCGGATATCACTGAGCCCAACCGGTCATTCCTGATAAACTCCCCACCTCCCAGCCCCACCCATTCCAGAACCGCCAATGTCCCCTATCACCGCCACACCCGCCCCACTCTCCCGCCGCTTCTCCGTCGCCCCGATGATGGATTGGACTGATAATCTTAAAAAGCCTTTAAAATAAGGCCCCATACGACACCTAAAAAATCTCTGTACCAGTTACGTACCAGTAGGATTTTTCTTTCTGAAAATTCTATTTTTTGCTTTTGTCTCTGCAGCAATTTTTAAGCATCCATTTTCAGCTCCAATCCGGACACTATCGACACTGTCAAAACCCCTCCCGTTATGACGACGATGGACTGATTGGGGTAACCCCCCTCTCTCCAGCCTGGCCAATTAACGCCTCTCTCCCAGAAGATCACTTTATTGCAATTTTTGAGTATGCAGAGGTCACTGCGCCTTGGCGCTGCCAGTACTATGCTTTCTCTTTTTCCAAAGGAGTCGATGCAATGTCAGGCGAGTATTCGTTATCGGATGTGCTGGAAAGGATGTACCAGAATCAGCTCGGGCTGGAGGCAGCCCTGATGGAGCTGACGCTTCATGCTGAGCAGCAAGGTTTCACCGAAGTTGGAGACAACGTTCGGGGCGCGTTGTGGGCGATTGGCGAGAACGCAGGGCACATCAAGCAGGGGTTGGCTAGGTTGAAGGGCAAGAGTGCGGGCTAGATCCGTTTCAGCTCAGCCGACTCCGGGTAACTTCTGGGCGTGTCCCTATATCCGTATATGGACTCCTCCTCATTGCAAGCCCCGTTGCTTTGGCGCCCGTGCCGACTGCACACGTATATTCGGCCTCTAAATACGGCATCGTTTCGATGCAGGGCCATGATGGGCTATTCGCGCGCCGGCTCCCGATCGCTTTTTCGTGCTTTTCGCACTTGGACATTCGAGGGTTTTGCCGACGCCGGTTCGACCGGTTTGCCATCGTTCAGGTTGCTTCGCAATCGTGGTTAAGAGTTGTTTCTCTCGTAGAACACGTCGGGTAAAAAGATCAGGCCGCTGCTTGATTCGGTTGGTAATCAGCGCCGTGACGCAGCATCGCCCAAGCCATGCGTGCAGTTTTGTTGGCTAGCGCAATAGCGGCCACATTGGGATGCGATCGCTCGGCTAAACGAACGGCCCACTGGCTGAGCCGATCCTCTTTGGATTTGGCTGTGCGTAGCGCCGAGCGTGCGCCATGCACCATCAATGTTCGTAGATACGTATCACCGCGCTTGCTGATGCCGAGCAGTCGATCCTTACCACCAGAACTGTGTTGCCTCGGTGTCAGTCCCAGCGAGGCGGCAAACTGTCGACCATTGGCAAACTGACGGGCATCACCGAGAGCGACGACGAGCGCTGTGGCGATCATTGGACCAACACCGCGCAGCTGTTGAAGGCGAACGGCGGACGGCTCGTTTGTCGCGATCGCAGTGATCTCGTCGTCGAGCTTGGATACACGCCCATCCAGCGCACGAAGGTCGTCCCACAAACCATCCAGCAGACGACGAAAGCGTGCCGTCAAACCGTTATCCGCATCCTCTAGCCAGCACGGTATTGCACGACGCAGCATCAGCAATTCCTTCGGTGCAACGAGACCGTACTCGGCGACCAGCCCACGGATCTGATTGGCTTTGGCCGTCCGCTGTTCGATTAAGCCGGCCCGGATGCGATGCGTCGCCTGGATATCCTGTTGTTCGATCGTCTTGATGGCGACGAAGCGCATGCTGGGACGGCTCATCGCTTCGCAGATCGCCTCGGCATCGTTCGCGTCGTTCTTGTTGCTTTTGACATAAGGTTTAACGAACTGAGGGGCGATCAGCTTGACTCGAAATCCGAGAGCTTCTAGTTGCCGCGCCCAATGATGGGCCCCACCACAACTCTCCATGCCGATCTCACAACCAGGTTCGACCTTTTCCAGCACCGTTTGAAGCCAGCGATCACGTGGGAGCCGCTGCCGCCAGACCGGCTTCTCATGACAATCCACGCCATGGATCTGAAATACGTTCTTGGCCAGGTCGACCCCAATTCGCATAAGCTTCATGTGTGGACTCCTTCTCACTGTTGACTGTGGTTCGCACTTTCAGTCTGGCACTCAAGATGCCGAAGTGAGGAGGAGTCCATCCCATTGCTTTCGGCCGATTCTGTTGAAAAAGTCGGTTATCCAAAACTGCCTGATCATTGATCGGCGAAAACGCCTTTTTTACACGCTGCTACGTGAAATCTGCGCCTGGCATCCTCTGCCGAAAGTAAAGATTTCAATCTCGGACGCGTACTTTTCAGTTGCGGAAACCATGGCCGACTTTTTCAACAGAATCGGCCAAAACCGGTCAGTCGCTATGGGCTTTTGCTGACCGGAGTGATCGTTCGTCAATAGCAGTTGAGTTTGACTGATCGAACCTCTGGTGTCAGCGCAAATTAAGTGAACACAGCCAATAAGACTATTTTCTAGAGACACATCTTTCGCTGCACTGGCCATCCCCTTATAGACCACTAATGAAAAAATCGAAGACCAATGCAGCATTCCGACTACATGATAGATTCTATAATTTTTTGACAATTTCGTCAGCAGTCTTTCGCGCTTGAACTTGAATGAAACCGCCATGAGTAAAATCATTGAGTAGTCACCCCTGATTTCGTAGACATTGAAGTGCTCCGAATGCCTCTTGCTGCCAACAGGATACGTCCACGAACGACCGTCCCCGATTAAAAATCGCCTTTCGTACCGTGCGTAAAGCAACAGGCTGCCGCTTGGATATAAAACTCTTAAAAGAGGATGTTTTTTGGAACACCCCCTCGCATTTATATATTTACCGCCTTGCTAAACCAACTGCTTCGATTCGAGAAATTAATCGCGCCTTACTCTCATTAGGATAGCGAGAAATATCTGACTCTATGAGTCTCAAGGCGCCTTGGACATTCCCTTCAAGAGCCATAAGAAAAGATTTGTACTTATTAACCGTTCGAATGGAAAGATCTTTTTCTTTACTGATTTGATTTAAACGTGAGAGTGCATCTCCAAGAAGGTTCGCATCCAGATACTTAAGTGCAATGTCGCAATAAGTTAATACAGGATAGTGATTCCCTGGGTAGGCGGCGATACAATCATTGATTTTGTCGAGTGCAGCTTGACGATCATTCGCAACTTTTGCTTGAAATAGCGCCTCGGCGATGTCGGCCATTTCCCGAGACTGTTCAGAATCAATGTCTCTCAATTCCCTGATGAGTCTTTCTAGCTGCCCTCGATTTGCGATTGGGGCCTCCGAATTTATCAAGCAATTAAAATACGCCTGTAAATGAAACTGATTATTTCTATTTTCTTCGTAATTCTTTTTAGCAAATCCAAGAGCTTTGTCGTACTCTTCCAGCTGAACGTAAACTTGAACAATCTCTCGCTTGGCGCGTGCCGCTACGTATGGTGAATCCACTATCTTATTAAACTGAGTTAGTGCATCACTAAAACGACCCTGCAGTCGGTAGTAATATCCGAGCAAGAAGCTATGCTCGTCGCCTTTGATTCCTTGAACCTCGCTGAGCATTCGCGAATTTTTCTTTTTTGCAAGAGCAAGGCATAAATAATATCTTATATCCTGCAAAACCCCTTTTTCTAGATTATCCTGTTTCTGCAGCACAATATCCGCAAGCTCAATAATGCGCTCCAAATTGCCCTTGGTATAGTATAAATCCTTCATGCATCTAAGGTAATGAGACGGAATCAAAAACCGCTCATCAATATCTATGCCTGTTTTAAGGGCTTCCTTTATAGTAAAAATGAATTCAGATGAATCTCGCTCGAATACATCATCGCTTTTAGCAATCAACTCAACTTGCTCCTTGATTCCACGCGAATAACTCTCTTTCAGCTTGAAGCGATTCCTTTTGATAAAGTCACGAATAATGTCATTAAGTCGAATTATTTCGCCATCAATACCTAGCAACTCAATAATATTCTCAGATGCCAACTCCTCCAACAACGGATAAAAATGCTGCTCATCCACTATCGAAAATACAAAATCAGAGGAAATTACTTCAAACTGTGACAGTAAGCGAATAAAGTCCAGCACATCCTCATTACCCTCATACTTATTTAGAAGCGCAGCCGCCTTATCGTAACTATAGGCGGTTATCAGGGGCAGCTTATCGATTACCGAAGTTTGATTATCCTCGCGGAGAATATCAACGGCAAACATCACTTGATCGGGAAAGCCATGCAACAGCTCTCCAACATCGTCAAAATCTTTTTTATCTAGCCGCAGTTTGTACAGATCAGATAACTGACTAAGAAAACGCTTCCTTTCATTCGGACTTAATTCATTGAGCTCGATAAAATAATATTTGTTATTCCTCGGCCTAGATCCAATGTGGACTTTATATTTAGAGGCTAAACAGAAAACAGGAAAGTCACCCCCACCATATGCATCAACAACCTCTCTAAACCAATCCGACAGCTCTCTCTTATAGTTAACTATGCAGCCTTCATCCACAAGATAGATTATCTCATTAGAGTCATAAGCAGCCTTCATTATCTTATGTATTATTTCTGATTTTAACTTAATACTTGCATCCGCAAGGGACAATATATCTCCATCCAGATCCACCAAGCCTAAATCATTCAACTTAAAAATAAAATCTTCAATTGATACGTTTCTATCTAAAACAATAGCGGACGAGGCGTGGGAGGAACGGGATATATTAGTTTTATTTAACGCTCTATGTAGGAAAGTGCGCCTACCAACTCCTGGCAATCCTGAAGCCACAATCACGGTCGGCTTAATTTTGTCAAAGTCATGAATTCTAACTTCGAACTCTTCTTGCTTGTCGTTGCGACCAACAAAAATCTCTTGCCGCTTTTTTATTTCCGGGTGTCGAGACCAGCTCAACTCCCTAAGTTTATTATGAATTCGCCTTGCAGCAACGTACGGCCGTTTAATTGGCTTTACGTTATAATTATCTCTTAACCAATCGGGAATTCGCTCATCTTCATAAGTTAATCCATCTTCAATTATGATCGGAAATACTTTTTCGATCAACGAATCTTCCAGCCTGCCTTCTGCCTCAACTATCTCGCGATTGACCCAATCCGATGCCAATGCGTTTGAAGAAAGAAATATGACAAATATGTCAGCTCTATCTAAGCCGCGAAGAATTTCGTCTAGGGGACGTTCCCCCTCCTCAAAAGTCCAAGCGTCGTAATGTATGTTATCTTTTCCTAGCCAATCAGCAACTCGCTCGACATAGTGCTTCTTATCTTTGCTTGAATGAGATAAAAAAGCTCGCATAATACACTCCATGTTTATTGTCTATAAATCGTCAAACATTAAATTTTTTCTATCTTCACTCGAAATAGCCTTAGGATCAACCTTTAGTAAAGCCGGAGCAGAAACCGAAGCCGAACCCACTCCCCAAGCCACCTGAAGTCGTCATGGTTTTGGATCACGCACACCCATCTCAAACTAAAAAGCGCTGAGCTCTACTCCTCGTTATCAGTTACCAAGCTGATAACGAGGTTTCGATTTCCCTCACCGCTCCACTATCTTTATGGTCTCCCGCCCTACCTGTTCAACTTGGTGTCTGTTTCTATTTTTCAAGACAGTCAGCGGAGAAACGGACACCAGTGCCTCGACGAGACTCCCCCTCTCTGCAATAAATCTGAACATCGGAGCCAAATCAGAATAGCCCACCCAAAATTGAGTGCTCCCTGGCCATGATCACCAACTCCGCCCCCAACCCTGCCCGGCCCGCGATGCTGACTCTCGTAACGATGCCAGCGAGTGCGCAAAAGGCCACCATTCAAACCCTCATGCTCGTGCGGTTACCATCCGCTCTCTGCAATGACATGGAACAGGGAAATCAGCACCGCTAATAGGAATTGTCCTACAGCCAGCGCTTGTGCTTCCCGTTAACGTCATTCTGCCCCAGCCTCAGGCTGGGCATCTTCAAGGACGAATAAGGATGCTGCATGAGCGGTTATGTGCCCAACCCGCCGAAAGGCTATCGCTATAGCGGCGGCGAGCCTGTCGATATCCACGCCCAGCGTTGGGCTGAATACAAAGACGTAGCACCGGAACCAGAGGGCAAGCCAGACAGCTTAGGCTGTGTGTTTGCCAAGAGCTGCAACCTTCCTGACGGCGTAATCAACCACAAAAACCCAGCCGGATTTGTTCCCGTTGAGAAACTGGCCGACTACGGACTGTGGGCAGTGCTTGCCACCGGGGCAGCGATTACCGTCCAAGGCACTCCACTGCAACTGGTGGGCGGGTCTGCCACTGGCAGTGCAATTGCTCAACGTCTCGGCGGATCGCTGTCACTGGGTCTATTGAAAGGATCAGGTGTTGTGGCTGCTGGCTTTGTAACGGGCATCGTTGGAATGCTGATACCGAACACCAGTATTTCCCCCGACGGCGCTTTCTACACGAACGACCAGTACGCAACGCTTGAGACTGGCCGCACCCGTGTCCGCGTCAACGTGAAGACATTGCCTGACGGCTCCGTCAGCGCTTACGGCTTCTACACCGGCAATAAAGCGGAATGGGAAAATGTCCCCGTCATCAAGGGAGAGAAAGTCGGCGAGAAATTTGTTGCTGACATTGGCAACGGGATTGGCCTCACTTGGACGCCAGCGGCAGATGTTAACGGTGTACTGGGTATTCCTGCACTGGAAGGCGCCCCACAATTGCCACCCGTCTGGGTGTATCCGCCGACTGCACAATCTGACACGGTGCTGGCGAACCCTGCACATCCTCCCGAGTTCCAAGATGCAATCATCTGGTTCCCTGACTCCGGGATTGAGCCAATTTACCTTGTGCTCAGCACACAGTTGGAGAACAACAAGAAACAGGGCAAGGCCTTCGAAGACACGTCTTACGATAGGTACAGCGAGACCAGACCCAAAGCCGTCCGCGAGGTTACGGTTAAAACCGACAGTGGTGTGAAGACCCGAATTGATATGATGGGTCGGGACACTGACGGAGAGATTTCATGCGTGGAATGCAAGTCATCTGAAACCGCACCACTGACCAAGAATCAGAAAGCTGCCTTCCCTGAAATTGAGAAAACTGGTGCAACCGTTGTCGGCAAAGGCAAGCCCGGCTTCCCAGGTGGCACCAAGATACCCCCCACCAGGATCGAAATCCTTCGACCTGATTCACCCCTCTGAGGGAGCAGACATGTCCATCGTAGAAACAAAAGTCGTAGATATTATTGCCGTACCAGAGTGGGAACCCAAAAACGTAATTTTGGTTATCAGCGACCACCTCAAATGGGGCGACAAGGCCCAGCAGGGCGAACACCTGCTGTTGCTGCAAGAGAAAATCAATACCTACATTGCCTTCATCGAAAGCGGCGAGATATTGGAGAGCTACCCACCATCCAAAGGCAAGCTTCCTATCATCCGCATTAACGGTCTGTACGAGCTACCAGAACATGCGGAGTTCTTCGTAGACCGCGTTGCAGAAACACTAAAGGAGGTGGGAATTGGTTTTGAGTTCGTGCTTGATGCGAATGAAGAAATTCGCAACATGTGATCACCGACATAGACAGAACCGAGGCCCGTTTTCTACATGCAGCAAAATATGGGGCTGGCCCCTGTCATCGTGTAGGGGCCGCAATTATATGAATGACCGCTGACATAGCCGTGGGGATATAGACAGGCATTCGAACCCGACGTCTAACTCCACCGCCGCCCCTCGCCCGCCAAGGAACCATTCGTCACCAAGGTTCATCTTCGCTTGAAGACCAACCAAAATAGACTGTATAAATAACCAGCAAAAATTAAGATTAGCTACGTGATGGAACGCTGAGCGGGCGACCAGTGTTCGAGATCTACGGAGGCATACCGACAGCCAATTCGATTGAGGTAATGCGCCGCACTATCAAGCGTTTTAAAGCGCCGAATATGGCCTCGCTTTGCCTGCAAAGCACATTTCGTTAAGCCGGAGCCCACAAGCACAACAAAGGAATCCTGTTCAGCTGAAATAGTGACATCAACCTGAGCTCCCACGCCGAGCATTTCCCTGAGGGATTCACCTTTAATCATGCCTTCAATAGCCATCGCGCCAACCCTCACAGGTTGTTAGCTTATGCCAATCCCTCAAATAAACCAAGAAGGGAGCCCAAAACCGCAAAAACGGGTTCCACTATTGTCGAAAACGAGCTTAACTGCTAATGTTATCAGCATGAGTATTAATAGCAAAGCCTGTAGAATTTACCCTTCAGGCCAGGGGCAATACGTATGACGCTACGAGTAGCTTCCTTTTTCGCAGGCATTGGCGGGTTCGATCTCGGCTTCGAGCGCGCCGGCATGGAAGTCGTCTGGCAATGCGAGGTTGAACCGTTTTGTCAGAAAATCCTTGCGCAGCATTGGCCACATGTTCCGTTGGCAAAAGACATTACAAAGGTGACAGCAGATGAAATCCCAGATGCAGATGTTTGGGTCGGAGGATTCCCTTGCCAAGACGTCTCCCTCGCCCGAATGGGTCCCAGAAGTGGCCTCCGAGGAAAAAAATCGGGACTTTTCTACGACTATGCAAAGCTTATTGAAAGCCGCCGCCCCTCTGTTGTCGTTATCGAAAACGTATCAGGTCTCCTCTCTTCCCACGAAGGACGCGACTTCGGAATCGTCATTCAAACGTTGGCCGAACTCGGGTATGGCGTGGCATGGCGAGTGCTTAACAGCCGCTACTTCGGAGTCCCCCAATCTCGCCAAAGAGTCTTTATTGTTGCCACTTATAGAGACCCGGGACTTGCCGGAGAAATACTTTTTGAGCCCCAATGCAGCGAAGGGAGCCATTCGGCGGGCAGACCAAATGGGCAGAAGCCTATTTCCCCCTTTAAGACAAGCTATGGAGATCCTGTCAACGGCCCCATCGTCCAAGGAATAGCGTACTGCTTGTATGCTTGCTCAGCACGCCATACAGGTACGGACTGGAGTCGCACCTACGTATCCTATCCGGCTGGCCGTGTACGCCGCCTTACTCCACTGGAGTCAGAGCGAATTCAAGGCTTTCCGGATAATTGGACATTGCCGCTAGATAGCGACGATGATTCAGAACGAATTGAATCAAAGCGCTATCACGCAGCGGGCAATGCAGTAACCGTCAACGTAGTTGAGTGGCTAGGTAATCGAGTACGGAGCGCAATAGAAAGCAAGCAAGCCTCAATCTCGAAGTCGGTCACAAAGAAATCAAAAGTCGACGCGGACGTCCTCGTAGAGCTGACCTAATAATTTCGGACTAGGCCATTCTGATTTGTTAGCTGGTAGCCGGACCAAGGGAATTGGGCCGGCAACAGCTTCAAAGCTTTGCATCACCACCGGCGAATTAGCAAATGCGATTTTTGCTAACTCTGTAATGACGACCTCATAGCCAACCCCGTCAAACTTTAAGGCTAATAGATACTGATCAAATGCCCAGTGATGTAATTTACAAAGGCATAAACCATTAACAACAACATCTGCCTCGTATTGCGACCAAGGAATAATGTGGGCAGCATCGACCCCAGCTATCCGAACACCTTCTGAGGTCGGAAGTTCTAAACCGCAAAATAGACAACTAGAATTATAAGCCCGTCTTACATCCCTCCTAAATTGCGTAGATGCTGGCCCCCGATCCTTTTGAAGGCGCCATCGATCAGCAACCCGCCTACGGATTTCAATGTCCGTCGGATCGATTTCATCAAGTGGAGGAGCTTCAACCATCGGTTGCGATCGAAGCATATCGAGCAACAATGGAACGGGATCTTCCCCGGAGATAAGGACTGCATCACTGTCCTTAGCCGCTTCTTCAGTCGCCCTAATCACATCGAGCACAAGGCGCTCAGTAACGCTACTGATAACGCTGCCTGTCTGGATATTTGCGTGATGCGCTCGCAAAGCCTGCGCTACGCGAGGCGGAAGACTACCGACCTTCTGGTAAAGGTGCATAATCTGAGCTATTCGATTTGAAAAATCGATCTCTTGACTCACACTGTCGTTTACACAATCGATTCCACCAATCTTGAGAATTACCTGATCCTCAAGGACCAATACAGACTTAATCTCAACGCTCGAAAGAATATAACGCTCAGCGATAATTACTGGCTGACCACCAACTAATTGGCTTTCTTCTCGAATAGACTTCGGCATTAGTAGCAATGCCTCAAGCTGTCTCTGAATATGTATGCCGGTATTACTGAGACGGCGTAATCGTGGCTTACCTCCTTGTTTTTTTAACGCAATATTTGTAGGTATTTTGCCAAGTTCCGGCCCGGCATCAATCACAAGCTCTTTTCCTACTAGCATAGTGGTGCTGTAACCATCAACGGCACCAGCCAGCTCGTACTCGCCGCGACCATTACTGGAACGCTTGTGGATTTTCATTTAGCAATCTCATTGGCATCAGCGAATAAATCGCTTATGCCAATTCCAAGCCCTTCCGAAAGCGCATGAAGAACTGTCACAGTGGGATTTCGCACTCCTCGCTCTATACCGCTCACATAAGTGCGATCTAGATTGGACCGCGCACCAAGCTCCTCCTGAGACCAACCTTTTGCTAAGCGAAGGGCTCTGACGCGCGTACCAAGAGATATGCAAATTTCGTTATCATTCATCCCGTGACTTTTATTCAAATGATGACGATCGGTCTACGGACTATGAGTCACACTCCCCCCTACTGACACCGCTCCTTTTTTGGTCACCAAGCTGCGTGGATAGACTTTCAAGCTGGTGGGTTCCCAATCGGGAAAAATGGCCGGATCCATTTTCATCAGGTGACAGTGAGCGCGGACACGCTATCGAATTATCCTTTGTCCATACTGGGATACATTCACCCACCTTTAGTGACTGATCGCCGGAATACTACATTCCAAAAAGACCGCTAAATGCGCCCCGCTCCCAGTTCATGATCACCAACTCGCCGCTCACCTCGGCTTTGCCTTGCCGCTGGTTGGTATTGGAATAGCGGATGTCCAGTGTCTCGAAGTGGAAGCCCTCGAACACACGGCGGATGTCTGGATGGTCGTTGATGCTGACCATCACTTTGCCTTTGCAGCGGCGCATGAAATCGGCCATCCGTTCGTAGTTCTCGAACGGAAATTCCACGCCATACCCGGCGGTCTGCCAGTACGGCGGATCCATGTAATGGAAGGTGTGGGCACGGTCGTAGCGTTCAGCGCATTCAAGCCAGGGAAGATTTTCGATGTAGGTGCCGGACAGGCGCTGCCACGCGGCCGAAAGGTTTTCTTCGATGCGTAGCAGGTTGATGGCCGGTGCGGTGGTCGCCGTACCGAACGTTTGACCGGAGACCTTGCCGGCGAAGGCATGGTGCTGCAGGTAGAAGAATCGGGCAGCGCGCTGGATGTCGGTGAGGGTTTCGGGGCGGGTCATTTTCTGCCATTCGAACACCTGACGAGAACTCAGCGCCCATTTGAACTGGCGCACGAACTCTTCGAGGTGGTTCTGCACGACGCGGTAAAGCGTGACCAGGTCGCCGTTGATGTCGTTCAGGACTTCGACCGGCGATGGCTGGGGCTTCATGAAGTAGAGCGCGGCACCGCCGGCAAAGACTTCAACGTAGCATTCGTGTGGCGGAAAAAGTGGAATGAGGCGGTCGGCCAGGCGGCGTTTGCCGCCCATCCAAGGGATGATGGGTGTAGACATAAAAAGCAAGACCTTTACTGTATGGATAAACAGGTGCTAGGCTCGCCGCGCTTTGTGCACGGAGC
>Ga0308163_10001211_pt1 | contig 30451 bp, 26 predicted proteins | sample PhyTR1_FD_201037 | JGI IMG/M metagenome (GOLD analysis project Ga0308163, IMG submission 201037) | Phyllosphere microbial communities from UC Gill Tract Community Farm, Albany, California, United States - DLSLT.R1 | ecosystem: Host-associated > Plants > Phyllosphere > Unclassified | place: USA... | reverse complement strand
ATCAGGTTGCTCCACATGGAGACTCCCCAAAACAAACATAACAGGCCCAAGACTGGCATTATGGCCTCCACTCATAAATCATTTCGCCCATACCCTCGCCAATCGCCTCACCTGCAACTCCCCCTGCGTATCCTCCCATTCCAGCGGCGACGATCCCGCACCTGATTGCACCAACATCGGCGGTCGTCTTGTCGTGTAGACGGCGAGGGATGCCGGTCGTCTGTGACCAAGAGAGGAAGTCTGTCCAATGGTTCAGACCATGAACTCTTTGTGTTGGAACATCACTTACCAAGACTCAGACAGAGGTTTTTATCAGGTAACACAAGACGGCCATTGCGCACGAATTGCTAAAAAGCCAAAAGTAAATTCCCCAGATCCACCATTTCAAACGCAGAGGAATATTGAGATGAGCGTCTTTGGTCATGTGCCCTCTGCGATGCATGATTCCGGGCAGGTAAGTCACCATGAACACCATGTTAAGGCGCATATGCCGGGCAAAGACGCCACCTTGCCAAAGGGTTTTGGTATCAGAAATACATCGACATCCGGATAAGCGTTGTTCCAGAAAATCAATTTTGCTGTAGGTGAACCAGATCAACACGATAAGGTTTGTCCAGAGGGAGACTCCAAGCACTAGACCCCAGTGGCCGTAAGACAAGGATTGCATCATGGTTTCCACTCGTAGATCACTCCGCTCACCCTGATTACCTAGAGTATTTAATGGCGTAACACAGCGCTGCCAAGAAAACGCAATTTATGACAAGCCAAGTATGAATGGCCCACATGCGCCTTCTCAGATGGGCCGGGATATTGAGGTGAGCATTTTGGGTGATGTCACCTCGCCGATACATAATTCGTGGCATGTACATGATTGCGAAGATGATGCTGAGCCGCATGTGTCGACCCAGTATGCCTCCTTGCCATAGGTTTCTAGTGTTCGTGACGCCTTGGCAATCGGACAGGGAGTGTTCGATAGTGTCGATATTTTTGTAGGCAAACCGAGCCATCACTGCGAGATTGATCCATGAGGAAATCAGCCAGATTAAACCCAGAACAACAAGAAGCGGCATTACGGCCTCCTTTTGTAGATAATTTCACCGATATACTCACTGCGCCATTCCCCGGCGTACTCACCTATAGCGGCGGCGGCGAAGCCGCATCCAATTGCGCCCAGACTTTTTTGTTGGAACTCCGAGTACGGTCGGCCGCTTTGACTAATAGAGGAATGGGGTGGAATAGCTCGGCGCTGTAGGCTTTCGCAAGAAAGGCTCAATCAACGAGAAAATAAAAACCTGTCATCCCTAGGCAGTTTAAAAAGGCCAGCATATACAGCGCACGTATATGCGCGACCAGCGAATAGGGAAGCCGCAGATAGGCCTCTCGTGAGAGATCTCCGCGCTTTTGCAGCAATCCCGGCATGAAGACGACCATTGATAAGGCGTTGAGCCTCGCCTGCCTGCCGATGAGACTGGTGCCGAGGAAATTTCTGTACCAGCAGATGAACTTCACATCGCTCAAAAGGCATTCAGCTTTCTCAAGTTTAGTGTAGAGAAACTGGATGATTAAAAAAATATTGATCAGCACGCTGCCCATGTTGACGAATGCCCACCATATTTCAATTTCCACCGTTTTCAGCGCCTCCCGCCCAAGCAAGTGTTCAGTAAACGAAAAAATAAAGGCCGACCATCGCCAGGCAGTTTACAAATAGGAACGAATAAAGTGCTCGTATTTGGTTCGCGAGTGATTGGGGAAGCCTTAGGTAGGCTTCTCGAGAAACTTCACCGCGTTTCTCCATCAGGCCGGGCATCATGACAACCATTGAGATTGCATTCATTCTGGCCTGCCGCCCTAATAAACTCGACCCGAAGACATTTTTGTACCAACAGATAAATCGCACGTCGTACAATAGCTCTTCGGCTTTTTCGAGCTTGGCGTATAAAAAATAAATCATTATTCCGCAATTGATAAATATGCTGCTGAATACCGTGATTACCCACCAAACCGGATCAACGTTCATGCTGCCTCCACTCATAGAGTTTAGTGCCAAACAGCTCTCCTCCTATTTCGCCAAGTGCGCCCCCCGTTGCCCCTCCCGCAACTGCCCCTATGATGGAGCACGCCAGTGCCCCAGGTCCGGTCAAGGCTCCGAGTACGACGAAGCATGCATAGGTTGCAGCCGTCGATCCTACAATTCCTCCGGCATACCCCACACCAACTCCGCCGACCAATTTCGCACCTTCAACGAATTTGGCCCGCGTACACACCTCTTCGCGACCCAGCGAACACGCCTCTTCTATTTCCAGATGCGTTGACCACGCATTCAACCCAATCCCGACCGGCGTTCCCATTCGCAACAATTTCGAAGCCTTGGCGATGTGACCAAGCCGCTGCGAGTACCCGCGAAGCTCCTGTGTGTGCAGGTAACTTCTCGTCGATATGCCGAGCATCTTTTTGATCGAGCCCTTGTTGTGCATTCCTGTGCCCCAGCGGGCAATGCCCTCGAGCTGGGTGTCGAGTTTGGTGAAGAGCACCTTGCGCTGGTTGATGAATTCCTGGCGGGCAATCGGGGTGCCGCGTTTGAGGGACAGTCGATACAGCCGTTCGATATCCTGCAGCGTTTGTTCAACGCCCTTGAGGTGCGTATTCCAGCTTCCAGAGGTTGAGCCCAGGCCCAGCGATCCGTAACCGAGCATCCTCTGCAGCAGGTCGTAGTTCTTGATGATGTCGCCATCGGCCCTGGCCTGGTTCCCGAAGAGCGAATGATGAGTGCCGTAGGCGAGGCGCACCATTTCGGCTTCTTCGACCGAGATCTTCGGGGTCGATTCGTCGCCGACCACGATGAGCTGGCCGGGCATGACCATGGTGTTGCGGATGTAAGCGTTAAGCGCGTCGAATTTTGCGCCGCCACTCACGTTCAATTTGATAGTGGGGTAGTGCTGAAACTGATCGTTGATGAACACATAAGGCTTGCTGCCGACGGCCATTTTCCTGTCCCTGAAGAATGCGAGCGGGGCAGGATAGGGAAAAGGGCAGGGTACTTACGATGCGCTGGGACGCGCTTTCAGAAGATTCAGAACGTCCCTACTTTTGTGAGAGGAGACTTCCTACGCATCACCCTGCTCAGTCTTCACCGAACTGATGAACGCCTGCATGGCCGACGACTGGATGCGATGACGACGCGTGATCAAGCCATACGGTGGCAGGCGCGCTTCAAAGCTGATCGGCAGGACTGCCAGCAAATCGCGCCCGGCGTAGTCTTCGACCACCGACACCGGGGTGATGCCGAGCATGTCGGTCTGCTGCACGAGTGAAAGCAGGGTCATGATCGAGGTGGTTTCGACGATGCTGTTGGGGATGTCGACCCGCGCGTTGTGGAACACCTGATTGACGATCGCGCGCATCGGGCTGGGGTGTTGTTGCAGCACCCAGGTTTCGTTTTGCAGCGCCGACCAGCTCAGGTCCTTGGCCTGCACCAACGGGTTCTTCGCGCCAGCGATGACACACAGTTCTTCTTCGCCCAGGCTGTCGAACAGCAGTTCTTCGGCTCGCGCGCCGCCGGGGATCCGGCCCAACACCACGTCGAGCTGGTCCTGCAGCAAGGCCTGAACGAGCACGTCACTGGTGTCGACCTGAATGCTCATCGACAGGCGCGGGTGGCTCTGTTTGAGGTTGGCGATGGTGCGTGTCAGCAAGCCCGACGCCAGTGCGGGAATCGCACCGACCGCCACACGGCCCAGGTTGCCCGATTCCAGCGCCACCAGTTCCTCGCGCATGCCGCTCAACTCGGCGAAGACCATGCGCGCGTAGTAGATGACCGTTTCGCCGAACGGCGTCGGGCGCATGCCGCGTGGCAGACGCTCGAACAGTTCGACACCGAGCAGATCCTCGGCTTCGTGCAGCATCTTGGTCGCAGCCGGCTGGGTCATGCCGATGTTGTCGGCGGCGCGACGCAGCGAGCCGAATTCCTGCAAGGCCAGCATCAGCCGCAACTGGCGCAAGCGCAGGCGGCTGTGGATAACGTTGGCCTCGGGAATCTTGGTCATGGGAATGGCTCGCGTGAAAGACTGCGGCGAGCCTGACAAGAACGGCAGGGCATTTCCAGCATTGCTTGTCGTCACAGTGTTTTCGGCTTGATTACGTGACGATTACGCCAACCGAAGGCGGCTTTGATGCCACCCGAGATCAACGGCCAGAACAGCATCAGCAGCGCGGCGGTGGTCAGGCTGCCGACCAATGGGTTGGACCAGAAGATGCCCAGTTGCCCGTCGGAGAACAGCATCGACTGACGGAACGCGTCTTCAGCCTTGTCCCCCAACACGGCGGCCAGCACCAGCGGTGCGATCGGATAGCCGAGTTTTTTGAACAGATACCCCAGCGCCCCGAAGCCCAGCATCAACATCACGTCGAACATCGAGTTGTGCACCGAGTACGCACCGATGGCACAGACCATGATGATGATCGGGGCAATGATCGAGAACGGGATGCGCAGGATCGATGCAAACAACGGCACCGTCGCCAACACCACCAACAGACTGACCACGTTGCCCAGGTACATGCTGGCGATCAGACCCCAGACAAAATCATGCTGCTCGGCGAACAGGGTCGGGCCGGGGTGCAGACCCCAGATCATCAAGCCACCCAACATGACCGCTGCGGTGGCCGAGCCCGGAATGCCCAGCGTCAGCATCGGCAGCAATGCGCTGGTGCCGGCTGCATGGTCGGCGGTTTCCGGGGCGATGACACCCTCGATTTCGCCTTTGCCAAAGTTGTCGCGGTTTTTCGAGAAACGGCGGGCGATGCTGTAGCTCATGAACGACGCAGCGGTCGGGCCGCCGGGCGTCACGCCCATCCAACAACCGACGAGGGTGCTGCGCAAAATGGTGAACCAGTAACGCGGCAGTTTCGCCCAGGTGCGCAAGATCACCATCGGCGTGATGCGCGCATGCTCGCCACGGAAAACCAGCCCTTCCTCAACGGTGCAGAGGATCTCGCCGATTCCGAACAGGCCGATCACCGCCACTTCGAAACTGATGCCGGTCATCAACGCAGGTTGATCGAACGTCAGGCGCAGGTTGCCGGACACCGTGTCCATGCCGACCGCCGCCATGGCAAAGCCGATCATCATCGCGACCACGGTTTTCAGCGGAGGGTTCTTGCTCATGCCGATGAAGGTGCAGAACGCCAACAGGTACACCGCGAAGAACTCCGGTGAACTGAAGGTCATGGCGAACGCAGCGATGCGCGTCGACAGAAAGGTCAGCAGCAGCACGCCGGCCAGGGCACCGATCAGCGCGGAACTGAACGCGGCCGTCAGTGCTTCAGCGGCGCGGCCTTCGCGGGCCATCGGGTAGCCGTCGAAGGTCGTCGCGACCGATGACGGCTCCCCGGGAATATTGAACAGGATCGAGGTGATCGACCCGCCGAACAGCGCCCCCCAGTACATGCACGACAGCAGGATGATCGCCGACACCGGCGACATGGTGAAGGTGAGCGGCAACAGCAACGCCACGCCGTTGGGCGCGCCCAGGCCCGGCAGCACGCCGACCAGAATGCCCAGCAGCACACCGATGACCATCAGCCCGATATGACCGGGCGTGAGGATCAGGTTCATGCCTTGCAACAAAGAATCGAATTCGCTCATTTCAGCGATCTCCCGGCCATGGCGATCAGGTCGCCCAAAGGACCTGCGTCCAGCGGCACCTTGAACCACAGGTCGAAGATCAGGTAGCTGGCAAGCACCGCGCCGATCGAAACCGCGCCGATCATGATCAACCCGTAAGGTTTGGCGCGGACTTTGTCACGCCACATGAACCAGGCGATGAACACGGCCGAGGCCAGGTAAATGCCGGTGAACGGCATGGCGCAGACGAACAGCGCAATCGGGATGAACACCGACAGCACCTGACGGAATTCGCCACGGCTGACGAAACTGATGCTCAGCGGCTTCCAGCGAATGAAGGTCAACACGCCGTTCGCCACGCTGGCGGTGGCCAGCAGCAGGCCGATGTAAAAGGGGAAATAGCCTGGCTCGGGACCGGCGTCGCCCCAGCCGATGCCTTGCTCAATGCTGCCGAACATCACCACCGAACCGATCAGCAGCGTGAACGCGGCCAGGCCGAGCTCCACCCAGCGGGTGCCGACCAGCGAGGTCGAGTGAGAAGAATGGGACATGAAGCACCTCCAGCGAGTGACTGCCGCGCGCCTTCATCTTCAAGCACGCGGCAGCAGGGCGGATCAGTTGCGCAGCCAGCCAGCTTCCTTGAACACAGGGGTGACGCGCGCAGTGTCCTTCTCGATGTAGGCGGTCAGTTGATCGCCTTCGAGGAAGGTCGGCACCAATGCGTTCTGCGTCACATAGGCCTTGAACTCAGGTGTCTGCGACACCTTGCGCATCAGGTCGATGTAAAAGGCGCGCTGTTCGGCCGTCACATTGCCCGGCATGAAGATCGTGCGCGGAAAACGGTACTGATCGATGCCCAGTCCGGCTTCGTGACAGGTGGGGACGTCGGCCCATGATTTATCGCCTGCGACTTTCTCGGTGTAGTCCATGCGGTCCTTACTGAACACGCACAGCGGTTGCACCTGATCGCCGCGCCATTGGCTGATGCTCTCGGCGGGGTTATTCACGTTGGCGGCGATGTGTTTGCCCGCCAGTTGCGTGGCGGCCTCGCTGCCGCTCTTGAACGGGATGTAAACCAGCTTGGTGTTGTTGGTCTGGTTGAGCAGCAGGGTCAGGGTCTGGTCGACATCCTTGGACTGACTGCCGCCCATGCGCATGCTCGACGGATCGGTCTTGACCGCTTCGTAGAAGCTTTTGGCGTCTTTCCACGGCGCGTCTTTGTACGTCCAGAGAATGAAGTCGTCCTCGGCGACGGCAGCAACGGGGGTCAGCTCCTGCCATTCGTAGCCGAGCTTGGAGACCAAAGGCAGCAGGTAGATGTTGTTGGTCGCAATGACCAGCTTATCGGCGTCGCCCTTGGAGACTTTCATGTCGAGGAAGGCTTCGGCGCCATTGCCGCCGCCCTTGTTCAGGACGATGGTGTTCACGTCCAGAAACTTGTGGGTGCTGATGATCGACTGAATCAGACGCCCGAGTTGATCCGTACCACCGCCAGGACCACCGGCCACGACGATCTCGACGTTCTTGTCAGGTTGCCATGCGGCGAGGGCGAGGGTGGGAAGTGCTGTGGCGCACATCAGCGTGCAGCCGAGCAGCAGACGGGACGCGCGTCGAAAAGATGCGGTTCGCATGGTGATCCTCATTTTTGTAGTTGTTATGAGTGGCTGTCGTGTCGATCAGCCATGCGCCGAGTGTGTGAAAGTTGCTATGTCGCGTCTACTCAAAACATCACATACACCGATAGCCTGAGGTTATAGCGGCGCAGGGGTGAGGGTGGATGAGCCCACACCCAAGGTCAGTACGTTGGCGGTCCGGGGCATGGGCGGCAGCGCTTCTCCAGAGGCGGCCGCCCACTTGCTGAGCGGCTGCAAGATGCAGAACAGGATGGGCGGCTCGCTGTGCTCGTTACATCTTGAAATTAAGGACCAGTTGATTGAGCCCGACTGCCAGTTGCGACAGTTCCGAGCTGGCCGCGGACGTCTGGTTGGCACCCGCCGAGGTCTGCAGCGACAGGTCGCGAATGCTGGTCAGGTTGCGGTCCACTTCGCGCGCGACGTGTGCCTGCTCCTCGGTCGCCGTGGCAATGCTGGTGTTGCGTTCATTGATTTGCACGATGGCCGCTGAGATGTCCGCCAGCGCACGGCCGGCTGCTTCGGCGACTTCGAGGCTCGCTCGGGCCTTCTCGCTGCTTTGGCCCATGGCGTTGACGGCCTTGCTGGCGCCGGCCTGGATGGAGCCGATCATTTTCTCGATTTCCGCAGTCGACTGCTGGGTGCGGTGGGCCAGGGCGCGTACCTCGTCGGCCACCACCGCAAAACCGCGTCCGGCTTCACCCGCGCGGGCGGCCTCGATGGCGGCATTGAGGGCCAGCAGGTTGGTCTGGTCGGCGATGCCGCGAATCACATCCAGCACGGCGCTGATGTTCTGTACTTCACCCGCCAGACCGTCGATCTCGACCGCCGTGGTGCCGACCGTGGTGTGCAGTTCGTGAATCACCTGCAGAGTCTCGTCGACCCGACGCGTGCCGTTCTCGGCAGACTGGGTGGAGTGGCGCGCCGCCTCGCAAGCGTGCGCGGCATTGCGCGCGACCTCTTCCACTGCCGTGCTCATCTGATTAATCGCGGTGGCCGCCTGATTGATTTCGTCGTCCTGACGCTGGATACCGCGCAAGGCGTCTTCGGTGACAGCATTCATTTCTTCGGAGGTCGAAGCCAACTGGTTCGACGAATGGGACAGCTCAGACAAGGTAGTGCGCAGGTTCTGTTGCATCACCGCCAGTGCTGCCAGCAGACGGCCGGGTTCGTCTTTACCGTCAACGACAATCGGTTTGCCCAGATCGTTGTCGGCAATCTGCTGAGCCACGGCCAGTGCCTTGTGGATCGGCGCCATCAGGCTGCGGGTGAAGAGCGTGGCCAGCAGCAGTGTTGCAACCAGTGCGATCAGGATTGCAGCGATCACCACTTGGCGCGCCTGTGCGTAGGTGTCGTCAGCGGCGGCATCGGACGCTTTCATCTTCTCGTGAGCCAGTTGCGAAACGGTGGCGATGTCCTTGGCCAGTACGTCCGCCGCTCGTGTCTGCTCTCCACCTGGCTGGGTCATCGCCGTGATGACGTCCTCACGCTTCTGAGCGATGGCCTGCAGATAACGAGAGTGAACCTCAAGGTAGGCTGACATGTTGCGCGCCATTTCGTCATAGGCCGCCAGCCCACGCTCGGTGCGGAGCAGCGGCTTGAGCAGCTTGACGTCTTCTTCCAGATCGAGACGACCCTGATCGACGCGTTTTCGCGCATGGCTCACGGCGTCGTCAGTCTGTGCAGCCCGCAGGCTGGTGTTACCCAGGCGAATGGTCAGCAGATCGCTCTTGATCTGATCGATGGCGAGCAGCGTAGGGAGCACGTTGTCCTGCAACGTTTCCCTTGCGTCTTTCAGGCGCGTGGCCTGCTGCAACGAAAACAGCCCGACGACAGTGATCAACAGGGCGAAGAAGCCAAAACAGATCAGTGATCGGGGAGCAATATTGAGACTGCGCAGATTCATTATGGAGAGCCTATTCATATATATGTATCTGCCCTATCGACTTGAATCGTTTCAGCTTTAGGGCAAATTGCCATCATATTTGGCTGTTTTGCTGTCCGCAGAGCGGTTGCCGGGCCTTGAACCGCTAAAAAAGTAAAGCCAGGCCCTCATCGAGGAGGGCCTGGCTTCTATTCTTCACGGATGGCTCAGGGGATCGGTTACCCGAGTCAAGGATGGATCACTTCTTCCCGGCCAACACCGAGTAGCTGTTCATCAGGTTGCGATAGTTAGGGATTCGCTGCGACAGCAGATTGCCCAAGCCTTCAATGTCGTTGCGCCAGTCACGGTGCAGCTCACAGGCCACGGCAAACCAGTTCATCAACTGAGCGCCGGCCGCCGACATGCGATGCCACGCCGCTTGCTGCACGCCTTCATTGAACGTGCCGGACGCATCGGTGACCACGAACACGTCGAAGCCTTCAGCCAGCGCGCTCAGCGTCGGGAACGTCACGCATACGTCCGTCACCACACCCGCAATGATCAGCTGCTTGCGGCCGGTGGCCTTGATGGCCTTGACGAAATCTTCGTTGTCCCAGGCGTTGATCTGACCGGGGCGAGCGATGTACGGGGCATCCGGGAACATTTCCTTCAACTCCGGCACCAACGGGCCATTTGGACCTTGCTCGAAGCTCGTGGTCAGGATTGTCGGCAGGTCGAAGAACTTGCCGCAATCGGCCAGCGCCAGCACGTTGTTCTTGAACTCGTTTGGCGAGAAATCCTGTACCAGCGAAATCAGACCGGTCTGGTGGTCAACCAGCAACAGTACGGCGTCGTTCTTGTCCAGGCGCTTGTAAGTAGTCATCGATGCATTCCTTTAAGTTGAGAGAGTCGTAAAAGGCGCCGCGTCTGGCTGTCTGGCTGTCTGGCTCAGTGGCTGCGGCATGGGGTGAACTTTAGGGGAGGTTGGAGGTGCAAACAATCCGGCAAAATTCGAACTTACTGATTCTAAATTGGGGACAATGGATCGAATCAGGCGGTAGGCTTGCGAGTGGATTCGCAGGTTGAGGTGTGAGGGCTGAGGCGTGAATCAGCGAATATCGCGAACCCGTTGCTATACCCTCCAGCTATCACCCTATCTCCACTTTTGATTAGACGGTTATCGCTGAGCCTTCGATAGTGATGGCCACGACGGGTGATCTCAATGAAGATCGCCGACAATAAAAACAACAACATTGAGGTAAGCACCCATGGCTCGCAGCAGCGCCGACGTGAACCTGTCCGCGACAGGTGAACCGTATGCCCCTCCCGTTTCCAGCGTTGCCTCCGTGGCCAAGGCCAGCACGGTGCGGTGGCGCATCTTCGCAATCATCTTCGTGCTGACCATGGTCAACCTGATCGACCGGGTTTCGCTGTCCATCGCGATGCCAACCATCGCCAAAGAATTCACCCTTTCACCTGCGATGCAGGGGTTGATCCTTAGCAGTTTCTTCTGGGCCTACGCCCTGTTGCAGATCCCAGGGGGCTGGATGATCGACCGGTTTGGACCGCGTCGCGTGATCACGTGGTCGACCGGGTTGTGGGGTACGTTCCAGGTGTTGGCCGGTTTTGCCACGGGCGGCGCGTCGTTGTTGTTCGCCCGGATGTTTCTGGGTGCTGCGGAAGCGCCTCTGTTTCCGTCGGGCGGCAAGCTGATTTCGCTATGGCTGGCGCCGAGCGAGCGCAGCCGTGGCGCCGTGATGATGGACAGTGGCAGTCCGCTGGGCGTCGCGCTGGGTGGGCTGATCATCGCCTTTCTGATCGTGTCGCTGGACTCTTGGCGCTCGGCCTTTGTGATCGCCGGGGTCGCGACGCTGTTGTTGGGCTGGGTCTCGTGGCGGTATCTGCGTGACGACCCTTCGGTTCACCCGCAGGTCAACGAAGCGGAGCTGGCGAAAATCAATGAAGGCCGTGAAACCCCGGCGGCTGAAGCGGCACGTGCCAAGGTCAAAGGCCTGGGCATCCCCGCTCGCTCGCTGACGGGCCTGCTCATCGGCCGCTCGACCTGGGCGATGGTGTATTTCGGCTTGCTGACCTGGGGGCCTAGTTACCTGGCTCAAGCACGAGGCTTCGACATCAAGGGCATCGGTTTCGCGACATTCGTGATTTTCATCAGCGGTTCTCTGGGCTCGCTGACCGGCGGTTTTCTCTGCGACGGCCTCATTCGCAGGGGCGTGCGCCGGGGTGTGGCGGTCAAAGGTCTGCTGACCTTCTCGGGTGTGATTGCCCTCGGTGCGTTGCTGTTGTTGCCGCAACTGAGCGATCCGATTGGCGCCGTGGCATTGCTGGCAATGACGGCGTTCTTCCTGATGTGGGGCAGCCTCTACTGGAGCTTCCCGGCATTGCTCGCGGCACCTGCCCGGGTCGGCCTGATCGGTGGCGTGATGAACCTGGCGGGCAGCATCGGCGGCATCTTCGTACCGATTCTGGTGGGCCTGATCCTGCAATTCTTCGGCGGCTTCGGTGCGGTGCTCGGGTTCTTCGCGGTCTGCGCTGCGCTGTTCGTCCTCGCCACCCTGCTGATCGGCCTCGACGGCGAGCGTGAGGTGAGCAATGGCTGAGGAGGTCTATAGCGGCCCGATTGTTGACGCCCATCACCATTTCTGGGACCCGCAGACCAACCACCATCCGTGGCTTGCAGAGGGGGCAAACATCCCGTTTCGCTACGGTGATTATTCGGCGATCAAGCGGCGTTATCTGCCACCCGATTATTTCGCCGATGCGGGCGAGCACAACGTGGTGCAGACGGTCTACGTCGAAACCGAGTGGGACCCGAGCGACCCGATTGGTGAAACGCGTTTCATCGAGCAGATCGCCGCGCGGTACGGCGTTCCGAATGCGGTCGTCGCCCAGGCCTGGCTCGATCATCCGGATGCGATTGCCGTGCTCGCCGAGCAGGCGTTGTTCGCCAGCGTCCGCAGCGTACGGCACAAGCCCGGTGGCCCGGCGTCGCCAAATGACGTGGGCTCGCAACACACCTTGATGAGCAATGAACACTGGCGCCGCAGTTACGCGACCTTGCACGACCTGGGCCTGCGTTTCGACCTGCAGACGCCGTGGTGGAACCTGCCGGAAGCCGGGTTGCTGGCGCGGGACTTTCCTGAGACGACGCTGATTCTCAACCACGCCGGACTGCCGTCGGATCGCAGCACCGAAGGCCTGGCAGGGTGGCATGGGGCGATGGGGAAACTGGCCGAGCAACCCAATGTGATGGTGAAAATCTCCGGCCTCGGTTTGCCCGGTAAACCCTGGAGGGTTCAGGACAATGGCTGGATCGTGCGCGAGATCATCGCGATGTTCGGCACTGACCGGTCGATGTTCGCCAGCAACTTCCCGGTCGACAGCCTGTGCGGCTCGTTCGACGACATCTACAGCGGTTTCAAACACATCGTTCGTGATCTGCCGCGCGCCGATCAGGAGCGTCTTTTCTACAGTAACGCGCAGCGTATCTACCGTTGTGAGCCGTGCGCCGTGGACCGTCCGCGGCAAGAACACATGAGGAGTCAGGCATGAATAAAACCCGAATTGCGATGGTGCTCGGTGACCCGGCAGGCATCGGCCCGGAATTGATCGCGCGTCTGCTCAGCGATGAAAAGGTCCGCAGTCAGGCGCAGGTGGTCCTGATCGCCGATGAAGCCGAAATGCGGCGGGGCATGGACCTTGCCGGGCAGTCGTTCCCCTACCGGCAGATCGATTCGCTGGACACGCTGGATTTCACTGACGACACGCCGTTGTTTTATAACTTCCGCGGCGACGCGGTAGGCGAGTTCCCGCGCAGTGAAGCCAGCGCCATTGGCGGCCGTTACTGCCTGGACACCCTGAAGATCGCGGTTGAGCTAACGGCGGCCAAAGTCACCAATGCGGTGCTGTTCGGGCCGCTGAACAAAACCTCGCTGCACATGGCGGGCATGGATCACAACGACGAGTTGCACTGGTTTGCCGAGCTGTTGGGCTTCACCGGGCCGTTCTGCGAATTCAACGTGATGGATAACCTGTGGACCTCTCGCGTGACTTCCCATGTGGCGCTATCAGCGGTGCCGGGCATGTTGAGTCAGGAGCGGGTGGTCGAGGCGATTCGGCTGATCGATACCGCGCTCAAACGCAACGGCCTGAAAGCGCCGCGCATCGGTGTCTGCGGACTGAACCCGCACAACGGCGACAACGGTTCGTTCGGACGCGAGGAAATCGACATCATCGGTCCGGCAGTCAAAACCGCCCAGGCGCAGGGCATGAATGCAGACGGACCGTATCCGGGCGATACGATTTTCTTGAAAGTGCAGGGCGACGCCAACGCGTTCGATGCGGTGGTGACGATGTACCACGACCAGGGTCAGATCGCGATCAAGCTGATGGGGTTTTCGCGCGGGGTGACGGTGCAGGGTGGCTTGCCGATTCCGATCACCACGCCAGCCCACGGCACGGCGTTTGATATTGCAGGGCAGGGCAAGGCGAACGTCGGAGCCATCCGCCAGGCCTTCGAAATCGCCTGCCGGATGGGGCAGAGCAACGTTTAACGGTTCGAGTCTTCGGGCTAGGTGAAAAGACCACGTTTTTTGCCGCAGGACGTTAGATGAGCGTCCTGCGGTTTTTTTTTGACTGGATTTCGGTGGTGTCTGGACCGACGTCATCGCGGGCAAGCGCGCTCCTACAAGTTGTTGTGATGGTTCCCACGCTCTGCGTGGTAACACCTTTCTAGACGCTCTGCGTCCGAGGTTCCCTGTGACGCGGAGCGTCTATCGCTGCATTACCGCGCGCAGCGTGGGAACGATCAATACGGAGCGTGGGGGACGATCAGATAACACCTCCCTCCTATAACTCCTGAACTGGTTATGTCTGGCCACCGATCACCACCGGCTATCACTGGATACGCATAAGTGATTAGCGACCCCCTTCGCGACTGGCTAAATTCCCTCCATCGAGCCGCGATGCAAAGCCTGCGAATCGAAGAACAATTACAAGAAGCCCTGTTCCGAACCCCGTGGAACGGATGGGCGCAACCAGCAGTGGCAAGGACTCTTCTCATGAAAATCAAAGCAATCCGTACCCGTGTCTTCGAATGGAAAGGCAAAGTCGTTCCACCTCAGGCGCATTTCTGCACCAACGCCAGTGACATCCTGTTCGAACGTGGCGATGCCATGGGCTCCTTCCGTTTCCACGGCTGGCTGGTGGTGGAAGTCGAGACCGACAACGGCATCGTCGGCATCGGTAACTGCGCGCTCGCGCCTCGTGTGGCCAAGGAAATCATCGACACCTATCTGGCCCCGATCGCGATCGGCGAAGACCCGTTCGACAACGAATACATCTGGCAGAAGATGTACCGTCAGAGCCACGCCTGGGGTCGTAAAGGCATTGGTATGGCGGCCATTTCGGCGATCGACATTGCGATCTGGGACATCATGGGCAAAGCGGTGAACAAGCCGGTGTTCAAACTGCTCGGCGGCCGTACCAAAGAGAAGATCTGGACCTACGCCTCCAAACTCTACGCCAATGACAACCTGGACCTGTTCCTCGAAGAAGCGCAGGGCTACCTGAGCCAGGGCTTCACCGCCATGAAAATGCGCTTTGGCTACGGTCCGAAAGACGGCCCGGCGGGCATGCGCCGCAACATCGAGCAGGTGCGTGCGCTGCGTGATCTGGCCGGCCCTGACGTCGACATCATGCTTGAGTGCTACATGGGATGGACCCTGGAATACGCCCGCCGCATGCTGCCGAAACTGGCCGAATTCGAACCGCGCTGGCTGGAAGAACCGGTGATCGCCGACGACCTGGAAGGCTACGTCGAGCTGAAGAAGATGGGCATCATGCCGATCTCCGGCGGCGAGCATGAATTCACTTCCTATGGCTTCAAAGACATGCTCGAACGTCGCGCGGTCGACGTGATCCAGTACGACACCAACCGCGTCGGTGGCATCACGGCGGCGCGCAAGATCAACGCCATGGCCGAAGCCTGGTCGGTGCCGGTCATTCCGCACGCCGGCCAGATGCACAACTACCACCTGACCATGTCCACCACCGCCTCGCCGATGGCCGAGTTCTTCCCGGTGTTCGACGTCGAGGTCGGCAACGAGCTCTTCTACTACGTGTTCAAGGGCGAGCCTGCACCGGTCAATGGCTACATCCAGCTGGACGACAACAAGCCGGGGCTGGGCCTGGAAATCTCGGACGAGTACCTGAGCGAGTTCAACATTATCGAGTGATGTCCTTCGCCGCAGCTTCCTCGGGGAGGCGCGGAACCTGTGGGAGTGAGCTTGCTCACGAAGAGGGCTTGGAATCTGACGCATGTGTAAGGTCTGTACCTCTGCCTTCGTCCCGATGCGTCCCGGACCAAGCTTGCTGCCACATGTTATGCATCGTTGGTAAGAACGCGATTTAACTCAATTCTGGAGATTCAGCCCATGCGCCTTATCCAATTCGAAAACAGCCAGGGACAGCGCCAGGTCGGCGTTGTGGAGGGCTCGCAGGTCAATGTCGTACGCAACACCACCAGCACTCGCGAACTGGCCCTCGCCGCCATTCGCAGCCAGCACAGCCTTCAGGCTGAAGTTGAAAGCCGTGGCACAGAATCCGGTCCGGATTACGCGGGCCTGTTGCAGAACGATCAGATCCTCCCACCACTGGACCACGAAGACCCGGCGCATTGCTTGATCAGCGGCACGGGCCTCACGCACCTGGGCAGCGCCTCGGCTCGCGACAAGATGCACCAGCACGACGGTCAGGTCGAAGCAGGCATGACCGACACCATGAAGATCTTCAAGTGGGGCATCGAAGGCGGCAAACCGTCACAGGGCCAGGTCGGTGCGCAGCCGGAGTGGTTCTACAAAGGCGATGGCAGCATCGTGGTGCGACCGGGTGCGGACTTCCCGGTTCCCGCGTTCGCCGAGGACGCGGGTGAAGAGCCCGAACTGACTGGTCTCTACGTCGTTGGCGATGACGGCCAGCCGTATCGGCTGGGTTACGCACTGGGCAACGAGTTCTCCGACCACGTCATGGAGCGTCGCAACTACCTGTACCTGGCGCATTCCAAGCTGCGTTATTGCGCCTACGGCCCGGAATTGCGGGTCGGCGAATTGCCGCGTCACCTGGCCGGCATGAGCCGCATCAAGCGTAACGGCGAGGTGATCTGGGAGAAGGAATTCCTCAGCGGCGAAGACAACATGTGCCACAGCCTGGCCAACCTCGAATACCACCACTTCAAGTACACCCAGTTCCTGCGCGCTGGCGATGTGCACATTCACTACTTCGGCACCGCGACCCTGTCGTTCGCCGATGGCGTGAAAACACAGCCGGGCGACCGCTTCCAGATCAGTCTCGATGCCTTCGGCGCACCGCTGGAAAACGGCATCGGCGAGGGGCCGCGTCCTGTGGCGATCGGACAGATCAAAGCGCTCTAGGGTCATCGGATCAGCGGGTTTCGGATGTCTCCGTTGCAGAGGAGGCAGAGGTCCCGGGGCGCACCCTGATCGTGCCCACGCTCCGCGTGGGCATGCCGCCCTGGACGCTCCGCGTCCAGCCTTAAGTGACGCGGAGCGTCACGGGATGGATGCCCACGCAGAGCGCGGGAACGATCATCGCGTGGCGTCGGGTTTAGCGCGTGGCGTTATACCCGCGCTGTCTGCTTCTGGGTCACTTCAACTGGCGACGCGTCGGCGAAGTGATTCACCTGCCGCAAGGCCTTGAAGCCCACCATCCAGGTGCCTACCACCCCTAACGTACACAACCCGCCAATGATTGCGGCGGGCACCGCGCCCCACAGCGCAGCGCTGCTGCCCGCGCGGAATTCGCCCAGTTCGTTGGAGGAACCAATGAACAGCATGTTCACCGCATTGACCCGACCGCGCATGTCGTCGGGGGTTGAGAACTGCACCAGCGTCGAGCGGATATACACGCTGACCATGTCCGCAGCCCCCGCAATCATCAGAGCGAGCAACGACAGCCAGAACAGCGTCGACAGCGCGAACACCAGGTTCGCGAGACCAAACACGGCCACGGCGATGAACATGACCATGCCGACGTTGCGGTCAAACGGCCGCACGCTCAGATAAAGTCCCGTGCCGACCTCTCCCAGGCTCATTGCACTGCGCAACGCGCCCAGGCCTTGTGGGCCCAGGTGCAGGACTTCGTGAGCGTAGATCGGCAGCAAGGCGACCACGCCGCCCAGCAGCACGGCGAACAGGTCCAGCGAAATGGTACCGAGGATGATCGGGCGAGAACGAATGAACGCGATGCCCGCCGTGAAGCGTTTCCAGGCCGTGGATTCCAGAATCTGCTTTTTGCCGGCATAGAGCACCGGCACGCGGGTCAGCAGCAGCACGCCGGCAATGAAACTCGCCATGCACACCGAATAGGTCAAACCGCCGCCGCCCGCCGCGTACAGACCGCCGCCCACCAGCGGTCCGGCGATGGTCGCGATGCGCATGATCATGCTGTTGGTGGCGATGGCCGAGGCGAGTTTTTCGCGCGGCACGACCTGCGGCAACAGGCTTTGCAGTGCAGGACCGGTGAACGCCCGGGCACAGCCAAACAACGCCAGCGTGGCGTAAATCAGCCGGGTGTCCTGATGGTGGGTAACCGAGAACAGCATCAGCATCAGGCTGCACAGCGCCTGGACGGTCCAGCTGATGGTCAGGATCAGTTTGCGATCGTAGCGGTCGATGAGGTCGCCGGCCGGCATCAGCAGCAGCAACATCGGGATAAATTGCGCAAGGCCCACATACGCCAGCGAAATCGGGCTGCGGGTCATGTCATAGACCTGCCAGGCGACCACCACCGCTTGAATCTGCATGGCAAACACGGCAGCGAGGCGGGCCGTCAGAAATTCGAAAAAGCCGGGCTGCCGAAGCACGCTTTCAGAGACAGATCCGGAGGGCGAAGCGGGCGATTCGGAACTCAAGGCAAGGCATCCATCGAAGGGAAAGACGGCCGATTGTTATACACCGGTATGCAGGTATATGCCGGTTACTGTCACAAATTTAATGATGAGCGGCAGATGAGATGATCGTTCCCGCGCTCTGCGTGGGTATGCATTCCGTGTCGCTCCGCGTCACACCGCAATGGGCGCGGAACGTGGGAACAATCAAGGGCAATGGTGATGGTGGCTGCCTTCATCTGTAGGAGCGCGCTTGCCCGCGATGGCGTCGGTACAGTCAACGTGCCCCATCTCGCCTGACGGGGCCAATCGCGGGCAAGCGCGCTCCTACAGGTGTTGTGTCTCTGCAATCAGCGCCGAACCAGCAACACCCCAGACTCCATGTGGTGCGTGTACGGAAACTGATCGAACAGTGCGCAGCGCTCCACCCGGTGGGTGTCGTGCAACTGGGCGATGTTGGCCGCCAGGGTTTCCGGGTTGCAGGAGATGTACAGGATGCGTTCGAAACGACGGGTCAGTTCGCAGGTGTCCGGGTCCATGCCCGCACGCGGCGGGTCGACGAAGACGCTGCCGAACTCGTAGCTCTTCAGGTCCACACCGGCCAGACGCCGGAACGGACGCACATCGTTGAGCGCTTCGGTCAGCTCTTCAGCCGACAGACGCACCAGCGACACGTTATCCACCGCGTTGTCCGCCAGGTTGCTCAAGGCGGCGTTGACCGAGGTCTTGCTGATTTCGGTCGCCAGCACCTTGCGCACGCGGGTCGCCAGCGGCAGCGTGAAGTTGCCGTTGCCGCAATACAGCTCCAGCAAGTCATCCTCACGGTCGCCCAGCGCGTCGTACGCCCAGCTCAGCATTTTCTGATTCACTGTGCCGTTGGGCTGGGTGAACGCACCTTCCGGCTGGCGATAGCTGAACGTGCGTCCGGCGACGTCCAGCTCCTCGGTCACGTAATCGCGGCCGATCACCAGACGTTGCCCCTTGGAGCGGCCGATCACGTTGACTTTCAAGTCCGCAGCCAGTTGCTCGGCTTCCAGCTTCCAGGCGTCATCGAGCGGACGGTGATAGCACAGCGTGATCATGCCGTCGCCGGCCAGCGTGGTCAGAAAGTCGACCTGAAACAGCTTGTGGTTAAGCGTCTTGCTGGCTTCCCAGCGATCACGCAGCACCGGCATCAGCGCATTGATCTGCTGGCTTGCGATCGGGAAATCGTTGATCAGGATCGGCGTGTACTTGTCGCCCGGCGTGAACATCGCATAGTGACGTTTGCCATCGTCGCGCCACAGGCGGAACTCGGCGCGAAGGCGGTAGTGCTCACGCGGCGAGTCAAAAACCTGAGGTTCCGGCGCGTCGAACGGTTTCAGCAGTTCGCGAAGACGGTCGGCTTTTTCATCGAGCTGACGGCTGTAGCTCGCAGGGTCGAACGTGCTGCTCATGGATAGAAGCCCAGCTTGATGACGAACAGAATCGAGAGGATGACCAGTGCCGGGTTCAGGTCGCGGGTGCGGCCCGACAGCAGCTTGATCAGCGTCCAGGAAATGAAGCCGAAGGCGATGCCGTTGGCGATGGAATAAGTGAAGGGCATCGCCAGGGCCGTGACCACCACGGGTGCGGCTTCGGTGATGTCGTCCCAGTTGATTTCAGCCAGGCCCGACATCATCAGCACGGCCACGAAGAGCAGGGCCGGGGCGGTGGCGAAGGCCGGAACGCTGCCGGCCAGGGGCGCGAAAAACAGCGCCAGCAGGAACAGCACCGCGACCACGATGGCGGTCAGGCCGGTGCGGCCACCGGCACTGACGCCGGCTGCGGATTCGATGTAGCTGGTGGTCGTCGACGTGCCCAGCAACGAGCCGGCCATGGCGGCGGTGCTGTCGGCGATCAGCGCACGGCCCATTTTCGGCATGTGGCCGTCTTTGCCCATCAGACCCGCGCGCTTGGCGACGCCGATCAGCGTCCCGGAGTTGTCAAACAAGTCAACAAAGAGAAACGAGAAGATCACGCTGACCAGACCGATGTTCAGCGCACCGGCGATGTCCAGTTGCAGGAAGGTCGGCGCCAGCGAAGGCGGCATCGACACCACGCCGCCGAATGGCGAGAAGCCCATCAGGATCGAGATGATGGTCACGGCCAGAATGCCGATCAGCACTGCGCCGCGCACTTTCAGGGCTTCCAGCGCCACGATCAGGGCAAAGCCCAGCGCCGCGAGCACCGGAGCCGGTTTGGCCAGGTCGCCCAGACCGACCATGGTGGCCGGGTTACTGACCACGATTTCGGCGTTGTGCAGGGCAATCAGCGCCAGGAACAGACCGATACCGGCGGCAATCGCCGAGCGCAGCGGCAGCGGGATGCTGTTGATGATCCATTCGCGGATGCGAAAGATCGACAGCAGGAAGAACATCACGGCGGAAATGAACACCGCACCCAGCGCCACTTGCCAGGTGTGGCCCATATGGAGCACCACGGTGTAGGTGAAGAAAGCGTTCAAGCCCATGCCCGGCGCCAGTGCGATCGGGTAGTTGGCGATCAGGCCCATGACCGTTGAGCCGATGGCGGCTGCCAGACAGGTCGCGACGAAGATGGCGCCTTTGTCCATGCCGGTCGCGCCGAGGATGCTCGGGTTGACGAACAGGATGTAGGCCATGGCCAGGAACGTCGTGACGCCGGCCAGGATTTCCGTGCGCACATTGGTGTTATGTGCCTTGAGTTGAAACAGCCGCTCCAGCATGTGTGGCTCCCCGGTGGCGCAGTGCGCCATTAATGAAATCGACTAAAACAGCAAAGCACAGCTTGCCGAAACAGCTTGCACAAATTCTGCCAGTCGCAAAAAGCCGCGCATCATACCAGCGTCCCCCGTGAAAGGCTGCTGACGTCGATCGGTAGTTGAGGGCACGCGCACTTGGGCTCCCAGGCGCTCGGGGGGCCAGGCACGCTGCACGCTCATCACAATCCCTGAACGTTTCGGAAAACCCGTAAGTCGTACCTCATGAGACGCAGATTGACTGCGCAGACGCGTACCTACCGTGAGGTTTGCAATGAGCGAGACGACTAACCAGGCCTTCGCAGAGCACGTTATTGCTCTGACGCTGAATGGCCAGCCCAGACAATTGAACGTGCAGCCGTGGTCGACATTGCTGGACGTATTGCGTGAACAACTCGATCTGGTGGGCACCAAGAAAGGCTGTGACCACGGACAATGCGGGGCGTGCACGGTGTTGCGCGATGGCAAGCGGGTCAATGCCTGCCTGACCCTGGCGGTCATGTGCGGCGGCGCCGAGTTGACCACCATCGAAGGGCTGGCGGACGGCGACACGTTGCATCCTATGCAGCAGGCGTTCATCAAGCACGATGCCTTTCAGTGCGGTTACTGCACGCCGGGTCAGATTTGTTCGGCGGTCGGACTGGCCAACGAAGGCCGGGCGCAGACCGCTGACCAGATCAAAGAATTAATGAGTGGCAACCTTTGCCGCTGCGGCGCCTACACCAATATTCTCGCGGCGGTTGAGGAAGCCTTGCCGCAATCCGCCGCCAAGGCATCGGCAGTCAGTGAGGGAGGGATCGACGCATGAATCCTTTCCACTACAGCAAGCCCGTCGACGTCAGTCAGGCGATCAGTCTGGCCGGCGCGGCCAGTCGCTTTATCGCGGGCGGCACCAACCTGCTCGACCTGATGAAGGAAAACATCGCACGGCCGGAGCACCTGATCGACATCACCGGCCTGCCACTCAAGGATGTTCGCGAAACCGCCAATGGCGGCCTGCTCATCGGTGCGTTGGTGAGTAACGCCGATCTGGCGTGGCATCCCTTGGTCGAGCAGCGCTACCCGCTGCTGTCTCAAGCCATTCTGGCGGGCGCCTCGCCTCAGCTGCGTAACATGGCCAGCACCGGCGGTAATCTGCTTCAGCGCACCCGTTGTTACTACTTTTATGATTCCGCAGTGCCTTGCAACAAGCGCGAGCCGGGCAGCGGATGCCCGGCCAAAGACGGCCTTAACCGGATTCACGCGATCTTGGGCGCCAGCGACGATTGTGTCGCCACACATCCGTCGGACATGTGCGTAGCCCTGGCTGCGCTGGACGCCGTTGTGCATGTGGAAGGTCGGGGCGGCAAACGCACCATCGAGTTCGCAGACTTTCACCGGTTGCCGGAAGACGCCCCACAGCGCGACAACCAGCTGGCCGATGACGAATTGATCACGGCCATCGAACTCCCGCCCCAAGGGTTTGTTGCTCACAGTCATTACTTGAAGATTCGTGATCGTGCGTCCTACGCCTTCGCGCTGGTCTCGGTCGCGGCTGCGCTGGAGCTGGACGGCGACATCATTCGCGACGTGCGCCTGGCCTTGGGCGGGGTGGCGCACAAGCCGTGGCGCGACAAAGCGGTCGAGCAGTCGCTCATAGGGCAACCGGTGTCCCGGGAAAATTTCGTGGCGGCTGCCGAAGCGATGCTGCGTGAGGCCAAGCCGCTCGAACACAACGCCTTCAAAGTCAAGCTGGCGCAACGCGCCATCGTCCGTGCGCTCAGCGACGCGGCAACAGGAGGTAAGGCCTGATGAACGCGAAAATCAATCCGCCCGGTTATGTGTCACCCGTTGGGCAACCGCTGGATCGCGTCGACGGTTACCTGAAAGTCACCGGCCAGGCACGCTATGCCGGGGAATACCCACAAGCCGGTCTGCTGCATGGCAGCGTGGTGTCCAGCAGTGTTGCGTCCGGCCGTGTTCTGCGCATCGACGCCTCGCAAGCCTTGCAGGTCAAAGGTGTCGTCGCCGTCATTGATCACACCAACCGTCCTCATGTCGCCAGTTACGACAAAGATTACGAGGATGCGGACTCGGCCGAAGGTTCGCCGTTCCGCCCTTTGTATAACGATCGCGTGCTGTACAGTGGGCAACCGCTGGCACTCGTGGTCGCCGACACCCTCGAGCTTGCGCGACACGCAGGCTCGCTGGTGCGCATCGAGTATGAAACCGACGCTCACCAGACCGACCTGACGGCTGTTCAAGGCACTGCGCACACCGCCCCTGCCGAGACGCCCCAGCCACGCGGCGATTTCAAGGGGGCATTCGCCAGCGCGGCCTTCAAGGTGGATGCGCACTACAGCACGCCTAACGAACATCACAACCCGATGGAGCCACACGCCTCTACCGTCTTCTACAAAGACGACGGCAGCCTGCATATCCATGAGAAGACTCAAGGCACTCAGAATTGCCAGAGTTACGTGCAGAAGGTATTTGGTCTCGACAAAGAAAAGGTTCAGGTGCTGGCGGCGTATGTAGGAGGTGCTTTCGGTTCGGGGCTGCGCCCTCAGTACCAGCTACCGCTGGCCGTAATGGCCGCGTTAAAGCTGCAACGCTCGGTCCGCGTGACGCTCACTCGCCAGCAAATGTTCACCTTCGGTTATCGCCCGCATACCTTGCAGCACCTGCGTTTGGGCGCGGACGAAAAGGGTCGACTGGTTGCGGTGGGGCATGAGGTGATCGGACAGACCTCCCGTTTCGAGGATTTCACCGAGCACGTCGTGGAGTGGAGCGGCATGCTCTATCAATGCGACAACGTTCAACTGAGCTACAAACTCGCGCCACTGGACGTCTACACGCCGCTGGACATGCGCGCACCGGGTGCCGCCTCCGGCATGGTGGGACTGGAGTCGGCCCTGGATGAGTTGGCGTGCGCAGCGTGCATCGATCCGGTGCAGCTGCGGCTGATCAACTTTGCCGAACGCAATGGCAACGAAGACAAACCGTATTCCAGCAAGGAGCTGCGGGCCTGTTACGAGCAAGGTGCCGAACGCTTCGGTTGGAGCCAGCGCAACCCCGAACCGCGCAGCATGCGTCGGGGCCGGCAACTGGTCGGGTGGGGCATGGCGGGCGGTGTCTGGGAAGCGATGCAGAATCCGGCCAGCGCAAAAGCCCGTATCGACAGTGAGGGTAAAATCACGGTCAGCAGCGCCACCACTGACATTGGAACGGGTACCTACACGGTGATGACGCAGATTGCTGCCGAGGCCGCAGGCGCTCCTGTCGAGGACGTTACGTTCCTGCTCGGGGACTCATCGTTGCCCACCGCACCGTTGCAGGGGGGCTCGTTCACCGTGTCGTCGGTGGGGACCGCCGTGCAGCAAGCCTGCCGGGCTCTACGTGCCAAATTGCTGGACGCCTTACGCATGGCTCATCCGGAGTTCGCCGTGGTGGACATGGAACAGGTCGGTTTCGGCGATGGTTCGCTGCACATCGAAGACCAGGCGTTCCGGTACGCCGATATCGTGCGCATGTCCTCCCACGACATGCTTGAGGTGCAGGTGGATGCCAAGCCGGACGAAAAACGTGATGGCTATGCCACCGCGACCCATTCGGCGATGTTCGTAGAGGTGCTGGTTGACGAAGACCTCGGGACGGTGCGCGTCAACCGGGTGGTCAATGCGGTGGCGGCGGGCCGGGTCGTGAACCCCAAAACCGCCCGCAGCCAGGTGCTGGGCGGCGTGGTGTGGGGAATCAGTCAGGCGCTGCACGAGCACAGCCAGACGGATCACGGTCTGGGTCGAGTGATGAACCACAACCTCTCCGAATACCATGTGCCGGTGAATCCGGACATTGGTGAGATCGACGTGGTGTTTGTGGAAGAACACGACAATATCGTCAATGACCTTGGCTCCAAAGGTGTCGGGGAAATCGGCATCGTTGGGATGGCGGCGGCGATCGCCAATGCTGTTTATCACGCGACCGGCAAGCGAGTAAGGGATTTCCCGATTACGCTGGATAAGGTGTTGTGATGCATGGGTTCGGGCTTTGCCGACATCGCGCGGCAAGCCCATGATCCTGTGGGAGTGAGCTTGCTCACGAAAGCTGATTTCCGGCTGCTGAAAATGCATCGGATGTACAGGCCTCTTCGTGAGAAAGCTCTCTCCCACTGGATATTCGTTGGGGTGCCATAGTGGGCATCCGACAACACCACCCTTTCGGTCAATCCTGCAGATCATCCAATGTCGCTCCAGTGCAACCACAGGTCGCGCTGGTGCGCTTCGTGCGAGGGGCTGCTGCGTAATTTGCTCCAACGCGGCAGCATTCGGATTGCCGTGGGTCTTTAAGCCTTAGAAAACTGCCGAAAAGAGCTGAATAAAATAACGAGCCGACCCGAGGAGCACGCATGAAGAGATTTATTCGTCAGATCAGTTGCGGTGTGTTGATGCTGAGCAGTACCGCCTTGATGGCCGCCGAACCGGCCAAATGTCAGAGCGTGCGGATGGGTGTCGTCAACTGGACCGACGTGATCGCGACCAGCGCGGTGGCTGAAGTGCTGCTGCAGAACATGGGCTACGAGGTCAAGCAGACCAGTGCGGCGCAGCAGATCGTCTTTGGCGGGTTGCGCGATGACCGACTCGATGTGTTTCTGGGTTACTGGAAACCGGCGATGGACAAGAACATCGCACCGTTTGTGGCCGCGAATCAGGTCAAAGTCTTCGACACACCGAGCATGAACGACGCCCAGGCGACGCTGGCCGTGCCGCAATACGTGGCCGATGGAGGGCTGAAAACCTTCGCCGATATCGCCAAGTTCAAGGACAAGCTGGGCGGCAAGATCTACGGCATCGAGCCCGGCACCGGCGCCAACGCCAACATCAAGGGCATGATCGAGAAGAACCAGTTCGGCCTTGGTGGCTTCCAGTTGGTGGAGTCGGGCGAGGCGGGCATGCTGGCGGCCGTGCAGCGTGCGACCAAGCGTAACGAGTGGGTGGTGTTCGTGGGCTGGACCCCGCATCCGATGAACATCAACATGAAGATCGCGTACCTGACCGGCAGCGAGGACGTGTTCGGTCCGGGCGAAGGCGCAGCCACCGTGTCGGTGGTGACCGCACCGGATTACGCAACGCGCTGCCCGAACGTGAACAAACTGATGAGCAACCTGAAGTTCACCGCCGCTCAGGAAAGCCAGATGATGGTGCCGATCATGGACCGCAAGGCGCCCACTGATGTCGCCAAACAGTGGCTAAAGGATCATCCTGAAGACACGAAGCGCTGGCTGGACGGCGTGACCACCTTCGATGGCAAGGACGCAGCGACTGCCGTGCAGGTCGCGGTGAACAAATAAGCCGCAGGTGGGATCTGTTCAAGCCCGCGTGCTTACCGTGTGGGAGCGAGTTCATTCGCGAGACGTCGGTACGGTCGCCCCGTCCAAGGCGACCGAACCACCGCATCGCGGGCGCGTTCGATCTCACAGTGTTCACGTTCCGCACGCCAGGTAACTTTTTCAATCCCGGCGGTTCCGACGGGCTGGAGCCACACATGCCCACTCACTATCCGCTGTCGCAGGCAATGCTCGGCTTCATCGAAAGGACCCTGACTTTCAGCGTCCCATCGCTGGAGATCGCTGACCAGCGCCGCGCTTACTCGCGCATGTGCGAAGCCTTCACCCCCGCCCGTTCTCAGGATCTCGAGGTCAGGGACTTCCAGCTCGCGGGTGTTCCGGTGCGCAGCTACCGCCCTCGCTACCTCTCTGCCGAGTACCCGGCACCTTGCGTGATATACCTGCACGGTGGCGGCTGGGTGGTGGGCGATCTGGATTCACACGACTTTCTCACCGCCGCGCTTGCGGTCGACCTCAATGCCGTTGTCATTGCCGTGGACTACAGACTGGCGCCCGAGCATTCGTTCCCGGCGGGGTTCGGTGATTGTCTGGCGGTCTGGCATGCGTTGCAGATTCAGGCGCCGAGGATGGACATCGACCCCCGTCGAATCGCGATTGCCGGTGACAGTGCGGGCGGAAATCTGGCAGCGGCCGTGTGCCTGGCGTTGCGCGATGCGGGGGAGCGACAGCCCGTTGGGCAGGCATTGGTGTATCCGGGCCTGGGGGGCGGCGATGATCTTTCCTCACGTAGCGAGTGTGTCGATGCGCCATTGCTCAGCACGGCGGACCTTGGGTTTTATCGCCAGCTTTATATGAGTGAAAACGAGCAGTCACCCTACGCCATGCCGTTGAACGCGACCGATTTTCGAGGACTTGCGCCTGCGTTTATTGCCGTGGCCCAGTTCGATCCGCTGCGCGATGACGGCAGCTGTTATGAACGGGCCTTACGCGAAGCCGGCGTGGCGACCGAGTTCGATCCCGGCCTGGGGCTGGTGCATGGCAGCCTGAGAGCTAAAGGTCAGGTGCCTGAGGTAGATGACCTTTACTGGCGCCTGGTGTCTGCATTGCTGGGGTTTATCCGCAGTTCGTTGTGAGCGTCGTCCCCTAGACCGGGGTCTTCTCGGCCTCTGCCACGATCTCGCTCATCCGGTCGCGTTTTGCCAGGCCTGGGAACAGTTTGATCCACAACCCGGTAATCGCCAGCGTGCCCACGCCACCGAGCACCACGGCAGGCACGGTGCCCAACCAGTGCGCGGTCAGGCCGGACTCGAACTCGCCCAACTGGTTGGACGCGCCGATGAACAAGCCATTCACGGCACTCACCCGGCCGCGCATTTCGTCGGGCGTTTCCAGCTGCACGAACGAGCCGCGGATCACCATGCTGATCATGTCGGCCGCGCCCAGCACGACCAAGGTGGCCAACGAAAACCAGAACGAGGTCGACAGCCCGAATGCGATGGTCGCCACGCCGAAAATGCCGACGGCGGTGAACATGGTGCGACCGACATTGCGTTCGACCGCGTAGCGCGCCAGAAGCAACGACATGCCCAGGGCACCCACCGCAGGCGCCGAACGCAGCAGGCCAAGGCCCCACGGTCCGGTCAGCAGAATGTCCTTGGCGAATACCGGTAGCAACGCTGTGGCGCCCCCCAGCAGGACGGCGAACAGGTCCAGGGAAATCGCGCCCAGAATGTCAGGCCGACTGCGGATGAAACGGATGCCCGCCAGCAGTGAGTCCAGCGTGGCCTTGCCTTTGTTCAGCGGGGTTTGACGCGCTGGCAGATTGAGCATCAGGCAGCAGGCGATGACATACAGCACCACAGTCGGGCCGTAGACCCAGATGCTGCCGAAGGCATACAGGAAACCACCCAGAGCGGGCGCGATGATGGTCGCCGATTGCTGCGCGGACTGGGCGGCAGCCACTGCGCGGGGAAACAGCGTGGTCGGCACGATGCTCGGCAGCAAGGCCTGTGTCGTCGGCATCTCGAAGGAGCGGGCGGCACCCAGCAGGAAGGCCAGGATGAAAATCATCTCCCGCGTCACGCTGTCCGTCAGGCTGCCAATCGCCAGCGCCAGTGCAATGAACGCCTGCAACGTTTGGCAAATCGCGGCAATCTTGCGTCGATCGTACCGATCCGCGACATGCCCGGTATGCAGCATGAACAGCACCCGCGGTGCGAATTCGACCAGACCGACCAGTCCAAGGTCCAGCACGTTGCCGGTCAACTGGTAGAGATTCCAGCCGATGGCCACGGTGAGCATCTGAAAACCGCTGGCTGTAAAGACCCGGGCAAACCAGAAGGCGACGAACGGTCGATGATGACGCAGCAGAGCAGAGGGTTGAGTCGGCATTGGACGACAGCCAGCAGAGGAAAATTAGGGTTTCACAAGGTTGCCACTTTGCATCAGAACATCTTTTTGTAACAGTGCATTGCCTTATTCGAGGTTGTGGCAAGCGTCCGATGGGCGCCGGAGCCCTCTGATCCGGTTTTCCTGCAACTGCTCTGTATCAAGGGGTGAGGCAACTCGCCACGCGACAAAAGACCACGCAGTTCACCCGCCGAAATGGGACTACTCTTTGATCGTTGGTTGATTTGAATCAAATGCCGATACACGTTGTTTGACCGGGCGGCTTGACAGAACTCCCGCGTCGCCTTCTGGCCTGTGGCCTGAGCGTGAACTAAAAAGAACAAACGCATTGCATCGTACTCAATACACCGTGGGGCAGACGCTGAGGGCCCCAAGGTTCGAAGCCGGTTTCACCTGATAGAGGAAGACCTATGTTCGGTTTAGAGGCACTCGATCTCGCCCGAATCCAGTTTGCGTTCACCGTTTCATTTCACATTCTGTTCCCGGCTATCACCATCGGCATGGCGAGTTTTCTCGCCGTGCTTGAGGGGTTGTGGCTCAAGACGCATGACGACACCTATCGCGATCTCTACCATTTCTGGTCGAAGATCTTCGCGGTCAATTTCGGCATGGGTGTGGTTTCGGGATTGGTGATGGCCTATGAGTTCGGCACAAACTGGAGTCGATTTTCTGATTTTGCCGGCGCGATCACGGGGCCACTACTGACCTACGAAGTGCTCACCGCCTTCTTTCTTGAAGCCGGCTTTCTCGGTGTCATGTTGTTCGGCTGGAACCGCGTGGGGCGCGGCCTGCACTTTTTCTCCACCGTCATGGTGGCGGTAGGCACGCTGATTTCGACGTTCTGGATTCTGGCGTCCAACAGCTGGATGCACACGCCTCAAGGCTACGAGATCGTGGATGGCAGGGTGATCCCGGTGGATTGGCTGGCGGTGATATTCAATCCGTCGTTCCCCTACCGCCTTACGCACATGGCGATCGCAGCATTCGTGGCCACCGCCTTCTTCGTAGGTGCGTCGGCGGCCTGGCACCTGTTGCGCGGGCGGGATAACCCGGCGATTCGTCGCATGCTCTCGATGGCCATGTGGATGGCGCTGATAGTGGCGCCCATTCAAGCCATGGTCGGGGATGCTCATGGCCTCAATACGCTGGAACATCAACCTGCCAAGATCGCCGCGATCGAAGGTCATTGGGAGAACGTCGGTGACGAACCGACGCCGCTCATCCTGTTTGGCTGGCCTGACATGAAGGAAGAGCGGACCAAGTATGCAGTCGAAATTCCGTACCTGGGCAGCCTGATCCTCACGCACAGTCTCGACAAGCAGATCCCTGCCCTGAAGTCGTTCCCACCGGAAGATCGCCCCAATTCGACGATCATCTTCTGGTCGTTCCGCATCATGGTTGCCCTGGGCCTTCTGATGATCGCGACGGGTCTGTGGAGTGCTTGGCTGCGCTGGCGGGGAGGGCTGTACACGAATCGCTGGTTCCTGACGCTGGTCATGTGCATGGGGCCGTCGGGATTGATCGCGCTGCTGGCAGGCTGGTTCACCACCGAGATCGGTCGCCAACCGTGGGTTGTCTATGGATTGATGCGCACGGCCAACGCCTCGTCCAGTCATAGCGTCGAGCAACTGAGCCTGACACTGGTGCTGTTCGTGGTGGTGTATTTCATGCTGTTTGGAACCGGGTTCGGCTACATGATGCGTCTCGTACGCAAAGGGCCGAAAACCCATGAAGGCGTTGATGCGACGCATGGCGGGCCAGGCCGTAAACGCACTCCCGCACGTCCGCTCTCTGCTGCCGACGAAAGCAGCACGGACGAACGTAAAGACCGCCTGACTGAGGGTAACTGAGCCATGGGTATCGATCTTCCATTGATCTGGGCCGTGATCATCATCTTCGGCATCATGATGTACGTCATCATGG
>Ga0308163_10001210_pt1 | contig 30464 bp, 20 predicted proteins | sample PhyTR1_FD_201037 | JGI IMG/M metagenome (GOLD analysis project Ga0308163, IMG submission 201037) | Phyllosphere microbial communities from UC Gill Tract Community Farm, Albany, California, United States - DLSLT.R1 | ecosystem: Host-associated > Plants > Phyllosphere > Unclassified | place: USA... | reverse complement strand
CTGGGTACAACGCTCAAAGTTACAAGCGACTTCCTCTATCCTATCGCAGTGGCTGTCTCAGCTATCACTACTTTCACTACGCCCTATCTGATCCGAACTTCAGAACCCTTTTTTTTATTCCTGGAAAGGAAGATGCCGCAGAAATGGGTAGCCGGCATTAACCGGTACAGTACAAGTACTGCGGGGATTACAACGATGAGCGACTGGAAAGTGTTACTAAAGGCTTATACCTTCAACACGATCATCCACTCGGTGATTCTGATAGCGATTATCTTTGCGGGTTCGCGTTACCTTCAGCCCTTCGTTACGGAACATCTGATCGGCGGAAACCAGGGGATCATCATCAGCCTGATTGTTTCACTAATTGTGATGACACCTTTTCTCTGGGCACTGGCAATCCGCAGAATAGAACGAAAAGCACATGCCCATCTTTGGCTCAATAAAAAATATACACGCGGTCCGCTGATCTCTCTGGAAGTATTAAGGATCGGCCTTGCACTCTTTGCTGTAGGTTTTCTGATCTTCCAGTTTTACAGTACATGGGCATCTATCCTCGTGGCACTGGTACTGATTATCCTTGGTATGACCATCTTTTCCAGGAAACTGCAGGCCTTTTACGACCGGATGGAACACCGGTTCCTCTATAACCTGAATGCCCGCGAAGAACAGAACAAACAACCAGAAATTTTACCCTGGGACACGCACTTAACAGAACTCATTGTTTCTCCGGAATCAGACCTGGTTGGAAAATCGCTCATAGAGCTGGCCGTGAGGGAAAAGTATGGTGTAAATATCGCCCTGATTGAACGCGGGCACAAGATGATCCCTACGCCCCACCGTGACGAAAGGTTATATCCCAATGATAAGGTGATGCTGATTGGTACGGATGATCAGCTGGCCGCCGTCAAGGAACTCTTCAGTGGAGCAGTAAAGGAAAATGACGAAACGTACTTCCCCAAAAAGGACATGACACTGCAAAAGATTGTGATCAGCAGTTCTTCTCCGGTTTTTGCCCAGACCATCCGCGATTCGGGGATCAGGGAACAGACGCAGGGACTGGTGGTTGGGATTGAACGCAGAGGGGTAAGGATATTGAATCCCGATTCAAACCTTGTATTTGAAAATGAGGATATTGTATGGATAGTAGGAAACAACAAAAAGATACCGGAGCTGCTCAAGAAAACTTAAGAAACATTTTTTTGTTACGCATTTAAAGAATAGCTTAGTTAAGATCTTACTTCAGGTAAGTACTAAAGTAAACACATTGCAGTAAAATGAAGATAGACCAGGAGAAAAGCGAATTTTTGGACGAAATGCTGGAACACTGGCAGGAAGAACACCTGCTGACCAGAGATCAGGTCCAGAAATTAAAAGCAAGTTACGAGGCCAAATCTTTCGACTGGCGCCGGCTCGCACAGTATTCCTTCTGGATTGCTATGGCCTGCGGTGTAATTTCGCTTGGAGCACTGCTGATTGACAATCAGATTCTTGACTACCTTAAAAAACTCTACGATACACCTGACGGCATTATCAGCCTGTTATCTGCAGTGGCAGCCGGAGTACTTTACTGGCTCAGCTTCACAAGAAAAAAAACACTGCCCCAGCAGGTATTCAGTAATGATGCCATCATCTTTACCGCGGTGATGCTAACTGCGAATGCGATAGCCTACCTGGGTAAATCTATAGGCCACGGCGGGAGCCACTTTTCACTGCTCATTTTGTTTTCTGTATTGGTATATGGCATTCTGGCCTTTGTATTTCAGTCACGCCTGATCTGGGTATTTGTACTCATCTCGCTTGGCGCCTGGTTTGGTACAGAGACAGGCTACTTGTCGCGCGGCAACCTGTATTTCCTGGGAATGAACTATCCCTTGCGTTTCGTTCTCTTCGGATTGGCGCTTACCGGAATATCATTATTATTGAGAAAAATCAAGGCCTTTCAGTTTTTCTACTTTACCACTTATATCAGCGGAATGATGTACCTGTTTGTCTCCCTCTGGCTGATCTCTGTATTCGGGAATTTCGGCACACTTGACCAGTGGTATGGCATCAAGCAGATCAGCCTGTTCTACTGGGCACTGATATCTGCTGCCGCCTGTGTGATCAGTATCATTGCAGGACTAAAATTCAGGGATGAAGTGGCCCGGGAATTTGGCATTACCTTCCTCTTCATCAACCTGTACACACGTTATTTTGAATATTTCTGGGACACCTGGCACAAAGCATTGTTCTTCTGTGTCCTGGCCGCATCTTTCTGGTTCATCGGCCGCAGGGCAGAAAAAATATGGAACATCGAGTTCCTGAAGAAATAGGCTCACTCAGAAAGCAATCTATTTACCTGCAGCAAAGAAAACGGTTTGTATGCAATTAGTGCCTGATAAAATGGATGTAGATCAGCTTAAAAACATGATAGGCGGAGAGCCCGAAAAATAAACCCGCAATAGCTTTGTTCACAACATAGTTATTCAGTGTAAACTTAGTTTGGATATACTGCGCAAACCGGGCAAAACCATACAATGCCACAGCAGCACCAATACCTGAGCCTATACTAAAGATACACAGGGAAATATATCCCTTGTCTATCCACTCATGAGCAATCAGGTAAGTACCCACAAATAACCAGTAAGGAATCTGCATCGGGTTTAGAACACCCAGCAGCATACCGTAGCGGATACTGTCCTTTTTTGAATAGTCTGCTTTAGGCATCTCCTTGCGCGACCGCCATGTGGTGATCCCAAGTACAAGAAACATAACGATCATCACGCCATCAATATATTCCCCTACTTTGATCTCGCTGGACAGCCACTGTACAAAGCGCATTACGCCCAGGGTAAACAGCACTTCAATAGACGAAAATGCGAGGATAAAATAAATAGCCTGCTTTATTCCCCTTGTAATGGTGATCTGAACAACAGTCAGATTGATATTTCCCGGCGGGATATAACCTATAGAGTTAAGCAGTATCCCCAGGAAAAAGGTTAAAAAAAGCATGTGCGAATATAGATATTTATTTTTCTGTTAATGCCGGTGACAGATGGTCTTTCAGATATTTTCCTGTGTAAGAAGTTTTTTCATTGATCAGGTTTTCAGGCGTGCCTTCAAAAACTATGTGCCCGCCTTTGTCTCCTCCTTCCGGACCAATATCAATCACCCAGTCGGCCGACTTGATCATATCCATATTGTGCTCAATCACAAGGATCGTATTTCCCTGTTCAATAAGCGTGTTCAATGCGATCAGCAGTTTTTTGATATCATGGAAATGCAGTCCTGTAGTAGGCTCATCAAAGATGAACATCGTTTTACTGGCATTATTTCCCTTGATCAGAAACGAAGCCAGTTTGATCCGCTGTGCCTCACCTCCGGATAATGTATTTGAAGACTGTCCCAGATGAACATATCCAAGTCCTACATCTACCAGCGGCTGCAGTTTATTCAATATTCTAGGTTCGTTCTTAAAGAACTCTACTGCTTCATCAATAGTAAGATCAAGGATGTCAGACACATTTTTGTCCTGATAAGTAATATCCAGGATCTGCTGTTTAAACCGGCGTCCGCTGCAGGCTTCACAAGGCAGGTATATATCTGCCATAAACTGCATCTCTATTTTTACTTCCCCTTCTCCCTGGCACACATCACAACGCCCGCCTTCAACGTTGAAAGAAAATGCTGCCGGTTTTAAGCCCGATGCTTTCGACGCAGGCAGTGCCGAAAATAAAGCCCGTACATCATCCCATGCTTTGACATAAGTTACCGGGTTTGAACGTGAAGAGCGCCCGATAGGGTTCTGATCTACCATTTCAACCTGGCTGATCAGATCGTAGTTCCCGGATATCCCGTCATACAGACCTGTTTGCTCACCTGCATAATTACCAATAGCTTTCTGCAAAGCAGGATACAGGATCTTTTTGATCAGGCTCGTTTTACCGGAACCTGAAACACCGCTTACTACGGTGAAAACTCCCAGCGGGAATTTCACTTCTATATTTTTAAGGTTGTTCTCCCTTGCCCCTTTGATCAGGATATGGTCGGCCCATTTTCTGCGGGCAGCCGGGATTGCAATGCTTTCCCTGCCGGATAAATACATTCCGGTAAGGCTCTTTTTATCTTTTATAATCTGATCATACGTACCGCTGAATACCAGGTTACCACCCAAGGTACCGGCTTCCGGGCCAATGTCAATGATATGGTCGGCCGCTTTCATCATCTCTTCCTCATGCTCCACTACCAGTACGGTGTTACCTACATTCCTTAAAGAGACCAGTACTTCAATCAGTTTATTGGTATCCCTTGGGTGCAGACCTATACTCGGTTCATCCAGCACATAAATTGATCCCACCAAACTACTTCCTAAAGAGGTAGCCAGGTTAATCCGCTGTGATTCTCCGCCAGAAAGCGTATTGGACAACCTGTTCAGCGTTAAATAACCCAAACCTACATTGTTCAGGTACAGCACGCGGCTGGTTACTTCCGCCAGTAAACGTTTGGAGATTTTTACGTCAGTTTCTGACAGTTCAAGATGGTCAAAGAATTGCTGAATAGAAGACAATGGCATCAGTACCACGTCAACAATAGATTTCCCGCCAATCTTTACATACGAAGCATCTTTACGCAATCTTGATCCCTTACAATCCGGGCAGATTGTTTTTCCACGGTAACGCGATAACATTACACGGTACTGTATCTTATAAGTTTGTGTTTCCAGGTCAGTGAAGAAAGCATCCAGACCTTCAAACCATTTATTTCCTGTCCATACCAGTCGCTGTTCCGCTTCCGTCAGTTCATTAAAGGAACGGTGAATCGGAAAGTCAAACTTACCGGCATTCTTAATCAGCTTATTCAGCCATTCGCGCATTTTCTCGCCTCTCCATGGAGCAATAGCATTGTCATACAAACTTTTGCTTTTATCCGGGATCACCAGGTCTTCATCTATACCGATCACGTTTCCGTAACCTTCACAGCGTTTACAGGCACCATATGGATTATTGAAACTGAAAAAGTTAGGTGTAGGTTCTTCAAAGCGGATGCCGTCGAGCTCAAAGCGGTCGCAGAAATGCGAAACCTTTTCTTCATGCTCTACATAACAATCCCCTTTACCTTCAAAAAAAGCCGTTTGTACAGAGTCTGCCAGTCTGCTCATCGTTTCTTCATCGTCGTGAAAAACGATACGGTCGATCAGGATACGTATAGTAGAAGCATCAGTAAGTTCGTAATCCTTAAAGTCCTCATCTTCGAGAATAGATTCAATTTTACTGACTTTATCATCAAGATAAACTCTCAGAAAACCTTTCTGCAGCAACACAGCCAATTCTTCTTTTACAGAACGGTTGTTATGCGGGTGCAGCGGACAAAATATCGTTACTGTACTGTCGTTACCCAATCCGGATACAAAATCAACAACTGTACTTACAGTATCTTTTTTTACTACAGCTCCTGTTTCGGGAGAGATCGTTTTACCGATCCTTGAAAAAAGCAGTTTCAGATAATCATAGATCTCTGTGGACGTACCAACAGTGGACCTTGGATTGGAGGTGATCACCTTTTGCTCTATCGCAATCGCAGGTGCTATACCTTTAATATAATCAACATCCGGCTTATTCATTCTTCCCATAAACTGACGCGCATAGGATGAAAGGCTTTCTACATAACGTCTCTGCCCTTCAGCGTATAACGTATCAAATGCCAGTGAAGACTTTCCGGAACCAGACATACCTGTGATGACAACCAGCTTGTTTTTTGGAATGGCAACATCAATATTTTTCAGGTTATGTACCCTGGCACCCTTTATAATAATGTTTTTATGTGGATCTTTCTCGGTTTCCTTACTCATTTAATTCCTTATAGGATTTGCAAATATAACCTAAAAAACACAGAATTAGTTTTTCGGTGTACAGCAAAAATAAAGCACTACAACTACTTTTAATTTTTTTTAGTATTTTTATTGTTGTATTCTGATAAAAAAATGCTTCTTTTGAATAAATTAAGCAATCAACCAATTCATCTCATTCAAACTCATAGGAGAAACGCTATAGATAAGAACATCTACTAAGTATTTTTTAGCAAACAGCAAAGGAATTTAGTACAGATAATACTATGAATTTACAATCCTATAGTGACCAGGACTTGGTAACGTTATATCTAAGCGGCAACGAGTCGGTTTTGGAAGAACTTTTAAACAGACACAAGTCCAAAATATACACTTCAATTTATTTGTTGGTCAAAGATCAGTACCTGGCAGAAGATATCTTTCAGGATGCTTTTATAAAAGTGATCAATACCCTGCGTTCAGGCAGATATAATGAGGAAGGTAAATTTTTACCCTGGGTAATGCGTATTGCCCACAATCTGGTAATCGATTACTTCCGACGTGAGAAACGCGCACCGGTAATTACCAGTGCTGACGGCACGGATGTGCTCAATATGCTGCAGGTTTATGAAGAAAGTGCCGAAGAAAAAATTCTGCGCGACCAGACGCATACCGACCTCAGAACATTGATCCAGTTACTGCCCGATGAACAAAAAGAAGTGCTGATCATGCGCCATTATGCAGACCTGAGCTTTAAAGAAATTGCAGACCTGACCGATGTGAGCATCAATACTGCTTTGGGAAGAATGAGATATGCCCTCAGTAATCTCCGTAAGATGATGAAGGTGAAAGAAGTAACCTAGAGGGGACGTTAAAATTCCATTAAAAATATTGTTATCACCTGCAAAATAAATAGTAACTTGTTTCGTTCTATTAATAACTAAAACAGAAACAGTTAATTGCTTATGATAACAACGTCTACTTCTATTAACGATTTAAACCACTCAAATCAGCAGGCTGAAAATTTAAGTGGGGAATCCCTTAATGACCTTGATTTAATGTTCTACGAAAGCATTAAACCACAGATGGATTTACTGAATAAGAATCCTGAGGATGAAACAATATCCAGGATACTGGCTTATTCCAGATCTCTTTAAAAGGACCAGAATATTAAGCTGCCACCAACCATGGCAGCTTTTTTTATTTTATCTTTGCACATGCTCAAAAAAGAAAGGTATAAACACTTTGTAGCCTATTTTTCTGCAAAGCAACCCGATGCTGAAACAGAATTGCATTACAACAACCCTTTTCAACTGCTCGTGGCAGTGATCTTGTCTGCACAGTGCACTGATAAAAGGATTAATCAGATTACCCCTGCGTTATTTCAGCGCTTTCCAAATGCCAAAGCACTTTCAGAAGCCACACCGGATATCGTATTTGACTATATCAGGAGCGTGAGTTACCCAAACAATAAAGCCAAACACCTGGTAGGCATGGCCAATATGCTCGTTAATGAATTTGACAACCAGGTTCCTTCAGACATTGACCAGCTGCAGAAAATGCCGGGTGTCGGCCGCAAGACCGCAAATGTTATTGCTTCTGTCATCTATAACGCTCCTGCTATGGCGGTAGACACACATGTATTCCGCGTAGCGAACAGGATTGGGCTTACCAATGGAAAGACACCGCTGGCCGTGGAAAAAGACCTGGTAAAGTTCCTGCCGCAGGAAGATATCCATATTGCACACCACTGGTTGATCCTGCACGGGAGATACATTTGTGTAGCCAGATCTCCTAAATGTGATATCTGCCCTCTTACTTCTATCTGCAGGTATTATGAGAAAATAGTTTTGCCAACAATGACGAAAACAGCCAGGCCAACTAAAGAAATTAGCCATTCTATAAATTAAAAATCAGTATTTTTATTTGTTATGCTATTTATTGAAAAATAATACCTAATATTGCTAATATATTTAGTCACAACTTACCAACATATAGTTTTTATAAAGAATAATTATTCTATATTTACGAATACAATTTAACAAAGATGACTCCGAACTCAGATAAATTAAAAGCATTACAACTTACACTCGATAAGTTAGAAAAATCTTACGGTAAAGGTGCCGTGATGAAATTGGGTGATACACCTACTGAATCTATTGAAGCTATTTCAACCGGCTCTATCAGTTTAGATATTGCTCTGGGTATTGGCGGGGTTCCAAAAGGACGTGTGATCGAGATCTATGGTCCTGAATCATCCGGTAAAACGACTCTGGCTACCCATATCATTGCTGAAGCACAGAAAAAAGGTGGTGTAGCAGCATTTATTGACGCGGAACATGCTTTTGATAAGTTCTATGCGAAAAAATTGGGTGTGGATGTAGATAATCTGCTGATTGCACAGCCAGACAATGGTGAGCAGGCACTCGAAATTGCCGATAACCTGATCCGCTCCGGTGCGATCGATGTAATCGTAATTGACTCTGTAGCGGCACTGGTACCAAAAGCAGAGATCGAAGGTGAAATGGGAGATTCTAAAATGGGTCTTCAGGCACGTTTGATGTCTCAGGCTTTAAGGAAACTCACCGGTACAATTGCCAAAACAGGATGCTGCTGTATATTCATTAACCAGTTGCGTGAGAAAATCGGTGTAATGTTCGGTAACCCGGAAACTACTACTGGTGGTAATGCCCTGAAATTCTATGCCTCTGTACGTTTGGATATCCGCAGAACCTCACAGATCAAAGATTCTGATGAAGTATCCGGTAACAGGGTAAAAGTGAAGATCGTTAAAAATAAAGTTGCACCGCCTTTCCGAATTGCAGAATTTGATGTAATGTTCGGTCAGGGTATTTCTAAAGTTGGTGAGATCATTGATTTGGGTGTAGATTTCAATATCGTGAAGAAAGCCGGTTCATGGTTCTCTTATGGAGATACTAAACTGGGACAGGGAAGGGATGCTGTAAAACAGTTATTGCTTGACAATCCTGAACTGGCGGATGAAATTGAAGCCAAGATCAGGGCCGAAGTAACCGGAGAAAAATTAGAAGAGTTACAATAGGAACTGCCTGAAATAAAAAAAGGGATTTGCATAGCGCAAGTCCCTTTTCTGTTTATAATGACCTTATCGCTGCTGAATATTTGTTGCTTCGGGAGACATATATTTAGAGTCAACAGTGATGATCACATAAGCAGCAACAAAAATCGCAATAACGAGTACAACCAGGCCGATGTAATTCTTTTTCTTATCCTGTTTGATCAGATAAATGAGGAAGATGACCAAAGGGATCAGCATCAGGCCAAAAAACATAAAGCTCATTGAGTTCATAATGGTATGTATTTTACGTTTGTATATTTTTCTTTAAAATTCCATTCTTGATGCGGGAGCAATGTCTTGTCCCACAAATTCCTTATTGATATATTTATAATGACCTGCTATAGCGATCATGGCCGCATTATCAGTACAGTATTCAAAAGCAGGAATATAAACCTTCCAGTTGAGTTCTGCAGCCTTTTCAGCCAACGCCGCACGTAAACCTGTATTCGCAGATACACCTCCTGCAATAGCGATTTCCCTGATGTTGTATTGCTGCGCGGCTTTTTTCAGCTTATTGAGGAGAATATGGACAATGCTGTGCTGTACAGATGCACAGATGTCATCCAGGTTCTCCTTAATGAAATCAGGATTTTCTTTTTCCTGTGCACGGATAAAATACAGGATCGCGGTTTTTAATCCGCTGAAACTGTAGTTCAGGTCTTTGATCTGTGGTTCAGGAAATTTGAAGGCCAGCGGGTTTCCGTTTTTCGCATGTTTGTCGACCAGCGGCCCTCCCGGATAGGGAAGGTTCAGGATCTTCGCAGTTTTGTCAAAAGCTTCTCCGGCAGCATCGTCGAGCGACTGACCTACGATTTCCATATCAAAATAATCTTTTACCAGAACAATCTGGGTATGACCACCGGAAACGGTAAGGCACAGAAAAGGAAAAGATGGTTTAGGATCTTCAATAAAATGCGCCAGGATATGCGCGTGCATATGATTGACCGAAATAAGAGGCAGGTCCAGTGCCAGCGCAAAGGATTTAGCAAATGATACACCCACCAGCAAAGATCCTAATAATCCGGGACCCCGTGTAAAAGCTACAGCATTTATATCCTTTTTGCTAACTTTAGCATCAATTAATGCCTGCTGTATAACTGGAACTATATTTTGCTGATGAACTCTCGAGGCAAGCTCGGGCACAACACCACCATAATTTTGATGAATAGTTTGGTTTGCAATAACATTGGCAGTAATTTTGCCATTGTTACAGATCGCAACTGAAGTTTCATCACAAGAAGATTCGATAGCAAGTATTACTGACACCTTTGATTATAATTAAGCTACAAAACTATCAAAAAACTATTAAAAATACTTCTTTGGATTATTGCATCAATTCTGCTGTTGCTCGCCATTATTCTATTTTCGCTTCAGTTCAGGCCTGTGCAGACTTTTATCGCAAAAAAAGCCGCAGCTTATCTTTCAAAAGAATTAAATACTACCATTTCTTTACACAGTATCTATATTAAACCGTTTAAGTCGGTTGTAATTGAAGACCTTCTCGTACTGGACCAGCAAAAGGACACGCTGCTGAACACGCCCAGGTTTATTGTCGATCTCGACCTGTTCTCCCTGGAGAAAAGGGTAATTGACATCAATACGGTCCAGATCAACGACGGCTCTTTCTTCCTCAAACAATATAAGGAGAAGGACAAAGGCTCCAACCTCGATTTTATCATTGATTATTTCGACTCCGGACCTTCTACAGGCCCAAAGAAAAAACCTTTCCAGGTTTCGGTAGACCGGGTGATCATCAATAACCTTCAGCTGAAATACAAAAACCTGAGCGTTGATACGCTTATCAACGGCGTGAATTTCGATGATGTGGAGCTTAGAAATATGAACGGTATTTTTGAACAGCTCAATACCAGAGATCACGTCATGCAGGCAGATATCAAAAATCTGACCTTTAAAGAAAAAAGCGGTTTCTACCTGAAAAACCTGACTGCCTTTACCACAATTGATACCAACCGCATAGAACTGAAAAAACTGTTGCTTGTCACCAATAAGAGTCGCCTTACAGACTATTACGAAATGACTTTCAGCAAATTTGCCGATTTCAACGACTACGTCAATAAGGTAAGGATGAAAGGCCATTTCAAAAACAGCCACCTTGCCTCAAGGGATATCTCCTTCTTTGCCCCGGAGCTTTCAAGGATGAACCTGGATATTGACATTGACGGACAAATCACCGGGCTCGTTAACAACCTGCGGGCAAAAAAGCTTGCTGTAAAAGCCGGGAAAGCAACCTATTTTAAAGGTGATTTTAACCTGAAAGGCCTGCCCCATCTCAAAGAGACTTTCATGGAACTAAAGGTAGAAATGCTGGCTACCAATAAAAAAGATCTGGACGAAATATTAGGCAATACCACAGGAAACAAAACAAAAGTGATCCCGGTGATTGTAGAGAAGTTCGGGAATATCTATTTCAACGGAAATTTCACCGGCTTTCAGAATGACTTCATCGCCTTTGGCGAGTTCAAGACTAAACTTGGAAGAGTAGTATCCGATGTGAATATGAAGATCAACTCTAAAGGAGTACCTTCTTATTCAGGAAATGTGAAGACGTACGACTTTGCCCTGGGCAGCCTGCTGAATGAAAAGAGCCTTGGCAATATCACCGCTTCGGTATATGTTAAAGGTAAGGGTACTGAAATCAACAGCCTGACCGAAGAAATCAACGGAGATATCAAGTATATCGACTTTAACAATTACCGCTATTCCAATGTTAAGATCGACGGTAAATTCGACAATAAATTCTTTGACGGAAACCTGAAGGTCAACGACAAGAACTTACAGCTTGTATTTGACGGAGGAGTAAACTTAAACCCGAAACTGCCGGTCTTCAATTTCAAGGCCACCATCAAAAACGCAAAGTTAAGGGCATTACATTTATTTAAAGATTCGCTGAAAGTGGATGCAGTCTTCAGCACAAATTTCTCCGGTACCAACCTCAATAATATCCAGGGAGACCTGCTGATACAAAAGATCAGACTTGATAATGTCAAAGGCATATACAACATAGATTCTGTACAGCTGCAGGCGCAGGGCATCGGAATAGACAGGACACTGAGGATCAAATCTGACGTGCTGGATGCCAGCATCCGGGGGCAATACGACCTAAATACGCTACCTTCCTATTACAAGCAACTCGCCAAAACCTATATCCCATCGCTGAAAACAGATATTGTTAAGTTCAAAGACCAGATATTCCAGTTTAACCTGACCGTCAAACGTTTTGAACCGGTAGCAGAATTGATCGCTCCAGGACTCGAAATCCAGGATCAGGCTATCCTGCTAGGCAATTTCGACTCCAAAAAGAATATAGCTACACTCAATGGCTTTGTGAAAAAACTGACCTATAAGGGAGTCATCGCAAACAATATCATTATAGATGAGAATACCACTCAAAACCAGCTGCAGGCGATCATCACTTCAGACCGTGTGGACCTAAACGACAGTCTTTATATCAAGAATGTAAACATATCCAATATTTTAAGAAATGACAGTCTCGCCCTCAACGTGAAGCTGTCCAATGCGGATGATGCCAATCAACTCGATTTAAACGGCCTGGTAGAATTTGGAAAAGATACTACAGCCAGAATCAGTATCCTGCCATCAATATTAAAGATCAACAGCCAGGACTGGGCGATCCAGGAAAAAGTACGCATCAATTTCAGGGCCGGGAAAACGGAGATCAGCAATTTCGATCTCAAGAATGGCAATCAGCTGCTTACAGTAGACGGGGTGCTCTCTGGCGATCCGAATGACGCATTGAAAGTAGGTTTCAAGGAATTCAGTTTAAAAACGATAAACCCATTTGTAAAAACCCTTGGAATTACCCTTTCGGGCAATGTAAACGGGGAAACCAATTTACACAGCCTGCTGAAATCCCCGCGCATCAGGGACGGGATCACTATTGATTCCCTGACATTGAACGATACCTACATAGGTACACTCAGGGATACTTCTTCTTTCAATCAGGAAGCCAACGTAGCAAATGTATTCATGCGCATCAATACATCTGAAAAGGAGACATTTAAGATTGACGGAAAGCTCGACCTGAAGGAAAAGGACATGGACCTGACGGTTAGAATGGACGAAACCGAACTTGCGGTGCTTACCCCTTTTGTGAGCGAGCTGGTATCTAACCTTAAAGGACAGATATCCTCTGATCTTACTGTAAAAGGCCCTTTCAGCAAACCTGAAATCAATGGAAATATTATCCTGAAGGAAGCTCAGGTAATGGTGAACTATCTCAAGACTACCTATAAAATAAGTGATAAGGTTGAGGTAGCGAACAGTGTGGTACAAATCAATAACCTCGACCTGAAAGATGTTGGTGGAAATACGGCTACAGCCAATGGCTCTGTGGATCTCAACAAGATCAACACCCCTAATCTGGATATTACCATCAAGGCCAGAACCTTTATGGCGCTGAACACTACAGCCAAAGACAACCAGCTGTATTTCGGACAGGCATTCGCTACAGGAACATTTATCTTTAAGGGGCCAACCAATAAAATGTACATCGGCATTGATGCCAAAACCGAGAAAGGGACCGTATTTAACCTGCCGCTCAATAGTTCCGAAACCGTCTCAGCAAAAGAATTTATTACTTTCCTCAGCAAGGATACGCTGGCCAACCAGAAAAAAGCCACTAACTTTGACGGACTGACGATGAATTTCAAACTTCGTATAGACCCAAACAGCACAGCTAACTTATTTACCAACGTAGGAAACCTGAGTGGCAAGGGAAATGCAGAGCTGGAACTGAACATCAACAGCCTCGGCGATTTCGAAATGTCAGGAGATTACATCATTGAATCCGGAAATTTTGATTTTACGGCACAGGAAGTCATCAATAAAAAATTCACCATCCGTCAGGGGGGAACCATCCGCTGGATCGGAAATCCCAATAATGCACAGATACAGCTGAAAGCGATTTACGAACTCAGAGCGAGTTTAAGCGATCTTTATCAGGCTGCAAACAGAAGTGAAACAAACAGTGCAAATGCCAACCTTAGGGTGCCTGTAGAGGTTGAGATGGGATTAAGTGGCTTACTTACGCAGCCAGATATCAAACTGGACATTTTTTTCCCTTCAAACCCTTCAATCAAAGAAGAACTGCAGGCTTATTTCAGCGACGCCAACAACCTCAATCTGCAGGCATTCAGTTTGATTATCCGCCGTAGTTTTGCGCCGGGCTCAGGCCGCGAAGACCTTGGCAAGCAACTGTCCTCAGGCGTTGCCAGCACGGCCACAGAGCTGCTTTTTAACCAGTTTAACAATGTGCTATCTACGCTTAACCTCGACTTTGTAGATATCAACGTCCGCTCACTCAGTGAAGCCAGTGCTTCCTTCAGGTTCTTTGACAACAGGGTAACCGTGAATGCCGGTGTGGTTGACAGGCGGATCAGCAACAGCGACCTTTCTCCAATTGGCTTTAACAGCGCAAATGTGGGAGGTGAGGTAGAAGTACTGGCTCTCATCAGAAGAGATGGTACGCTGATAGGCAAACTGGCCAATAAGCCTCCAACGATACAAAGTATATTCGCTAATCCCGGTATTACCAATACCAACGTAACCTCAGTAGGACTGATCTACTCACAGCAGTTTGATAACTTCAGGGAGTTTATTCAGAAGGTGACCGGAGAATACCGCCGAAATCAGCGAAAGAAAGAGGGCGAAACCCGGCAAAAAGCGAAACAGTCGCTCAACAAAGAAGCCATTACAGAGGAGCAGAAAAAGCTGAAGAAAAACAGATAATTATTAATAACAGAAAAGGGCCGGTGATTACACCAGCCCTTTTCTGTTATACCTATTGTGTGCATACTATCCTTTCATGATCGTATGCCCCATTTTATCTCTCTTCGTTTTCAGGTAGGTCTCGTTGTGGGTGTTGCTCAATATTTCAATAGGAATATTCTCCACCACCTCTAAACCATAACCAATCAAACCTGCTCTTTTAGTAGGGTTATTGGACATCAGGCGCATTTTACTGACACCCTGTGCCCTTAAGATCTGTGCTCCTACGCCATAATCACGTTCATCACCCTTGAAACCCAATTTAATATTGGCTTCTACGGTATCAAAACCAGCATCCTGCAGGTTATAGGATAAAAGTTTATTCACCAGCCCTATCCCGCGGCCTTCCTGGTTCATGTACACAACAACCCCTTTTCCTTCAGCCTGAATCATTTCCATAGCCTTATGCAATTGCGGTCCGCAGTCGCAGCGGCAGGAGCCAAATATATCGCCTGTGATACATGAACTATGTACACGTACCAATACGGCCTCATCCGGAGTCCACTCGCCCTTGCTCAATGCAAGGTGAATTGCATTGTTCTCCAGCTGTGTATAGGCGGTCATTTTAAAATCACCCCATTCTGTAGGCAGGTTAATTGTCACATCTTCCCTGATCAGGCTTTCCTGGTTCAGGCGGTAAGCAATCAGATCTTTAATTGAAACTATTTTCAGCTGGTGCTGTTCAGCAATTTTCAGCAGATCCGGCAGTCTGGCCATCTCGCCATCGTCCTTCATGATCTCTACCAATACTCCTGCAGGCTCCATACCGGCAAGTACAGCCAGATCAACAGCTGCCTCGGTGTGACCGGCACGTCTCAGTACGCCACCGTCTTTAGCACGCAACGGAAAGATATGTCCGGGTCTGCCCAGTTCCTTTGGATCTGTAGCCGGATTAATTAATGCTTTTATTGTTTTAGAACGGTCTGACGCAGAAATACCTGTAGTACATCCGTGTCCTATCAGGTCCACTGAAACCGTAAAGTTAGTTTCGTATGCAGCAGTGTTCTTGCCTACCATCAGTTCGAGATCCAGTTCTTCACACCTGGCTTCTGTAATTGCGGCGCAGATCAGCCCCCTGCCATAGGTGGCCATAAAATTGATCACTTCCGGAGTGGCATTGGCAGCAGCAGTAAGGAAATCACCTTCGTTCTCACGGTCTTCATCGTCAACAACGATTACAACTTTACCTGCCTTAATATCTGCAATAGCATCTTCTATTGCGTTCAGTTTAATTTCCATTTTGTAGCATTAGTATTAGACATCCTACTTTATAAATTGATAATAAACACCCATTTATCCAGATAAGAATAAACAAAGTTACAACCTTAAATGATAATATGTGCTTTCAAATATCATGCGTAAGTAAGGAACATCAGACTATTTCTGTACCGCTTTCTTTTTGCTGAAAAGTTTGTTGAAAAAGGCCTTGTACAAGGTGATGTCGAAGAGGGCAGAATCTACAGTTGCTTTGTAGGTAAGGAATGCCCCCACCGGACTAAGTACAATAATTGCCATCCAGATCCCGAGTATCGGATTGATATTTCCCTGGTTGGCAGATTTCTCTGCTACCGTGGTGATAATGTGGTAGAACAGGAAGAATATAATAGCCATTACCACCGGCAATCCAAGTCCGCCTTTCCTGATAATCGCACCCAAAGGTGCTCCAATAAAGAAGAGCATGAGACAAGACACTGCAAGAGTAAATTTTCGCTGGTATTCAATCCTGATCCTGATCAGGTTTTTCACCCGCTCCTGATGATCCGCTAACCTGCCATCCGTAGTTTGTTCCACAGATTTGGCCTGATCCAGGGCAGATTGCATGGTTGATACGCGCTGAGCTGCAGGCACAGAATTCAGTACCGGTCCTTTTAGTTTTGCAGGCGCCATCTTTATACTTGTGTACCCCTTAGTGTAGTTGTTTTGTTTAAAATAAGTTCCGATGGCAATCCTTGCAAAGCGGTTCACACTGTCCAGTTCTTTTGTGAGTGAATCCCCTTTATGTTTAAGACCTTTGAGATTGAGCATCTGGTTGTTTGTCCGGAAACTGTTTTCGTCGGTTCGCGCCATCTTAAAGCTAGAGATATCAAACTTCTGTGCAGTTTCTCCAAAACGCATCCTGGTGAGCTGCTGACGTGGATTATAGGTAGCGTTCTGACTGCTCGATTCCTCATACCTCACCCCATCCTTTAGCCTGAGTACAAGGAACTGCTTGTCTTTAGTGGTATTCATTGTGCCGCTTTTGGCAATAATGATTTTTGGTACACCGTTATTGCCCGTATGGTCATAGATCATGATCCCGGTAAGGGAAACACCGTCTTCGCCCTTTTTATCTACCCGGATCGAATACTGGGGAATACTGTTATTAAATACGCCCTCCTTAATCAGGAAAGAGAGCTTCTTGTTTCTTACATCCCAGAGCAGGGAGCCAAACTTCAGATTGGCCTTGGGGAGCATATATTCTGAGAACAAAAATGACGAAAAGGCAATGCAGATAATCAGCACCAGTAAAGGCCGCATCGCCTTTTGCAGCGATATGCCTGCAGATTTTATCGCTACCAGCTCATAATTTTCCCCCAGTGTTCCAAAAGTCATGATGGAAGAAAGTAAGATGGCCAGCGGCAGCGCCATAGACACATTTGCAGCAGATGCATAAAACATCAGCTCCAGTATGATATACCATTCAAACCCCTTTCCAATCAGATCATCCACATATTTAAACAGGAAGAACATCAGCAGGATGAACATTACCACTAAAAATGTGACCAGGAAAGGTCTAATGAATGCTTTCAGCAGAAGTATATGAATCTTTTTCAATATACAAATGTAGACAATGCATCTGAAAATTTATGCACCAATTACACTATGCAGGTAGGTGATCTGGTTATCCCAGATTTGGGTTCTTTCTTTCAGTGTATCTTCAGTAGCGAAATCTGTAATAGAAAGCGCTACATCGTTTGTTAATTCATCCTGTACGATTTCCATTTCAAAATAACAGTGAGGCTCATCATCGATCCATTTGAACTTAACCATTTTATTTTCTTTGAAGCTTAACATTTTGGCTTTCTGAACTTCGTCATCCCATGTAAATGTATACACCTGATCACGGAAAACAACATCATCTGCAAACCATTGGGACAGCCCGTTTGGCTCACTGATGAAACTAAACAAAATACGCGGAGACGATTTCAACTCATATTCTAATGTAAATTTTTTCTTTTCTGACATCTTAAATCGCTTATATCTTGTTATTTGTATATTATTTTTTTATTTTTTTCTAAAGGAAAGTATTTTATTCTATATTTGCAACTCTTTAAAAAAACAAGCCCACGGCGGGGTAGCTCAGATGGTTAGAGCGCAGGATTCATAACCCTGAGGTCGGCAGTTCGATCCTGCTCCCCGCTACTGAAAAAGCTCATCGCAAGATGGGCTTTATTTGTTTTACAGCATTTCGTACCTGTGCTTTCATACCTTGCATCGAATGTCTTTCCGTAGCGGTGCTAAAGCCGCAAATAGAAGTTTAAACTATTAATGTGTATAATAGGGAAAACATTTGGGTTTACAATAATATCGCCGAAAAAATGTTAGGGGCTGTTCCGCTCAACACTTGAGCTATAGTAGCCATTCTTCTCAGGGGCTTCTGGTGCATCATACCTTTCTAAAGTGCTTTCCGCATGATCAAACCATCTCTCAAAATTAGCATGACTGTTTCTGCCCCTGCCGTCGCTGTTGAGGCAGATATATAATACGACATTATCAGGCTGTTGCCCGAAGACCTCATCAATAAAGTGAATGACAGTATTTCGTATCTTTGGATGCTGCGCTTGCGGTTTATTCCTCATCTGCTGGATGACAGGCAATCCCAAAGGAAAGCACCGGAAGTTCATTTTCCTCATTTCCGCTATCTGTGAAGAAATGTTAACAAGTGCCATCCTTCGCACTATTTATCTAATAGCGGGCGGACAAATTTGATTCCTTTCAGCGAGGAAAGCGAGACATTCTTTTGAACGGCATCAGCAATACGCTCCTTATTCTCTATCAATTTATTGAGAGGAATTTGGCGGTTTTTGGTATTCTTGCAACTATTCGTATCATCGCTTTACTTTTGCAATCAGATTATAAATAAATACAATATTGATTTAAATCAACATTGTATCTGACAAAACAGTTAAGATATAAGTAGTTACCTTAACTGTTTATGATCCTTTTCAATTTTGCTCTGATGATATTTTGATTTATTAATATATAAACAGGCATGGATTTTCATATAACGAACAAACACAAGCACGTTTATATTATTAAACAAGATAATTAAGATGAATTTAAACTTAAAATCAGCGTTAAGTTATGGTTAAATTATATAAATTTATCTAAAATAAAAATTGTAAACTCCGGAAACAAGCTGTTTGATACTCCCAGCTACAACCTTACCGTCAAGATAAACCTTCTGTCCTTCCGCAGGCACAGGCAGTATTACAGAAGCAGTGGCATTCGCAGGAATCTCTACCCTGTAGGAGACACCTGATCCCTTTCTCGTCCATGATGATACAATATTACCATACGGCCCATTGTGTATTGCTTCAAAATGATCCAGCCCTTTCACGAAATGAGGCTCCAGGATCACGTTCTTAAACCCTGGTTTTGCCGGATCTGGCCTGATGCCTGCAATCCCCTTGTATAACCAGGCACCAATCTCGCCAAACATGATATGGTTCATTGAGATATCTGATTTGGCATCAATAGGCCAGTTCTCGTACAAGGTTGTTGCGCCGTTGGCCATCCACCAGCCCCAGCTAGGATAAGTCTTCTGCGAAGCTACACGGTAAGCAATATCTGCATACCCATTTTCGCTCAGAGCATTCAGAATAGCTTTAGTCCCCAGCAAACCTACATCCAGATGAAAGCCATCTGCTTCCACACGTTTGGCCAGGTTTTGGGCAACCTTCGCTTTGTACTCTTCGGGAACTATGTTCCAGTATAGCGGCACACTTAATTCTGTTTGTACACCTGCACCATATATCCCGGTCTCTTTATTCAGGTACTTTGCATTAAAGGCGGCTTTAATTTTTGACGCCAGCTCCGTATACTTCGTATAATCCGATGTTTTTCCAAGGATCTTAGCTGTCTTAGCCAGGATCACTGCATCAGCATAATAATAACAGGTAGACGTGAGTTCTACCGGCGCTTTCGATTTCACAGGCACCCAGTCGCCCAGGCCCCAACTGGTCAGTCCCGAAGGGTAACCTTCATCAATATGGTTCACATACTTTCTGATGTTCTCATAACAGTCTGCAAGTAACTTCTGGTCTCCGTAAAACATATAGATATTCCAGGGGATAATAGCGATAGTACTGGTCCAGTCTGGCCCGTTACCCCATTCATAACCCCAGCCATCCGTAGGGATAATAGAAGGTAATACCCCATTTGGCTGCTGCTCGTCGCGATGATCAGCCAGCCATTTTTCGTATATGGTGATTCCGTCAAAATTATACAAACCTGTTTCTATAGCGATCTGAGCATCACCTGTCCAGCCATTTTTTTCACGCTGAGGGCAATCGGTCGGGTAACCAAAAAGGTTAGACAGGTAGGAATTATTGGTAGCAGACCAGATCTGATTGATCAGAGGCTCAGAAGAAGTTACATTACCTGTCACAGGCACATCACTATGCATGAAATACCCTACCAGACTTGTCTTATTCAGTTCCAGAGGAACACTGCTGGTTACCTCCACATACTGAAACCCTTTATAATTGAAATGCGGCATAAAGGACTCTTCGCCTTTCCCGCTCAGGGTTAAAATATCCACCTGAAAAGGATCCTGGTTATCTGTCGGGCGATAATGCACATCGATATTGGACATATCAGCACGGCCGTCCGGGTACAGACGTTCTGCATGCTTTAATCGCAAAACCGTTCCTGCAGCACCCTTGACAGTGATCTTTGATACCCCTGAGATATTTCTTCCAAGATCAAAGATATAAGTTGTGTCATTAAACTTCTTCAGGCTTTTTACAGCAATCTCCTCCACATTCCGGATCGGATGCAGTGCCTGTGCAACGATGTTGCCGGAAGGTGCAGAGCGGTTGATCACATTTTTCCAGGAGGAATCATCAAAGCTGACCGTGTTCCATCCTGTTTTCTCCAGTCTTGCGTCATAATGTTCCGCAGTGTAAATACTGTTAAATATGATCGGACTTAACGCTGTTTTCCAATCTTTACCAGATGTAATTGTTTCTACAGAGCCATCTTCATAAGTAATTCTCAGGTCCAGACAAAAGGCAGGGCGGTTACGCCAGGGAGCTTTATCAAAGTCCCATACGGCGGTCGACTGATGGTTGTACCAGCCATTACCCAGTATAACACCGATCGCATTTTTTCCTGAAACCAGGCATTTAGTGATATCGTAAGTAACGTATAAGGTACGCCTGTCGAAACGGGTATACATAGGATCCATCCGGTGGTTGCCGATCTTAGCCCCATTGATGGACAGTTCATATAATCCTGCAGCGGCGATGTAAGCCCTGGCCGATCTGATCTTCTTCCGGGTTTCTACAACCTTGCGGAAATAAGGCGCAGGTTTCAGCTGTTTATTTTCAGTATCAGAGATCCAGGAACCTTTCCAATTGCCCATCCGCATCATCCCGGTTTCGAAGCTGGATATTCCTGCTTTTACAGATTGCTTTCCGTTTTGATCAGCCAGGTCAATCCTCCAGAAATATTTACTAAAAGGTTTAAGCAATGGCCCCGCATATTTTACAAGCGTGCGTTCTGATTTTATCCACCCGGTATTCCACAACTGTCCACCGGCTTTGCTTAGTGCCAGGGAATCCGTATCCACGACAATCCGGTAAGCCGTTTGTTTTGCTCCCTGCCTGTTATCAGCCATCTGCCATGTAAACCTCGGCTCGGGATTATCTAAGCCTATAGGGTCTGTTAAATACTCGGTTTCCAGTTTTACGGCATGAGCCGGGGTCTGGGCAGAGGAAATTATTGTACTTAAAAGCAGTAATGCGAAGCAAAATTGTTTAACCATTTTAATTTGGGAGATTTCTTAGCCTCACAAATCTAATATTAACACCATTAGCACCACCATTTTATTCCAAAAAAAAGCAGCAGGCGATCTTATCTTTCCTACTGCCCCATTCTAACCAAAGAAACGCTCTTTAAAATACATTTACGATCAGCTGCAATGCCCCGTAGTTCTTTTCGGGGTTAAACATTGCTGTTGCCGCTATTGGCATATGGTACTTAAACAGCACCAGATCCTTATTAATTGTTACACCGGTGTTGACCACATTTGGCCTGTCACCATAGAAGTTTGCCTGCCTGCCAAAGGCGAAACCACCACCTACAAAAACGTGCAGTTCAGAAGTTCCGTCTTTCCATAACCTGTAATCCAGTTCAGAATAATGTGAATAGCTATTCTTAACACCTCCATCAGAAGTGGGGTGGGTATCACGACCAAGGATGATTGTTGCCCAGTTGACCGTTAACGGAAAAGCATCTCCGAACTTGTATCCTGCCCTCACATCCACAAAGTGCGATGTGCTTCCCGGGTTATAATTGAACAGCCTGGCATTCGGGAAGTCACTGATATTATTCACATCCCAGATGGAAAAACTATATGTAGGTTTGGTATAACTGATATAATAGTCAAACTCCTTATATTCTCCGTTAAAGCTGGCCCCACCCCATACACCTACCGCCAGACTCTTATCTTTTGTCAGGTTATAGTGCATATCCACATCTGTAATGGGGGCATTTGACACTTTAAATCCACGCCAGGTATAGAGATTCCTGACCTGCAGATTAATATCAAAGGGCACAACCTTTTTTACTTCATTTGTATCCAGTTTATCTGTTGCTTTATCCTGAGCCATGCCATTTAAGGCAAGGCACAGCCCAGCGATAGCCAATAGGCTACCGTTTAAATATCTTTTCATCAGCATATATATTGGTTGTCTAAATTGATGAACAGATCATAAGCATGCCCGCATATGATCTGTTATCCTGATCAGAATGATTAAATATGTAAATTCATATAAAGGAACGCTGCGATAGCCGTACCTACAATTGGCCCGAGTACAGGGATCCAGGCATAAGCCCAATCGCTGGTACCTTTATTTTTAATCGGCAATATTGCATGTATAATCCGTGGCCCAAGATCACGCACGGGATTAATGGCGTATCCGGTTGTACCACCCAGTGAAAGGCCAATTACCCAAACCAGCAAAGCTACAGGTACCGCGCCTACAGAACCCAGACCAACAGGCGTTTTGCTCGGTGTAATCTCTGCCCCAGTGATATAAAAAATAGTGAACAGCAGGACAAAGGCACCAATGATCTCACTTGCAATATTAGAGATATAATTACGTACGGCCGGCCCTGTAGAGAAAACTGCAAGGATAGAGGCCGGGTTATTGGTTTTTTTGAAGTGGTCAAAATACATGATCCACACCAGGAAGGCACCAATAAATGCACCGATAAACTGGGCGCAGATATACGGGAGCACGTTTGACCATGGAAATTTACCGGCAATAGCCAGTCCGATAGTAATAGCAGGATTAAAATGCGCACCACTATATGGTCCCGCGATGGTTACACCTACAAATACAGCTAATCCCCAGGCTGTGGTAATCACCATCCAGCCACTGTTATTTCCTTTGGTATCATTCAATACGACATTCGCCACAACGCCGTTCCCTAACAGTATCATAAACATGGTACCGAGCAATTCTGCAATGAAAGGTGACATAATAAATTCGATTTACGTGAAAAAAAACTAAACTAATTCAGATTTGGTCAGCTTGTCGCCAGTGGACTGTGCGGCATGAATAGCCTTTTTCCATCCTTTAACGTGCTCCTTAATCTTAGCCTGGTCGCCCGCCGGCTGAAATTCTTTCTCCGCTTTCCATAATTGCTGTATCTCTGCAATGTCTTTCCAGAAACCAACAGCCAGTCCTGCAAGATAAGCAGCACCCAGTGCAGTAGTTTCAGGTACTGTCGGCCTGATTACCTTCACATTGAGCAAATCCGACTGGAACTGCATCAGCAGGTTATTTGCCGTAGCTCCCCCATCAACTCTCAGTTCTTTAATCTCCATTCCGGAATCCGCTTCCATAGCTTTCAGTACATCCATGGTCTGGTAACCAATAGACTCGAGTGCGGCGCGGGCAATATGGCCCGAAGTTGTTCCACGGCTCAAACCAATAATCGTTCCCCTGACATCAGGTTTCCAGTATGGTGCACCAAGACCTGCAAAAGCCGGAACAAAGTATACACCATCGGTATCTTCTACGCTTAAAGCCAGTTTTTCAACATCAGCAGATGTTTTGATGATACCCAGACCATCGCGCAGCCACTGAACAACAGCACCTGCGATAAAAATACTTCCTTCAAATGCATACTGGATTTTGCCGTCTATTTTCCAACCCACAGTGGTCAGCAGATTGTTTTTCGACTCAATAAACTTGTCACCTATATTCATCAGCATGAAACATCCTGTACCATAGGTATTTTTAACCATCGCTTTGTCGATACACATCTGGCCAAAAAGGGCGGCCGACTGGTCTCCTGCGATACCTGCAATAGGAATTTTTGAAGCAAAAATTGTTGTTGCTGTTTCTCCGTAGATCTCACTGGATTGTTTAACCTCAGGAAGCAGACTCTTAGGGATATCCAGAATAGCAAGCAGTTCATCGTCCCACTCCTGGGTAATGATATTGAACAGCATGGTACGGCTGGCATTAGTAATATCTGTTACATGCACATGCCCACGGGTAAATTTCCATACCAGCCAGCTATCCACAGTCCCAAAAGCAAGTTCACCTTTTTCAGCTCTTTCACGTACACCTTCAACATTATCCAGGATCCACCTGATTTTAGTGCCTGAAAAATACGAGTCGATCACCAAACCTGTTTTCGCACGGATCGTATCTTCATGTCCCTGCTCCTTCAGCTCATCACAGAAGTCGGCAGTACGGCGATCCTGCCAGACAATTGCATTATATACCGGTTCACCGGTAGCCCTGTCCCAAACAATGGTAGTTTCACGCTGATTTGTAATTCCTATTGCTTTTATATTAGTTCCGTTGATGCCTAATTTTACAGTAGCTTCTGCGGCCACACTCGCCTGCGTTGACCAGATCTCGTTAGGGTCATGTTCTACCCAACCAGACTGAGGAAATATTTGTTTGAATTCACGTTGCGCTACAGACCTGACCTGGCCTTTATGATCAAAAACAATAGCGCGAGAGCTGGTTGTACCTTGATCCAAGGCTAAAATGAAATCTTCCATAATGTTATATATACTTGGTTGAAAAAAAATAAAATTGTTTAAATTCCTGGATTATGCTGTCAGTGGGTAAGGCTCCAGCAGATATGTTTTCGCGAGTGCGATAAATGTATCTACCTGATTTTTTTCCCATGCTGCATCTTTACCCAGTTCAGCGGCAATCAGCGCAGCTACTTTTGGTGCCACATCAATTGCCATACGTGCATCCAGGAACAAAATCCTTACACGTCGTGCTAAAACATCTTCCAGCGTTCTTGCCATTTCATGTCTTACTGCCCAAATTACTTCGGCAGCTGTATATTCAGCTCTCGGATCAAGTTTCTCTCCCCAGGCTTTTTTCTCATTAGCCAGTGCCAGTAAAGCTTCACGGTCTGTTCCGTACACATATAAATGATTGTTGCGGTCCACATTTGGGGTACTTCCATGAATAGGCAGGTCTTTGGTCTTCACTGGTTTTTTCACCAGTTTACCCACTTCTATAGCTTTATTCACAGTATCTTCAGCCATCTTACGGTAAGTAGTCCATTTTCCGCCTGTGATAGTAATCAGTCCGGAATCCGACACAAAGATCTTATGGCTCCTGGAAATTTCTTTGGTTTTTTCAGATCCGCCCTGTGGGGCAGCCAGAGGACGCAGACCGGCAAACATACTGAGCACATCTTTAGCTGCTGGTGCTTTAACCAGATACTGATCGGCCGTTTTCATAATGAACTGAATCTCTTCCTCCAATGCCAGAGGCTCCAGACTCGATGTTTTTAAAGGCGTATCCGTAGTTCCGATTACCAGTTTATCATGCCATGGCACAGCAAACAATACACGTCCGTCTGATGTCTTAGGAATCATCAAAGCATCTTCAGCAGGCATGAAGGACATATCCACCACCAGGTGAATTCCCTGACTCGGGCGTAACATCGCTTTGTTTCCCGGTTTATCCATCTGCAGGATGTCATCAGCAAACACACCGGTTGCATTTATAACAGTTTTACCTTTTATAGTATAGCGGGTACCAGTTTCTGTATCAGTAGCAACTACACCTGACACTCTTCCCTGACTATCTTTAGTTAGGTTACTTACTTTAAAATAATTCAGTACTGTAGCTCCCTGCTCAAGAGAAGTCTGTGCAATATTAATGGCAAGCCTTGAATCATCAAACTGTCCGTCATGGTAAACCACCCCTCCGTACAACCCTTTTTGCTGGATGGTAGGCAGTCTGCGGGCAACTTCTTTTTTAGAAATATGTTTAGCCCTGCCAAAGCCCAGTTTCCCGGCCAGCAGGTCGTACATTGTTAAACCGATAGTATAGAATATCCCCCCCCACCATTCGTAGTTGGGGATAATAAAAGATTCATTTTTTACCAGGTGGGCTGCATTTTTAAGCATTAGGCCGCGTTCATGCAGTGCTTCTACTACTAAACCTATATCACCCTGCGCCAGGTATCTTACTCCGCCATGTGCAAGTTTGGTACTCCGGCTGGATGTTCCTTTGGCGAAATCAATCTGTTCAAGTAACAAAGTTTTGTATCCGCGGGATGCTGCATCCAATGCTGTACCTAAACCTGTGGCACCACCGCCAACAATAATCACATCCCACACTTTGTCAGGATCTGATAAACCTTCAATTATTTTATTTCTTGCGTTACTTATCATTTTCGTAAAATTTAGATTTTAGCTTCCGTTTCACTTATCGAAGTTACAAAACAAAACAATTCAAAACAAATTAAAATAATACAAAACATATTTTTGCGAATATTGTCCTAAATTTGAACCAACATGCCACATGTACGTGACTTTAATAAAGAAATGAAAGCAACAATCGAAAGAAAGCGAAACAATAAATGAAAATTTAGCATTGTAAGTTGTAAGATTTAGGTCCACCCTTAAAGCATTATTAGTATTTTTGAATCAATAACCAGATATTTTATCCATCAGCAGCAATGAAAAGTATAACCGAAAGACATCGTATTATATTGAAAATTCTAGGGGAGAATGAACATGTCAATGTACAGGAACTCAGTTCGGAAATGAAAGTTTCGGAAGTGACCATACGCAAAGACCTTAAACTTCTGGAAGATAAAAATCTGCTGTTCCGCACACATGGGGGTGCTTCGAAAGTGAACCCTTATACAAACGACAAACCCGTTGCCGTAAAAGAACGGCTTAATGCGGAAGAAAAACAGATCATTGCCAGAACAGCTGCCACCATGATTGGCAATAATGATTCCATTATAATCGGCTCAGGAACAAGTATGCTTGCCCTGGCTAGGGCCATCCATCCCGAAGTTCGTCTTACTGTGATCACCTCTGCGCTCAATGTAGCCCTTGAGTTATCCCATCATCTCAATGTGGAAGTACTCCAGCTTGGCGGGCAGCTCAGACAAAATTCATCTTCAGTAATGGGCCCATATGCAGAGCAGATCCTTGCCGACATTTCCTGCGGCATGCTCTTTCTGGGCGTCGACGGCATAGATATGGAGGTTGGTCTAACCACCACAAGTCTAATGGAGGCCCGTTTAAACCAAAAAATGATGGATGCAGCACAGATTACTGTTGTGCTGGCAGACAGTTCAAAGTTTGGGAAAAGAGGACTCGGCAAAATCTGTCAGATTGACCAGATTCAGCACATCATCACTGATAGCGGGATCTCATCAGAACTGGTCAAAATGCTGGAAGAAAAAGGCGTTAGCGTAACTATTGCAAGAAAATAATATGCCTGTATAATGGATCAATAAACGAAACTATCATAGCGGACTTTAATGAGATTGCGCGGTATATCATTTAACATCCACCTGCACAACTCCTGTCTTCAAACCCTTACCACTTACGTTCAGCGTTATCTTCCCCGGCGCTGTACCTGCTTGCACAGTAGCAACCAGCATTCCCTGGAAGGTTTTCATATGTGGCAGGTGGAATAGTTCCAGGCTTGATGCATCACCATTGGCTGTAACTTTGAATTTACCCGCACCACTAACTTTGAAACTCAGTTCATTGGAAGCATCAGGACAAAGATTACCATCTTTGTCAACTACTTTAACTGTTACATAACTAAGGTCTTTACCATCTGCTATGAGTTCTTTCTTGTCGGCCTCTAGAACCAGGTGATCCGGCTTACCGGCAGTATGCACAACTTCTTCGGCAATAGCTTTGCCAGATTGATCATAGGCAACCACCTTTATTGTACCAGCTTCATATTTCACATCATTCCACATCAGGCGATACCTGCTGGTGCTTGAACTGTTATTCTTTAGCTGCCTGCCCATGCTTTTCCCGTTTACAAAAAGCTCTGCTGAAGGATAATTTGTGTATGCAAAAACCGGGGTTACCTGTCCTTCCCTACCCGGGAATGTCCAGTGCGGTAAAATATGCAGTGTAGGTTTATCAGTATTCCATTTGCTGCGATACAGATAATACCGGTCTTTCGGCATACCAGCCAGATCGAGGATACCAAAATAGGAACTGTGCGACGGCCATTTTTCGTCATATGGTGTAGGTTCACCCAGGTAATCAAATCCTGTCCATACGAACTCACCGATTACATACTGCATGTCGTCCTGTTTTACGAATTCATCATCCGGAATCTGGGACCATGTGCAGGATTCGAAATCGTAAGAAGAACTCTGGTTATCACCATAGACTTTGTTCTTAAAGAATTGCACCGGAAACTTGTAAACACCCCTGGAACTAACTGTTGATGCGGTCTCTGTGCCCAATATAAATCCTTGTGGCAGGCGTCTGTTTGCCTCTTCATACCTTGCCGGCTTATAGTTAAATCCCGGAATATCAACTGCCGAAGCAAAGTTATTGTTCAGTGCATTATCAATCCTGTCCATGCCCATTGTTACAGGCCGTGTAGGGTCTTCCCTGTGACAGATATCCTGTAGCAAGGTCACCAGTTTATTTCCATTCACTGCTCCCTGATCAGGCACCTCATTACCAATGCTCCACATGACAACTGAAGGATTGTTCCTGTCACGCTGTACCATATTGACCATATCTTTCTCTGCCCATTCATCAAACAGGTGGCTATAGCCGTTTTTCACTTTCGGACTTTTCCATTCATCAAAAGATTCTACCATCAGCATAAAGCCCATCTCATCGCATAACTTCACAAGTTCAGGCGCAGGCATATTGTGTGAGGTTCTGATCGCATCACAACCCATATCCTTTAACAAAGTTAACTGACGTTTCAAAGCCGCAACATTGATTGCTGCGCCTAATGGGCCAAGATCATGGTGGTTACAAACACCTTTAAATTTTCTGTAGGTACCATTCAGGGAGAAACCTTTTCCCGGTTCAAATTTTATTGTTCGTATACCAAATGTAGTACTGTACTCATCTTTCAATACATCGCCTGCATATAATTTGGAGACCGCAGTATATAAGTTAGGGCTTTCCGGCGACCATAACACAGGTTTATTAACGATCAGTTGTTGCTCAAACTGATCCCCATCTGTAACGGATAAAGAAGAATTGGCGAAACTTACTTTATTTCCTTTGGCATCCTTTATCTCCGTAACCAGGCGCAAAGGCGTTACACCTTCTGAACCTCCCTCAACTTTTGTTTTTAGTGTTACCCTGGCAAATTCTTTATTTACTACAGGAGTTGTAATGTAGCTGCCCCAAACCGGAACATGTATATCATCAGTTACTATCAGATGCACATTTCGGTAGAGGCCGGCTCCCGGGTACCACCTGGACGCTTCAGGGAGATTCTCGAGCCGAACCGCGAGCGTATTATTCAAACCCGGCTTTATAAAAGAAGTGATATCAATTGAAAATGAATTATATCCGTAAGCCCAGTGCCCAGCCTCCTGACCGTTGATGTATACCGTAGGATAACTCATTGCCCCATCAAACAGCAGTACAGCTCGCTGGCCGGGCTTAAAAGAGGCTTCGTTGAGCTTCCTGCTGTACCAGCCTATGCCTACAAATGGCAATCCACCAGTACGGCCTGATTTTAAGCTTTTACCTGTTTCCCCATTCTGAACGATTTGCACGTCCTGCACATCATTATTGCCGCTAAAAGGACCTTTAATTGCCCAGTCATGTGGGACACTAACCGTTTCCCAACTTTTGTCATTGATTCTGACAGCACCATCATGTTTTATATCACCCCTGGTAAATTTCCAGTTATTTTCGAGCAGGTATTCTTTGCGAACCTGAGCGGTTGTTGACATGGAATAAAGAGAGGAAAATATAATAGCAGCAGACATTGCTGTTCTAACAAAATTGGATGGGAGGAAACTTGCCATTGCGGTATCAGAATAAATATTTGGACTGGTAAATGTGCAGCAAGGTATTAAATAAATATAAATCCTGTATACAAATTGTGCAAATATGTAATCTGTACGATAGCGGATAGATATTTGATTAAAAACCCAGTTAAACCAGAAAAGCCTCTCAGTTTCCTGAAAGGCTTTCTTTAAGATTTGGCACCGACCTACTCTCCCACGTGTTACCGCAGTACC
>Ga0308163_10001208_pt1 | contig 30476 bp, 26 predicted proteins | sample PhyTR1_FD_201037 | JGI IMG/M metagenome (GOLD analysis project Ga0308163, IMG submission 201037) | Phyllosphere microbial communities from UC Gill Tract Community Farm, Albany, California, United States - DLSLT.R1 | ecosystem: Host-associated > Plants > Phyllosphere > Unclassified | place: USA... | reverse complement strand
CAACCCTGCCAGCAAGTGCCCATTTGCTGTTGATCCTGTACTGGGCAATTGCTACCGGAGACATTACTTCGTTTTTGTCATCACTGCCTTTCGCTTTCTGTTGTGTTCCGTAATCAAGTCCGGCGGTTAAGCCAAAGTGGTCAGTAAGCTGGAATATGCCATATACATTGTGATAAAATCTTCTTACACGTACAGAGTCTGCTCCTTCGGTACCCAGGTAATTACTGTAATTGACTGTGATTTTACCTGTTGGTTTCCAGGTCAGCTGCAAGCCACCGGCTGGCTGGCTGTTCCCGTTCTGGCGGGTAATCCTCTGCCATCCATTCAGATATAAGGCAGTGGCGGTAAACTTACCATCTTCCGTTACATACGTCATCTTCGCACCTGACTCATAGTACGGCGTATTATCCGAAGCTATATTTCTGGTGAGCACCCAGCAATCTTTTGAAACAGCACCTTCAAAACCGATATGCGAAGCGAAGATCCCGGCATCAACCCAGACGTTAGCAGTTTTGGAAAGTTTCAGTCCGGCGTTGGCTTCAAAAATATTCTTTAATACACCGGGCTCCGCTGCAAGATTGGCATTGGCATAAGTTCCCGCCATAACTGCAATGTTAGCTCTGATCATGTCACTTTCGTAGCTGCCTTTAATGAAACCGAGATTCAGGTTTACTTCGTTATGGCGGTTATGTGAGTAGACAAATCCGGGTCTGTTATTGTCGGCCGGCTTGTTAAAATCAAATCCGTAATAAGCTTCAAGATATCCTGTTACTTTTATTTTAGGGGCATCCTGTGCGTATGCAGCGGTACCTATGGTTAATCCTAAAGCTAGTACTAGTAGTTTTTTCATTTTCTATTAAGATTTTTATTCCTTGAAGCTGCCTGTTCCTGAGTTGGCAAACGCATATGGATCAGGCAGCGTGCAGGAAATTTGTTTTTAGATTATTTTTTTAATTCGTCAAGTGCGAGGTTTAGTTTCAAAACATTTACTGATGATGGGCCAAACAGGCCAAGCAATGGGCCCTGGGTGTTTTCTACAACCAGTTCAGCTACTTTCTTTTCATCGAGTTTACGGTAAGCGGCAATCCTTTTGATCTGTATAATTGCCCCCTGTTCGGATATATTTGGGTCAAGTCCGCTTCCCGATGCAGTGACCATATCGGCTGGGATATCAGATTTCCTGATACCAGAATTATATTTTAACAGGGTATCAATTCTGTCTGACACCTGTTTCAGGTAATCAGGATTGGAAGGGCCTTTGTTGGAACCGGCCGATCCGGCAGCATTATAACCTACGGCTGATGGCCTTCCCCAGAAATACTCTGGTTTGGTGAAAGACTGGCCAATAAGTGCATAGCCAACCACCTTACCATTTTTAGTGATCTTCTCACCACCTCCTTCACCTTTAGAGAATCTGCCGGCAAAGGCTACTAAGAGCGGGTAAACAACGCAAAGCAGTACCATTAAGACTACGGTTAAGCGTATAGATTGTATGATGTAATTTTTCATTAGTTTATATTTTTTTTAATGGATATGAAGCATGCAAGAACTTAGTTTCAAACTGAGGTATTCATATAAATTTTAAACAAATAAGCCTACTAGTAAATCGATGATTTTAATACCGATGAACGGCGCGATCACACCACCCAGACCATAGATAAGCAGGTTCCTGCGCAGCAATGCACTTGCACCAATTGGCTTGTACTCTACACCTTTCAGCGCCAGGGGGATCAGGATCGGAATGATGATCGCATTAAAGATCACTGCCGATAGAATCGCACTTTCAGGACTGTGCAACCCCATAATGTTTAGGCTTTGCAGGGCAGGAATAGACGCAATAAACAGCGCAGGAACGATAGCGAAGTATTTAGCCACATCATTGGCAATCGAGAAGGTGGTCAGCGTACCGCGGGTAATCAGCAATTGTTTACCAATCTCAACGATCTCGATCAGTTTGGTTGGGTCATTATCAAGGTCAACCATATTCCCGGCCTCTTTTGCAGCCTGTGTACCACTGTTCATTGCTACACCAACGTCTGCCTGCGCAAGAGCCGGCGCATCATTTGTTCCGTCGCCCATCATAGCAACCAGTTTACCCAGCGCCTGCTCATCCTTGATGTAATTCATTTTATCCTCAGGCTTGGCTTCGGCGATAAAATCATCCACACCAGCCTTTTCGGCAATAAATTTTGCAGTCAGGGGGTTATCACCGGTAACCATTACCGTTTTCACACCCATCTTGCGGAGGCGTTCAAAACGTTCGCTGATACCGGGTTTGATGATATCCTGTAATTCGATTACCCCCATTGTTTTCTCATTTACCGCAACTACAAGTGGTGTACCGCCGTTATTGGAGATTGCTTTCACCTGGTCCTCTGTTTCTGCGGGGAAAGGGTTCCCGGCAGTAAGCACAATATTCCTGATCGAATCAAAAGCACCTTTACGGGTTCTCTTACCGTCTAAAGTATCCAGACCGCTGGAACGGGTCTCCGCTGTGAATTTGATAAAAGCTGACCCTGCAGGCGCTGGCATCACTTTAAAATTCTGTGCTGTGGCCAGTTCCAGGATCGATTTTCCCTCAGGGGTTTCATCTGCGAGGGAGCTCATTACACAAGCTTCAATAAATGCGTTACTGTCAATTCCCGGAGCGGGATAAAAGTTGGTCGCTTTACGGTTACCGATGGTAATCGTGCCTGTTTTATCCAGTAATAATACGTCAATATCACCTGCGGTTTCTACTGCTTTACCTGATTTGGTAATTACATTGGCTCTTAAAGCCCTGTCCATACCCGCAATACCTATGGCTGATAACAATCCTCCGATAGTTGTAGGGATCAGACATACAAACAGTGAGATCAGCGCTGCAATTGTGATCGGTGTATTAGAGTAATCTGCAAATGGTTTTAGGGTAACGCATACGATAATAAACACCAGAGTAAAACTTGCCAGCAAGATCGTTAAGGCAATCTCATTAGGTGTTTTCTGACGGGATGCACCTTCTACCAGAGCAATCATCTTATCCAGAAAACTTTCACCCGGCTGGGTATTTACCTGCACTTTGATCTGGTCTGAAAGTACTTTTGTACCGCCGGTTACTGAGGATTTATCACCTCCGGACTCCCTGATTACCGGGGCAGATTCTCCTGTGATCGCAGACTCATCGATAGTAGCGATACCCTCAATGATCTCCCCATCTGTTGGAATGGTATCACCAGCCTCACAGATAAATACGTCGCCTTTTTTTAGTAAACTGGATGAGCGCACTTCTATATTTCCGTTTGGCATAACCACCTTTGCAGGAGTTTCTTCACGGGTTTTTCTTAATGAATCGGCTTGTGCCTTTCCTCTTGCCTCGGCTATGGCCTCAGCGAAATTTGCAAACAGTACAGTTAAAAATAAAACCAGGAAAATCACAAAGTTATAAGCAGGAGAACCCTGTCCGCTATGGCTCATGGAATATACCGTCACATAAGCCATCACGGCTGTTCCTATCTCTACTGTAAACATAACCGGGTTTTTGATCATCACCCGTGGATCAAGTTTGATGAACGACTCTTTAAGTGCAGTTTGCACTAAAGCAGATTCAAATAATTTATTTGATGAAGATTTCATGATAATCTATTTAAGCATAGTAAAATATTCTGCCAGAGGACCTAAGGCCAGTGCAGGGAAGTAAGAAAGTGCGTTGAGTACAACGATTACTGCGAAGGTCATCAAACCGAAAGTCAGCGTATCAGGTTTTAAGGTACCGGCAGATTCCGGGATGAACTTCTTAGCTCCCAGTAAACCAGCAATGGCAACCGGGCCAATAATTGGCAGGAATCTTCCGATCAGCAGAACAAAGCCGGTCAGCACATTCCAAAGCACGTTATTGTCACCCAGGCCTTCAAAACCAGATCCGTTATTTGCATTGGACGAAGTAACTTCATAAAGCATTTCGGAGAACCCATGGAAGCCCGGGTTATTGAGCCAGTTTTTAGGCTGTACCGCCCATGCCGCATCACCGTAGCTGGTAAATATGAAACTTGCAAGGGCAGTTCCTGCCAGAATCAGGAAGGGACTGAGCAAAGTGATCAGTGCTGCAATTTTCACCTCTCTTGCTTCTACCTTATGCCCCAGGAACTCCGGCGTTCTTCCCACCATTAATCCGGATATAAATACAGCAATAATCAGGTAAATAAAATAGTTGAGTATCCCCACACCGCAGCCTCCGTAAAAGGAGTTGACCATCATTCCCAGCAGCTGCCATGCACCTGTTAGAGGCATTGAGCTGTCGTGCATGTTGTTTACAGAACCTGTTGATATAATTGTAGTTACTGTACTCCAATAGGCTGATATTGCCGGTCCGAAACGGACTTCCTTGCCTTCCATAGCCCCGGTAGTCTGCGAAATTCCCATTTTTGCCAGTGCGGGATTACCGCCCAGTTCCGAGCTTATTGTTGGGATCAGCAGCAGGAACATGCCGATAGTCATCACTCCAAAAATAATCCAGCCAAGTTTCCTGCGCTTAATGAAAATACCAAAGGCGATAACCATAGCTATAGGGATAATCATCTGTGCAACCAACTCAACCGTATTAGTGAGGTAGTTGGGATTTTCCAGCGGATGCGCTGAGTTGGCACCAAACCATCCGCCTCCATTTGTTCCCAAATGTTTAATGGCGATCATACCCGCTGCAGGTCCTCTGGATACGTTTACCGTATCACCCTGTAGCGAAATAAACTGGTCTTTGGCTTCATAACTCGTCGGACTGCCATTGAAAGCAAGTATCAGGGCCATTATCAAGGATAAAGGCAAAAGCAACCGTGTGATCGCTTTCACGAAAAACTCCCAGAAGTTACCCAGCTTCTCACTTGTTTTATCCCTGAATGCTTTGAAGAATACCACTGCAGCAGCAATTCCTGTAGCACAACTTACAAACATCAAAAACATCATCACCACATGCTGTGTGAGGTAGGTAACACCACTTTCGCCTGAGTAGTGCTGCAAATCACAGTTCACTACAAAGCTGATGATCGTGTTAAATGACAGGTCTGGAGTCATACCCGGATTTCCGTCAGGATTCAATGGTAATTTGTCCTGGTAGATCAGGACAAAAAATCCGTAAACCAACCATACGAGGTTGATGGTAAGCAGTGCTTTCATATGCTGCTTCCAGTTCATTTCTTCTTTGGGATTGATACCCGAAAGTTTATATATTCCGGATTCAATAGGTTTTAAAAAGTCTGTCCAGACTCTTTGTCCGGCAAATACCTTAGCGAGGTATGTGCCCAGCGGAATAGCGATCACCAGCGTTAGCAGGAAGGTGGCTATAATTCCAAGTAATTCAGTGTTCATGGCGTTTAATTAAAATTTTTCGGGTTTAATGAGCACGTAGATCATATAAATGAAAACGGCGACGGCGATAATGAATAATGCGATCATAATTTTTAGATTTTTTCGAACCAGTCGATGGATTTGTAAACTACCCAGCAGAGGATCAGCAGGGCGAGAAATAATACGATTGTTAGCATGATATTTTTATTTTATAATCCCCCTATGCCAATCGGGATGCCACGATCCATCATAAAATGATAATTAACTCATCATCAATACGTTGAGGCTATAAATATTAGAATGAACTCCTGTTAGACGATAAAGACCCTTTCATAATGGAAGGGTCTTTATCATTTCGGAACTGCGCAGCATAAATTCAGTTTTCTGACTCATGGCAAAGGTTTAGCTGTCTGAAACCAGCCCTGATCAGTATCCGGGATTTCCTGCAGCTCTTCTCTGTAGCTGAAAGTGCAGAAGGTTTTCCTTTTGATCGTAGCCAGTATTTCATCACTGGTGTAACTTGCGTCATGACTGATTTCAACGGTAAACCTGCAATTGTCACTTTCTGTGATTTTTCCGGCATCAACCGAGGTAACTTCCATATGAACGGGATCGGTACAGTCAGGCGCTGAAGGGAAAATATATTCAGAAAACCACCGGATATCATTTAGACCGCTGCAGATAGCTTTGGTGCCTTCTGCGCCTTCAGCTAAGGCTAATCTTGGACGTGCGGTACAATCCAGGATCAGTACTGTCTTCTTAAAATTTAGAACTTGATCTTGCATAAAATACGTATTAATGGTGTTGTGATTGATAAGCCTGTATATTCAGCACAGGGTTATTCGCGAGATATGGAAAGATAGATTCCAGCAGGTCAATGTAAATGGCAATGCCCTCACTGATCTCTGAAAGGTAAATGTATTCATCAGCGGTTTGTGCGCGTGCCGGGTCACCGGGGCCCATCTTTAAAGAGGGCACATGAAGCCAGCCCTGATCGGAGCTGCTTGCAGAAAGATAAGTTTTCCTCCCAATCGCGATGCCTGTTTTTACTACCGGATGCAAAAGATCGATAGATGAAGGCAAAAGCACATTGTGCCTTAAAATAGTATCACAGAAAGTGTGGTTTTTAATTGTGTTGAGTATTTCTTTGGTAGTATAGCTGTGGTCAAACCTGATGTCTACCGTAAAGCTGCATTCTCCCGGGACAGCATTGTGCTGCAGTCCGGCCCTGATCTCTGTAACGGTCATCTTTACGGCCTGAGGCCTGTCTGGCTCTGTAGGGAAAACAAAAGTGCTGAACCAGTGTATATCAGTGATGGCCTTATAAATTGCATTGTCACTTTCATCTCTCGATGCGTGGCAGAAACGCCCAGTTGAAACGCAATCCAGCACCATTGCACCTTTCTCAGCAATAGCCAGATCCATATTGGTAGGTTCACCTACAATCGCGAAGGCAATAGGCATCAGGTCTTTTAAAATGCATCGGATTCCCTTCCGTCCCGCATTCTCTTCTTCTGCTGTAACTGCCAGACAAAGGTTAAAGGGCAGATCCTTTCGTTCATAAAAGTGCATGAATGTTGAAATAAGCGATACCAGCGCCCCTCCTGCGTCATTACTGCCCAGGCCATAGAGCTTCCCTTCTTTGATGAGCGGCTCAAAGGGATCGTTCCTGTACTGAGAATTCGGCCTCACTGTATCCAGGTGAGAGTTTAGCAGAATGGTAGGCTTTTTCTGACCGAAGTATTTATTGTAGCACCAGATGTTGTTGAACTTGCGAATGGTTGTTACTGAATGCGCTTTCAAAAAGTGTTCTACCTCAGCTGCAGCGATACTTTCTTCTCCGCTAAAAGAACGGATGCTGATCAAATTTTCAAGCAATATTATCGCCTGATCATATAACATTTTCATAGGGTATTATTGGTTTTTAAGTAAGAGAGAGTTGAATGTAGATTTGATTGATGCCAGCATTCAATTCCAATGCCCTGATCAGTAAAGCAGGCGAAATGGTCATTTAAATCAAATCACGCAACTATTGCAGATTGTTCATCCTATAACAACCCTTTCATTTTGGCAGGGTAAATTTCATATTGAAGGGAATGCTGATTAATTCTTTAATACGGGCTACCACTAAGTTTGCTAAATACAATTGCCCTGAGACAATTTAACTGATTGGCAATCAAACTAAACATCAGCGTATCCTGGTGGCCTGCATCTTTTAGTTTAATAAGCTGCTCAAGGAATTCCAGATCCTCCCTGATCTGCAAATAATGTAAATCTAAATTTTTATCAAGAAGTACGTCTGCCCAGATTTCTGCATATGCCGCAACCAGCTTATCTAGTTTCTTTTTCCTGTCTGTTGATTTGATTTGCTCCATAATACCGACAGTCCTATCAATTGAAGAACCTGATTATGATAAAAGCTGGAAATGTGGGAATAGAAGCTAAAAAAGAGGTATAAAATTTATTCAGCCCTTTCTGTTAACCGTCTGCATGCATCATAATGAAAGTACGTTTTTCATTTCGGAATGTTTACTTTCCCAATACTTGTGATGATCTGCAGAGCGCAGCTTTGAATATAATTTTTGAAGCACAGGCTTTAAGTCTACAAATTTAGTAGTAGTTTTGAGGCTTAAGCCAGTCTGCTTGAAATATAGCCGGATAGGATTAAATCAAATAGAGATCACATGACCAACAGAGTTAAAGTTATAATCAACCTTGCAATAGCAGCTTCAGTAATCTTGCCTAACAGGGGTTTTTCACAGATCAGTAAGGAAGCAGCTAAACGACCCAATGTTATCGTGATCTATTCAGATGATCAGGGTTCGCTCGATTTAAATATTTATGGTGCCACAGACCTGATCACCCCTAACCTCGACCGTTTGGCGCGCCGCGGAACAAGATTTACCAGTTTTTATGCTGCATCCCCTGTTTGTTCACCCTCCCGCGCATCTTTACTCACTGGCAGGTATCCACAAAGAGCAGGCCTCGATAACAATGCACCGAGCAGTTATGGCGATGGCGGCGGTATGCCGGGCAGCCAGTTTACAATGGCAGAGTTATTTAAAAGCGGCGGATATAAAACTGCCCACATTGGCAAATGGCACATCGGCTACTCGCCAGAAACTATGCCCAACCAGCAAGGGTTTGATTATTCATTCGGGTTTATGGGTGGCTGTATTGACAGTTACTCCCATTTCTTTTACTGGAGCGGCCCTAACCGGCACGATCTCTGGCGCAACGGTACAGAAATTTGGGAGGATGGCAAATATTTTCCTGACCTGATGGTTGATGAAGCCGGAAAGTTTCTTGAAGAAAATAAGAGCAGTCCTTTTTTTATGTACTTTGCTGTCAACATGCCGCACTACCCACTTCAGGGCGAAAAGAAATGGCGCGACTACTACAAAGATCTGCCGGCACCCAGAAGAATGTACGCCGCTTCTGTATCTACGATGGACGAGAAGGTCGGAATGCTATTAAAAAAAGTAGATGACCTGGGCCTTACTGACAATACGATCATTATTTTCCAGGCTGACCAGGGATACTCTAAAGAAGAACGAACCTTTGGTGGTGGCGGTTATGCCGGAGCACACCGCGGCTCAAAATTCAGCGTTTTTGAAGGGGGTGTGCTTGCACCAGCAGTTATCAGTTGGCCGGGGCACATACCCGTAAATGCCGTTCGTGAACAATTCTCTACCAATATCGATTGGTATCCCACACTCGCGGAATATTGCCGCCTCACATTGCCACAACGTAAGATAGACGGACAAAGCTTAGTGAAAGTAATCGCGTCGGCAAAAGCTAAATCAGTGCATCAGGATTTTTACTGGCAATTTGAAGGCACTAAAGAAAATCCGCAGTGGGCTGTTCGTGAAGGCGACTGGAAACTATTGCACAGCCCGAGGGAATCCAAACCGGAAGAGCTGGACGCAAATAAATTTATGCTGGTTAATATGAAAGATGGAGGTACCGAAAGTATCAATGTGGCAGCAGAGCATCCGGATATTGTGAAACGCCTGCAGAATAAGTATCAGCAATGGATCACTGAAGTATTTACTCAATAGAAGATCTCTGATTTATACTTATCATTTCTTTGATAACACTTATGATTTAGTTCATTTGTCGTATCTCTGCCTTTAACCTAATTTTGAGTAGAAGATATAAATGTAGATGCCAGCTGATAAAAGCGCTGGTCAAAAAAAACAGTCAAAGATGAACTATTCGGAACTGGCCTTTACGGAGGCTATCAAAAAACTACAGGAGAAGCTTGGAAGCCGCTTAAGTTATGAGCGAATGGAGAAGATGAGTGATGTGGATGGCTTAACCGATTACGAAACTGACTATATCGCACAGATTGATAGCTTTTACATTGCGTCATCCGGTGAAAATGGTTACCCCTACATCCAGCACCGGGGCGGCCCGAAGGGTTTTATCAGGGTGATCGACAAATCAACGATAGGGATAGTTGATTTTACAGGAAACCGGCAGTACATTTCTACCGGGAATATCTCCCTGAACCCTAAAGTTTCACTGATCTTGCTCTCCTATCCCTTAAAGGCAAGATTAAAGATATATGCAGAAGCGGAGATCGTTGAAATTGGCGAAGACAGCAATTTCTATGATTTCATGCGCCCTAAAGATTATAAGTTTAAGCCGGAGAACATACTTATCTTTCACATTAAAGCGTACGACTGGAATTGTTCGCAGCATATCAACCCGAAATACAGTATAGAAGAAGTTCGCGAATTAATGGAACCACAGCAGCAATACATCAGTACTCTGGAGCAGCAGATCAGGGAGCTAAAAGAAAAAATAACCCAATAACACGCATTTCAAATCAAATCTCTTTTTTATAATTCGCTGCTGAACTGTCCTGTCATCAGGCTGCTTCAAATCAATCAGTTCACTCTGATATTATTGGAGTTATTTGATCATATCTCCATAATTATCGGAGATATTTTGCAAAAATTAGCTGCGCTCCTGTTTATTAAAGAATTGCAACCCATTGATTCGCAAAAACTTATTGACCAAACGTTTTCTTCTTACCGCCATCAGCCATTACTGGCACATATTTGATACAAGGCTTGGTCTAAGCAATAGAAATTAAGCGTAACCATAATTTATCAAATTAATATTTAATGATGAAAACTAAACTTTTTTTAGCTGCCGTAACCGTTGTGCTTTTGGCCTGTAATTCACCACAAAACACACATTTACCTGTTGGTTCCCTGAAAACGGATAGTATCAAAACTGGTGGTAATAAAATGATCAGTATTGATGGAAAGTATAAAGTGTGGACCAAAAAGGTGGGTGACGGAAAAATTAAGGTGCTGCTGTTACATGGCGGCCCGGGTTTCTCGCACGATTACCTGGATTGTTTCGACGATTTTCTGCCGAAAGAAGGCATGGAGATTTATTACTATGATCAGCTGGGCTGTGGAAATTCTGATGTCCCAGCAGATACTTCGTTATGGACTATCCCACGTTATGTTGAAGAGGTAGAGCAAGTACGAAAAGGACTGCAACTGGATAACTTTTACATCCTTGGACACTCCTGGGGAAGTCTCCTGGCTATGGAATACCTGTATAAATACCAGTCGCACGTTAAAGGTGTGGTATTATCCAACATGACAGCCGGCATAAAAGATTATGTTGATTACTCAGCCACGCTGAAATCAAACCTGTTTACCCAAAAGGACAAGGCGCTTTATGACTCCCTCGACAGGCAGAAAGCGTATTCTTCGCCACAATATACCGACCTGCTGATGAACAAACTTTACACACAGGTAATTTGCCGTATGCCCGTAGAGCAATGGCCTGAGCCATTGGTACGTGGTTTTAAAAAGCTTAACCCAACCATTTACATGCAGATGCAGGGCGTTGATGAATTCCATGTTACCGGGAACTTTAAGAACTGGGAGTTCTGGGATAAACTGCCCGGTATCAAGGTACCGGCATTAGTTCTTGGCGGCCAGTATGACGAGATGAATCCTGAAAGCATGAAAAAGGAAGGCCGGCTGCTACCCAACAGCCGTACTTATTTGTGCCCTGAAGGCAGTCATATGTCCATGTATGACGACCAGCAGCGATATTTCAGAGCCCTCACTAGCTTTTTAAAGGATGTGGATAAAGGTACATTTAAGGCTGATGCCCGATAAACAGATTGCTGCTGATTAACGCTCAGTGCGGCTCAAAAATCATTTTTTTCATGCGAAAGTGCAATTAAGGCAATCGATAATAATAGATGGCCGCAAACGCGCCCTCGCTTGTTGTAAAATAACCTTCGCCGTCCGTCGTGAAACCAATGGCTTCGCCCTGCCGCTGAATATCATAAGGTAATGCTTCCGGCTTGCGTTTCATGGTTTCCCAAACTGGTTCGTTTTCCCATCGCTCCCAGTAATATACTTTCCCATAACTTTTGAGTAACACTTTTTTTCCATCTTTTGATATATCACCGGCAGTAATATACTTAAAAGGTTTTAGGCCCGGAAAATGGATTTTGCTTCGCAGTGTAAGAATCCTTTTTTCATTGTCCTTAAAATTCAGTGGCGTGCTATACACCCTTATGGTATCTGTACGTTTATTCACTATATATAGGAGTCTTTCCAGTGGATCTACCATCAGCGTTTCTGCGTCCTGTGGACTGTCGGGATAAGACAGATGAAGCTGCACGGGACTAACATGGTTAACCTTAGTGTTTATCCACGATGGCCTTTCCTCAAAACGATAAACCGTTATGTATTTCCTTATGTTGTAATTATCACCTATATCGCCAAGATATACATAGCTTTTGCCAGATTTGGGCCCAACACTTACTGCTATATCTTCACAATCCAGCTGCCAGTTGGGTAACTGTTTATCTTTTTGAAAATAGAATGTAGAGACAAGATTTCCTTTTGGTGTAACCGCAAAAAAACGACTGGTATCACCACTGTCATTGTGGATATAATAGATATCACTAAAAATTCCGGACGATGCGATCCCTGACGTTTCTTTGGTATCCGGACTTTGCAGAAAGCCGGAAGTTTCTTTACTTCTGCGGCGTTTGATTTTATAATAACCATATCCTCCCGAAATGAGGATGGTGATCACCAGAAATAAAATGAGAAACCTCTTACTTTTAAGCATCATGAATTGCAGCTGAAATTTGCATCGTATGCCGGCAAAGATATATCATTTCGTAAAAACACCTGCCTAAAGATGATATTTACAGCACAAACTGAATAAAAAAGCGACTAATATATTATAAACAAGAATATTTACGGAATAACTCATAACTATTGCCACAAAAACTAATAATATGCATTTTTATCCTAACAATGCACATGTGTGTAATGATGATTGGCATCAATTCCAGTAAACAAATGAAAAAAATTATATTCTTAAGCATAACGCTACTGTTATTGAGCATAACTGCATTCAGTCAGATCCTTAAACCTGTTGCATGGAGTTATGCTGCAAAAAGAACCAGTCCTACCACAGCAACTTTATACTTGAAGGCGACTATTGATGAAGGATGGCACCTCTATTCACAGTTTGTAAAGGACGGCGGGCCAGTAAAAACAACTTTTACTTTTCCGTCATCAAAAGAATACACACTGGTAGGAAAAACTATTGAACCTAGACCAATCAGCAGGTTTGAGTCAACATTTGGAATGAACGTGGGTTTTTATGAACACTCGGTAATCTTCCAGCAGAAAATCAAATTGAGTTCAAAAAGCACGCCTGTAAAAGGAACCGTTCAGTTTATGGTTTGCGACGACAAGCAGTGCCTGCCTCCTGAAGATATTGACTTTACGATCACTGTTAAATAAACAATCTCAAGTTAAATTTCTGAAGAGCCTGCGAAGGAATCCTCAGTAGAAAAGCACTTATGCCGGGTTCATGCCTGCCAGAGTTAAATAGGTAATAATAGTTAATAATCTAATGGGCAGTACCGGATGGTCTGCCCATTTGTTTAATATTTTATCATCTTTAGCTTCAGCGGCTCCAGCAATCCTGAAGGTTGCAGTTTACTGTCAGACTTATAAGGATTAACACTCAGCCAGGTTCCCTTTTTATTGTCCGGTAATTTACTATCCCCAATCAGGCGGTTTACCCATGTGTTGATCACTTTGATTTCCAGTTCGTTTTTGCCCGACTTCAGTAGTTTCGTAATATTCACTTCATAAGGTGCAGTCCACACGCCGCCAGCATCTATACCATTAACTTTAACTTTAGCTATTGCAGCCACCCTGCCCAGATCGAGCATTACCTGCATCCCCTTTGCCGGCAGTACCAGATTAACAGTAGTCCGGTAAACAGCAGCACCAGAATAATACTTAACACTATCATTTGTACTTTGCGTCCAGTCTGTTAAAGTTTTCAAAACAAGGGGCTGAGCAGGCCCGCGCATACTTTTATCAAAAGTAACCGTCCATGGTGATGTAACTGTCATTGTTTGAACAGCTTTAGGATAATTAACTTTTACCTGACCTGCAGTAGTTTTTACCACATCCTTTCTAAAGATCACAAAAGCACTGCCTGTAGCATCCAGTTCTAAAGGAACCGAAGTTGTATTTGAGTTTTGGGTGTAGGCTGGTAGATTGCGGATACTGCCTGCTACAGGATCCCACAGTTCCGGAACTTTTCCTCCTAAGCGGAAAGTCGCGTCAAGCTTCACAGGGGAATTTTTTTGATTAGAAATGAAATAGATATCCCCGTCCGGCAAAGTTCGGTGGATAAACAATATAGAATCAGCCTTTAGATCAGGTTTTACTTTTATCAGGTCAAGCACCTCCTGCAAATCCATACCATTGATCACCATTCCTTTGCCAACTCGATTTACTTTCGCATTTGTATTTCCCCACAACTGCGAAGCAAGTTCCTGCACCTCTTTATCAGCTTTGCCAAAGTTCTGTAAGCTGGGTGACCTCAGCGGTTTAGCGCCCAGCACAACTGCTCCCTGGTTTACCAGTTCTTTGATTTTCAGCAATACTTCAGGACGGATGCTTTCCATTTTTGGAAGTACCAAAACCCCATAGCTCAATCCATCCGGCAATGTCAGTCTTCCGTTTTTAACTGTTAGCCTTGATTTAATTACCTCTGCATTGATATAATCGAAGGAATATCCTTTTGGCATTTGCGGGTCTTGTACACCGGTCATTTTCGGTGCATCTTCGCCAATGAAATAAGCCACATCAGCCACATATCTGCCTTGCTGAAGCATCAGGTTACAGCGTTTCAAATATCTGAGGAAGATATCCATATCATAAAACCAGGTATTATGCCGGTTAAATTCATTCCCAAAGGGAGCATTTACACCTGGCAATCTTTCATCAGGCTGTTCAATAAATACATGCAGCAGCGTGTTGTTGATACCTTCAGTAAAAAACCTGTCCGCCCGCTGCTTCATCTGCGCAGGATAACGTGAAAAGGCGGGATCACCACTGGTAAATGATTCGGCAGAAACTTTAGTTTTACCATAGATATGTGCACTCGAAGACGCAGCCCTGTTTTCGATATTTCCAAGATCGCCCACACTCCAGAACTCGCCACCTATCTCATCACTCTGACCTCCATATTGAAGGAACTCGCCGGGGAAACCCCAGTGTCCATAGTTTTCCAGCCATGTGGTTAATCCGTTCTGGTGGCTTACCTCACGTAAGCCCGCTACATATTCATAGGCTACTTTATCTGCAACAAAACGTCTCAGATCCCATAAAAAGCGATCGGACATATCTGTACTGCCAACAACTTTCCCCTGCAGTACAGGAAGATATGGAGTCGGATCGTAACCATAGCTTGCTCCAAACTTTTCAATTAAGCCATCCGTCCAGTTTTGTCCTCCGGTTTCGTAGCTGTCCTCGACAGTAACTTTCCAGGTTTTACGGTCTTCGGCAGGGATGCGTTTGATAATCTGACCCAGAAAAGCATCAAAATGCGCGCTTATATGCTCTTTACTCATTTTATCGGCTTCCAACCCTGTGCCTTCAGGCGATGCTGGACTATTACGAACTCCTGTAGGGATCATTCCTGTACGTTCAATGATCCAATTACCTGCTGGTACATTCCAGCTTAAAGTACCGTCAGCATTCATATAACTGGAAATATCGGTCACTTTTCCGGGATCAATTATATATTTCTGATCCGTGCTGACCGGTTGCGCCTGCCATTGATAGGCTGTCCACAATGGGAAGGGTGTTTGCCACATCTTGGCCAGTGTTTTCTCGATATAGTCTTCTACAATGGGGCTGGACGAAATTTTCAATGAGGCAATACCTGGTCTTTGCGATACTTTAGTAAACACGATCCTGAATTCTTTTGCAGACGTTTCAGGAATGGAGATTGCAGCAGGTCCGTAAGGTTTGAAACCTACATTTAGCTGATCGTTGCTGCGGTCTACTATGAAATGTTTGATGGTGGCGTATGCCCCGTTTTGCTTTATCTGGATGTCACCTTCCAAAACCATTGCTGATTGCAGTGGTGTGATAGTTACGCTTCTTGCTGTGTATAATTCTTCAGCTGATATATCAATCGTGTATTGCTGCCCTGGTTTCAGTTTAATCCCAGTCTGATCATTATCATCGCCGATGCTGGCAAGGTCTTCTATCCCAGGACTGGCACTTAATTTTGGCTTTAATTTAAATATATCTGTCCCAAAATCTTCTGCCACCGGATAGGCTATTACCCGCACATCCTGGAAATCCTTAGCAGGGCTTTTCAGTTTATCTGTGTAGTGTAACGGCCCTTTCACAGTAATTTGCGAGGAGGTCAGATAGCGCATGGACTGCTCAGGTTTTACCCATGGCCCGCCCGACTGGCTCCAGCCGGGGCTATTGAAAATCCCTATTTCGATGTTCAGCCGCGTTGCAGTTTTCAAGGCTGTATGCATGATTTCCCACCATTCTTCTGAGAAGATTTTCACCTTTCCGCGGGGCACTTCATCGATCAGGACATTACCTATAAAAGCACGGTTGATGCCCACTTTCTTCATGGCTTCGAGATCTTTTATCACCCCCTCTTTGGAGATATTGTCAGACATCCAGTACCAGTATACACTTGTTTGAATGTTATCAGGCACAGTGATAAAGCCTGTTTCCAGTACCTTCATTTTTGCAAATGGCTGATTTATTAAACCAGTTGGGCTTGTAGCGGCAGCCTGTTTTGACGTTGCAGATTGTGCTGGGAATGAGGGTTCTTTTGACGCAGCCGGCTGTTTTGATGCAGCGGTGGACGATTTCTTTGAAACACCATGCATCGCGCTTTGCGCAAATACCCTACCATTGAACGGCGGACTAAGCGCTGCAGAAATGAATATGATGCACTGTAATTTTTTATATTCCTTGAATAACATGCTATTGCTTTTGAATCCTATCTCAACACTTTTACGCCCGCGGGTGCTTTAACGGTAGTTTCTACCTTACCGTTCTTTAATTTTATGTGTTTAATCTTCACAATTCCATAGGGCGTTGGAAAGGTTCCCTCAGCAAATGTAAGATCGCCCAGATTCGGTTTCACCCTGATGACCCTGCAGCCTGGCTCAACAACCTGCACACCGAGCACATGCTCAGTTAACCATGGCGTAGGGCCTGATGCCCATCCGTGCGCCAAACTGTGCCTGAAACCTTTGTAACAATACGCTCCATAATTGCCGTGAATATCTATTTTACCTTCGGGCACGAGTTCATCAATTCGCGAGCTGTTTGGCAGCCAGTCTATATTAAAATCTTCCCAGAAGGTAGTTGCGCCCAGTGCAAGCATTGGCCCCCAGTAATTTCGGATATCGTTAATCCCACCCTGGTAATCACCAGCTTTTGCCTTCGCCTGCAGCATATAATAGCCAAAAAAGGTAGAGTAGTCATGCACTCCATTTTCAGAGATCATTTCATTTGCTTTTTTTGCGGGCATCAGGCCGGATAAGCTGAGCATTGCCGCTGCCTGTTTAGAATGGTTTGCATCAGGTACATTTTTCTTTAAGCGGGCAACTGCCTCCCTGCATTGTTTTGCAGTTGCAGAATCTTTCAGCAAATCTAAAAGTTCCGCTCCTGTGGTTAGTGTCATCACTAGCATTGACTGCAGTCCTGCGTGGACAGCAGGGACATTCTCGCTTGATGGCCAGTCCAGAAACCTTGTACCATCATTTAATACTTCGCTGTTATTTGCATCAATTTTCCCTATATAGTGTTTGAGGAGTTGTTGCAAATAAGATTTTTGCTGAATCAGATAGGTTAAATCGCCATTGTGCATGTACCAATCATGCTGAATGAGTACCCACCACATCGAGTAAGATACCATTCCGTTCATATAAGAAGGCAGCGGGGTAATATCACGCGCAAAATCCATTGTTTTTGGTACTACATTATTGTAGCCGAAAACAGCAGCTATAGTAGATGTTTCGGGATGCATATCCCCCACCCAGGCCAGGCGGTCGCGCTTAATTCCGTCCCACAGGTAATCCTGCATATTCAGGTGTACTGTGTAGGCACCGGTCATCCATATCTTATTGAGCAGTGTATCACTGCATTTGAATGATCCGAGATAAGGGATATCTCTGAAGATAAATATCGCGTTTACTTCTTTTAATTTCAGTTCCGTATTTTCATCAACGAGATCGATACGTACAAAACGGAAGCCTGTATTGCCTATTTCCAGTTTGCCCAACCAGGGTACAGAGATGATCATATCACGCATGGCGTGATCATTTGTAGCATTTTTAGCGGTATCCGCGATATCTGACATGGCTTCAGCGGCAGATTCACCAAATCGGACTCTTATCCTTATGGGTTTTCCGCCTCTTGACTGGTCTGTGATCAACTGCAGGCCTCCGTGTAATTCCTTTCCGTAGTCAAGTAAGATACCCGGTTTTCCTTTTCCTTTACTGCTGAGTATGCAGAGGTTTTTGCCCGACAGGTCTGCCTGGCCAGTTCCTTTTCTCAACAGGGTGTTCAGGTTTTTGATCTGTCCGTCAGCATTTTCCGTTTGCCAGAGTACGCGTACTGGCGGGAGATAGCGCCTTACTGTTTCTTCATTTCGCGATTGTGCTGTGCGCTGGCCGCTGAAAACTGGCGGCAATTGTGCTTTGCCAGTCATGGTTATGGCTACAAATAGTATTAGGAAAGCAGTATATCTTCTCATTTTATATTTATTGATATTGACTGATGATACTTGCGAATTGCATTATGCAGGTTCCATTATTCAATATTGTCAGTTAAACGCTATGCTAAATTGATAAAGCATTGCATTTGACTTTAAAAATGATGATTATAAAGTTCACATCCGCGAAGGTTAGTACTTTTTTTACAAACAGTAGCTTCGGTGTCAGTCTATTTTGATTGGAATATTTTAAACTAAATTTTTGAATAGTTTATATTAAACCGCAAATTGGTACTATGAGTACCGATAATCAGTCCAAAATAAACCAAATTTGCATTCTCAACCTTCGGGGACAGTATTCGCAAGTTCATAGCTGACAAATAAAGGTTATAAGAGTCTAATTTCTTAGCTCGATAGATCTCAAATCAGCTCACCCTATAAGCTTTGGGCACCTTTCCCGTCATTTTCTTAAAGAAATTACTGAAATAATTGGCGTATTCAAATCCCAGCGAGTAAGCGATATCTGCTACACTCCAGTCAGTATGTTCCAGCATGGTCACCGCTTCCATAGTCACACGGTCAGCAATATGCGCTGTTGTAGGTTTTCCTGTGATGCCTTTCACGGCACGGTTCAGGTAATTGACGTGTACAGACAAGCGGTCTGCATAATCCTGTGCAGTTTTCATCTTCAACCTTGCCTGCTGATTCTCCAATGGAAACTGTCTTTCCAGTAAATCAAGGAACATATTAGTTAATCTTAAAGAAGCATTCACTATTTCCGGGTCCTGATCCTGCGACTGCATACGTAACGCTTCGTGAATGATCAGATTGATGTAATTGCGCATCAGGTCTTCTTTATACTGATAATCTGATACCTGGTCGGCAATCATATTCTTAAAAATACCCGTTATCTTATTCTGCTGCTCGTCATTCAGTTTAAAGGCGGGCATACTGCTCACTTTAAACAAAGGCGATTGCTGCAAACTCTCCGAGCGTTCGAGTGGTTTGATGAACTCTTCAGTGAAAGTGCAGGAATATCCTGTTTGCCTTTCGCCGGGCATATCAACCGCAAATGGGATATGGGGATTGGCGAAAAACAGGTATGTACCATTAAGATCAATAGTGCGGTCAGCGAAATGCACTACTGCATGACCTGTGCTAAGCACAATCTTGTAGTAGTGCCTTCGGCTGAATGTTGTTATTGAGGTACGCGGGATATCAGTTTTGTATGCCTTAAAACCTTTCAGCTTCAGTTCTGCGGTAAATTTTGTAGCGGGTACCAGGACAGGTGCTTCCATATCAGCAAATCTATAAAATTCAAAACACATATACCCCATATCAAATGATTAGGCGAAACGTTCACCAGCGCCTTTCATTGATGTAAGGATCCCTTCAATTTCAACAAGCTCTGCTGCAGAAAGCTCAATTTCCACGGCGCCAATATTCTCTTCCAGACGGTGAAGCTTTGTCGTACCCGGAATTGGCACCATCCAGGGTTTCTGATGTAATACCCATGCCAGTGCAAGCTGAGCAGCTGTCACATTTTTCTGTTGGGCAAACCCAGTTAGTAAATTGATCAACTGTCCGTTAGCCTTTCTGCTTTCTTCAGAAAATCTTGGGATCCTGTTTCTTATATCGTTACCGGCAAACTTTGTATTGGCATCGATCGTTCCTGTCAGGAAGCCATGACCCAACGGCCCATATGGCACAAAACCGATACCCAGTTCCTCAAGCGTAGGTAAAACTGTAATTTCAGGCGCCCGGTCCCAAAGCGAATATGCACTTTGCAAAGCCGTAACAGGTTGTACAGCATGCGCCTTGCGAACGTTCAATGCATCAGCCTCAGACAGTCCAAAATATCTCACTTTACCTTCACTAATCAGGTCTTTTACTGCACCAGCCACATCTTCAATTGGTACATTAGGATCAATACGGTGTTGATAAAGCAAATCAATGTGATCTGTATTCATCCGCTTTAGCATAGCTTCGCAAACTTCCCGGATATGCTCCGGGCGACTATTGAAACCCTGATTTTCTTTCGTTGCGGGATCAAACTGAAACCCAAACTTGGTAGCTACCACTATTTTATCACGCATTGGAGCTAAAGCGTTGCCTACTAATTCTTCATTGATGAATGGCCCGTACATTTCTGCGGTATCAAAAAAGTTGATTCCCCGCTCTACCGCCTGGTGGATCAGCTTAACCATTTCCTGATCATCAACTTTATTACCGTATCCATGGCTCATACCCATGCAGCCAAGTCCTATAGCCGATACTTCCAATCCGCTGTTACCTAATTTTCTTTGCTTCATTATCTTTATCCTTTAAATTGTCAGATATGTACTGAATCATAATGATGATCCGGTGAAACAAAAGTAAGCTGGTAATCATTTTCTACAGCTAAGCTATTCAAACCAAAAAGTATAAATTTCAAACCTACATTAGATTAATTTTTGACGCCATCTGGGTAGCATTACGTCCAAATCAAACATTCGGCAAGGATGACTGTTTATGAGCAAGATAATCCAACCGAATATGAAACTACAGCAATTCAAAATTCTGCCGATCAGCTTATTGGCGATAGCAACACTGGCCCAGGCATGCAATTCAAACCAAAAGAAAGACAGTGCTGACTCCACTACCATGACTGCTCACAATATGGGACATGGTGCTGCTACGGGAGATACAACAGATAACATGAAAAATGGAACTCCGGTGAACCGTTTTTTTGAAGAAGCCTCTATCAGCGGAATGGTAGAAGTTGAAATGGGCAAAATCGGACAGAAGAAAGCTTCGATGCCAAGGATTAAAGAATTTGCTGCCATGATTGAAAAAGATCATACAGAAGCTAATGAAGAACTTATCAAGCTAGCCACATCGAAAAATTTCAAATTGCCTGTTGAGCTTCCTGCATTGAAAAAGGAACATTTAACAGATTTGAACAGGGCTACAGGGAAAGACTTTGATAACTATTATATCAACATGATGGTTGAAGATCATATCAGCGACATCGCTTTATTTGAGGGGGCAACTAAAAGTCCTGATGCTGAAGTTAGCGCATTTGCAAAGAAGATCTTACCTGTATTGCAAAAGCATTATAAACAAGCCCGTGAGATTTCTTTGCTCTTTGATCAGAATAAAGACAGGAAATAAGCAGGAAAAGGACTTAAGTAAATAATGAAAGGGCAGCGTATGACGTTGCCCTTTCATTTGCTAGTTGTTATCTAAACCTCTCCCGGTTTTATGCTGTAGTTCATCAATGCGTTTTGATGCTTCAGATTTACTGAGTGTTTCATCAAATTCTTCTTTTGCTTCATCAGACAGTGTTTTCAGATACGAATGCTGCGCACCGGTCATCGGCTCATCTCCGGTAGTCCATTCATCCGGATCTTTTACTGTGTTAGATCCTTTTAAATCGGCTTTTTGGTTTTCATTATCCTGTTCGTCGAACAGTTCTTCTTCTTGGTTTATCATATGCTTTTCAGTGTGGTAAATATTGGAGGATAAACAGATAGAATTGGGCATTGTTTTACTGATAATTTCATCTTATTGAAATATGATGTGGAAGGTGAGATATCAGGCCGATTTTAACAAACGTAATCCAATCAGGTAATACATTACAAAAGGGATTGCGGGGATGGAAACAATGTAACCAGCAGTGGCCAAAGGCTGTGGCCATGAGGATGGTACCAGCACCAGCAAAATCGCAAACAAACCACATACAAGGTACCAGCGAAATGCTGTTTTGCTGATTACGCCGGTAATTTTTAGCGAAGCTGCAAAAAGAATAGCACCCAAATAAATCAATATTACTTCTACTACGCTAATCACATAAAAAAGACTTTTTACAGGTAGATACCAATCCGGGCGCTCGGATGCAGCATGAGACGCAAAACTCCTAAAAGCAGCGGTAAGATAGTAGCCCCAAAACGCCATGTTAAATATAAACAATGGTATAGCTATACTCAGGGCGGCAAACGCCAATGCGGAATAAAAGGTTTCGCCCCTCGCTTGTAGCTGCATCTTCAACAGGGCTGTACCTGACAACGCTGAAACGCCACCTCCTATGAGAATAGTGTATCGTGTTTGCTGTTCGGCAGCTGTGTTAAGCCAACCGGCTATCGTTACGGGCGGCGGCCCCATCCCCGCGAAAACAGGAAACAACAACCATGGTGTACATAATAATAGTGATGTAACAGCGCATTGCCGACCATCCTTATTCCCGTACCAAAGTTTCTGCGCACCAAGATGATATGAAGCAAGAATCATTAAGCAGGAATTCAGCCCCCACAGGGGTAAATATAATTTATAGCTTACATGCCCTATCCCAAAACCAATAACCGCTGTTACGATTGGTACAACCCATAGGTACAGGAGGCTTAGTCTTTGTTTATAAGGGTAGAAATCTCTATTCATCACTTCTATTTTATTCCTTTTCAGGCTTTGCATTCTGAGAGGCGAGTATCTTCTATGAGCCATCACTTTTATCAATACGATCAGCTTACGAAGTTCCGAAGTTTTCCGGAAAACCGTCTGTCTCTACGCATCCCAGTTAATTCGAGGTGAATGGCGGTATTCAGGTTTCCTTTACAAGTTAATCTTAAACGAAAGAAGGCTGCTTTCAGGAGCAGCCTTCTTCAATTCTATTGTAATCTGCTAGCATTGCCGATACTATAGTTAACTAAACCGTATGTTGTGCCTGCCCTTCGCGGATCACCCACTCACAGGACTTTTTTTCTATTTGAATTACTTATTACCAATTTAAGAATTGATTTCTCATCTTCCTATTTTAATTATTAACATTTATCCTCCATTGTGGAATACTCATTTTTCTGTTCTAAATAACTTCGATTTACACCCATTTCATTTTTTCCTGCGCAACAGACTGGAAATAGAAGGCAGTACTGAACACACATAAGATGATTGTAAAGCGAAATAACTACCATTTAACAGGCAGCCGTGGTTATGCATTAGCATCTCTTTAGAGGATTAAATGAATAAATCGGCCAAAAGCTCTCAAAGGCTAAAACTTAGCAATGCTTTAAAGAAAAAGAACCTATACCGGTTGATGAAGAAATAATTAAAGAACTATAATGCGGCAAACTTAGGCAAAAGTTCAGCCCTCTAGTTTTCTGATTTTAAATTATCGGATCAATCAACTAAATTACCTAAAATTAAGAAGTTATGGCGCTCCCTTCCATCCAGAATTTAGTACAGGATATAAAGTATGTACTCCTGCGTTTCCCGCTGGAAATATTGTTTGCCATCATAGGCACAACTGCAGCGCTGATCAGTATTAAAAATGGTTATCCGGATAATGCTGTATCCAACTGGTATACAAGACTAATCCTGACGGCCAATCTGGGCTTCCTGTTTAGTCTTTCTGCAAGCCTGTACCTCGAAAACAAAGCAGTAAAAGGCTTACAGCTGTATCTGTTCAAAGTTCCTGTTGCATTGCTGGCATCTTGCCTGATATTCGTACTGAACCCTTTTGAACGAAGTGATGATTACCTGAGGTTCTTGTTATTGAGCCTGGCAGGACATCTGCTGGTATCGTTTTCTGCTTATATCCATGCAGATTCAATACAGGGTTTCTGGCAGTTTAATAAAACCATCTTCATCCGCTTTTTAACAGCTATGCTGGATAGTGGTGTGCTCTATCTTGGGTTGGCCGCCGCATTAGGCGCTATAAAATTCCTGTTTAATCTTGATATTGGTTCTAAATCTTATACGACATTATTTGCACTCATCGCAGGAATTTTCAGCACTACATTTTTTCTTGCAGGTATTCCTAAAGATCTTGATACACTGAATGAAGATTTTACCTACCCAAAAGGATTGAAGATCTTTACACAGTATGTATTGATTCCGCTGGCAACTATTTATGTAATGATCTTACTGGCCTATGAGGTAAAAATCCTCATAGAATGGAACCTTCCTAAAGGACTGGTATCCAATTTAATATTAGGGTATGCCGTATTTGGCATTCTGGCGCTGCTGATGATATTTCCTATCCGTGATCATGAAGAAAATAGATGGATTAAAACCTACGCCCGCAGCTTTTACTTTTTGATGCTACCGCTGATTGTTTTGTTGTTCCTTGCAGTGGGCACACGGGTGTTTCGCTATGGCATCACAGAATCCCGGTACTTCCTGATCATGCTTGCAGTCTGGCTACTGATGGTAACAGTTTACTCGCTCCTGTCACGTAAACAGAATATAAAACTGATACCCATCTCTTTGTGTCTTTTTACGCTGTTTTCCATCTATGGGCCGCAGAGTGCATTCTCAGTTTCTGAATACTCGCAGATTAAAATCCTCACTAAGATTTTCAAAAGGAACAATGCTTTTAAGGATCATAAGATGATTGTGCCGAAGGACATATCGGTAAAAGATGGCAACCAAGCAGCCCGAACGTTAAGATATATTGTTGAGAACTACAACTATAGTGCACTGCAGTCTTATGTAAATGTAGACTTGCATCATGTAGCAGATTCACTGGCTAAAACAAAAGAAATAACAAAATCTAATGCTTATAGCCTGAAGTACGATCTGGGAAATCTAAAAATAAAATGGCTGCAAAATCACCTTGGCCTCCGACGGTTCAGCAGTTCCAATTTTAAGGACGAAGCAACTATTCAATATGTGCAGAACGATGAATGTTTCTTTGAAGACAGTGAATCTGACCTAATGGATATCGAAGGATATGACCTGTTACTGGATGCCACCTCACAGGAAACAATGGAAATTACTGCAAACGGTAAAATAAATGCTAAAAAAAGCATCAAGAGTAATGGAATGTTAACGCTCCAGCTAAACAACGACAGTACCTCATTTAATGTCAAAGCATTGCTAAATGGGTTGATCAAAAACCCTGAGCAATTGGAAAACTATAAAAAAACTGATGGTAACGCTTCAGCAAATGATTATAGCCTTCCTTCGGCGAAGCTAAGTTTAACACGGGAAACTAAAAATTTCAGGGTCACCTATAAAATAAAATATATCAGATTTGAGCGCGGTAAAGACAAATCAATTAAAGCTATTACGTTTCAAACCGGGATATTTTTGATTAAGCTTAAATGATCTGCATTTTTTGATATGGAATGTTTAAAGAAACAGCATCATGATTTAAACTAATCCTTACGATCATGGCCGAATTAAACACCACTTCCAGAGACAGAAAAGAAATTCCAAAAGTAGATCTGACAGCAATGGTTGATCTTGCTTTCCTGCTGATTACTTTCTTTATGCTCACTACCTCCCTGCAAAAAAATGAAGCAATGGACATCGTGAAACCAGATGAGAATGACGATTTTGCTTTTACTGAGTTGCCCGCCTCAAGAACGATGACAATTCTATTAGGAAAGAAGGATAAAGTTGCCTGGTATATGGGCGAAGCAGGAAAAGCTAGTCCACGCATCGCAGACTATAAACAAATCAGACAATCAATCCTGGCGAGTCAGTTAAAACTTAACTCAGGCAATAGAACCGGCAATAAATCTCTGATCGTGGTAATCAAACCAACATCCGGGGCAACTTATAAAAATTTTGTTGATATCATGGATGAATTACATGTCGCAAAGATCACCTCTGCACCAGCAATTGATGATGACCACATTACTCCAGAAGAGCAAACTTTTATGAAAGAGAAGAAGATCTTATAATCACAGAGCCTCGCATTAATATCAGTTGATATCCTCATTTAGATAATGATAACAAGAATGACTATGCGATAAGGTTAAACCCCAGGTTTCCCTTCTCTTGCCCATTAACGATAATGGAAACCTGGTGTTCGCCAGGATGAAAAACACGGGTAGTAATCAATCTAAAGGATTGCTTCCTGTGAATGTTTACCGTTACACCAGGCTCATAAACCTTTTCGCTGATTTTGAAGACTTTCCTGGCAAGATGTCCCTTTGATTTTTGATAGTATATCCCATATTCCAGTCTCACAGTATGTTTTGCCAGGTTCTGGTTCGTAATAGAAAATGCAAATTCAACACTGTCCCCGATTTTTATTTCCGGGGTAAGTATCCTGAAATCCTGCACAGCTATATTTTCACTCTGCAGTCCGTACTGCTTTAAAATCTCTGAGTGTCCCTGCTTTAACAAGGTGCGGCATCCATGCTTAATAATTGCATCAGTTTCTTTACTGATCCCCCGCCAGCGCTTCGCCAGGGCAATCACTACATCAGGATGATCCTTAGCAATATCATTGATGCTGTTGGCAACGCTCCTTCTCACTGATTCCGAGGGATCTGTTTTGAGGTTTTCCAGGATAGGCATGATCGGTTCAGGATTGAGTTTCAATGCAGGAATTGCCATTGCCCATGGCAGCCTTGGCCGGCTACCCTCACTGGCAAGCCTCCTAACGGTATGCTTTTCATGGGTAGACCATTTGAGCATCTCGCTGATCATCAGATTCCCATATTTCAGGATAAACGGCCGTACGGCAAACTCGCAACTGATAAATTGGGTGATAAATTCAAAGGCTTGTACAGAATGGTCCAAATCATCAAGCCCATAAGTTTCAATATAATCCGGCAGAAATATATATTCCAGTCCGCCCTCCCCCGGTCTGTCTGCTCTTAGTTTTCCTATAATTTTCATGATCAACCGCACAGCTTCAGGAAAATCCACAGCCAGGAACTGATGGAAAACCCTTGTAGTATGTTTCATCCGGTCTTTCCACTCTTTGTCATCAAAGTTATCTCCAGATATTCCGTTGATAAACCCTTCCTTATCGAAAGCAGGAACTACATACTTAACGGCGTCTCCGAATTTATTGTAGAAAACAGGAGAATAGATATCTTTAATTAAGCCCATAAAACAAAGTTATCTTATTATCTTAAAATATAGAACAAAGGGACTGCAAAAGGGGTTTAGCATCAAATAGATATTTAAATACTACCTTGTGGTAAATAATCCCCCTCGGTCATTTACCACAGCAGCATGAATACAGATATCAATGTAATATTAAGACAACTCACAGATCAGTCGGACGAAATTTGTTTTATATACAATATAATTGACGGACGTATCGATTACGTCAACCAAGCATTTGAAACCATTACCAAAAGAGAACGCAAAGGACTGATTGAAGATCCAAAGGCTCTCCTGAAAATTGTTCATAAAGAGGATTTGGCTTATTTGAAAAATGCTCTTCAGCATTTGCTGGAAAAGAAAGAAGCCAGTCTATTAAACTTCAGGATCTTGCAGCCAGACCACAATGAGCGGTGGATCAGGCTAAAGATTTTGCCGATTATTGAAGAAGGTGAGCTCATGTACCTTACCGGTAAGGGCGAGGATGACTCTGCAAGGAAAGCAAGTATCTTCAACATGCAAAAAATAAATGGCTGGAAAGATGCCAATCTGGAAATCCTTTCTCATGATTTACGTGGTCCAATAGGATCAGTGCAGATGCTGACTTCCATTATCGACAAGAAAATACCCGATAACCCCGAACTTCAAAAGCTTACCAGTATGATCACAGATATTTCTAAACGTAATATCGATCTCATACAAACATTACTGACAAACGAGTTCCTGGCAACAGCAGAAGTAGAATTAAGCAAAGAGCGTTTAGATGTAGTTTGGGAGATCAATCAGGCTATGGATATATACATTCTGTCGAGAGAAAATATGCAAAAGCAGATTAAGTTTACGCATTCCCATGATCAGATCTATGCTGAGGTTGACAGTATGAAATTTCTTCAGATTATTAACAACCTTGTTTCTAATGCTATTAAGTTCACCGCTGAGAACGGGCATATAAAAATCCATGTAGAAAAACTGGAAACTTCATTCCTGGTTACCGTGCAAGATAATGGAATAGGCATTCCCAAGAGCCTTCAGCCTATCCTCTTCAAAAAATACACCAAAGCAGGAAGAGAAGGCTTAGAGGGCGAAGAATCCGTTGGTCTGGGTATGTGGATTGTAAAAACGCTGACAGAAGTTCATGATGGCAAAGTGTGGTTTGAAACGGAAACCAAAAAGGGCACTACTTTTTATGTCGAGATCCCTTTGGGCAACTTTCTACTTTGATATCTGCTTATAACTGACCGCCTCATTCTTTGGCGTAAAGTTTTTCCAATTTTTATTCAGCTCCTCTCCCTTTAGAACAGTACAACAATATCGCCTCAAGGATACGATCAGAAAATTTGCAGGAATGAAGCGTACATCATAAATTTTAGCTAAAGCGTTATCCCATCCTTTCAGATCAGGTACCTGTGGCATTTTAGATTACCCTTTTGAATCGATTCTAGCCAAGTATCCCGATTTCAATAGAGTTGCCGGGGATTATCTCATTGCCAGCGGCATTCGACGTTGCGGCGGAGGAAATGCCTGATCTAGCAGTGTAATCTCGTCGGTGGAAAGCACAATATCAAGCGCTGCCCGGTTTTCACGGATGTGTTTTGGGTCACTTGCTTTCGGGATGACTACTACTCCCTGCTGAATGAGCCAGGCTATGGCTATCTGGGCCGCGGATGCATTATGTTGTTCGGCGATTCCGGTAAGGGCAGGCCGATCCAGAAACCCTTTCTGATCACGAGGCGAACTCTCAATAGGTGAGTAACTCATAATGGGCAGGCCATTCTCTGCAGACCAGGGCAGCAGGTCCCATTCAATGCCGCGGTTTACCAGATTGTACATCACTTGATTTGTCGCAATCTCATAACCGCCAGTCAGGGACATAGCTTTCTGCATCCCTTTCAGATCAAAATTACTTACTCCATAATCCAGGATGAGCCCTTCTTTTTTAAGGGTCTGAAAAGCCGCAAGTGTTTCTGAAAGCGCAACTGATCCTGGCCAATGCAGCAGATAAAGATCGAGGTAATCTGTTTTTAACCTTTCCAGGCTTCGCTTGCAGGCTTCAACAGCCCCTTTCGCAGAAGCGTTATGGGGATAAACCTTACTTACCAGAAATACTTCCTCCCTCCTCCCCTCTATGGCTTCTGCAACTACCTTCTCTGCACCTCCTTCCCCGTACATCTCAGCAGTATCAATAAGGTTCATACCCAGGTCTAAACCGAGACTTAGACCATCTATCTCTGTCCGACGCTTTGCAGCATCTTCTCCCATTCGCCATGTACCCTGACCCAGAACGGGGATTGATTTTCCTGAAGGAAGTTTTAGTGTTTTCATACCAATCGAACAACAGCAATATGGTTTTGTTTATTTTTCTAATCAGGACATATGTTTTCCATAATAAGTTGTCCGCGATCCAGAAGAAGTATAAGAACAAAAGGAATATGACCCGCCCCCTCTTTGCAAATAAATTTAAAATAGCGCAGCTGATACCGGAAAGGGAATTATCTGATGAAAAGAAGGGAATGCTATGAAATTTTTGTTTTATTGTATAAACTCTGAATTTCAGGAAGAGAGTAACAAATTTTATTACAAAGTTAAATTATCAATAAACAGGAATACCTAAGAAATAACATTTGATGAAATTATAATAGCACAGGTCAGATTACAGGGGAAAAGGCTTGGTACAATAGAAGTAAAAAGGCTCAGCTTCAAAGAAGCAGAAACAATAGCGAAAAAGATGAGATCAAAAGGATGATTAAAGATCAAGGATTCAAAAATGAAGAAATCGTTGATTTCGCAGAGACATCGTGAAGCCTGGTGAAAAGGCTGAAAAAAAAATGCCTCTTCTCATCAGTTACATTTCTGAGATCTATAGAAATCAGCAGATCAATGCTTACCTCAAAATAATGAGAGATCAGCTTTAGAATATCAAGCGGCGGTTCAGACTTCCCTTCTTCATATTTCGCATAACGGGCCCTGCTAATGATTAAATCATTGGCTACACACAGCTGAGAGCATTTTTTCTGTGCCCTCAGGTATCGTAGATTTTCTGACAGTATTGACATATTGCTAATATTTATAGTACGAAAATAGCAATTAATACTAAATTAGATAGTATTTTTGTGAGATATTTTATTTACCTGTTATGGAAAGGGCGATTGTACACATGGACCTGGATACATTTTTTGTATCCTGTGAGAGAAAGATGAATTCTGAATTGAAAGGTATTCCCCTTATAATTGGCGGAGGCGACCGCGGTGTAGTAGCTTCATGCTCCT
>Ga0308163_10001207_pt1 | contig 30509 bp, 21 predicted proteins | sample PhyTR1_FD_201037 | JGI IMG/M metagenome (GOLD analysis project Ga0308163, IMG submission 201037) | Phyllosphere microbial communities from UC Gill Tract Community Farm, Albany, California, United States - DLSLT.R1 | ecosystem: Host-associated > Plants > Phyllosphere > Unclassified | place: USA... | reverse complement strand
GGGGTCGGAAGGGCGATCCTGTGACGCGGCTCCTCCTATCTGGCGCGATGATCCTGTTCGTGGTGCCGCAAGCCGTCTCCGCCCGAGACTATGCTCAGCAGGGCGCGGTTTTTCCGGTGATCGAGACCGATCTGCTGTCTGTCATCCAGAACAAGCTCACCACGATGCAGACGTCGGGCGCGCTCGATAGCGCCAATCGGGAGCTGGCCGCGCGCACCGAAGCGCGGGTCAAGCGGCCGCCTCCGGTCAAAGGCATCATCCCGGCGAGCCAGTCGAGAAGCTGGATCCACGACCCCACGATCACAGTCGAGCAGGATCTGCGCGATGCGAAAGGCCGGGTGGTCGTAGCGCGCGGAACCCGCGTGAACCCGCTCGACACCGTCCCACTGCGCCAGCGGCTCGTCTTCCTTGACGGCGACGATCCGGTGCAGGTCGCCTGGGCGACGGGTAGGACGACCGCACTGAACGCCAAGCTCATCCTCGTGCGTGGCTCGCCTTTCGCGCTGATGAAGGCCGAGCAGCGCCGCTTCTACTTCGACCAGTCGGGAACGCTCACTCGCCGGTTCGGCGTGCGCGCGGTGCCGGCGGTAATCGAGCAGGCGGGACGGACGCTCAGAGTCAGCGAGATCGTCATCCCCAAGACAAAGGACGGCGGCAAGTGACCGCACATACCCCGAACACGCCGGCATGGCTCGTGGCCGCGCGCCAGCGCCACCAGCAGCGGATACGCCGCACTCGTCTGACCCTCATGCTGCTCGCCGCAGTGCTTGCGCTGGCCGCGCTTGTGCTCGCGTCGCCGGCGCGTGCCGCGGGCACGCCTGGCCGCTGCACGGGCCGCTTCGTCAATCCGATCACCGACATCTGCTGGAGCTGCCTGTTCCCGATGTCGGTCGGCGGCCTCAAGATCTGGCCATCGATCGCCGGGCGACCCGACACCGATAACCCGAACTTGCCCGTCTGCAATTGCGGGATCAGGCCCGGCATCGCGATGGGCTTCTGGGAGCCGGTCCGGCTCGCCGACGTCAGCATGAAGCCCTGGTGCTTCGTCAATCTCGGCGGGCTGAAGCTGGATCCGGGATTCGACATCGGGTTCAAGACGATCGCCGGTCCGAGCGCGGTTGGCGGCAAGGCACAGAACACCAGCGGGTGGCATGTCCACTGGTACGCCTATCCGCTGATCTACTGGATGGAGATCGTCACCGACTTCCTGTGCCTTGAGACCGGTTCGATCGACATCCTGTACCTGACCGAGATCGATCCGCTGTGGCAGGACAGCGAACTCACCGCCCTGATCAACCCCGAAGCGGTGCTGTTCGCCAACCCGCTCGCACTCGCTGCCTGTGCTGCCGACTGCATCGCCGCGACCGCCAAGCTGCCGACCGATCCGCTGTTCTGGTGCGCCGGTTGCCAGGGGACAATGTACCCGCTGAACGGCAACATCGGCGCCTCGATCGGCCATGTGCAGGCCTCGCGGCTCGCACTCGCCCGTTTCGCCTACAAGCTCCACCGCGAACTCGTCGCCTGGGGCACGATGGGCTCCAAGGGCCTGTGCGGCAAATATCTCATGCCGGTGATGCGCAAGCAGCAATACCGGTTCCAGGCCACCAATCCCAATCCACAGACCGGCGGGCGCTACGCCTGCGCGCCGATCGGCGCGTCCACGACCTTCATGTCGGCCGGTCAGGTCTATCCCGCGATCGGAGAAGATATGGGCTATCTCGTCTGGCGCAAACGCAATTGCTGCGTGCTGTGATGCGCCGTCTTCCTCTCGTGATCGGCGCCGCACTGACCGCCATAGGTCTCGCGCTCGGCGTTGCCAGCGGCGGCGGCGCTCAAACCGTCGACGGACTCGATCTCGCTAAGGTGCGCGAACGGGCCAAGCTCTCGCCCGAAGATGCCGAGGCGTTCGGCAGCGTCATCGCCAGGCGTGGCGAGACCGTGAAGGCGCAAGCCGCGCAGAGCGCAGAAGCTGCCCGGGCGAACGCCGCGCGGCATGCGCGCGCCGCCGTTGCCAGCGCGCGGCCGGCCGACACACTCGACTTCGACGCGATGGTGGCGGCAGCAGGCCGCGAAGCCGCATCAAGCGAGGACGCGCCGCGTCTGGTAGCATTCGCCAGTCTGTCGATGCCGGCCGCCCCGCTGCGCCAGATGATCGACGAGGTCGGACGGGCCGGGGGCGTCGTCGTCTTCCGTGGCTTTCCGGGCAATTCGGTTAAGCAGTTCACGGGAGCGCTCGCGAGGGTCGTACCGGCGGGCGGCAGCAATGCCGTCGGGATCGACCCGCGCCTGTTCCGCGCCTTCGCGGTCACGACGGTGCCGACCTATGTGGTCACGTCGACCGACTTCGACCTGTGCGACGGGTTCGACTGCACCACCCAGGTGCCGCCGCACGACCGCATGTCGGGCAATGTCAGCCTGGGTTACGCGCTCGAGACCTTTGCGCGAGGCTCCGGACCGGGAGCTGGGATCGCCAACCTCTATCGGGCTCGCCTCGAAGGAGCACCGCGATGAGCGTCTTCAGCAGGAAGCCTCGTGGCATTGCGCTGCTCGTGATGCTGTTCAGCGCTGGGCTGGCTGGCAGCGGTGCCCTCGGTCAGGCCGCCGATCCGGGACAAGCCCGCAACGATGGCAAGACGTTTGCCGCCGAGATTGCGACCCGAGCGCAGAACGCGACTCAGCAGACGCCGACGGCCGACAGCGTGCCGAACTTCGACGCATTACCTTCGCAGTCGTCGCTGTTCGACGATCCCGACGCGCTGGCGCGCGCCGCGGGAGCGGCCGCAACCAGTCACGAAGGCTATCAGGCGGTGCGCTCCTCGGTCGATCGCCGAGCACGCATCTCGCCTGCGGACATCGAGGCGACGATCGCGCGTGGCCAGGCCGTGGCCGCCGATCCGAACGGCTATGTCAGCGGCATGGGCGTTGGTGGCGGGCAGGGGAGCTGTCGCGAACTGCCACCGGGTAGCGGCTCGGCTGGCAGCTATGAGGCGACCTGCAATGACGGGCTTGCGCTCGAGCAGAAGACCGAGCGCTGCACCATTCCGCTCAACGTCTCCGTCACGAGCACGACGACCCACCTCTACTATTGCAGCAGCTTCAACGCCGGCTTCAACCGAGCCGACGATTGCACGGTCTTCGAACCCTATATGGGCGGCACCTGCCGCCACGTCGGCTCGCATCCCGGCCGCTGCCTGCAGGGTTACTCCCGCAACGGGCAGTACTATTGCACCGAGCCGGGCGAGCCGATCGATGAGATCGCCTGCGACGCGCCCGTATCAGGTGCGACCCTGATCTCAACCAGCAGTCAGTACAGGATTTCTGAGGCGCGTGACGAACGGGCCTGCGCTGCACTCAGCGCCGATACGAGCTGCGTGGCACAGGCGGAGACCTGCACCTCGAGCGATCCGGTCACGCGGACCGTCAACGGCGTCGAGGTCACGCGACCCTGCTGGGCCTCGGAGAAGAGCTATCAATGCTCGCGCGCGATGCCGGCCCAGGATTGCGGGAGCCTCGACGCCAACCCGGCCTGCAGCTTCGCGCGCCGGGAATGCCTGAGCGAGGACGAGCCCTGCACGACTTGGGAGCGCATCTATCGCTGCGCGATCCCCGATCAGGTTGGCCCGGACAAGCAGTATATCTGCGATGGCGACATCTACTGCATCAACGGCGACTGCGAGACGATCGACCGCCAGCCGAACGCCGAGTTCAAGGATGCCGCGGTCGCGCTCAACGCCGCGGCCCAGGCGGGACGCGAGTTCGATCCCGATACGCTCAGCCTGTTCAAGGGGACGCGCAACACCTGCAAGAGCGCGGTCTTCGGCGTGCTCAACTGCTGCAAGGGCAAGGCGTTTCCGCTCATCCCCGGGAGTCAGTTGCTCGTCGCACTTGGCTGCAGCCGCGAGGAGATCCTGCTCCACCAGCGCGATGCTACCGGGCTCTGCCATTATGTCGGCAGCTATTGCTCCAGCAGCGTGCTTGGCGTGTGCGTCACCAAGCGCAAAGCCTATTGCTGCTTCGATTCCAAGCTCAGCCGCATCCTGCAGGAGCAGGGCCGGCCGCAGATCGGCAAGCCCTGGGGCTCGCCGAAGCGGGAGACCTGCCTCGGCTTCACGGTCGACGAGTTCGCCCGGCTCGACATGTCACTCATGGACTTCTCCGAAGTCTATGCCGAGTTCCAGGACGCCGCGCGCCTCCCCGAGGAGCTGAGCACGGTGGCTGCGGTCCAGCAGAAGATCACCGACTTCTACACGCTGAACGGACCCCGCTGATGAGGAGAATTTCCCATCCACTCGCCGCCGTAGCGATGATCCTGGCGGCGGCGTTGCCGACCGCCCGGGACGCGCTCGCCGCAGCACCGGCCCAGACGACCTCGACCCCGCAGCAAGGCGATCGTTTCTATTGCGAGGACCGCCGGCTCGGGACCTGGTTCTACTGCGACCGGCCTAAGCCGGCCGAGCCGGACGCCACGCTTCCGTCGGCTCCGGCGCTGTCGGCTGCGGAGCAGCTCGAGGCGGTCACGACCGAGCTGCGCGAACTCAAGGCGCGCGCGATCCTCGATCCCAGCCCGGCGAACGTCACCGCCTACATCCGCTTCCAGCGCGCGCAACTCGACCGCGCCTCGCTGTTCGGTGACGTGTGGCAACGCGCAATCTGGCAGACGCCCGAACTCGACTATACACTTCAGCGGCCGGTCGGCACCGTTGCCAAGCGCCAGTGGCTCGATACCCGAAAGGCCGAACGTGACCGCACGCTTAGCCAGCTCGGCAAGCGCTACGGGCTGTTCTACTTCTTCGCGCAGAGCTGCGGCGCGTGCTCGGTCATGTCGCCGATCGTGAAGGCGGTGGCCGATACCCACGGCATCACTGTTCGCGCGATCTCGACCGACGGCGGTCCGTCCGAGACCTTCCCCCGCTATACCGTCGAGACCAACCAGCGCGCCGCGATGGGACTGACGTCGCAGGTAACGCCCGCGGTCGTGTTGTTCGACAGTGCCACCCGCACCCCCATCCCGATCGGCTACGGCGTCATTGCCGCCGACGAGCTGATGGACCGCATCTTCGCGCTCACCCAGAGAAAGGCCGGCAGTGACTATTGAACCATCGTCGCCACGCCCGCGGCGTGGCCATTCCCAGCGCCTCATCGCCGTAGCGAAGCGCCTCGTCAGGCGCGCGAGCGTGGGCGTCGCCGCACTCGGCTGCAGCCTCGGCGTCGTCGGCGCGCTCGTGCCGATGATCGTGCCGGTCGCCCCCGCAAGCGCCCAGGTCGCCAAGGCGATGGACGATTTCGTTCGCGACGCAGGCGGTGCCGCCAACGTCACCGGACCCAGCGCCTTCCAGGGGCAGTCAGCCGGTTATTACAGCTTGGGCAACGTCTGGACCCGCTTTCCGCAGAAGACGACCAACCTCGCCAACCTCCAGCTGCCCTCGGCGCGCGCGGGCTGCGGGGGCATCGACCTGTTCGCCGGCTCCTTCTCGTTCATCAACGCGAGCGAGATTGTCGCGATGCTGAAGGCGGTCGCGAACAACGCGGTCGGCTTCGCCTTCAAGCTCGCGATCGACACCGTCTGCCCAGAATGCTCGAAGGTCATGGATGAGTTTGCGCAGAAGGCGCAGATGATGAACGCGCTCAACATCTCGAGCTGCGAGGCGGCGCAGGCGCTGGTCGGGTCGGTCTGGCCGAAGGGCGATCTCGCCGACAAGGCCATCTGCGAGGCGATCGGCAACTCGGACGGCATCTTCTCGGATTATGCCGCCGCCAAGCATGGCTGCGGCAACAAGGGCGAGCGCCGCTCGACCATCGATGGCGCCGACCCCGCAAAGTGGGATGCGGTGAACTCGGCGGTCCCGCGCAACTACACCTGGCATGTGCTGAAGGGCTCGAAGTTCTTCAACGCCGGCGGCAGCTTCGACCGCGAGCTCGCAGAGTATGTGATGACCATGGTCGGCACGATCATCTACGTGCCGCCGACCGATAGTGACGCGGGCCGGTTCCAGCCGCTGACGGGCGACACCACCTCGACGCTCGTCACTGCGCTGCTCGATGGCACCAGCGCGAACGCGGTGCAGGTCTATGCCTGCGACACCGAGGACCAGTGCCTCAGCCCGACGCTGAAGCCACTCGATGTGCCGACTGTGAAGGCAATCCGCCCGCGGGTGACCGCGCTCATCGACGGCATGGTGGATGCGATCCGCACCGACAGCGCGATCACGCCCGAGCAGAAGGAGCTTCTGCAAATCGCCTCGGTGCCGCTCTACAAGATCCTAACGGTGCAGGCGGCTTATGCCCGCGGGCTCTCGACCGACGATCGCTCGACCCTGGCCGAGATCGCCTCGATCGACCTGCTTTACGCCATCCTCGACCAGTTGGTGAGCGAGGTCGGCAAGTCGAAAGCGAGCTTCATCGCGGCCGACGAGGCCAAGCTGACGGCGTGGAGCGCGCAGATCAACACCGCGCGGACGACGCTCGCCGACCGGCAGCAGACCACGCAGGCGCGGATCACCGCCATCATGGCGATCATCCAGAAGACGCAGTTCCTCGAGAACGTGCTCGCCAACTCGATGTCGCCCGGCATGGCGGCGGCGCTCGACTGGTCGCGCGGCGTGAGCGCGCGTGGGCTGAACTAGGCGTGCCGCCGGTCGCCGGTGCGGAGCGCCGGCGATCCACCAACCTCCAAGATGAGCACGGACGATGGCGACGGTTGAACTCTTCACGATCGGTGGCGGCGAGTATGTCGTGAACGTGCTCAACGCCGTTGCGGCTTGGACGGGAGACGGCGGCTACAAGAGCCTGCTCCAGGTCTGCATGGTGATGGGGCTGGGCTACTCGGTGCTGATCGTCGCGTTCAACGCCGACTGGCGCGCCTGGCTCAACTGGTTCCTGCAGGCAACGCTCATGTACATGGTGCTGATGGTGCCGCGGCTCGACGTCCACGTTACCGATCGCATCAACCCGAGCCTCGCGCCGGCGCAGGTCGCGAACGTGCCGCTGGGGCTGGCGATGATGGCGAGCTTCACCAGCCAAGTCGGAGATTATCTGGTCGGCTCGGCCGAGCTCGTGTTCGGGCTCCCCGGCGACCTCGATTACAGCCGCAACGGCATGATCTACGGTTCGCGCCTGTTCGAGGCGACGCAGAACCTGCGCATCAACGATCCCGAGTTCGCCGCGAACCTCGACGAGCATTTCCGGCAGTGCGTCTTTTACGACGTCCTGCTCGGCCGCTACTCGATGGAGATGCTGAGCAATGCGCCGGATATCTGGGGCGCGATCGGACCCGGTAGCCAGGCGCGGGCGCAGCGCTTCCTGACCCGAGATGCCGGCGGGGCGGTCACCTCCTCAATAGAGACCTGCCGCGAGGCGTACACGACGCTCAGCACGCAATGGGCCGGCATGACCGACGATCTGGGCCGCGTCTTCGGACGGCAGCTCTACCCGCGGCAGAGCGCTGATCTCGCCAAGGCCAAGCTGTTCGCCGACCTTCCCGTCGCCTATCGCTATTTGACCGGCGTCTCGGCGTCCGCCAGCGAGATCCTCAAGCAGACGCTGACGATCAACGCCATGAGCCAAGCCATGCACTCGGCCGCGGGCGCAAGCGGCACCGGCAGCGTTGATGTCTATGCGCAGACCCGGGCGGAGATCCAGACTAAGCGGACCTACGGCTCGATCGCGCATTCGGCGATGAAGTGGGTGCCGGTGCTCAACATCGTGCTGACCGTCGTCTTCTACGCGCTGTTCCCCGTGCTCTTCCCGCTGTTTCTGATGCCCAAAAGCGGCCCGTTGGCGCTGCGCGGCTATGTCACCGGCTTTTTCTATCTCGCAGCGTGGGGGCCACTCTACGTGATCCTGCACATGGTTATGATGTTCAAAGGAGCATCGGAGGTAGCCGGGGCAGGGGGCGGCAACGGGCTCACGCTGGCGAGCTTCACGGGCATGAGCGAGGCCAATGACGATATTGGCATGCTCGCCGGCTATCTCGTCGCCTCGATCCCGTTCCTCGCCGGTGGCATCGCCAAGGGTGCGATGGCGATCTCGAGCCAGGCGACCAGCTACCTTAACCCCTCCCAGAACGCCGCCGAGGAAGCCGCGCGGGAGGCATCGACCGGCAACATCGGCGTGGGTAACGCCAGCTTCGACAACCAGACGATCCAGACGCGTCAGTACGACCAGTGGAACCAGGCGCCTAGCTTCACCTATGGCGCGGCGCAGACCCGCGCGTTCAACGACACCGGCACGCTCTCGACGAGCTTCGCCGCGAACGACCTGCTGGACGTGCCCGTCTCCAAGCTGCCGTTCAGCCCACAGGTGACGCAGTCGGTGGCGACCGAAGCGTCGCGTGTCGCCAGCGAGACGCGAACCCGCGGCGAAACGCTGTCCAACCAAGCTAGTGAGAGCGTGAGCAACGCGGTCAGCCGCTTCAATGAGTTCCGTCACGCGGTGAGCACCGATCAGTCGATCGCCAACAGTTACGGCGCAGAGGATCGCTCGAACATCAGCAGCAGCTTCAACGAGGTCGATCAGGCATCGCGCATGCTCCAGAGCCGCTTCGGGCTGCGCGCAGAGGTGGCAGACTCGATTGCGACAGAGAAGTTTGTAAGCGGATCTCTCGGCGCAAATGCCGGGTTCAGCGGCAAAGTTGGTGTCCTGTCTGGAGGTATTGCCGGAAGCTTGTCGGGTGGAGCGGCAAAACGCTGGACTGACAGTGACGTCGCTTCAGTTTCACGGGACGGGTCGCGTATTGAGGATGCGCTTGAAAGCTGGTCAGCCAATCGCGGCTGGTCTGAGAACCGCGACGCCTTCGAGCGATCCGTTGCGACCAGTTCTCGCTCGGATGTGTCGAGCAGCGCGTCGGGGATCAGCACGAGCCTTACCGAAGCGGAAGGCTTCAGCCGCGAGGCACGTCGGTACTATGAACAGGCGAACCGTCTTGAGGCGCGATGGTCAGCACAAGACGGCCAGGGAGTCAGCGGCTCGCTCAACACCAGCGATGCGTTCCTCGCCTTTGCACGCGCGGAGATCGCCAGCACACCGCTAGTCTACCGAGAATTCGATCCGGCGAATGCTACACATTGGCATAGCGCTGATGGGCAAGTTGCGTCGGAGCGCGATTTGCTGACGTCGAAGTATGTCGAACACGTTGGTCAAGCGATGCGCGACGAAATGGCAGATCATCTGACTGCTCCAGACTCGAGCGGATTGAGTCGCCCCCAGGTTTCTAGCGACCAGCAGGTTCGGGCAGTCGGCGCGACCCGGTCGGGATCATTGCCGCATGTGCCAGCGTCGGTAGTCGATGATGCTTTGCTCGGACGTGCTGATGCAATCCGGAGCGAGGTGGCCGTCACTCAAGTGAGAGGAACTGAGACGATCGGCTCAAAGCGGCAAATGAGAGACGCAGATACTGCTGGTGCCGCTGAAGGGACTACCGCGGACGGCGCGGAGCACGCCCGTGAATGGAGCAATTCTGTTCCACTGTCCCCTCTCAAGCGGCAGTGATCTACTGGGTCAAAAGGTAAGTCCAGCCTACGGCGATAATGATCAAGACAGCGATTAGTAACCAGCGGTTCAGTGGATCAGCCCAGCTCTTGCGCAGCAGATACGCCGTCGATCGATCTTCCTGCCACGCGCGGCTGTATTCGCGAATGCCGTCAAACCCATCGTCGCCAGCGCTACGGCGCTGCCAGGCCGCTTCGTTCTCCAGTGCGCGCAGACGATCTGCGTGCGCATGGACCTGAGCGTCAAGTGCGGGATCAGACATCGCCGTTAGCCTCATTGATACCTGCAGCATATCTGATGCGCCTCCTCGCCGCGAGTAGGATTCAATCCTTTTCGCTGCCTCTGCTCTATCGGCGGAGCGTCGGCGTCGGACTAGAAGCTGAGGAACTTCGTCGCTTTCGAACCTCGGCATACCTAGTGCTCCGGCGGCCGCGGGCGCCAGATATCGCACTGCTGTGTTCGGACGAGAGAGTCGGCATGGCTTTCTGGTAGGAACCGGCCTGTCCGCGTTGAAAGTTGCATCCGCCAAAGGCGACTTTCGTCTATAAAGCGGGATGGGAGCAAAGTTCCGTTCGAGATGAATCGAGATGACACTTTGAAGCGATGCAGGGAGGGGCCGCTGTTCCGGCGGGTGCAGGTGCGGCGTTACAAGGCGCGTGCCGCCGTGAAAGGGCGCCGCATCGACAGCATCTCGGGCCGGGAAACGTGGGATCTGCGCAAGACGCTCTCCAAACCGGCGGTGAAGGCGCGCGTCGAATATGACATCGGCACCGTGGCGCTGCATCCTGGGTCGATCGGGCCGATCTTCCGGTCGATCATCCAGCGGGCTTTCGATCTCGGCGCGCTGCCCGATCTTACGGCCGAGGATCTCGCCCGGTTGCTAAAGGATATCAGCGCGCACTCGACGCGGATCGGACTCAACCAGGATCTATTTGCGAGCGGCGAGGATCTGGCGGGGATCATGAACGCTTTGAGGTGGAAATCACCGCGCATGCCTCTCGCCTATAACCGGTATCTTGCGGCCGAGCAGGGGGCCGCCGGTCGGTTGATGGCCAAGATCGGTTAGGGCGTTTCGGCATTACGGGTAAGATCATAGTGGGCGCTGAAAATGAGCTGGGGCAGGGGATAGATGCAGGAAAAAGAGTTCAGAGCCTGGTTGGGCAAACGTCTATGGAAGGGACAGTCCCTGACCAAGAAGGCGACGGACAACCGGGTCCGTCGAAGCTTTCGTGCGGAACGCGGTATTCACGGGCTCGGCTTCGCCGAAGACACGCTCGACGAACTGTTCGATGCCGGGAAATGGCAGCAGCTTCTCGACAAGCTGACTGCGCTTAAGAGCGACCCGGAAGCAGATCTGGAAGGCGTCCGGGCTGTGGTGCCAAAAGCGGAGGAGCCGAAGGTCCAGCTAGGAAACATGATCGCGGCCCTCAAGCAATACGGCTATTTTCGCGAAGGTCGTGATCCGAGCTACTCGACGTCCGAGACGACGGACGAGGACGAGGAAGACGAGAGCCAGGCGGACAGGATCCGTCGGTATGTGTTGGACAATTACATCACCCCTGCGCGCGCCGAGGGGCAGCCGACGGTAACGATCACCGTTGGACCGCTGAACAACGAGATGGGGCTGCAGATGGCGTGGCCGAACATCTGTCAGGCGCTTGAGGGGCGACTCTTTTTGGAACTTGCGAATGTGCCGCGCCCGACAGCGGAGGGGCCGCGGCAAAGCACGACCCGCAAACTGACCTTTTCATTGAAATCGGAGGCTGGCGACGTGACCGGGCCGAAGCAATTGCCAACCAACCTCATCCTCTTTGGACCGCCGGGCACCGGCAAGACCTATCAGACGGCCCGTGAGGCCGTGGCGCTTTGTGACGGCAGTGCGGATTATCCCGACACCGGGGATGGCCGGAAGACCCTCATGGGCCGATATCGCGACCTGGAGGCAGAGAAACGGATCGCCTTCGTCACCTTCCACCAGAATTACGACTATGAGAGCTTCGTGGAGGGGCTTCGCCCTGAGACCGGAGACGACGACGGAGCCACGGTCGGTTTTCGGCTTGAGGCACGTCCTGGCATTTTTCGTGAAATTTGTGCGCTTGCCGATCAGGCGCGCACGCGCACCGTGCCGTCGGTCAGTGCAACGGGCTTCGATTTCAGCGATCGCCGGTTCTGGAAAATGGGCCAAGGCGCGATCGGCAGCGAGGACGATGTCTACGATGCTGCGATTTCAAACAACTACATCACGCTCGGTTGGGGAGGGTCGATAGACTGGAGTGACGAGCGATTTTCCACCTTCGAAGCAATCAAGGCGGAGTGGCTTGAACGGAAACCCGAGGATCCTACACCCAGCAATTGGACCCAGATGTGGCCCTTCCGCAGTGAAATGAAGGTGGGTGACATCGTCATCGTCCCATACGGTAATACGGCCTTTCGGGCCGTCGCCGAGGTAACAGGCGACTATCGATATGAGCCTTCCGCGGAGGGGCATTACGCGCATCGGCGGGACGTGCGTTGGCTGCTCACGCTTGATGAGCCTTTAGCCCTCGACACCATCGTCGACGGCAACTTCACGATGCGCACGCTTTATCCGATCGCGACGAAGCGGGTGAACCTCCCGGCACTCGGGCGACTGATTGGCGACGAGAGCGCCAAAGCGGTTGGTGAAGGAGAGGTCGAGCCTGACCAGTTCGTGCTCATCATCGATGAAATTAACAGAGCCAATATCTCCAAGGTTTTCGGCGAGCTGATCACCTTGATTGAGCCTGACAAGCGGCTCGGTATGGACAATGCCCTGACCCTGACCCTGCCTTACTCGAAGAAACGGGACTTCGGCGTCCCCGCCAACCTTCACATCATCGGTACGATGAACACGGCCGACCGTTCGATCGCGCTGCTCGATACAGCGTTACGGCGCCGCTTCGTCTTCCAGGAGATCACGCCCAGACCAGAGTTGCTCGGGACCGTCGATGGAATCGACCTGAAGGCGGTGCTTGTGACGATCAACGACCGGATCGAGTATCTGATCGATCGTGAGCATCGGATCGGTCACGCGTTTTTCATGGGCTGCGACAGCCGAGCGGCTGTCGCGAACGTCATGCGGGACAAGGTGATTCCGCTCCTTCAGGAATATTTCTTCGAGGATTGGAGCCGGATACAGGGCGTGCTTGGCGATGGCTTCATCGGCGCGCGAAAGCTCGCACCTCCCCCGGGCATCGAAGGCGAGGAGCGTGATAGCTGGTTCGTGCGCGACAGGTTCGAGGATGATGCCTTCGCTGGCCTGGTCGGCCAAGCGCCGGCAGGATCCGAGCCCGAATGAGCCATTTGTCGGTCAGCGAATGGGGACGTGTCCCGGTACTCGATCGACCAGGCGAGGCCGGCTTCACGCGCGCGCAGGCCAATGCGCTGATCGCCGCTGCTCGCGCTCACCCCCTCGGCGGCGATGAGGGCACGGGGATCCTCGGCGATCACTACCGCCACCTGACCGCACGACAGATGGTCGGCGTGATCGCTGCGCCGGGATGCAGCCTCGAAATCCTTCCGAAGATCGACCCGACGGAAGGGGAGGACATCGAAACCCGGAGCACCGTGCGCCAGCGTCTGGTTCGAATGCTTGATGTGGCCTTGGGATTGAACATCGGCGACGGCGTGGCGGCGAGTATGGCACGGCAGCAAGAGAGCCTGCTCGATATCCTGATCCGGATTTTCGCCGAAAAGCTGCTGACGGAGGCGCGGCGCGGGTTGCCGCGGATGTATCTGGCACAGGAGCAAGACCTGCCGGCCCTGCGTGGCCGCCTGAACGTGGTGAGGCAATTTACCGCGCACGCAGTGCGGCCGGATAGGCTTGCTTGCCGGTTTGACGCTCTCTCCAACGATATTCCGCTTTTGCAGGTGATGAAGGCATGTGTGATCGCGCTCCGTCGCCATGCCAGGGCAGGGGCGACAACCCGGAAACTCGACGAGTTGCGCTTCGTGCTGGCGGATATCAGCGATGTCGGCGTGTCCGCCCTTCCTTGGGGATCGGTTCGCATCGACCGGACCAATCGCCGCTGGGAGACGCTCTACGGGCTCGCGCGGCTGTTTCTAAAGCGCGACTGGCAGGCGACGCACCGCGCCTCTGACGCCGGCCAAGGGATCACGCTCCTCTTTCCGATGAATGATCTGTTCGAAGCCTATGTCGCGGCTTTGATGAGAAAGGCGATCCGCCCGCTCGATCTGAGCGTGGAGGCGCAGGGCGGTCGGTTGTTCTGTTTGATCGAGGAGGGGGGGCGCGGGCGCTTCCAGACGAAGCCCGACTTGGTTCTCCGTCGCCACCCGAAGGACGGCGGGAAAGTTATCGCGATAATCGACACCAAGTGGAAACGGCTGTCACCTTCGGTCGAGGATCGTAAGCACGGTGTCAGCCAATCCGATGTCTACCAGATGATGGCCTACGGCCAATTGTACGACTGCCGTGAGTTGGTCTTGCTCTATCCGCACCATGCCGGGTTGGGCGAGACCGTGCTGGCCCTGCCCTATCGCGTTTCGAACAGCGCGGACCGCCTTCATCTGCGAAGCGTCGACGTGCGATTGCGCGAGCCTCTCATCCTCGACCAACTCTCCGGCATGTCCGCGCTCTGGGCGACCTCGGACCGGGTTTCCGAAGCCTTCCCAGGGTGAAAGCGGGTTTGCCTTTCCGCCTCGCCTCGATGATCGAGAAGGCGCCATGATTCTTGATTACGATGCGCCCGCCACATGGCCGGCGGAGGTCATCAATTTCCTCGACGAGACGGTCGCGATTCTCGACGACTGGCACGGCGATCAGCGCTTTGCGGCGCCCTATGAATATGACGATATCATCCGCAGGCTCTACGCCTTGCTCGAGCCTCATGACATTCTCGCTTGGCATAACACTCGCCTGACGGAGCGCGAAGCAGACGCCATCCTTACCAATGGCATGTTTCTACCCAGCGTTGACGCGTTGCTCCAGCGGATCGATGCAGCACAAGCGGAAGGCGCTTTCTCCTCGGCTATCGCCGATGGGTTCAAGGGACGGCATCAGGCAGACTCGCCAACCCGAGTTGGCCGCATCTGGTTTCTGTTCACGCGGCCGCATAACGACACGGGGATTGAGGATTTTCTCCGCTTCTGGGGTGGGGAATCCCTGTACGCGGCGATCGACCGCGACCCGACGCTCGGACCGGTGTTGCGATCGGTTGGTATCCCATCCGTTGTCGAGGCGGCGATCCCCATCGCTTTGTTTCCAGATAGCCTCGGGTTCGAATCGCACATTGCGCGGCAGTTCTCTGCTTGGCGTGCTGGCCACTCCTACGACGGTCTGCCGCATGACCGCGTCCGAGTTGCCCTGCCCAGGCAGTGCATCCGCAGGATCGTCACCTTTCCGTCCGCCGAATTTTCAGAGCTGACGGGCTGCGATCAGTATTATGAGCCGCTATGAAGGTCGTCCGGCGAGGAGATGAAGGGGTGCCTCTCGCTCAGTGCAGAGCGCCCGACTGTGACGCTACCAAGCTCTGCAAGGCGCACATCATCCCGCAGGGCTTTGCGCGGCCCTTGGGCGAAGCCGACGGTCATAACAAAGCGGTTCGCGCGGGCGGCGCAAACCCGCGAACCAACCTTTAGGGCCGTTCGATCTCAACATTCTGTGCTCCGGATGCGACGGCAAGCTCGGTGTGTTTGACGAAAATGCGATCAATTTCTGCGCGTCGTTGCCGGCGAGCAGCGTCGCTCCCACAGGCAGTCTTTACCGGCAATCGGAATTCAACGGCGCGACCTTTGCGCGCGCGATGTTGGCAATCCTATGGCGGGCATCGATCAGCGTGCGAGAGGAATGGATCGAAATCATCCTGGGGAGGTACGAGTCCATCATCGGCAACATATTGTTCGGGCTGAGCAACCTTCCAGATTTCCCTGAAATCGAGATTGCTTTGCTACGGTATGCCTCTGCCGATCATGACGCGCGCAAATTTATCTTCAATCCACTCCGCATCCGGTCTGGAAACCTGAATGTGTTCAGCATGGGCCTGGGAGGGTTTCAGGTTCTAGCGAAGATCGATCAACGGCCGTTCCACAAGGAAATGCGGCCATATATCGTCAACGCGTCCACCTCGCTGATAGTGCCTCATGTTCGCTTCGAGGAAACCGCAGAATATGCGTTTTTCCAATCGGCCGCCCAGGCGGATCGGCGCCGAAAGGCCTAGGGCACGCGGAGGTCAGATTTCGACATTCCACGCGTCCGCGATCGATCGTGCGATCAAGGGCCTTTTTTCGCATCCGAAGTTTTGCTTGATAAAGGCATCCTCCTCATCGTTAGAGGCGCCGACAAAGCTCCGCGCTTGAGCGACCGTGGCATAATTCTGCCTGCGCTCGAGCTCACCTTCTTGAAGATCGCCAAGAGCGAGGAGAAACGCCCGCGATGGCGCCGCGATGAAGAGCTGCCGGGGGCTGATCGGGATCGTAATGTACGATTTCGGATGTCCCAGGAACGGCAGATCTTTGGCCGTATCGAGCGGCCAGTCCGAGATCAGGAAGCTACGGGTTTCCGTCGACGTGATCGTGGCCCACTCCATAGAAAGGAAAGCCTGGCCCCGTTCGGGATCGTCGATGGCGCGGCGTATCGCCTCCATCTGCAATTGATTCAAGGCTGCTTCGGGAAAGTCATCAGGAACGGTCAGGCCGATAGCAGCCTCGCTAACGGCAGGTTCGGAAAGCGCGTTGATAACGGTTTTTAGCCCTTTCACGTCGCCCGGTGTGCGAAACCAGAGCGACATGATAAACCGCGCCCAGTCGCACATCATCTCGTGACTCATCTCGCCGGCTCGGCCGTCTACCAGGAGACGGTGGGCGTTCGACGCACGATCGTCGATCAGCTTGAAATAGACGTCTTCCATTTGTTGCGCGTGTTCGGCCGGGAAGCCAGTCGTCTCGTAGAGCCAGTCCTCGTAAGCCACGCTCTTGGGACTGAGCGGCTTGCTACGAACCTTGCCATCGACCCGAGGCCAATAACAGATCAGGTCGCCATCATCGTCAGTCCATTCCCTCAGCAGGAACTGGGGAATAAAGTGGTGTCGCCGTGACGAATTTTGCTTTGTGGATTGAGTCATATCGGTTCGAGCGAGATTTTGCCTATTTTACCGATGTTCCGCAACGAGGTCGCTTTACCATGAAAGCGGCCCCCGATATGACAGTTGCCCGCCTCTCAACCAGATCCCCGCACCCAACGTGCATTGGGCTCCAAATAAGATCGGTTCACGGTTAGCGAGTGTAGCTAGCCAAAGAGCGCGCCGGTCGGTTCAAGGGAACCTGAGCCGCGCCCGGGAGGCGCTCAGGGAACGTGTGCCATCATCTCAAGCTGGCGCGACCGGTGTTTAGAGACCTGGTGGAAGTGTGCGCCAGCGTGAGCGTTGACCGCGTCCTTCACGTCATCGTGCGGGTGGCCATAACTGTTGGGACCGGCAGCAGCATAGCCCACGATCAACGCGGGCATTGCGTCCAGGACCAGATCGCTGTGATTGTGGATCGAGCCGTGATGCGGGAGCATCAGCACGTTCGTCAGCGGAATGACCCGCTGATAGTATCGTAAGAAGCGCTGGCGCCGCCGCAGGCCGTCAAGGTGAGCGTCGCCGGTTAGCATCCATCCGCCGGTCTCATGCGGCCAGCTCCTGTGATGGTGATACGGCAAGATCGACACATAACCACCATGCGGGGTCATTGGACCGCAATAGAGCGTCATCGTGATTAGGTTGTGATCCAGCCACAAGGCATCATAGCAGTCGCGAAGCTTGTCGCGGACATTAGCGTCCTTGGCGGTCGCGACGATGACCTTCGTGTCGAGCGGCGTGCCGAACGCATCCTCCAGCGCTTGCTCGAAGGCGCGCATCTGCTTGGCGGACGGCGAATGAACATAGGGGATTAATGCCCAGTTGAGCGCGCCCGTCTGTGTGACCAATTGCACGGCGGCGCCGGGCGCTACCTGCATCATCATAGCGACACCGTCCGGTCGACCCCTGGTCGCATTGGGATCGGCGATCAGCTCGGTAGCGGGTCGGGGTGGCTGGGTCCATTTTGGCGTGCATTCGCCTTCTCGGCCGTCACTCGGATCGAACGGCAGGCTTGGGCCATCACCAACCTCGTCGTCCTCGGGGCCGCCCACGAATGTAAGTGTCTCAACGCCGCGGCTTCCGAACCACGCGGCAAGGTCGTTCGTAGCCTCGATGAACGTGCCGGACAGCGCACCGCTCGATGCATCTCGCGCCATGGTGGCCAGAAGGATCCGCTCGTTAAGATAGGGAAGGACAACCTCGCGCACCTTGACCTGGCCAAGCAGCTCATCGACGCCGCTGACATGGTCGCTGTCGAGATGCGACAAAAATAGCATGTCGATCTCGCCACCACCAGCAACCGTCTTGATTTCGCGACGCAGAGCATCGCGCTGGTTCGACCCGCAGTCATAGACCCAGCGCAGCGGTTTTCCCTGCGTCGTCAGCTCCCCACCGAACAGCCCGCCTTGGCCGACCGCGTGTTGCACCATCTTGATCTGCATGAACGTCCCCCAATCCCGAACTCAAGCGCAGGATAGTAACGATTTTTACGGCGTCTTGTATCGCCGGTGCGCCAAGTAGGATGATTCCGTCTCGTTACTCGACCGTCTTGCGAGCGTTGCGCTCGCGCTGGCGCAGCCGTTTAATATGAGTGCCGTCGAGCAGGTCGTTCGGCCCAAGATCAAGAGCAGTTCGCAAGGGAGGCGAGCGTCTCGTCGCTCAGCTTGAAGCCGCGTGGCAAGTGACTGTCGTCCGGCTCGATCTGATGGTCGAGATACTGAGCGAGGCCGCGGAGCGGATGCAGGTTATCTTGCTGACGTGTCGCGATCGGGCGTTTCGTCACGTGTCAGGCAACCGCATCGCAGTCAATCGATCACTCACTTGATTGGCGTTTCGGCTGGTTAGAGATCTGCGATATCATTGAGACACAGGATCGCTGGCGGCCGGTTGCTGCATAGAGTAGCGGGGACGCGTGCATTGGGGCGATTGACCTAATCACGCTAGGGGATTGATCTTGACGTTTTTGTCTAAGGGACGGGGAAAAAGGCATGACGTTCGAGCGCCTGTCTCTGCTGCGGAACATCGGCCAATTCGATTCCGTCAACGCCGGCGCTCAACTTCCGATGTCGCGGCTCTCACTCGTCTATGCCGAAAACGGGCGGGGCAAGACGACACTCGCCGCCATCCTGCGCTCGCTGAACACGGGCGAGCCTGCGCTTATCAATGAACGCCAGCGCCTCGGCGCGGCGAACACCCCGCATATCGTTCTTACCTTCGCCGGCGCACCGCTCGTGTTTCAGAACGGCGCGTGGGCGGCCCCGCTGCCCCGGATCGCGGTGTTCGACGATGCCTTTGTGGCCGCGAACGTCTGCTCGGGCATCGCAATCGAGACGGCACACAGGCAAAACCTCCACGAGCTGATTTTAGGCGCGCAGGGCGTCGCCCTCAACGCGACGCTGCAGGGGCATGTCGCCCGGATCGAGGAACACAATCGGGCTCTCCGGATGAAGGGGGACGCGATTCCCGCCGCGCAACGCGGCGCGCTCACGGTCGATGCCTTTTGCGGGCTCGCCGAAGATCCCGGTATAGACGCCAGAATCCAGGAAGCCGAACGCAGCCTGTCGGCCGCGCAATCGGCCGATGCAATCCGGCAAGGCGCGGTCTTCACGCCGCTCGCGTTGCCCGCCTTTGATCCGGCCTCGATCGACGCGCTTCTCGCGCGCAATCTTCCCGATCTCGAAGCCGCCGCCGCCGCCCGCGTCCGGGAGCATCTGCGGAGCCTCGGACGGGGAGGGGAGGCCTGGGTCGGCGATGGCATGGCGCGGATCGCCAGCGCCTCGGCCACGCACGATCATGAGGTTTGCCCGTTTTGCGCCCAGGACCTCGAAGCCTCGCCGCTAATCCGGCATTATCAGGCCTATTTCAGCGAAGCCTACGAGGGGCTGAAGTCCGCGATCACAACAGCGGGGCAGGGGATCAATACAACCCACGGCGGCGATGTGCCGGCGGCGTTCGAGCGGTCGGTGCGCGTCGCGGTGCAGGGCCGCGAATTCTGGCGCGCCTTCACCGACGTTCCCGATATCGACGTGGACACGGCTGCGATCGCCCGCGCCTGGGGCGCGGCGCGGGAGGCGGTGCTGGTGGCGCTGAGCGCCAAGGCGGCCGCACCGCTGGAAGTCAGCACCCTCCCGGCCGAGACGCGCGCGCTGATTGAGGCCTACGACGTGCATCGCGCCGCGATCGCCGCACTGTCGCTGACGCTGCAAGCGCGCAACGCGCCGATTGCGATCGTGAAGGAACAGGCCGCCGGCGCGAATGTGGCGACGCTCACGACCGATCTCGCCAAGCTGGCGGCGATTAGGGCCCGGCATGAGGCCGCCACCTCGGCGCTCTGCGATGATTATATCGCGGAGAAGGACGCCAAGACGGTGACCAAGGCGCTGCGCGTCCAGGCGCGAACGGCGCTTGACGGTTATCGCCAGAACATTTTCCCGGCTTACGAAGTTGCGATCAATGAATACCTGCGGCGCTTCAATGCCGGTTTCCGGCTCGGGGCCGTGACTTCCGTCAACAACCGCGGAGGATCGTCCGCCAGCTACAGCGTGCTCATCAACAACGTGTCGGTGGCCCTGACGGGTGACGGCGGGCCGTCGTTCAAGAACACGCTGAGCGCCGGCGATCGCAACACGCTCGCCTTGGCCTTTTTCTTCGCCTCGCTCGATCAGGAACCACAACTGGCGCAGAAAATCGTCGTGATCGACGATCCCATGACGAGCCTCGATGAACACCGTTCGCTGACGACGGTGCAGGAAATGCAGCGGCTCTATGGCCGGGTGAGCCAGATGATCGTGCTTTCGCACTCCAAGCCTTTCTTATGCGCGATCTGGGAAGGGGCCGACAAGCTGACGCGCTCGGCGATGCGGATCGCGCGCGATGGGGCGGGGTCGACGGTCACGCTGTGGGACGTGCGGCAGGACTGCATCACGGAACACGATCGCCGGCATGAGCAGGTTACGGCATATCTCCGGGCTGGCAATCCGGCCAATGAGAGGGCGGTGGCTGCCGCGCTGCGGCCGATCCTCGAAGCCTTCATGCGCGTGGCCTATCCTGCGGACTTCCCGCCCGGCACCCTGCTCGGGCCGTTCCTTGGCATCTGCCAGCAGCGCCAGGATGCCGGCAACCAGATCCTGTCGGTTGCGGACCGGACCGAGCTCCGGGCGCTGCTCGATTATGCTAACCGCTTTCATCACGACACGAATCCGGCCTGGGAAACCGCGGCGATTAATGATCAGGAGCTGGTGGGCTTTGCGACGCGCACGCTGCGCTTCGCTGCTCGGAATTAGGCCGCCGAGATATTATCCGGCGTCTGCCCTTGGGCAGGAAATCAGGACCGGCAGTTATCTGATAGCGTTTTTCCGCGGCCTTCTGCTCGACTGAAATCTGCCAGCCCTGCTTTCGAAGCGTGACGAGTGCCGAATGGATCGTGTTGGGGCGCCAGCCGGTCTCCTTGGTCAGCTCGCGAATGGTCGCGCCGTCCGGTCGGCCGAGAAGGCCAATTAGGGCCGCCTGCTTGGTTCCGGCACGCGGCATCTGTTCAGCCGCCCTCGATCGGCAGCGGCTTGCCGCTGAATGCAATGAGGCAGTCCGGCTCCGACGCGAACCAGGCGTAGCTACCCCATGCCAGACTGCTGACGGTCTTCCGGAAGGGCTGGCCGCCGCGATCAAGATAGGCGGTGACAAACGCGACATGCTCGGGCGGAAAGCCGGCACCCTCGGATATTTGCAGCAGGGCGGTTTTCCGGGCCTCGTTGACCGGCCCATCGGTATGCACGACCTCGACGAAGACGAGGAGGGGATGGGCGGGGCCGAGATCGACAAGGACGATATCGGGCAGGCTCTTGTCGGCCGGGATTGTCAGACCGATGGCCTTCGCCAGCTCGTCGTCACGGGCGACAACCTTGTTGCCGCTCTCGCTCAGCGCGATCACGCCCGGCTTTTGCAGGAACTTCGGCGCGAAGACTTCGATGACTGCCTTGGAAATGTCGGCGCTGGCGCCGGTGGACATGCGCCGCGTCTCGCCGTTCGGGAACGTGACGAGTTCATATTCGCCGCCCCCGGCCGCGCCCTTGCGGACGATGGCGATGCGGGCAAGGGCGCCCTTGTTCAAATGCTTTTCCCGCCATGCGGCAGCCTTGGCGATGAAAGTGGCCTCGTCGAGGTCCGGGGCCATGAGCGCGGCGAAATCGCCCTGCAGCGCATAGCGGCCTGCCGGCGATGTGGTCGCGAGCCCGGGCCGCTCGATCACCGCGCCGTTCACAATGAGAGCATAGCGGATCGTGTCGTCGCGGATGGATTCCCGCGTGTTGACCGCGTACCAGCGCCCCGGCACGTCGGCCTTGCTCGGCCGGATGGAATCCTTGGCCCAGGCCAGGCGCGCAGCGTCATCCGTCTGCTCGGCCTGCGCTGTCGTCATGCGCGTCACTTGGTCGGGGCGTATCCAGAGGTCGGTGCCTTCGACCGCGCCGGCGTAGATCATGACGAACATGGTCTTTGCGGAGATTTCCCAAATCGAATGGTCGCGGTTGGCCGAACCCTCTGGGAAGATGGTCGGCAGGCGCGCGTGAATGTCTTGCCAAGACAGGAGCGGGGGGAAGCTCATGCTTTGTCGAGCCCGTAAATGCTGCGCAGCGATTTCTCGATCGCGGCACGGGTCGCGCCCTTTTTCACCAGACGCTCGATCGCTGCCATCGCCGAAACCGGGGGCAGGGGGATCGCCGCCAGTTCGAAGGCCGACACGGCGACGCTGCCGCTGATGCAGCGGAAAACTTGGTCGATCGTGTCGCTGTTGAGCACGGCGGCGACGGCCGCCGGCGAGACTTTGGGCGCGCCGATCGCGCGCACCATGTTGAGATGGTTTTCGACGATGACGCCCCCATGCGTGTCGATGAAGTCCTGCGACAACTCGGCCGCGATAAGGCGGCGCTGCTGCTCTTTGGCTGTGGTGCGTTGCACCAGCACGCAGCTCCGATCGACGATCAGCCAATCGTCGCCTTTCTCCGGCTTGAAGAACGGTGCGTGGTTTCGGCGATCGGCCCGGAAGATAAAGCGGCCATCCGCTGTCACGGCCTCCGCCCAGATGAGGGGATGCAGGCCGCGGCCGGCCCTGGCCCGCATCTGCGGCTTGAAGCGGTTCCAGACAAGCGGTCCGGTCGATACACCGTAGCCCCAATCGGAAAGGCGGGAGGACTGGCTCTCGGCCGCGGCGATTAGCCTGACGTGGGCAGGCTCGCGCGGCGCCAGCCAGGGCGCGCCGGCATCGGCGGGCAGGCCGACCTTGCCGTTCTTGGTAAGCCGGGCCTGCCGCTCGTTATCGACGTTAAGGTAATGCACCTGAAAACGGGTGCGGTCGCCGCCCTTTTGATAGAGCGCCAGCAGCGTTTCCTGCAGCACATCCTCAAAGACGCCCTTGCGGGCGTGTACGAAGTCGATCGCGACCGGCGGGGCATCCTTGGCCAGCAGTTGCCGCAAGGCCGCGTAATACTGCCCCCCCAGCACACTTGTCGGGGTGAGATAGGCGATCACGCCGCCTGGGCGCGCCCATCGCAGCGCGATATCGGTGAACACGCCGTAGAGATTGGCATGGCCGTAAAGGCTGCGCGCATACCTGGCCCGCTGCGCGGCGGTCAGCTGCACCCTGCCATAGGGGGGATTGCCGACGACAAGATCGTAGTTCGCGACCGGCTCCTCCTCGAGCGTGTCGCAGACCTTCACGAAAATTGGCACATCGCGGCCGCTGACCTGCGCGAGGTCGGCCAGCGCGATCTCGAGCGCGCCTTGCGACAGGGATGCCGCGTGCGGGTCCAGCTCCATGCCGGAAAGGCGTGTGCCGAGCTGGGCGAGGATGAAGGCGGGTTCGCTGCCGGCCAGGCTGTCGCGCATCCGGACCGCCGCCTCCAGCAGGAAAGCGCCCCCGCCGCTCGCGGGATCGAGAACGCGCGCTGTTTTCCAGTCAACGCCGCCCTCGGTCGCAAGATCGAGCAGGCGCTGAGTCAGCGCGGCCGGGGTATAGAAAGCGCCAAGCGAGCTGCGCTCCTTGCCGGGCAGCAGCGTCGTATAGAGGCTGGTGAGCGCATTGCAGCCCTCGATCGGGGGCAGGGCGGCCGCAAGGCGGCCCATTGAGCGGGCCAGCTGCTGCGCGGTGTTGTCGAGCTTGCCCTTCACCGCGACAAAAGGCGGGCTCAATTTGAGCGCCGGCGCGACCTCGCCGGCGAACACTTCGAGCGCGGCGCGCGCGAACAGCGCGGCCTGGCCGGTGCGCCGTCCCTCGGGGATGGTTTCAGACCAGGCGCGCGCAACGAAGCGGGCGCGGGATAATTCGATGCGGATCGGCTCAAGGTCGGGGGCCTTCGGTGCGCGGCGCGCTTTCGGTTTCGATAGCGCCACGCTCATGCCGCTTGGCCTTTCTCTGTGTGTTGCACATCAAGCGCCCGATAGAGCGTCGAGCGCCCGACCTGCAGCGTGCGCGCGATATCTGCGGGCCGCTCGCCGGCCTCCAGCAAGGCGCGCGCATGTCTTACCTGCTCGGCGTTCATCGCCTTGCGGCGGCCGATATGGACGCCGCGCAGCCGGGCGGCGGCAAGGCCGGCACGGGTGCGCTCGGCGATCAGCGCCCGCTCGAATTCGGCGAGCGAGCCCATGAGGTTAAACACGAGGCGGCCGCCGGCCGTCGTCGTGTCGATGTTTTCGGAGAGCGACTGGAAGCCGCAGCCCTTGTCGCCCAGCTCCTGGACGACGGTGATCAGGTGGGACAGGGAGCGGCCGAGACGGTCAAGCTTCCAGACCACAAGCACATCGTCGCTGCCGCATTGCGCCAGCGCGTCATCGAGGCCGGGGCGCTTTATCGAGGCGCTGGAAATCTGGTCCTCGAATATTGTTTCGCAGCCGGCGGCGCGCAGGGCGCGTCGCTGCAGGTCCGGGTTCTGGTCGTCGGTCGAAACTCGCGCGTAGCCCACTTTCATGCCGCCATTCTGGGACAGAGTTTCGGGACTCGCAAGCGATTGATTTCGTTCAGGGTGTAGATGTGTCCCGGAAGGGGTCCTTTTCGGGACACGGTGGCGGCGGGTATGGTCAAACATCTCATCGAGGGATATCACAAGAACACAATACGAACATTATCATGGCCACGATTGGAAGGCGAGGGCTATTAGGGAAGATGCCGGCGGGCCAAAGTCCGCCGGTGGCTGTCTATTCAGGCCTCTCATAGGGCTCCACGGCCTTATTTTTCGCGTCGTTGAGTGCCTGCAATCCTGCCACCATCGGCTCGCTAACCTCGGCGGGCGACAAGGCGATGATGCCGATGATCGCAAGGCCGAAATCAAGGCAGGCCACGATACCGCGGACCGTCTCGATGTGACCCGGGCCGTAGAGGCTGGTATGGCTGACAGCCACCATCCCGTCGGGGCGGTTCTCGTCCATCGAAACATGCCCAAAGACGCCCACGATGTTGGGGTGCGCGCCGTAGTCGATCGCGCCTTCATACCCCCAGACGGCCAAGGCGTGAATGTCCGGCGCGCGCACTTTCAGCGCGGTGATGGCTCGATCAAAAGTGAAGGCTTTCCGGCAGGCCTTCTTTTCAGCCTCGCCGCGGTGGCGGGCCATCCAGACCTCGCCCAGATCGGGCTTTCTGACGATCAGGCCGCCGTAGGCTGCAGATTCGAGAGCGGTGCGCAGCAGCGGGAAAACCGCGGCGCTATGCCCGCTCAAGGCCATGCGCGCGGCGGCAAGAAAGAGCTGATAGGCATTCATGAAGAGCACCAGCGGGATCGCTTCCGATTGCCTCTCGGCAAAGAGCCGGCTGCGGAAAAAATCGTCGTATTCTCGGAGCGCCACTACAAGGCCATCCTCCGAGGCCATTAACTCGGCCAAGGTCTCGTCGGCCGCCGCCATATAGACGTCGATGCCGCCCTCCATGACCACGCGGATGCCGTTGTCCGTCGTCACGGTCAGCCCTCCCAATGGACGGCGCGCAGAAAATCCGCGCCGGAGAGAGCGCACAGCGCGAATTCACCCTTCTTGAAGGGGCCGCCAAGGCGCTTCGATACCTCCTCGCTGGCGAGGTAAAAGATATAGCCTTGGTAATCGAAAAAGACGTGCGCCGTGGCGCGCTTCCATTTTTCGATGAACTGTTTGCTGCGGCCCATCCACCGCATGACAGCGTAGGTGTGGCCGTCGAGTTCATAAGTCCGGGATTTGAGATCAAGGGACAACCCGAAGCTGTAATTGTTGAAGTTGTTCTCGCCGTGGATATGCACCAGCCAGAACATGCGGTGCTGCTGCTTATAGAAGGCCTCGCGCTTGCCGCACTCCTCTTCGGAAATATTGCAGTGCTGCAGTTCCAGCACGGTCGCCCTGGGAGTGCCAGCACCGCAGAGAACATCGGCGCGGTGCCGCTCGCCAGTGGCATGGTCGATCAGGCCGATTTCCCTGCAGCCCAAATCGAACCGCTCTTTCCATCCAAGATGCCAAGGGCCTTCGGGCTCGCTCCAAGGATCGCAATCGCCGTTCTTATGCCGCCAATGCCGCACGTTTTCGACGGGCATGACGGAGGAAAGCTCGGCCCCACAGGCGCAAGTCGTTCGTTCGCCCTTAGCTATCGGCTGCCGCTTTACTTCATCAATCCATGCGTACAGCATCAAAGCTTTGCCTCTATATTCGACGTGACCTTCGGAGTGTCATTTCCGCGGGCGGTATAGCATGGCTCAAGATTTCAGCGGAGGGGCTCAGGTCTCGATCGAGATCCTCACGTTCGCCGGATCAGCACCGAAATTGAGTGCCAGGCGGCGCTTGGCCTCGGCTGCGCGGATTGACCACTTCGGCCGGCACCAGCAAACCTAACTAACGCCATGCAAGATTGATGCAGGTAACCACCTGATTTAACTTAAAATATATTATTGTTATCTTAATGCCTTAGCTACCTCGGCGCTACTATGAGCAACAATCTGGTTTACGATACGGACGAATTGTTCGTTCTGGCCGAACAAAACCTGAGTTTTACAAACCAGCAGTCAACTCCTGAGACTTCTGGTGCATCATGGGCTAATCCGGTTCGGAACTTATCAGAAATTGCATTTGCCGAATGACCGATGGTGGGATGCGTAGGCTGCTGCGCATGCAACTTCGAACTTCACGCATCATAAGTGCAAGTCATTCAAATCCCGATCTCGACGACTTTCCCGCGACCGATGTCGATATCGAGCGCTTTCTCGGGACTGGTGGTCGGCTTATCAGTCCCCGTATCCTTGCCTTCGTTCGCAGCACTCGGTGCTCCAGTGCGAGGGATGCCGCCCGCAGTCTCGAGTGACGAGGTCTTACCGCCAGCGTTGCGAACAAGCTGACGCTGCAGGCCATCGGCGCGATCAACGATCAGGGTCAGCGTGTCCCGAAGCCGCGTGACCGTGACCAGGAAGGTCTGCTGGTTGACGAGCTTGGTATCGCGGGTCTCCATGACAGCGATACCGGCGTCGGACGTAAGCCCCTGCGCCATATGAGCGTTGAGCGCGTAGGCGAGATCGAGCCGCTGCAGCATCGGATCATTCTGCTTCAATTTGAGCTTCAAGCCGAGCGAGGTTTCGATGCTGACGATGCCACGATCGATCCCGACGATCTGTGCCCGGTCGGCGTTGAACAGCCCGCGCTTATGATCACTCGCGGTCCAGCGAATGCGATCGCGCTCATGGATCGTGAGATCCTTGCGCTCGTACAACTGCAGCCCGGTATCGCGCGTGGGTCTGAGCCGATCAGGCCGGAACGTCCGCTCCTTTGCATCGGCGCCGCGGACCCGGACCGTGCCCGCCGTCGGGTCGACCGCCACGACCTCAGCGCGACCTTTAGCCAGCCGAACTCCATCGCTTCGTTCCGCCACATCGAGCACCATGCCGGGAGCATAATTCTGAACGTACCGCAGCTCCTCGTTGGTGAGGTTGACCCGCTCCAGCACGATAAGGTCGAGGCTCGCCGGACCAATCTCCCCTCGCGCCAGCAAGCCCTCTTGAACCGTGCGGTTGATGTCACCGCGCAACCGTCGGCCCGACGCATAGATGGCGGTGCGCGATCGTTCTTCCGGCCCAAGCGCCAGCCACCGCTCCGCAGCTTCCTCGGCACCACGGCCGGGTGCCTCGATCGTAAAGGGCTCCAGCGCGGTCATGGCCGTCTCGACATTGCCGATCTGCGCCGCTGCCGCAGCCGTTTTCAGGGCCTCGCCGCGCGCGCGGATGTTCTGCGGCATGTGCGCGGTGGTCGCGCCGGCCTGCTGCATGACCGAAAAGGGTTTGCCTGCATCGACCGCCCCGAGCTGTCTCGCATCGCCGACGAACGCCATCCGCCCGACGCCGAGCAGGTTGGCGAGTTCGACCAGCTTTACTTGATCGGTATTCGACAGCATCGAGGCCTCGTCGACGAGGATGGCGGTGCCGCCGAACGTCGCCCGCGCCTCGGTCAACGCGCCTGGGTCCGGGCGATCGCCAAGCAGCGGTGCGTTGGCTCTCAAGAACCGGGCGACGGTCATCGATTGGATGCCGGTCTCGCGTTCGAGCATCTGGACGAGCGTGTTCTGGACGGCGAGCCCCAGCACCTTCTGGCCGCGCTCCTCGATCAGCCTGGCGGCCGGTGCCAACATGCTGCTCTTGCCCGCGCCAGCGACACCCTGGACGGCGATGATGCGGTCGGTGGAGGACAGCAGGAGGACGCCTGCAGCCTCCTGACCGGGGTTGAGCACGATGCCTGAACTAGACTGCGCCTTGGCCCGCAGAGCGGCACCTGCGTCGCCGAGAGGTAGGAAGCTGGAGCCGGCGCCGCGCCCTGCATCAACGGCCGTCAGGATCCGTCGCTCGACCGCGAGACCCTGCGCCGTCGTCATCATGTCCTCGGCGCGCCCGGTACCTGCGACGAGCTGACCGGCCCGCGCGAGAGCGGCCACGCGCGCCTCGATCTGATCGATGCCGGTGGGCAGGCTAGTGTCCAGCGCAGCCTTGTAGATGTCGGTGATCTTGAAGGCTGCTTCGCGCTGCTCGAGGTGACGCAGCGCAGAGGCCACCGCATGGGCTGCGGCGGCCTTAGCCGGGCCCTTGGAGCGCAGATTGCGGGGCAGATAAGGGTCGGACCTGGCAAGGCCGAGCCGATCAGCCAGCGCACCGACGAGCTCGCGGCCGCGTGCCGTCGCGGTACCCGCAGCCTGTGCCAGACGATCCCATGGAGAGGGAGCGGCACTCTCCCGAGCCCGGGCTTGCTCGATCAGTCCGGGAAGGTCGAGACCGTCCGCTCGGGCGCTCTCCCGCCAGCCTTCATAAAGCGCCTCGCGGTCTGCAACGGGAGCCTTCTTGGACCGCGTCATCAGCGTCGCGACGGCGAACGCCTCAGGGGTCTTCTGCGCCATGTCGGCGACCTTGGCGAGGATCTGCTGGCGTCGCGTGCTGAACGCCATGATTAGGTTGCGGCCGATGCCCTCGGCTTCGAAGTTTCCATGCTTGCCGCGGTCGCCAACGGCGTAACCGAGCGCCTCCACCTTGTCGCGGAAGCTCGCCATCGTCAGCGCGTTGAACAGGGTGTTCAAGGACCAGAGCTTGTCGTTGTGGAGCGCGCGCCACTTGCCATCCGGCCCTTGGGTGGCGTTTGCGACGATCGCATGGAGGTGGGCCTGCGGCTCCTGTTCCCGGCTGGTGTCGTGCTCGAACAGAGCGACGATCAGGTTGCCAGTGGCGACCACCTTCTCCTTGCCCTTGACCTCCATCCGGGTCTCGGCGGCATTGCGCTCGGCCCAGCCGAGCGTCTCCTTCACCGCTGCGCGATAGGCGTCGAGGATGCGCCGGTCGCCACCGACCAGCGCGAGCAGCGACCAGCTCTTCGGCAACGAGAAGGTGAGATCAATGCCCGCGCGGTGCCGCTCGGGAGTGCCGACCTGCGAGCCATCGGGAAGGCTGCCCTTCAGCAGCGCTTCAAACGTCTCCTTGTCAACATTGCCGGTGAGCCCGAGCGCCTCCGCGCCCTTGCCGAACCACTCGCCCGATGTCTCCGCTTCACCGGGCGAGTAGTAGTTATCGGCGGCAAAATAGCCGGCGGCGCCCTTGGCGGAACGGACGGTTGCGACCGACAGCATGGCACACCTCTCAGAGCTCGATGCCGTCATCCGGTACCGGTGTGTCACCCGGCGCCACCCCGGACTTCAGCTCGCGCAGTGAGATGTTTTCCTGGCTGGGGAGGGGCCGGACGCCGCGTTGCGCGTTGACGGTTCCGGGAGTGCCGGGTGGCGGCGCGAAGGGAGATCGCTCCTTCCCGGACGCCGGACGGGTCGCCGGTTCGGCGTCCTCCCCCTGGCCGCCCCGCGAAGCTGTTCCGCCCATCTCCACCGCGCGCGATACAGGCGGAGTCGGAGGCTTGATGAAGGCCGGGCGTAGCGGCGCCAAGGCGGGATTGGACGCGCTGGCAGGCACGTCGGCCGGCTGGACCGGGGGCTCTGTGGCGCGCTGATCGGCATAGTCGAACAAGGGGCCGGATCGGGCGTTTGACGAGACCGATTGTTCCCGAGCATCGCTGCTCGGGCCCGGCCCCTGGTCGGTCGCACCGGGTGCATCAGCGCCGTCGACAGGGAGCTCGTCTGGACGTCCGGCAGGCCCGGTCTTGGTATCCGAGAGCGCCAGTTTAGGGCGCGCGACGAACGCCTCAGCGCGGCGCGGGAAGTCGACATAGGTGAGCCGGATCGGGGCTGCCGGGAAGCCGTCCGGGAACTTCAGATAACCGCGAAGCCGTTGCAGGTTCATGAGCTGATCGGGGAGCAGGAGCGGCTCGATTTGGCGCCTCGGGGTCAGGCTGACGGCGTCGCGCGCGTTGTTGTAGCCGTAGCTATAGCCTTCCTCCATCTCGCGATATTGGCGGTGACCGATGAAGTCCGAGCACCAGGTGGCGGACTCCCGGTCGGCGGTCGCCAGGAACAGCTTG
>Ga0308163_10001202_pt1 | contig 30642 bp, 26 predicted proteins | sample PhyTR1_FD_201037 | JGI IMG/M metagenome (GOLD analysis project Ga0308163, IMG submission 201037) | Phyllosphere microbial communities from UC Gill Tract Community Farm, Albany, California, United States - DLSLT.R1 | ecosystem: Host-associated > Plants > Phyllosphere > Unclassified | place: USA... | reverse complement strand
GGGTGCGCAGCGCGCCGTAGCGCCAGAAGCGGTGGGCCCAGGTCGCGTAATTGCCGGCGCCGTTGGTGAGGATGGTGTCGTGCGGCAGGGCCGCCATCAGGTCCTGCACCACTTGCCATAAATCCAGCGGCGCGCTGCCGTCCTTGAAGACCGGCGGCTGTTCCTGCCAGGCGCGCAATTCGGCCTTGGCCGCGGCCACCGTGCCGCGCCAGGCGGAGGCGTCGACCGGCGCCATGTTGGCCAGCATCGCGCAGGCTTGCGGCGCGCCGCTGGCGATCATCAATTCGGCCTGGTAGACGCTGCCCAGTTCTTCCGGATCCGGGTGGATGTGCACCAGGCGCTGCGTCGGCACCGGCGATGCGAGCAGGGCGTAGCCGCTGGTCGTCATCTCGCCCAGGCGCGGGCCGATCGCGATCAGCACGTCGGCCTCCTTCACGCGCACCGCCAGCGCCGGGTTGATGCCGATGCCGACGTCGCCCGCGTAGTGCGGATGGTCGTTGTCCATCAAATCCTGGAAGCGGAAGGCGCAGGCCACCGGCAGCGCATTGGCTTCGGCAAAGGCTTGCAAATCCGCGCAGGCTTGCGCGTTCCAGGTGCCGCCGCCGAGCAGTACCAGCGGCTTTTTCGCGGCCGCCAGCATGGTGCGCAAGCGCTCGATCTGGGCGGACGAGGGCGAGGCCTGCACCGGCTGGTAGGCGCCGGTGTCGGCGACCTGCGCCCGGTCGACCAGCATGTCCTCGGGCAGCGCGATCACCACCGGGCCGGGGCGGCCGCTGGTGGCGATCTGGAAGGCGCGTGCGATGTATTCCGGCAGGCGCTCGGCGCGGTCGACCTGGGCCACCCACTTGGCCATCTGGCCGTACATGCGGCGGTAGTCGATTTCCTGGAAGGCTTCGCGGTCCATGAAGTCGCCGCCGACCTGGCCGATGAACAGGATCATCGGCGTCGAATCCTGGTAGGCCGTGTGCACGCCGATCGACGCATTGGTCGCGCCCGGACCGCGCGTGACGAAGCAGATGCCGGGCTTGCCGGTCAGCTTGCCGTAGGCCTCGGCCATGAACGCCGCGCCGCCCTCCTGGCGGTTGATGACGAAGCGGATGTGCGAATCGTGCAGCGCATCGAGCACGTCGAGGTAGCTTTCGCCGGGAACACCGAAGGCGGTGTCCACGCCGTGGACCTGGAGCGCGTCGACCAGCATCTGGCCGCCGCTGCGGGAGGGGTGCGTCATGGTGAGGTCATCCTTATCGAAGAGGCATCCGGGCATTCTAGGGGAGGCTGGCGCGCCGTGCTTTTGAAATGGCGACAACAATTTCCGAAAACACGGCGCCATTCGGGGTCAGAGCACAATTCGGGGTCAGAGCACAATTCAGCCCGGCGTCCAGATCGGCGGGAGCCTGCTTACGAAATCATCGACTATCAAGTTTAAAGATTGGCTCAAGGCCATTTCCAAAAATTGTGCTCTGACCCCGAATTGTGCCCTGACCCCGAACTTACGCAGATGGCGGGCCGGCTTCGGTTACAATAGCGCCCGTGAAGCAGGCCAAGGCAACCGCTGGCTCATGCCGCAAGGTCATGGGCGGGAGGAAGGTCCGGACTCCATAGAGCAGGGTGACGGTTAACGGCCGTCCGCCGAAAGCCAGGCGCAAGCCGGGTATAAGGCGAGGAATAGGGCCACAGAGACGAGCGTATTCAGTTACGGTGAAACGCGGTAACCTCCACCTGGAGCAATTCCAAATAGGCACGCGTTGATGTTGCTCGCGGAGCGTGCGGGTAGGAAGCTTGAGCGCCGGAGTAATTCGGCGCCTAGAGGAATGGTTGTCATAGGGGCGTCCCGCAAGGGAGACCACTACACAGAATCCGGCCTATCGGCCTGCTTTACACATAATTCATAGCGGTCACGCATGGATGCGTCGCGCTGGCCCGCTTTCGGGGAGACGACGATGCAGTACATCCTTGCCCTCGACCAGGGCACCACCAGTTCGCGCGCCATCCTGTTCGACCGCCACGGCCAGGTGGCCGCCACCGCCCAGCAGGAATATCCCCAGCATTTCCCCCAGCCCGGCTGGGTCGAGCACGATCCGCTCGACATCTGGCACAGCCAGCTCGCCTGCGCGCGCCAGGTCCTCCGGCAAAGCGGCACCGATGCTGCCGAAATCGCCGCCATCGGCATCGCCAACCAGCGCGAGACCACCGTCGTGTGGGACCGCCGCAGCGGCGAGCCGCTGTGCCATGCGATCGTCTGGCAGGACCGCCGCACCGCCGAGCGCTGCGATGAGCTGCGCGCCGCCGGCCACGCCCCGCTCATCCAGCGCAAGACCGGCCTCGAACTGGACGCCTATTTTTCCGGGACCAAGCTGGAATGGCTGCTCAAGAATGTCCCCGGCGCCCGCACCCGCGCCGAGCGCGGCGACCTGGCCTTCGGCACCGTCGACAGCTGGCTCGCCTACAAGCTGTGCGGGCGCCACGTCACCGACGTGAGCAACGCCGCCCGCACCATGCTCTTCAACATCAACAGCCTGCGCTGGGACCAGGAACTGCTGGACCTGTTCGGCATACCGGCTTCGATGCTGCCGGAAGTCGTGCCCAGTTCCGGGCCGGTCGGCCTCACCGACGAGACCCTGTTCGGCCGCGCCATCCCGATCGCGGGCATCGCCGGCGACCAGCAGGCGGCCACCTTCGGCCAGGCCTGCCACCGGCGCGGCATGGTCAAGAACACCTACGGCACCGGCTGTTTCATGCTGATGCACGCCGGCGACGCGCCGCCGCATTCGCACAACCGCCTGCTGGCGACGGTCGGCTGGACGCTCGGCTCGCGCACCGACTACCTTCTCGAGGGCAGCGTGTTCATGGGCGGCGCCACCGTCCAGTGGCTGCGCGACGGCCTCGGCATCATCAAGCAGTCCGCCGACGTCGAAGCGCTGGCGCTGTCCGTGCCCGACAGCGGCGGCGTGATGCTGGTGCCGGCCTTCGTCGGCCTGGGCGCGCCGCACTGGGACCCCTATGCGCGCGGCACCATCGTCGGCATGACGCGCGGCACCACGGCCGCCCACATCGCGCGCGCCGCGGTCGAGGCGATCGCCTACCAGTCGGCCGAACTGCTGGCCGCGATGCAGAAGGACGCCAACTGCACGGTGCACGAGGTGCGCGCCGACGGCGGCGCGGCGCGCAACGACCTGCTGATGCAGTTCCAGGCCGACCTGCTCGGCGTGCCGGTGGTGCGGCCCCAGGTGACCGAGACCACCGCCCTCGGCGCCGCCTACCTCGCAGGCCTCGCGACCGGGTTCTGGGCATCGGGCGACGAGATCGCGGCCCAGTGGCAGGCCGAGCGCCGCTTCGAACCGCGCATGCCGGCCGCGCGCCGCCAGGAGCTGATGGCGCGCTGGGCGCGGGCGGTGGCGCATGCGCGCGCCTGGGCGGTTCCCGAGCACCATTGACCACGGTTCAGCCGTGCGACTGTCCCGGGCCGGAATCGGGCACAATCGGTTCAATATTGACAATTTTGCATGTTGGACTGGAGCCGCTTTGAAATTCTTGAAAGGTTTTTTCTCATTCGCGCATGGCGTGCTCGCCGTGCTGTTCGTCCTGATCTCGATCCTGCTGACCTGGCTGGGTATCCACACCGGCTGGGAAGCCGTCATTGCCGAGCCGTCCGAGGGGGCTGAGCAGGCGATCGAGGCGATCGGCCTGCTGGCCATCGCCGTGGTCTCGCTGCAGATCGCCCAGACCATCACCGAGGAAGAAGTCGTGCGCGAAGCCCATATCAGCGCCCCGACGCGCGTGCGCCGCTACCTGTCGCGTTTCATGGTCGTGGTGGTGGTCGCGCTGTCGATCGAGGGCCTGGTCGGCATCTTCAAGGCGCTGCACGAAGAACCGGAACTGCTGCCGCATGCGGCCTCGGTGCTGGTGGCGGCGGGTATCCTGATGGCCGGCTGGGGTCTGTTCATCCGCTTCAACAAGGAGGCCGAGGTGCTGGAGCCGGAAGCGATGGAAGACGCCAAGAGCGAGGACGTCAAGCTGGAAGACTAAGGTAGACTCGGTGCCTGGCATCCATCGCGAGGGCACCGATGTTGAGAATCCTGGGGAAGGCAGCATCCATCAACGTGCGCAAGGTCTTGTGGACCTGCGCCGAACTGGGCATCGGTTTCGAGCGCGAGGACTGGGGCAGCGGTTTGCGCTCCACCGCGGAGGACAGCTTCCTCGCGCTGAATCCGAACGCGATGGTGCCGGTCATCGTCGACGACGGCTTCGTGCTGTGGGAATCGAACACGATCTGCCGCTACCTGTGCAACCAGGCGCAGTCCGACCTGCTGCCGGCGGACGTCCGGGAACGTGCCCGCGTCGAGCAGTGGATGGACTGGCAGGCCACCGAATTGAACAACGCCTGGCGCTACGCCTTCATGGCGCTGGTGCGGCGCAGCCCTGCGCATGCCGATCCGGCGCAGATTGCCGCCGGCGCCGCCAACTGGAACCGCCACATCGGCATCCTCGAGCGCCACCTGGCCGCCAACGGCCCGTATGCGGCCGGCGCGCGTTTCACGCTGGCGGACGTGGTGCTCGGCCTATCGGTCAACCGCTGGATGCTGACGCCGATCGAGCGCCCGCACATGCCGGCGGTGCTGGATTACTACGAGCGCCTGGGCGAGCGGCCGGGCTTTCGCGCCCACGGCCGCAACGGCGAGCCCTGACGCCGGAGGGAAGGGTTCAGGCGGCAGCCGGCCGCGCGAGCACGATGGCGCGCAGGCGTTCCAGCTGGCCGCCGTCCAGGCAGCGGAAGGGGATCGGCACCGCGCCGTGCCGGAAGCACACCAGGTAGCCGCGGCTGTAGCTGCGCACGGCCGTCACCTCGTCCCAGCCGCGCCGGAATGCGCCGCCTTTCGACTGGCGCGCAATCGCGGTCCGGTCGATCGTGAACTCGCACAGCGGCATGCGCCGCTTTTTCATGAAGAACACCGGCGTGGCCAGCAGCGCCACCCAGAAGCCGGCGGTGACGGGCAGGCTGCCGAAGCACAGCGCGCCGAGCGCCAGCAGCAATATGACGGCCCAGCCGGGCGCGCCGAGCAGCGCGGCAAGCGCCGCCAGCAGGCAGGCCGCCGTGCCCAGCGCCAGCGCCATCACGACCTTGCGGCGCCTGGCCTGCGGCGTTTCGTGGCGCAATATGAAGGCCACGTGCTCGCGCACCATGCTCAGGTATTCGTCCAGCGTGTAGGCCACGCTGAAGCGGAGCGGCACATCCTCGGGCGGCGCGCCCACCCGGCTGCCGTCCGGCATGTCCACCGTGAGTTCGGTACTGGCGAAGGTCTTGCGCTGCTGCTGGACGATCTGCATCGCGACTTCCTTGCGATGCGGAGGCTTGGGATGGCCGGTACCGAACATGGAGACTCTCCAGGGATGAGTTAGGCCGCAAGTGGGGTTGCTGTTTTGATTTGCAAGATTGTAAACAGTATGATGTCATCGACGCCGTCAGGCGCGTCGTTCTGCATGTCTGGAGACGCCATGAATGTCCGCAGGATCGTGGTTGCGCTGGTGGTGGCAGTGCTCGTCCTCGCCGGCGGCGCACGGCTCTGGCATTTCCTCAGTATCGATCGTTGCCTGGACCGTGGCGGCGCGTGGGTCGAGGCACGCTCCCTCTGCGTGGGCGCGGCGGACTAGCGCCGGCGCCCGCACCCTCAGAACCCGATCCGTCCCTTGCCCGGCGTGGCCTTGATCCGCACGTCTCCTGCCAGCACGTGCTCGCGTCCATCCGCCACCGCATACCCGAGCGCATCCAGCAGGGTCTTGCGCAGGTCGCGCGGCGACACGCCCGCCAGCCTGTCGAGCACCACGTCGCCCAGCAGCGGATCGAAGGCCCCCAGGTTCAGTTCGCGCAGCAGGCCGGCATACATGCGCTGCGCGATGCCGACCGCCTGTTCTGGCGTGGGCGGCGGCACTTCGTAGACGGCCATGCGGTTCAGCAGCGGATGCGGGATGCCTTCGATGGAATTCGCGGTCAGCACCCAGAAGATCTGCGAGGCGTCGATGTCGACGTCGATGAATTCGTCGCGGAAGGCGCAGGCGGTTTCCGGCTCCAGTAACTGGTACAGCGCCGCCAGCGGGTCGGACTGGGTGGAGCCGGTCGCCTTTTCGACTTCGTCGAGCACGATCACCGGGTTGGCATACTCGCCGCGCACCAGGCGTTCTGCCACCTTGCCGCACTTGGCGCCGCGCCAGCTGGCCGAGCTGCCGGTGATGACGAAGCCGGCCGAGAGGGCGTTCATGCTGATCAGTTCGCAGTCGGTCTGCATCACCCTGGCCAGGCGCTTGGCGAAGTGGGTCTTGCCGACGCCGGGACCGCCCAGCAGCAGGATCGGCATGACATTGAAGCCTTTGTCGCCGGCATGGGCCAGGCGCAGATAGCGCGCCAGGTCGTCGATGACGGCGTCGAAGTTCGGGCATTCCTCGAACAGCGGGTCGAGCGCGTCGACGGAAGAGGGGGTGGTGACGAAACGCTCGGCGCCGGTTTCGAGCATGCGTGCATAAAAGACGTCGAGCTCGGGCGAGCGTCCGCGGTTGCGGTCGAGCGCACCTTGCACCTCGTGGAGGTCGTACACGGGGCGGGTGCGGGCCAGGGCGATGTTCACGAAGATTCTCCTGCAGTGCCAGTACTCACTAACCGGGAAATGCCGTGCCGCAGATAAAGCGAAGCTGGCCGCCAACGGCTGGGCGGTCTCCCTTGGCTTCATCCTAATCCGCGCGGCATGAATTCGCAATTTTCAGCTGTCCAGTGCGCTGCCCCAAAATGTCGCACGATGCTGACCGACCATCAGTAAAAAGTTGCGCTTAATCAAAGGTAAAACCCATGTGTGCAGATGAGGTGGCACATGCACTTGCTCACCTAAGTACCTAATTTTGCTCAACATTTTGGCTTGAGACAGTCTCAAGTAAGTGCGCTAAGTCATTGGTTTCATTGGCAATTTCCGCGTTTTCTAATCGTGAATTCGCTTGACCACGGACAACGCTTCACTTAAAGTGGGAAACGGTGGCAAAAAGTGCAGTTTTGTGGGAGACCGAGCGGTCTCCAGCCCCTAAAAATAATCAGACTGATAACTCTCCAAAACTAGGTAAATACGTGTTTCAGGGCGCGTCAGCGATCAATCTCGATGCCAAAGGCCGGATGTCAATACCGGCCAAGCATCGGGACGCCTTGATCCAGCAGTGCGAAGGCCGTATGACGCTCACGAAACACCCGCATGGTTGCTTGTTGTTTTTCCCGCGCCCAGTGTGGGAACAACATCGCGAACAGATCGCCGCCTGGCCCATGTCGGCCCGGGCGTGGCAGCGCATTTTCCTTGGTAATGCTTGCGATGTCGAGATGGACAGTGCGGGCCGGGTGCTCATTTCGCCCGAACTGCGCACTGCGGTAGGACTGGAGAAAGAGGTCATGATGCTCGGGATGGGCACCCATTTCGAGATCTGGGACGCAGCGAAACTCGCCGACAACGAGGCCGAAGCCGTCGCCGGCGGCATGCCCGATGCCCTTTCCAATTTCTCCTTTTAAGGCGCCGTAATGAATCCGATTCCGGTGCAGGGGTTGCAGCACGCATTGCATCACGCATTGCAGCACCGTACGGTGCTGCTCGATGAAGCAGTCGATGCGCTCGACCTGACCGGCGAGCGCGCGGCCGGTACTTATATAGATGGCACGTTCGGCCGCGGTGGACACAGCCGGCTGATCCTGTCGAAGCTGGCGCCCGCGGGCCGCCTGATCGCTTTCGACAAGGACCTGCAGGCGATCGCCACGGCGCAGCAGATCGACGATCCGCGCTTTGCGATCGTGCACGACAGCTTCGCGACGATGCGCGAAGCGCTGGCGGCACGCGGTGTGACCCAGGTCGACGGCATTCTGCTCGACCTCGGCATCTCCTCGCCCCAGGTCGACGACGCGAGCCGCGGATTCAGCTTCCGCAACGACGGTCCTCTGGACATGCGGATGGACACCACACGGGGCATCTCGGCCGCCGAATGGCTGGCCGTGGTGGATGAGCGACAACTGGAAAAGGTGATACGGGATTATGGGGAAGAACGGTTTGCTTTTCAGATTGCAAAGGCGATTGTTGCTCGCCGGGCAGTCGAACCAATTTCAAGCACACGACAGCTTGCCGCAATCGTGGCAAACGCGGTCAAAACCCGGGAGAAAGGCAAGGATCCGGCAACCCGGACCTTTCAGGCTGTCCGGATTTTCATCAATAAAGAGCTTGAGGACCTTGAAGCAGGTCTGAACGCCGCCTACGAACTGCTGGCGCCCGGCGCGCGCATGTCGGTCATCAGCTTCCATTCGCTGGAAGACCGCATGGTCAAGCAGTTCCTGGCGTCGAAGGCGAACGTCGAGCAGCCGGACCGCCGGCTGCCGATCCGCGCCGTCGACCTGCCTCAGCCCCTGATGAAGTTGATCGGCAAGTCCAAGCCGTCCGGCCTCGAGGTCGACGCCAACCCGCGCGCCCGCTCGGCGGTGCTGCGCGTGGCCGAACGCCTGGGGGCGGCACGATGACCGGCAAGCTCAACGTCGTGCTGACCACGCTGCTGGTCGGCTGCGCGCTGTCGGTCGTCAACGCCCGCTACCAGCGCAACCACCTGGTCAACGACCTGGAAAAGCTGGCCTCGCAGCAGCGCCAGCTCGACATCGACTGGTCCCAGCTCCAGCTCGACCAGTCCACCCTCGGCAAGAACGAGCGCATCGAACAGATCGCGCGTACCGAATTGAACATGGCGCCGCTCAGCCCGGCGCGCACCCAATATCTGACGGAAGGCACCAAATGAAGGCCGGCGCCAACGGATCCCGCGTAGCCGCCGGTAAAGGCGTGTCGTTTTCGAAAAGCCCGGTGCTGGCGGTCCGCCTGCCGGACTGGCGCTCGCGCGTCGTGCTGTTCGTGCTGTTCGCGGCCTTCGCCGCGCTGGCCGGCCGCGCGCTGTGGGTGCAGGCCATGGACAACCAGTTCCTGCAGAAGAAGGGCGCCAGCCGCTACATGCGCACCGAGGAACTGCCGGCCACGCGCGGCAAGATCTTCGACCGCAACGGCCTGGTGCTGGCGTCCTCGCTGCCGGTCAAGTCCGTGTCGGCCTTCACCGAAGAGATCAAGGGCACCCCGCCCGAAAAGCTGCGCGAACTGGCGCGCCTGCTGGAGATGCCCGAGGCCGAGCTGCTGAAAAAGCTCAACTCCAACCGCAGCTACGTCTACCTGAAACGCCAGGTCGAGATGGACGTCGTCGCCAAGATCGACAAGCTCGACATCGACGGCATCGACACCCGCAAGGAATACAAGCGCTTCTACCCGCAGGGCGAGGTGATGGCGCACATGGTCGGCTTCACCAACGTCGAGGACGTGGGCCAGGAAGCGATGGAACTGGCGCAGCAGAAGACGCTGGCCGGCCAGCCGGGCAGCCGCCGCGTGATCAAGGACCGCCTCGGCCGCATCGTCGAGGACGTCGGCATGCAGCGCGAGCCGCACGACGGCAAGGACCTGACCCTGTCGGTCGACAGCAAGCTGCAGTACATCGCCTTCAACAGCGTCAAGGACGCGGTCGAGAAGTTCCACGCCAAGGCCGGCGCCGCGGTGGTGATCGACGTCCACACCGGCGAAGTGCTGGCGCTGGCCAACTGGCCGACCTACGACCCGAACAACCGCGCCCACCTGACCGGCGAGCAGCTGCGCAACCGCGTGATCACCGACACCTTCGAGCCGGGTTCGACGCTGAAACCGTTCACGGTCGCGCTGGCGCTGGACAAGGGCCTGATCAAGCCGGGTACGCTGTTCGACACCGGCAACGGCCGTTACTCGACCGGCGGCCACGTGATCCGCGACACCCACCCGCACGGCGTCATCGACGTCAGCACCATCATCCAGAAGTCGTCGAACATCGGCACCACCAAGATCTCGGAGATGCTGTCGGCCCAGGAGATGTGGGAGATGTTCACCAAGGTCGGCTTCGGCCAGGCGCCGCGCTACGGCTTCCCGGGCGCTGTCGCCGGCCGCGTGCGTCCGTATAAATCGTGGCCGATCGTGGCCAAGGCCAACATGTCGTTCGGCCAAGGCATCTCGATGTCGCTGCTGCAGCTGTCGCACGCCTGGCTGATCTTCGCGCGCGACGGCGACATCATCCCGCTGTCGTTCCAGAAGGTGCAGGAAAAGCCGGTCGGCCAGCAGATCATTTCGCCGAAGACCGCCGCGCAGATGCGCACCATGGTCGAATCGGTGGTCGGCCCGGGCGGCACCGCGTCCCAGGCCCAGATCGCCGGCTACCGCGCGGGCGGCAAGACCGGTACCGCGCAGAAGGTCATCGATGGCCGCTATTCGCAGACCCACTACGTCGGCTCCTTCGCCGGCATGGTGCCAATGTCGAACCCGCGCTTCGTGATCGCGGTGATGATCGACGACCCGACCGGCCCGATCCACACCGGCGGCGGCGTGGCCGCGCCGACCTTCGCGGCACTGGCCGCCAACGCGCTGCGCGCCGCCAACGTGCCGCCGGATTCGACGGTCACCGACATCATCATCCCGGAACATCCACTCGAGGAGAGCAACTGATGGCCATGAGCCTGCAAGCGATCTGCGACTGGATCCGCGCCGCCGCCCCCGGCGGCGAAGCGACGCCGCGGCTGGCTTCCGACTCGCGCCGCATCCGCCGCGGCGACGTGTTCTTCGCCTATCCGGGCGAGGCGGCCGACGGCCGCAGATTCATCGCCTCCGCGATCGAGAACGGCGCCGCCGCGGTGGTCTACGACGAGCGCGATTTCGCCTGGGACGAGAGCGGCCTGCCGCAGCAGGTGCCGCACCTGGCGCTGCCGGACCTGAAGGCCGCGGCCGGCGCGATCGCGCACGCTTATTATGGCGAGCCGCACGCGAAGCTGTTCACCGTCGGCGTCACCGGCACCAACGGCAAGACCTCGTGCGCGCTGTGGACCGCGCAGGCGCTGGCCGGCCTGGGCGAAACGGCGGCCGTGATCGGTACGCTGGGCGTGGGCGTGGTGACCATGGACAAGCAGGGCCGTGCCGAGCCGGAATTCGACGTCACCGGCTACACCACCCCGGATGCGGTGCTGCTGGCCGCGGAACTGGCCAAACTGGACGAGGCCGGCGCCACCGCGCTGGCCATCGAAGTGTCGTCGATCGGCCTGGTCGAGAACCGGACCAACGGCATGCATTTCGACGTCGCGCTGTTCACCAACCTGACGCGCGACCACCTGGATTATCACGGCGACATGGCCAGCTATGAGGCCGCCAAGCGGCAGCTGTTCGAATGGCCGGGCCTGAAGACCGCGGTTGTCAACCTGGACGACCCGGCCGGCGTTCGTATCGTTCGCCATCTGCGTGCGAACTTCCCGGCGGTGGCGGTGACCGGTTACACGCTGCGTCCGGCAGCCGAGCAGGAAGCGCTGCCGGGCGTGGCGGTCCTGCGCGCCGCGAACGTGCGCAGCCGTCCGGCCGGGGTCGAGTTCCAGGTCGAAGCGGGCGAGGGCAGCGCGCTGGCGCGCACCCGCCTGGTTGGCCACTTCAACGTCAGCAATGCGCTGGCGGTACTGGGCGCGCTGCTGGCCAAGGGCATTGCCCTGCGCGCGGCCGTCGATGCCATCGAGACGCTGGTGCCGGCCCCGGGCCGCATGCAGCAGGTCGGCGGCCAGGATGCGCCGCTGGTGGTGATCGACTACGCGCACACGCCGGACGCGCTCGAGAAGACCCTGGGCGCGCTGCGCCAGGTGGCGCGCGAGCGCGGCGGCCAGCTGTGGTGCGTGTTCGGCTGCGGCGGCGACCGCGACCCGGGCAAGCGCCCGCAGATGGGGCGCATCGCCCAGATGGCCGACCAGGTGGTGGTCACCAGCGACAACCCGCGCAGCGAAGCGCCGGCGGCGATCATCGAGCAGATCGTGGCCGGCATGGAGACGACCGGCGCACCCTGGCAGGCGATCGAAGACCGCGCCGCCGCGATCCTGTCGGCGGTGAAGCACGCGGCCAAGGCCGACGTGATCCTGCTGGCGGGGAAGGGCCACGAGCCCTACCAGGAAATCAAAGGCCGGAAAATGCCGTTTTCCGATGCCGACCATGCCGCGCTGGCCTTGACCGCGCGGCTCACGATGATGAGGACGAATTGATATGCGCGGCTCGCTCGCACAACTGATGCCTTCGCTGGACGGCGCCGCCCGCATGACGGGCGATGCTGCTTTCGAGGGTGTTTCGACCGACAGCCGCCAGGCAGCACCCGGCGCGCTGTTCGTCGCGTTGCGCGGCGAGACCTTCGATGCCCACGATTTCCTCGACCAGGTCGCGCAGCGCGGCGTGGCCGCGGTCGTGGTCGAGCAGTTGCCGGAAAACTTCCCGCTGCCGGCCATCGTGGTGCCGGACACGCTGGCCGCGCTCGGCCGCATCGGCAACGCGTGGCGCAGCCGGTTCGCCATCCCGGTCATCGGCGTCACCGGCAGCAACGGCAAGACCACGGTCAAGGAAATGATCGCATCGATCCTGGCCGCCGCGGTCGGCGAGGATGCGCGCCTGGCTACCCAGGGCAACCTGAACAACGAGATCGGCGTGCCGCTGACGGTGATGCGCCTGCTGGATTCGCACCGCGCCGCCGTGGTCGAACTCGGCATGAACCACCCGGGCGAGATCGCGCGCCTGGCGGCGATCGCCGCGCCCACCGTGGCGCTGGTGAACAATGCGCAGCGCGAGCACCAGGAGTTCATGCATACGGTGGAAGCAGTGGCGCGCGAAAATGGGTCGGTGCTGGCAGCATTGCCCCATGATGGCGTGGCCGTGTTTCCGGGTGATGACGAGTACACCGGTTTGTGGCGCGCGCTGGCGGGGGATCGTGACGTCCTCACGTTCGGCTTGAGCGATGCGTGCGACGTGTCCGCGACCTATACGCCGAACAGCTTCGGCAACGATTTGAACGTTACCGTTGAAACGTCGCCCCTGCGCAGGCAGGGGGCCAAGTTTGCAGGCGCAGATGGCGGCTCGGCGAACTTGGACCCCTGCCTTCGCAGGGGCGACGTTCAGGGGGACGTGGCCGACATCGCTGCAACGCAGTTCATGATCAGGCTCGCCGCCGCCGGCACCCACAACGTGCGCAACGCCCTGGCCGCCTGCGCCAGCGCCCTGGCCGCCGGCATCCCGGTCGAAGCCATCGTGCGCGGCCTGGAAGCCTTCGCTCCGGTGAGCGGGCGCCTGCAGCGCAAGCAGGCCGCGAGCGGCGCCACCGTTATCGACGACACCTACAACGCCAACCCCGACTCCGTGCGCGCCGCCATCGACGTGCTGGCGCAGTACCCGTCCCCGCGCATCCTGGTGCTGGGCGACATGGGCGAAGTCGGGACCCAGGGACCTGAATTTCATGAAGAAATCGGTGCCTATGCCGCTTCGCGCGGCATCGACACCGTGCTCGCGACCGGCGACCTGGCCCGCCACATGACCGGATCGGGAGCGCAGCACTACGAGCAGTTCGACGATTTATTGGCAGCACTGGACAAGCAACTGGGCAGCAAATCCGACGCAACTGTGTTGGTGAAGGGCTCGCGTTTCATGAAGATGGAACGCGTGGTCAAGCACCTCATTCACGATCAACACACCGGCAACGACGCCCATTAAAACCCGATAACACCATGCTTCTCTGGCTCGCCCAATACTTCCAGGACTATATCGGTCCGATGCGGATCTTTAATTACATCACCTTCCGGGCGGTGTTCGCGACCATTACCGCGATCGCCATCGGCCTGGGCTGCGGCCCGGCCGTGATCCGCAAGCTGACCGCACTGAAGGTCGGCCAGGCGGTGCGCACCTACGGTCCGCAGACCCACCTGCAGAAGCACGGCACCCCGACCATGGGCGGCGTGCTGGTGCTGATCTCGATCGCCTTTTCGACCCTGCTGTGGTGCGACCTGTCGAACCGCCTGATCTGGCCGGTGCTGGTGGTGACCCTGGGCTTCGGCGCCATCGGCTGGGTCGACGACTACCGCAAGGTGGTCTACAAGGACCCGGAAGGCATGCGCTCGGGCGAAAAATACTTCTGGATGTCGCTGATCGGCATCGCGTCCTCGCTGTACCTGGCGTTCTCGGTCTCGGCCAAGACCCCGTGGGAGGTGTCGCAGCTGTTCATCGCCTGGGTGCAGTCGGGCTTCTCGATGTCGCTGCCGCCCAAGTCCGACCTGATCGTCCCGTTCTTCAAGACCATCAGCTACCCGCTGGGCGTGTGGGGCTTCATCGCGCTGACCTATTGCGTGATCGTGGGCTCCTCGAACGCGGTCAACTTCACCGACGGCCTGGACGGCCTGGCCATCATGCCGACCATCATGGTGGGCGCCGCGCTGGGCCTGTTCGCCTACCTGACCGGTAACGCGACCTATTCGAAATACCTGTTCATCCCGCACATCCCGGGCGCCGGCGAACTGCTGATCTTCTGCGGCGCGATGGCCGGCGCGGGCCTGGCCTTCCTGTGGTTCAACGCGCACCCGGCGCAGATGTTCATGGGCGACGTCGGCGCGCTGGCGCTGGGCGGCGCGCTCGGCACCATCGCCGTCATCGTGCGCCAGGAAATCGTCCTGTTCATCATGGGCGGCGTGTTCGTGGCCGAGACCCTGTCGGTGATCATCCAGGTGAGCTGGTTCAAGTACACCAAGAAGCGCTACGGCACCGGCCGCCGCGTGTTCCTGATGGCGCCGCTGCACCACCACTTCGAACAGAAGGGGTGGAAGGAAACCAAGGTCGTGGTGCGTTTCTGGATCATCACCATGGTGCTGGTGCTGATCGGCCTGTCCACTCTCAAACTGCGCTGATATGAACTACGACGGCAAATCCGCACTGGTGCTGGGACTTGGCGAATCGGGCCTGGCGATCGCGCAATGGCTCGCCCGCTGCGGCGCGCGCGTGCGCGTGGCCGACACCCGCGCCGAGCCGCAGCGCCTGCCCGCGCTGCGCGCGGCGGTGGCGGACGCGGAATTCGTGGGCGGCGACTTCGATGCGGCGCTGCTCGACGGCGTCGACTTCGTCGCGGTCAGCCCGGGCCTGGCGCCGGAGCGCGAACTGGCCGCCGTCGCGCCGGCAGCGGCCGAACGCGGCATTCCCGTGTGGGGCGAGATCGAACTGTTCGCCCAGGCGCTGGCGGCCCTGAAGGCGGAGCGCGGCTATGCGCCGAGAGTCATCGCCATCACCGGCACCAACGGCAAGACCACCGTCACCAGCATGACCGGCCTGCTGTGCCGCCGCGCGGGCTTGAGCACGCGCGTGGCCGGCAACATCAGCCCGGCGGCGCTGGACGTGCTGCGCGAAGTCATCGACGCGAACGACCTCCCGCAGGCCTGGGTGCTGGAACTGTCCAGCTTCCAGCTGCACACCACCTTCAGCCTGAACGCCGACGCCGCGACCGTCCTGAACATCACCCAGGACCACCTCGACTGGCACGGCAGCATGGCCGCCTACGCCGCCGACAAGGCGCGCATCTTCGGTGCCGATACCGTGCGCGTGCTGAACCGCGACGATGCCATCGTGATGGGCATGGCCGCGCCCAAAAACCAGAATAGTCTGATCACGCCGGACTCCGGCGTGATCACCTTCGGCACCGGCGAACCGGATGCACCGGGCAGCTTCGGCCTGCTGAACGAACGCGGCGTGTTGTGGCTGGCCAATGCCAGCCCGGCCGAAGAGCCGGAAAAGAAGCGTCGCCGTTCTTCTTCCCTGAATGAGCCGGAACAGCCGGCCGAACTGATGATCAACCGCCTGATGCCGGCCGACGCGCTGCGCATCCGCGGCCTGCACAACGCCTCCAACGCACTGGCCGCGCTGGCCCTGTGCCGCGCCGCCGGCCTGCCGCTGGCGCCGCTGCTGCACGGCCTGCGCGAATACCAGGGCGAGCCGCACCGCGTGGAACTGGTGGCCAGCATCGACGCCGTCGAGTACTACGACGACAGCAAGGGCACCAATGTCGGCGCCACCGTCGCCGCGCTGGAAGGCCTGGGCAAATCCTTCGGCGAGGCCGACCGCCAGATCCTCTTGATCGCCGGCGGCGACGGCAAGGGCCAGGACTTCGCGCCGCTCGCCGGTCCATGCTCGCGCTACGTGCGCGCGGTGCTGCTGATCGGCCGCGACGCGCCGGCCGTCAGGGCCGCGATCGAGCCGACCGGCGTGCCGTGCTTCGACCTGGACGACCTGCCGTCGGCGGTGCGCCGCGCCGCCGGCCTGGCCCGTAGCAACGACGTGGTGCTGCTGTCGCCGGCCTGCGCCAGCCTGGACATGTTCACCAATTACGCGCACCGCGCCCAGGTGTTCGTCGACGCCGTGCGCGAGATCGCGCTCGAGAAGGGGCAGGACATCTGATGGCGTTCCAGATCCCCTTCAAGTTCGGCGGTTCCTCCAGCGATGCGACCATCGCCTCGCGCGCGCGTCCCTCGCGCATGATGGAATACGACCAGCCGCTGGTCTGGGTCGTGGTCCTGCTCATGCTGTTCGGGATGGTGATGGTGTATTCGGCCTCGATCGCGCTGCCGGATTCGCCCAAGTTCGCCTACCTGGGCGGCAAGAACAGCTACTTCCTGGTGCGCCAGGCGATGTTCATCGCGGTGTCGCTGGTGGCCGGCCTGTTCGTGTTCCGGGTGCCGGTCGCGGTGTGGCAGCGCTTCGCGCCGCTGATGTTCGTCGGCACCCTGTTGCTGCTGGCGCTGGTACTGGTGCCGGGCGTGGGCGTCTCGGTCAACGGCGCACGGCGCTGGCTGCCCTTGAAGATCATGCAGATGCAGCCGTCCGAGATCATGAAGGTCGTGGCCGTGCTGTACGCCGCCGATTTCACGGTGCGCAAGCAGCAGTACATGCACAAGCTGACAAAGGGCTTCATGCCGATGGCGCTCGCCATGGGCCTGGTCGGCGGCCTGCTGATGCTGGAACCCGACCTGGGCGCCTTCGGCGTGGTGGTCTGCATCTCGATGGGCATCCTGTTCCTGGGCGGCTTCAACATGATCTGGTTCGGCGGCATCGGCGCGGTGCTGGTGCTGGTGTTCTCGAGCATCATCGCGCTGTCGCCGTTCCGCCGCGCGCGCATGTTCGCGTACATGAACCCGTGGGAAGAGGGCAATGCGCTGGACAAGGCTTACCAGCTGACGCACTCGCTGATCGCCTTCGGGCGCGGCGAGTTCTTCGGCGTCGGCCTGGGCGGCAGCATCGAGAAGCTGCACTACCTGCCGGAAGCGCACACCGACTTCATCATGGCGGTGATCGGCGAAGAGCTCGGCCTGGTCGGCGTGCTGGCGGTGGTCGGCATGTTCTACTGGCTGGTCAAGCGCGCCTTCGACATCGGCCGCCAGGCGATCGCGCTGGAACAGCATTTCGCCGGCCTGGCCGCCAAGGGCATCGGCATCTGGCTGGGTGTGCAGGTGTTCATCAACATGGGCGTGAACCTGGGCCTGCTGCCGACCAAGGGCCTGACCCTGCCGCTGATGAGCTACGGCGGCTCGGGCATCCTGTTCAACTGCGTCGGCCTGGCGATCCTGCTGCGCATCGACTACGAAAACCGCGTCCGGATGCGTGGAGGACGCCAATAATGACCACTCCGGTGAAAAATAAGCTCATGATCATGGCCGCCGGCACCGGCGGCCACATCTTCCCCGGCATCGCGATTGCGCAGGAAATGCGCGCGCGCGGCTGGGAGGTCAGCTGGCTGGGCACCGCCCACGGCATGGAGCGCGAGATCGTGCCGAAGCACGGCATCGAGATGGACAGCATCGACTTCGCCGGCATGCGCGGCAAGGGCCTGGGCCATACCGTGAAGGGCGCCTTCAAGATGCTGGCCAGCTTCGCGGCCGTGCGCGGCTACCTGGCGCGGCGCAAGCCGGACGTGGTGCTGGGCATGGGCGGCTACGTGACCGTGCCGGGCGGGATGATGGCGCGTTCGCGCGGCGTGCCGCTGGCGCTGGTGAATGCCGACGCCGCGCTGCTGCTGTCGAACAAGACCCTGACGCCGATCGCCCAGCGCGTGCTGTTCGGCTTCCCGGCCGATTTCGGCAAGGCCGCCGGCAAGGCGGTGGTCACCGGTAATCCGGTGCGCAAGGAGATCCTGGCGATGCCGTCGCCCGGCCACCGTTTCGCCAACCGCACCGGCCCGCTGAACATCCTGGTGGTGGGCGGCAGCCTCGGCGCCAAGGTGCTGAACGACGCCGTGCCGGCCGCGCTGGCCCTGATTCCTGCTGGGCTGCGCCCGGTCGTGACCCACCAGTCGGGCAAGAAGAACATCGACGCCCTGCGCGCGGCTTATGCGCAGGCGGGCGTGCAGGCCAACGTGGTCGACTTCATCGACGACATGGCGGCCGAGTATGCGAACGCCGACCTGGTGATCTGCCGCGCCGGCGCGATCACGGTGTCCGAGCTGACCGCGGCCGGCGTGGCCAGCGTGCTGGTGCCGTTCGTGGCCAGCACCACCAGCCACCAGCGCGACAACGCGATCTGGATGGCTAAACAGAAGGCGGCAGTGCACCTGCCGCAGGGCGAACTGAATCCGCAGCGCCTTAGCGAGCTGCTGCAGACGACTTCCCGCGATACCTGCCTGGCGATGGCCGAGGCGGCGCAGGCGGTCGGCAAGCGCGATGCCAACGCGGCCATCGCGCAGGTACTTGAACAATTAGCTGGAGCGACGACGGGTCGATGAAACACAAAATCAAACACATTCACTTCGTCGGTATCGGCGGCAGCGGCATGAGCGGCATCGCCGAGGTGCTGCTGAACCTCGGCTACAAGGTGTCGGGTTCGGACCTGGCGGCCAACGCGGCCAGCCAGCGCCTGCAGGACGCCGGCGCCATCGTCTCGATCGGCCACGCCGCCGAGCATATCCGCGGCGCCAACGCGGTCGTGACCTCGACCGCCGTCAACGAAGCCAATCCGGAAGTGGTGGCCGCGCGCGCCGCCAAGATCCCGGTGGTGCCGCGTGCCATCATGCTGGGCGAACTGATGCGCCTGAAGCGCGGCATCGCCATCGCCGGCACGCACGGCAAGACCACCACCACCAGTTTGGTGGCCTCGGTGCTGTACGAGGGCGGCCTGGACCCGACCTTCGTGATCGGGGGCCGCCTCACCAGCGCCGGCGCCAACGCCAAGCTGGGCACCGGCGAATACATCGTGGCCGAGGCCGACGAGTCGGACGCCTCGTTCCTGAACCTGTCGCCGATGATCGAGGTGATCACCAACATCGACGCCGACCACATGGACACCTACGAGCACGACTTCGAGAAGCTGAAAGGCGCGTTCGTGAACTTTACCCATCGACTGCCGTTCTACGGCCGTGCGATGATGTGCATCGACGACGCCAACGTGCGTTCGATCCTGCCGCAGGTGACCAAGCCGGTCACCACTTACGGCTTCTCGGAAGACGCCGAAGTGCGCGCGCTCGACGCCCACGCCGAAGGCATCCAGATGCACTTCACGGTGCGCCAGGAAGGCTACCCGGATACCAAGTTCGTGCTCAACCAGCCCGGCATGCACAATGTGCTGAACGCCTGCTCGGCGATCGCGATCGCGCGCGAGATCGGCGTCCCGGACGAAGCCACCGCGCGCGGCCTGGCCGGTTTCCGCGGCGTCGGCCGCCGCTTCACCCGCTACGGCGACATCGCGCTGCCGGACGGCGGCAGCTTCACCCTGGTCGACGACTACGGCCACCATCCGGTCGAAGCCCAGGTGACGCTGGCCGCGGCGCGCGCCGCCTACCCGGGCCGGCGCCTGGTGCTGGCCTTCCAGCCGCACCGCTACACCCGCACGCGCGACCTGTTCGAGGATTTCGTGAAGGTGCTGGGCGCGCCCGACGTGCTGCTGCTGGCCGAGGTCTACGCGGCCGGCGAGGCGCCGATCGTGGCGGCCGACGGCCGGGCGCTGTCGCGCGCGCTGCGTGCCAGCAGCCAGATCGAACCGGTATTCGTGGAGTCGATCGCCGACATGCCGGCCACGATCTTCAAGGTGGCGCGCGACGGCGACGTCGTGCTCACCATGGGCGCCGGCTCGATCGGCGGCGTCCCGCAGCAACTGACAACGCAACAGAAGGTAGCGCAGTAAAAGGTCAACTATGAGCACTTCGACTCTCACTCCAGATGAAATCGCCGCCCTGGGCAAGGTCGGCGTCCTGTTCGGCGGCCGTTCCGCCGAGCGCGAGATCTCCCTCATCTCCGGCAACGGCGTGCTGCAGGCCTTGAAGAGCAAGGGCGTCGACGCCCACGCCTTCGATCCGGCCGAGCGCTCGCTGGCCGAGCTGGCGGCGGAACAGTTCGACCGCGTGTTCATCGCGCTGCACGGCCGCTTCGGCGAAGACGGCACGCTGCAGGGCGCGCTCGAACTGCTGGGTATCCCGTACACCGGCAGCGGCGTGATGGCCTCGTCGGTCGGCATGGACAAGATCACCACCAAGATCGTGTGGCTGGCGGCCGGCGTGCCGACCCCGAAGTATGCGGTGATCGACGAGGACACGAACCTGGATGCGGTGGTGGCCGAGCTGGGCCTGCCGCTGATCGTCAAGCCGCCGCTGGAAGGCTCGACCATCGGCATCACCAAGGTCACCCGCGCCGAAGACCTGAAGGCCGCGGTCGACCTGGCGCACCAGTACGACAAGCTGGTGCTGGCCGAGCAGTTCATCACCGGCCGCGAATTCAGCGTGCCGCTGCTGGGCAGCGGCGCCTCCGCGCGCGCACTGCCGGTCATCGAGATCGTCGCGCCCGAGGGCAACTACGACTACCAGAACAAGTATTTCACGGACGATACCAAGTACCACTGCCCGGCGCCGCTGGATGCGGCCACCACTGAGGCGATCCAGCGCCACGTGGAAAAGGCCTACCGCGCGCTCGGCTGCGAAGGCTGGGCACGCATCGACGTGCTGCTGCGCGAGTCGGACAACCAGCCCTTCCTGCTGGAAGTGAACACCTCGCCGGGCATGACCACGCACTCGCTGGTGCCGATGGCGGCACGCGCGGAAGGCACCGGCTACGAAGACCTGTGCGTGCGCATCCTGCAATCGGCCAGCCTGAAGGCTGGCGGTGCGGCGATCCGACAGGCCGGGAAGAAATAAGGAACGACGATGTGGCATGACGTGCGAGCCCTGAATGCAACCGCCAGCGCGATCACCGCGCTGGTGGTGCTCGCCTGTATTTCCTCGGGCGTGTGGTGGCTGTCGCAGCGTCCGATGTTCACGCTGCGCGCGGTGCGCGTGGAGAGCATGTACGGGCTGGACCTCCAGCACGTGAACGAACTGACGGTGCGCAACGGGGTGCTGGGGAAGATCAGGGGGAACTTCTTCACCTCCGACCTGGAACAGGTGCGCGGCACGTTCGAGGCGGTGCCCTGGGTCCGCAAGGCCAGCGTGCGCCGCGAATGGCCGAACCAGCTGATCGTCGCCGTGGAAGAGCACGAGGCGCTCGGCACCTGGGGCGAGGACGGCCGCCTGCTGTCGGTGAAGGGCGACCTGTTCACCGCCAACCTGGCCGAGGCCGACGAGGACCACGCACTGCCTGCGTTCGACGGTCCCGCCGGCAGCGAAAAGGAAGTGCTGGCACGCTTCGCCGAACTGCGCGGCTGGTTCGCGCAGGTGGCGTTGGTGCCGGAATCGATCACCTTGTCGAACCGCTATGCCTGGACGGTCAAGCTGGACAACGGCATGAGCGTCGAACTGGGACGCGAGCAGGACAAGAGCACGCTGAAGGGGCGCGTGCAGCGGCTGGTGAGCATCTATCCCCAGCTGGTGGCGCGCCTGCAGGAAGGACGGATCGATACGATCGACATGCGCTATCCGAACGGCCTGGCGCTGTCGTCGGCCGCCCTGAGCGTGCCGGCCGATGCGACCAAGCCGGTGAAGGCCGCAAAGCAAAAAAAAGCACCAACCAAAACAACAAAGCACATTTAATTTAAGCAGGCACAGCTAACATGACTAAAGACGCGAAGAACCTGATCGTCGGCCTCGACATCGGCACCTCGAAAGTGGTGGCGGTGGTGGCCGAGGTGATGGCCGATGGACGCCATGAAGTAATCGGACTTGGCCAGCACGAGTCGAAAGGGTTGAAGAAAGGCGTTGTCGTCAACATTGAAGCGACCGTCGAGTCGATCCAGCGCGCGCTCGAGGAAGCCGAGCTGATGGCCGATTGCAAGATCCGTAACGTGTACGCGGGCATCGCCGGCAGCCATATCCGTTCGTTCAATTCGAGCGGCATGGTGGCCATCAAGGACAAGGAAGTCACGGCGACCGACGTGGCGCGCGTGATCGAGACCGCCAAGGCCGTGAACATCCCGACCGACCAGCAGCTGCTGCACACGGTGCCGCAGGAATTCATCGTCGACAACCAGGAAGACGTCCGCGAGCCGATCGGCATGAGCGGTATCCGACTCGAAGTGCGCGTGCACATCGTCACCGGTGCGGTGTCCGCTGTGCAAAATATTGTAAAGTGCGTTCGCCGTTGCGGTCTGGAAGTATCGGACCTGATCCTGCAGCCGATGGCGTCCGCGGACTCGGTCCTGACCGGCGACGAAAAGGAACTGGGCGTGGTGCTGATCGACATCGGCGGCGGCACCACCGACATCGCCGTGTTCAGCGACGGCGCGATCCGCCACACCGCGGTGCTGCCGATCGCGGGCGACCAGATCACCAGCGACATCGCGATGGCCCTGCGCACCCCGACCGGCGAGGCGGAAGAAATCAAGATCCGCTACGGCGTGGCCAAGCAGGTGCTGGCCGATCCGGGCGAATCGCTCGAAGTGCCGGGCCTGGGCGACCGCGGCCCGCGTTCGCTGTCGCGCCAGGCGCTGGCGGCCGTGATCGAGCCGCGCGTCGAGGAACTGTTCGCGATGGTGCACCAAGTCGTGCGCGAATCCGGCTACGAGGGTGTACTCTCGTCAGGTATTGTGCTGACCGGCGGCTCGTCGATCATGCCGGGCATGATCGAGATGGCCGAAGACATCTTTCTCAAGCCGGCGCGCCTCGGCACGCCGGAGTACCGTGGCCAGTTGGCGGACGTGGTGCGCAGCCCGCGCTACGCCACCGTTCTCGGCCTGCTGTTGGAAGCGAAAAAGCAGTACCTGCGCGGCCATATCGTGACCCGCCAGGATGGATCGGTGAAGGCGGTGTGGCAGCGCATGAAAGAGTGGTTCTTGGGGAATTTCTGAAAGAGGCGGCGGGAAAACCTGATGAGCGGCAACAGTTTAGAGGGGCCCTACAAGCGGACCCATCCAAAATGCAACGTAAAGTCGATTTTTTAAGCCGAACGAAACACTTGGTAACGGTTTTTCTTGGTAACGATCGTAAATATTTTTAAAATATAGGCGCGTTTTCAAGCTTTAGGCCTGATCGCGGACGGTGAGGTCTGCGGCTTGGGAACGGCACTTTGAGATTAGGAGTTCATCATGGAGTTTGATATGGTCGATCACGCAGCACTGGGCACCGTGATCAAGGTGGTCGGCGTCGGCGGCGCGGGTGGTAACGCGGTGCAGCATATGATCAATAAAGGTGTGGCGGGCGTCGAATTCATCGCCGCCAACACCGACGCTCAGGCATTGAATGCCTCGAGCGCCCACAACATCATCCAGATCGGCGATTCGGGTCTGGGCGCAGGCATGCGTCCGGAAATCGGCCGCCAGCTGGCCGAACAATCGCGCGCCCGCATCGAAGACGCACTGCGCGGCGCACACATGGTCTTCATCGCGGCCGGCATGGGCGGCGGCACCGGCACCGGCGCCGCACCGATCGTGGCCGAAGTGGCCAAGAACCTGGGCGCACTGACCGTGGCCGTGGTTTCCAAGCCGTTCTCGTACGAGGGCGACAAGTGCATGCAGGTCGCCGAGACCGGTCTCGAAGAGCTGACCAAGCACGTCGACTCGCTGATCGTCATCCTGAACGAAAAGCTGGAAGACATCTACGAAGACGAATCGATGCTGGACTGGATGAAGCATGCGGACGACGTGCTGAACAACGCCGTCGCCGGTATCGCCGAAATCATCAACGTGCCGGGCCACATCAACGTCGACTTCAACGACGTCAAGACCATCATGAGCGAGCAGGGCAAGGCCATGATGGGCACCGCGACCGCAGCGGGCGTGGACCGTGCGCGCATCGCCGCCGAGCAGGCCGTGGCTTCGCCGCTGCTGGACGGCATCGACCTGTCGGGCGCCAAGGGCGTGCTGGTGAACGTCACCGCATCGCGCGGCCTGAAAGGTAAGGAAATCAAGGAAGTCATGGCCGCCGTGCGCGCCTTCGCCGCTCCGGACGCGGCGATCGCACAGGGTATCGCCTACGACGACGAGATGGGCGACGAGCTGCGCGTGACCGTGGTCGCGACCGGCCTGGGCAAGAACAAGGCCAACATCTCGCTGGTGCAGCCGCAGCAGGTCCTGCGTACCGGCACCTACAACCAGCCGATGATGGCCGGCGCCGCGGCCGTGCCTGCCGGCATGGGCATGGGCGCGATCGCTGGCACCGCCGACGTCGGCATGAAACAGCCGGCCGTATGGCGCCGCGAGCAGGCCTCGGAGCAGGTGCAGGCCATGCAGCGCAACGGTGTCGAGACCTACGACATCCCGGCCTTCCTGCGCAAGCAAGCCGACTGACAGCGAGCAAACTCCTAGCCGGCTGACCACCGGCGCTCCATGATGCGGGGCCAGTGCCGAACCAAGCGGTACTGGCCCTTTGCTTTTCAATTCGGGGTCAGAGCACAATTCCAACCAAATTCGGGGTCAGGGCACATTTCGAGGCAATTGATGCTGCCTGTGAATTGCTGATCAATTCGGTGGCGCGGAACTCCTTTACCCCTGCAATCCTCGCCAAGCGCGTCGAAACTCGCTTTCGAGATATTTATTCAAATTGTGCTCTGACCCCGAATTGGTGTTGGATCAGGCATACTTGCGGGTTCCGATAACGACAACACAGGAGTCCAAACATGACCATCCAGATCGGCGACCGCCTGCCCGACGCCACCCTCGCGGAATTCATCGAGACCGAGACCGAGGGCTGCGCGCTCGGCCCGAACACCTTCAACGTGGCCGACCTCGTCAAGGGCAAGACCATCGCCATCTTCGGCCTGCCGGGCGCATTCACGCCGACCTGCTCGGCCCAGCACCTGCCGGGCTACATCCAGCTGGCCGACCAGCTCAAGGCCAAGGGCGTCGACGAGATCTGGTGCGTGTCGGTCAACGACGCCTTCGTGATGGGCGCCTGGGGCCGCGACCAGAAGGCCACCGGCATCGTGCGCATGATGGCCGACGGCAGCGGCGTCTTCACCAAGGCCCTGGGCCTGGAGTTCGACCTGGTCGCCAAGGGCATGGGCATCCGCTCGAAGCGCTATTCGATGCTGGTGCAGGATGGCGTCGTCAAGCAGCTGAACGTCGAGAGCGGCGGCTTCGATGTGTCGTCGGCCGAGAATCTGCTCGAGCAGCTGGGCTGAGACATTGCATTAATTACCCCATGATCGTCGTTCCCACGGACGCGGGAACCCATCGTGCGCCTATCGAGGTCGCTCGGTATGGGTCCCCGCCTGCGCGGGGACGACGTTCATGCTCTTCATAGATCACGATGATCATCAACACCGAATCCCCGAACCAGCCCGAAGTCCGCGCCATGCTCGCGCGCTTGGACGCCTACTGCGCGGCGCTCTATCCGGCCGAAAGCAACCACCTGATGGACATCGATGCGCTGATGCAGGGCGACGTCCTGTTCCTGGTGGCGCGCGACGTCGACGGCAGCGCGGTCGGCTGCGCGGCCCTGGTCAACCGCGAAGGCTACGGCGAAGTGAAACGCATGTTCGTCGACGAAGCCCGGCGCGGCCTGGGCACCGGACGCCAGTTGCTCGAGCACATCGGCATGTTCGCCGCCATGTCCGGCCTGCGCACGCTGCGCCTGGAGACCGGCATCCACCAGCCGGAAGCGATCGCGCTGTACGAACGCGCCGGCTTTACCCGCTGCGAACCCTTCGGCGACTACCAGCCCGACCCGCTGTCGCTCTTCATGGAAAAGCATCTGTGACAGGGAAGGGGGCACCGGGCAGCAAGCCGGGCGGCAACCTGCGCAGCATCCAGGCGATGCTGGCCGGCGTGGTCATGTTTTCCATCATGGACACGGCGATGAAGCTGTTGTCCGCCCATTACCCGGCGATGCAGGTGGCGGCCCTGCGCTCGCTGTCCTCGCTGCCGCTGGTGTGCGCCTGGCTGCTGTGGCGCGGCGGACTGCGTTCCAGCCTGCAGGTACGCTGGCCGCTGCACCTCCTGCGCGCCGCGATCGGCATCGTGATGCTGTCCCTGTTCGCCTACGGCGTGCGCCAGTTGTCGCTGGCCGAGGCGTATTCGATCTTCTTCATCGGCCCGATCCTGATCACCGCGCTGTCGGTGTTCGTGCTGAAGGAGCGCGTCAACGCCGCGCGCTGGATCGCGATCGCGGTCGGCATGGCCGGCGTGCTGGTGATCCTGCGCCCGACCGGCGGCGGCATGCTGACCCTGGGCGGCCTGGCGATCCTGGCATCGGCGGTGTGCTACGCGGTGTCGGCGGTCAGCGGCCGCATCCTGGCGCGCACCGACCGCAGCGAGCACATGGTGTTCTGGCTGATGCTGCTGATGTCGATCGGCGCCGGGGCGCTGGCGGCGCCCGGCTGGGTGGCGCTGCGCGGCGACGACCTGCCCCTGCTGGCGGTGCTGGCGGTCAGCGGCTTCCTGGCCCAGCTGGCGATCACCGAAGCCTTCAACCACGGCGAAGCCTCGGTGGTCGCGCCCTTCGAGTACACGGCTTTGGCCTGGGGCGTCGGCATCGACTGGCTGATGTGGAAAACCTTGCCCGATCAAATCACCCTGATCGGCGCGGCCATCATCATCGCCAGCGGTTTGTACCTGATACGCCACGAAACCGTGCACGCGGAAGCGGAACATCCCTGAAAGCGTGGCATGCTAGGTAGCGTAAATAGAGCGGCCTCCAGCGAGCCCGCCGACCCTACTATATAATCGGGCGATGCTTAAACAGAGAACAGTCAAACAACTGGTGCGCACCACGGGTGTCGGCCTGCACTCCGGTACCAAGGTCGAACTGACCCTGCGTCCGGCGGCCATCGACACCGGCATCGTGTTCCGCCGCGTCGATCTCGACCCCGTGGTCGAGTTCCCATCGAATGCCGACATCGTGGGCGATACCCGCATGGCATCGGTGCTGACCAAGGGGAATGCGCGCGTCTCGACCGTCGAACACCTGATGTCGGCCTGCGCCGGCCTGGGCATCGACAACCTGTACGTCGACGTCACCGCCGAAGAAATCCCGATCATGGACGGCTCGGCCTCGTCCTTCGTCTTCCTGCTGCAGCAGGCCGGCGTCGAGGAGCAGGCCGCGCCGAAGAAATTCATCCGCGTGCTCAAGCCGGTGGAAGTGCGCCAGGGCAGCGGCAACAACGAGAAGTGGGCGCGCCTCACGCCCTACGACGGTTTCAAGCTCGACTTCTTCATCGAATTCAACCACCCGGCCGTGGACGGCACCATGCAGCGCGCGAGCGTCGATTTCGGCAAGGTCTCCTACGTGCACGACGTGGCGCGCGCCCGCACCTTCGGCTTCATGCAGGACGTGGAAAGCCTGCGCGGCATGGGCCTGGCGCGTGGCGGCTCGCTGGAAAACGCGATCGTGATGGACGAATACCGCATCCTGAATGCGGACGGCCTGCGCTACGAAGACGAATTCGTGCGCCACAAGATCCTCGACGCGATCGGCGACCTGTACCTGGTCGGCAACCCGCTGCTGGCCAGCTACGAAGCGCACAAGTCGGGCCACGGCCTGAACAACCTGCTGCTGCGCGAACTGCTGGCGCATCCGGAGTCCTACGAGATTGTCACCTTCGCCGAACAGGCGCGGGCGCCGCAGTCGTACGGGGCGCAGATGGAGCGGGAGTGGGCGCTGACTTGAGTGGTCCGTGCCGGGCAGGTATTGCCTGCTCAACTTTGTCCCGCTAAAAATTAACGTCGTTCCCGCGGAGGCGGGAACCCAAGTTTGGCGATCTGCCACGAACTTGGGTTCCTGCCTTCGCAGGAACGACGTTGTTTTAAGCTGTCGTTTATTTGGCAGCGCGATTTCGGCGCAGCCGCTACTTCTGCTTGCGCTTCTCCGCCAAGCGCAACAACGCCGCAATCAGGGGCGCATTCTGCGCGGTATCCGGCAAGTTGTGCCCCAGCTCCTCGAACGCCTGCACCGCCGTCGGCGGCAATTCCAGCACGCGCTTCTCGGCCTGCGGCTGCGGCAGCGCGCGCCCGACCTGGATCTTGATCCGTACCGAGTCGACCTGCCAGCCTTTCTTTTGCAAACCGGTCTGCAGCTTCGGCAACTGCTGCTTGAGCTTGGCGGCGACGGCCGAGGAGGGCACGGCCAGCACCAGCACGCCTTCGTGGAAGGACAGCACGTCGCAGCCGGTATACATCGGCGGCAGGATCACGCGCACGTCTTTTTGCAGGTTGCCGATGCGCATCGCCGCCGGCAGCAGGGCTGCAAGGCGTTCGTTGGAGCGCAGGAAGTCGGTGGCGCCGAACGCGGTGCGGCGGTCGCGCGTGCCGTAGATGGTGTAGGGGCGCTGATTGGAGGACTGCATGATCCGAACATACCACACCCGACACCCGGCCGGGGGCCAAGCCGGCAAAAACAGTAGCGCAGGAAATGGCTGCGCCGATGCAATTTGATAATATTTTTTAGCGGAATGCACTTGTGAACTGTGGCGTCAACCCCAAGTGTGGCCAGATCGCATGATAAAATCGGTGGCTTTTTGCCACAGGCGGTCTTCAGGGGATATTCTTTTGATATCATCCCTGGCTTTTCGAGGTTACTTCTCGCGGCGTACTTATTAAGAACACAGCATGTCATTCCTGACCAAGATTTTCGGCAGCCGAAACCAGAGGCTGATCAAGCAATACCAAAAAACCGTGCGTGAGATCAACGCGCTCGAGCCGCAGATGGAAAAGCTGTCGGATGCCGAACTGAAGGCGAAAACCACCGAATTCAAGGAACGCGTCGCGGGTGGCACCAGCCTCGACGACATCCTGCCCGAGGCCTTCGCGGTCTGCCGCGAAGCGGCCAAGCGCGTCATGAAGATGCGCCACTTCGACGTCCAGCTGATCGGCGGCATGGTACTGCACTACGGCAAGATCGCCGAGATGGGTACCGGCGAAGGCAAGACCCTGATGGCGACCCTGCCGGTCTACCTGAACGCGCTGTCCGGCAAGGGCGTGCACGTGGTGACCGTCAACGATTACCTGGCGCAGCGCGACGCCGAGCAGATGGGCCGCCTGTACGGCTGGCTCGGCCTGAGCACCGGCGTCAACCTGTCGCAGATGGACCACGACAGCAAGCAGAAGGCCTACGGTTCCGACATCACCTACGGCACCAACAACGAATACGGCTTCGACTACCTGCGCGACAACATGGTCTACGACGCGAACGAACGCGTCCAGCGCACGCTGAACTTTGCCGTGGTCGACGAGGTCGACTCGATCCTGATCGACGAGGCGCGCACCCCGCTGATCATCTCCGGCCAGGCCGAGAACCACACCGAGCTGTACCACAAGATCAACGAACTGCCGCCGCTGCTGACCCTGCAGGTCGGCGAGGAAACCCCGGACGGCAAGGGCCAGGTCGAAGTCCCGGGCGACTACACCAAGGACGAGAAGGCGCACACCGTGCTGCTGACCGAGGCCGGCCACGAAAAGGCGGAATCGATCCTCACGCAGATGGGCCTGCTGCCGGAAGGCGCCTCGCTGTACGACTCGGCCAACATCACCCTGGTGCACCACCTGTACGCCGCCCTGCGCGCGCACGTGCTGTACCACAAGGACCAGCACTACGTGGTGCAGAACGGCGAAGTCGTCATCGTCGACGAATTCACCGGCCGCCTGATGACCGGCCGCCGCTGGTCCGACGGCCTGCACCAGGCGGTGGAAGCCAAGGAAGGCGTGCGCATCCAGAACGAGAACCAGACCCTGGCCTCGATCACCTTCCAGAACTACTTCCGCATGTACGCCAAGCTGTCCGGCATGACCGGTACCGCCGACACCGAAGCCTACGAATTCCAGGAAATCTACGGCCTCGAGACCGTGGTCGTCCCGCCGAACCGTCCATCGCAGCGCAAGGACCGCCAGGACCAGGTGTACAAGTCGGCCGAGGAAAAATACGGCGCGATGGTCAACGACATCCGCGAATGCTACGAGCGCGGCCAGCCGGTGCTGGTCGGCACGACCTCGATCGAGAACTCGGAACTGCTGTCCGGCATCCTGACCAAGGCCAAGCTGCCGCACAACGTGCTGAACGCGAAGCAGCACGCCCGCGAAGCGGAGATCGTGGCCCAGGCCGGCCGTCCGAAGATGATCACCATCGCCACCAACATGGCGGGCCGCGGTACCGACATCGTCCTCGGCGGTAACGTCGAGAAGCAGATCCAGTTCATCGAAGCCGACGCCGCGCTGGGCGACGCCGACAAGGCCGCGCAGTCGCAGAAGCTGCGCGACGAATGGCAGTCGCTGCACGACCACGTGGTCGCGCAGGGCGGCCTGCACATCATCGGCACCGAGCGCCACGAGTCGCGCCGCGTCGACAACCAGCTGCGCGGCCGTTCGGGCCGCCAGGGCGACCCGGGCTCCTCGCGCTTCTACCTGTCGCTCGACGATCCGCTCCTGCGCCTCT